>Ga0164243_10011530_pt1 | contig 12603 bp, 11 predicted proteins | sample OricompcompostOP_FD_108781 | JGI IMG/M metagenome (GOLD analysis project Ga0164243, IMG submission 108781) | Organic Plus compost microbial communities from Emeryville, California, USA - Original compost - Organic plus compost (OP) | ecosystem: Engineered > Solid waste > Mixed feedstock >...
CCATTCACGCGAGGCCTACGTGCTGCGCGTGATCGGCAACCGCTGGGGGCCGGTCCTGCGCCGGCGCGGCGCGGTGCCGACCGAGCTGGCGGCCGCGGAGCCGGCCGCCGCGTCGCCGGAGGAGCCGCCCGCCGAGGGCTGAGAACGCGCCCGCCGCGGCGCGAGGAGGCCGGCGCAGCGCCCGCAGCTCGGCGAGACGTCCGGCGGACGGATCGCCGGGGCACCGACCCCGTCCGGGGTCGCAGCCGCGTCGGACGGCCCGCTGGATGCAGGATCAGGCGGCGCGGACGAGGCGCCAGGGCACCTCGGCGTCGTCGACGAGCGCCAGCGTCCACTGCTCCTCGCGCAGCACCCGTCGCGAGCGCGAGCCGTCGACGACCGCCTGGGTGTCGCGGTCCTCCCGGTACCAGGCGCCCTCGTAGCGGACGGTGACCCGCATCGTCGGCGGCGCCGCCCGTCCGTCGAGCGCGTCGATCAGGACGGCGTGGACGTGGAGGCCGCGGACGACGGTCCGCACCCGCCGCGCGCGGTCGTCGCCGTAGAGGAGCGCCTGGATTGCGGCCTCGTCGGCGCGCCGCTCGAGCGCCGCGTCGTCGCCGTCGATCGCCTCGACCCACGCGTCGACGGCGTCGCGGACCGCCGCGGTCAGGACGTCGGGACTGAAGCGGTCGTCGACGAGCGACAGGTCGAGCGCGGCGGCGCGCGCGTCGTCGGTGATCGTCGTCAGCGTCGCGACCTCCTCCGCGGGCGTGGTCGCGTCGGCCACGGCGATCTCCGTGCGCACGCGCCGCTCCAGCGCCGGGTCGGCGGCCGGGGTGGCGACCAGCGCGCCGTCGAGGTGGTGGCGCCCCTCGGCCTCCTCCTCGATCGAGAGCAGGATCCAGTCGTCGCCGCGCTTGCCGAGCGTCCAGTACTGCTCCAGGCGCAGCGCGGGGCCGGTCTTGCCGTCGCGATAGCGGTGCTTGCCGCCGGCGTCGACGACCCAGGCCTCGATGTCGTCGGCGACGAACACGACGACGCGGTCGTCGGCGTCCTCGGCCCGGTTGACGACGCCGACCAGCTGCACCTCGGGTCGGCCGGAGGTCGTCACCCGGCTGTGCCAGCGCTTGCGGTCGAAGTCGTCCAGCCGCAGCTTCCACTCGGTCAGCAGGTCCGGGCCGAGGAGCCGGTCGAGCGCCTCGCGGTCCCGCTGGTCCCACGCCGCCTGCACGTCGACGAACAGCTGCGACGCGTCGCGCAGGAGCGCGTCGAGCTCGAAGGCCTCGTCGTCCTCGGCCGCCTCGACCGCGGCGGCGCGCGCCCGCTCCTCGCGCTGCCGGCGCTCCTGCGCCCGCTGCGCGCGGGACGCGGCCGTCGCCATCCGCTGGATGACGATGATCGCGACGACCACGACGATGATCCCGATGATCAGCCCCGGCGGTGCGCTGCCGGATCCGGAGGAGCCGCCGCCGGAGAACCCGCCTCCTCCGCCTCCGCCGCCGCCTCCCGAGAACCCGGACGAGCCGCCCCCGGCCTGCGCCAGGGTCGGGGCGATGAGCAGGAGGGGGAGGGGAGCCTGCATGACCGGGCATGCTGCCACCCGGAGCGGCCGGCCGCCGCAGCTTCCGCGATCGACGGCGGTCGATCGTGGTCGTCGGTGGTCCGCCGGCGACGACGGTCGTCGGTCCCGGACCGTCGTGGCCCGGGACCGACGGGCGCCCGACCTCAGTCCTGCTGCCAGCGCCGCTGGAGCGCGTCGACGACCGAGGGGTCGGCGAGCGTCGTGGTGTCCCCGAGCGGACGGTCCTCGGCGATGTCGCGCAGCAGCCGGCGCATGATCTTGCCCGAGCGGGTCTTCGGCAGGTCCTGCGTGAAGACGATCCGCTTCGGCCGGGCGAGCTTGCCGATCCGGTCGGCGATCGTGGCGTTGATCTCGCCCTCGACCTCGGCGGTCGCCTCGACGCCGGCCTGCAGCGTCACGTAGGCGACGATCGCCTGGCCGGTCAGGTCGTCGGCCTTCGCCACCACCGCCGACTCGGCGACGTGCGGGTGGGCGACGATCGCCGACTCGACCTCCGCCGTCGACAGGCGGTGACCCGAGACGTTGATGACGTCGTCCACGCGCCCGATCACCCAGACGTAGCCGTCGTCGTCGATCCGCGCCGAGTCGCCGACGAAGTACGTCGTGCGGCCGAAGCGGTCCCAGTAGGTCGACAGGTAGCGGTCCGGGTCCTGGTAGAGCGTGCGCAGCATCGACGGCCACGGGCGCGGGATCGCCAGCAGGCCCTCGCCGCTCTGCACGACCGCGCCGGACTCGGCGTCGAGCACCTGCACCTCGTAGCCGGGCAGCGGCCTGCCGGCCGACCCGGGCTTGGCGTCGTCCAGGCCCGGCAGCGTCGTGATGACGATCGCGCCGGTCTCCGTCTGCCACCAGGTGTCGACGACCGGGCAGCGCTCGCCGCCGATCACGTGCCAGTACCAGAGCCACGCCTTCGGGTTGATCGGCTCGCCGACCGACCCGAGCAGCTTCAGCGACGAGAGGTCGTGCGGGGCGACGTGCTCGACGCCCCACTTCATGCACGCTCGGATCGCCGTCGGCGCGGTGTAGAACTTCGTCACCTTCCGGCGCTCGACGAGCTCCCACCAGATCCCCTTGTGCGGGTAGTCGGGGGCGCCCTCGTACATCACCGACGTCGCCGCGTTCGCCAGCGGCCCGTAGACGATGTAGCTGTGACCGGTGATCCAGCCGACGTCGGCCGAGCAGAAGTAGACGTCGTCCGGCTTGAGGTCGAACACCTGGCGGTGCGTCGTCGACGCGCCGGTCAGGTAGCCGCCCGTGGTGTGGAGGATGCCCTTCGGCTTCGCGGTCGAGCCGGAGGAGTAGAGGATGAACAGCGGATCCTCGGCGTCGAGCGGCTCGGGATCGACCGGGTCGGCGGCGGCGATCGCCTCGTCGAACCAGACGTCCCGGGCCGGGTCGAACGGCACGTCGATGCCGGTGTTGCGCACGACGACGACCCGCTCCAGCGACGGGACCTGCTCGGGGCCGAGGTGGCTGTCGACCTCCGGCTTGACCGGGGCGGTCTTGCCCTTGCGCCGCGCCCCGTCGGCGGTGACGAGCACCTTCGCGCCGGAGACCTCCATCCGCTCGGCGACCGAGCCGGCGGAGAAGCCGCCGAAGACGACGTTGTGGACGGCACCGATCCGGGTGCAGGCCAGCATCGCCACGACGACCTCGGGGATCATCGGCAGGTAGATCCCGACGACGTCGCCCTTGCCGACGCCGAGCTCGCGCAGCGCCCCGGCGAACCGCGAGGTCCGGTCCAGCAGCCAGCCGTAGGTGATGTCGCGGGTCTCGCCCTCCTCGCCGTGCCAGTGGTAGGCGACCTTGTCGCCCAGCCCGGCCTCGACGTGGCGGTCCAGGCAGTTGTCGGAGACGTTGATCCGGCCACCGGCGAACCAGCGGTAGAACGGCGCCTCGGAGCTGTCGAGGACCTGGTCCCACGGGGTCGACCAGCGCAGCCGCCCGGCCTGCTCGGCCCAGTAGCCGGTCGGGTCCGCCGCGGCCCGGGCGCGCAGCGCGGGATCGGTGATCTCGGCCTGCGCCGCGAACTCCTCCTGCGGCGGGAAGCGCTCCTGCCGCAGCAGCTCGGTCAGCCGCTCCTCGACGGAGGCCTCGGTCAGCTCGCGCACGTTCTCGGTCGTCATCTGGTGGTCGCTCTCTCCGCCCTCGGGGTTCGCGCGGCCCGGGCTCCCGGCGTCGGACGGCCCACCGCGCTCCGCCTCGAACCTACACCCGTCGTCGCCGCGCGTCGCGGCGCCCGGGCGACCAACCACGCGTTTGGGCGTCGCGGACCCCGCCGCGGGGGAAGATGGCGCGTCGGCGCTCGTTCGCGGCAGCGCGGGCGCAGCGTCGCCCGCCGCCGGGCGCCCCGGGGCGCGGAGCCCCGGAGCGTCGACGGTGCCGGCCATCAGTGGGCCGCCGCCTGCTCGGCGCCGAGACCGGTCTCGGCGCGGACGTGCAGCTCGGAGAAGCGGACCTCGCTGCTGCGATCCGACGAGAGCACCGTGCCCAGCCAGCAGCCGAGGAACCCGAGCGGGATCGAGACGATGCCCGGGTTGCCGAGCGTCCAGCCGATCGGCGAGCCGGAGTCGTTCAGGCCGGTCGACCCGTCCGCCCCGGGCCAGACGCCGGGGCTGACGACGATCAGGAAGATCGCCGAGAGCACGCCGAACAGCACGCCGGTGACGGCGCCCGCGGTGTTGAACCGCTTCCAGGTCAGCGCCAGCAGCAGGGCGGGGAAGTTCGCCGAGGCGGCCACGGCGAAGGCCAGGCCGACCATGAACGAGACGTTCAGGCCCTTGCCGCCGATGACCGCGATCGCGATCGCGATCGTGCCGACGGCGATCGCCGCGATCCGGCCGGCCCACATCTCCTCCCGCTCCGTGGCCTGGCCGCGCTTGATGATCCCGTTCCAGACGTCGTGGGCCATCGCGCCGGAGGCGGAGATCACCAGCCCGGCGACGACCGCGAGGATCGTGGCGAACGCGACCGCGGCGATGATCGCCAGGAACAGGTCGCCTCCGACGGTGCCGGCGCCGCCGCCGATGAACTCGGCCAGCCGCGGCGCGGCGAGGTTGCCGGCCGGGTCGATGCTGGCGGCCACCGGCGTGCCGCCGAGCAGCGCGCGGGCGCCGAAGCCCAGGGCCGTCGTCATCAGGTAGAAGGCGCCGATCAGGCCGATCGCCCAGACGACCGACGTGCGCGCGGCCTTCGCCGTCGGGACGGTGAAGAACCGCATCAGGATGTGCGGCAGGCCGGCGGTCCCGAGCACCAGGCCCAGGCCGAGCGAGACGGTGTCGATCGGGTTGGTGTACTTCAGGCCCGGCGCCAGGTACGCGTCGCCGGCGTCGCTGTGCTCGCGCGCCTGCGTGAAGAGGTTCAGCGGGTTGCCGCCGACCTTGATCACGACCAGCACGGTCAGGACCGTCGTGGCGACCATCAGCAGCACGGCCTTGACGATCTGGACCCAGGTCGTCGCCAGCATGCCGCCGAAGATGACGTAGCAGAGCATGAACACGCCGGTGATGAGCACCGCGACGCTGAAGTTCACGCCCACCAGCGCCGAGATCAGCGCGCCCGCGCCGACCATCTGCGCGATCAGGTAGAAGGCCGCGACGGTCAGCGTCCCGATCGCCGCCGCGGTCCGGGCCGGCGTCTGCTTGAGCCGGAAGGCGAGCACGTCGGCGATCGTGAACTTGCCGGCGTTGCGCATCTTCTCCGCCAGCAGGAAGAGGACGGTCAGGAACGCGACGAGGAAGCCGACGGAGTACAGGAACCCGTCGAAGCCGAAGTAGAAGATCAGGCCGGCGATGCCCAGGAACGACGCCGCCGACATGTAGTCGCCGGCGATCGCGAAGCCGTTCTGGACGCCGCTGATGCCGCGCCCGGCGGCCCAGAACTGGGCGGTCGAGGTCGTCCGCTTGCTCGCCCAGTAGGTGATCGCGAGCGTGATCGCGACGACGACGGCGAAGATCCCGAGCGCCAGGCCGTTGGTCTCGGCCGCCAGCACCGGGCTCATCGCGCACCGCCCAGCGGTCGGGTGGTCGGGGCGCCCGGCGGGGTGCGGCGCGACGCCGGCCGCGACGCGCGGGCGTCGGCCGGGGCGTCGGCGGCCTCGAGCGTGCCGGCGGCGCGTGCCAGCGCCTGCTCGCGCAGCGGGTCGAACGTGTCGCGCGAGCGGCGGACGTACGCGATCGCCAGGCCGAAGGTCATGACGAACTGGCTGAGCGCGAAGACGTAGCCGACGGTCAGGCCGTCGACGAGGAGCTCGCGGCCCATGAAGTCGCTGGCGTAGCCGGCGAGCAGGATGAACGCCAGGTACCAGACGAGGAAGAAGGCCGTGGCGGGCACGACCCAGCGCCGCTTGCGCTCGACGAGCTCGCGGAACTCGGGCGAGCGCTCGACCTGCTCCCAGGTCGGCTCGCCCACCGTGGGCGGTGGCCCGCCGTCGTGGATCGGGGTGGGGTCGGACATCGCGGCACGCTCCTCGGCGTCGGCGGGCGCCCGCGCGCCCGCGCAGTGGCCCGGCGCACCGTCGGGCGGGGCGCCGGCTCGTCTCCTGACGCCACCATCCGCCCGTCTCCGCTCGTCGTCGTCGCCCTGCGACGACCGGGATCGCCCCGGCGACGAACGGCGCCCTCGGCGCGCCGAGCGGCCACCGGTCGTGTGACCGTCGGCACACGACGGGCGTCCGGGGTGGCCAGGACGTCCGACGCGCCGGGCACGCTGGCGCGGCGGGCGTACGATCGCCCGCGAGAGCCGATGGCCGTCGTCGTGGGGATGCTGCTGGGGGTCGCGCTGACCGTGTCGGCGCTCGCGCTGCTGCGCCTGGCGCGCCACGAGCGGCGGCTGCTGGAACCCGGCGACGAGGCGATGCGCGAGGCGCTGCACCACGCGGCGGCGATGCTGCCGGATCTGCGGCGCGGGCTGTCGGTCCGCACCGCCCAGCGCAGCGTTCGCCACGTCCGGGCGCTCGCCCAGGCGCCCGCGGTCGTGCTGGCCGACGCCGAGCGGGTGCTCGCCGTCGACGGCGACGCGCCGCTGCGGCCCGGCGACCCGCTGCCCGCAGCGGTCGCCGGCGCCGCAGCGGCGCGCGTGGAGGTCCTGCCCGACGCGGACCTCGAGCTCGCCGCGCCGGGATCGCCGTCCGCCGCGCCGCCCGCCCAGGCCGGCGAGCCGCCGCCGGACGCCGGGTCGTCGGGCCGACCCGCCGGGGAGCGGTCGCCGGATGCCGGGTCGTCGGATCGGCCTGCCGGGGAGCGATCGCCGGACGCTCCCCGCCACGCCGTGGTCCTCGTGCCGCTGCGGGTGGGGGAGGAGCGCGCCGGCACGCTGCTGGCGCTCTTCCCGCCGGGCCGCGTGCGGGCCGAGGACGCCCGCGTCGTCACCGAGACCGGCTCGCTCGTCTCCGCCCAGCTGGGCCTGTCGGTCCTGGCCGAGCGCGAGGAGCGCGCAGCGACCGCCGAGCTGCGGGCGCTGCGCGCGCAGATCTCGCCGCACTTCGTCTACAACGCGATGGCGGCGATCGCGTCGCTGATCCACACCGCGCCCGACGAGGCCCGCGAGCTGCTGACCGAGTTCGCGGCCTTCACTCGCTACGCGTTCCGCGAGCAGCGCTCCTACGTGACCCTCGCCGACGAGCTGCACTACGTCGAGAAGTACCTGCGGCTGGAGCAGGCGCGCTTCCGCGAGCGGCTCAAGGTCCGCGTCGAGGTCGCGCCGGAGGCGCTGCCGGTCGCGGTCCCCGTCCTCTCGCTGCAGCCGCTGGTGGAGAACGCCGTCCGGCACGGCGTCGAGCAGCGCGCCGACGGCGGCGTGGGAACCGTCACGATCACCGGCCGGGACGTCGACCGCGACGTCGAGCTGCGGATCACCGACGACGGCCCGGGCGTGGACGCCGACGTCGCCCGCTCGGCGCTGGAGGGCACCGGCCGCGGCGGGATCGGGCTGCGCAACGTCGACGTCCGCCTGCGCGCGTCGTTCGGCGAGGGCTACGGTCTGCGCGTGAGCGGCGATCCGGCGGCGGGCACGACGGTGACGATGACCGTGCCGAAGTTCCGGGCCGAGGTCCGGGCGCGGATGTCCGCCGAGGAGGCGCGATGAGCGGGCGGCCGGAGGCACGGACCCGGCGGCGCGACGGGCGGCGCCACCGGCGCGCGACGTCGGGACCGGCTTCCCCGGAGGGCCGCCGATGACCGGCACCGGCCTGCGGATCCTCGCCGTCGACGACGAGGCTCCCGCGCGCGAGGACCTCGAGCGGCTGCTGCGGGCGTCGCCGCTGGTGGCGGACGTCCGCACGGCGGCCGGCGGCGCCGAGGCGCTGCAGCTGCTGACCGAGGAGGGCGACGGCTTCGACGCGATCCTGCTCGACGTCCGGATGCCGGGGCTGGACGGCGTCCAGCTCGCGCGCGTCCTGCGCCGGTTCGCGCGGCCGCCGGCGATCGTCTTCGTGACCGCGCACGAGTCGGCGGCGGTCGAGGCGTTCGAGCTGCGGGCGGTCGACTACCTGCTCAAGCCGGTCGCCGCGAGCCGGCTGCAGCGGGCGCTGGAGCGCGTGGCCGAGCACCTGCGCCGGGAGCCGCCCGACGCCGCCGCCGAGCCGGCCGCCGTGCACGACCGGGCGTCGGGCGCTGCGCCGGGCGCGAGCGGCCCGGCGGGCGCCGGGCGCGAGGAGCCGGGCGCCGGGGACGTCGTCCCGGTCGACAACCTCCGCGGCGGCGGCACGCGCCTGATCCGTCGGGGGGAGATCCTCTACCTCGAGGCCAACGGCGACTACGTCCGGATCCACACCGAGGAGGGCCGCTTCCTGCTGCGGGCGCGGCTGGGCGACCTGGAGCAGCGCTGGGCGCCGCACGGGTTCGTCCGGGTGCACCGCGGCTACGTCGTGAACCTCGAGCGGGCCGTCGAGCTGGACCCGCAGCTCGGCGGCACCGCGATGCTGCGCTTCGCCGACGGCAGCGAGGTGCCCGTCGCGCGCCGCCAGGTCGCGGACCTGCGCCGGAGGCTGCGGCTGTGAGCCGCCTGCGCGTCTTCGCGCGCGGTCGCTCGCTCCGCCGACGGGAGCGCCGAGCGTGAGCGTCGACCGGCGCGAGCTCGACGAGGCGACCCCGCACGCCCGCCTCTACCTCGACCGGCTGCGCCGGGCCCACCTGGGGCTCTCCGGCGTCGCGGCGATCGCCGGCGGCGGGCTGATCGCGGCGCTGCCGCTCGTCGCCCTGGCGCTGCCGTCGCTGGCCGAGCGGGAGGCGCTCGGGGTGCCGGTCGCCGTCCTGCTGCTGCTCTGCCCCTACCCGCTGTTCGTCGCGCTCGGCTGGCTCTACGCCCGTCGCGCCGACGCGCTGGACCGGACGTTCCTCGAGCTGGTCGCCGACGACGAGGACGAGGCGGAGCCCTAGCCGTGCTGGCGATCGGCGCGATCGTCGCCGTGACGACCGGGGCGCTCGGGATCGGCGCCTGGGGCCTGCGGTGGGCGCGCACCACGTCGGACCTCTTCGTCGCCAGCCGCGTCGTCACGCCGTGGTGGAACGCGGCGGCGATCTCCGGCGAGTACCTGTCGGCGGCGTCGTTCCTCGGCGTCGCCGGGCTGACGATGCGCTCGGGCCTGGCGGCGCTCTGGCTGCCGGTCGGGTTCACCGCCGGCTACCTCGCGCTGCTGCTGTTCGTCGCCGCCCCGCTGCGCCGCTCGGGCGCCTACACGATCCCCGACTTCGTCGAGATGCGGCTGGGCGACCGCGACCTGCGGCTGGTGGCGTCGCTGGTGGTGCTGGCGATCGGCGTCCTCTACGTCGTGCCGCAGCTGCGCGGCGCGGGGCTCGTGCTGGGCGAGGTCGCCGACGCGCCCTACGGCGTCGGGATCGCGATCGCCGCGCTCGTGGTCGTCGGCAGCGTCAGCTTCGGCGGGATGCGGGCGGTGACCTACGTCCAGGCGTTCCAGTTCTGGGTCAAGATCGTCGCGATCTCGGTGCCGGCCTGCCTGATCGTCGTGCACCTCGGCGGCCTGCCCGAGAAGGCCGCGCTGCTGGGCCGCGAGCTGCCGCGGGCGCCGCAGGCCGGGATCCGGATCGAGCTGCCGGAGCCGGTCACCGTCACCTTTCCCGAGGCGACGCGCTACCGGATCTCCGACGCCGGAGGCGATCCTCCCCCCAGCACCCGAGAGGCCTCCGCCGGGAGCTCGGCCTCCAGCGGCTCGCCGGCCGGCGGAGGCCATCGTCCGGGGACGACGGGGGACCGGGCCTCCACCGGACCCCGGGGCTCGACGTCGAGGACCGCCCAGGCCGGTGAGCGGATCCGCCTGCCCGCCGGCGAGCTGGCGATCCCGGCCGGCGCGGCGCTGCCCGTCGCCGACGGGATCACCGCGAAGACCGGCCGCGAGTGGGCCAAGCCGGCCGGCGGGGAGGGACGCGGCAGCCCGCTGTTCCTCTACTCGCTGCTGGTGGCGACGTTCCTGGGGACGATGGGCCTGCCCCACATCCTCGTGCGCTTCTACACCAACCCGACCGGCACCGCCGCGCGCCGCACGACCGTTCGCGTGCTCGGCCTGCTCGGGCTCTTCTACCTGTTCCCGGTCGTCTACGGCCTGCTCGGCCGGGTGCTCGTGCCGGAGCTCTACGTCACCGGCCAGACCGACCTCGTCGTGCTGCGACTGCCCGGCGCGGTCTTCGACGGCTGGGCGGGGGAGAGCCTCGTGGCGCTGGTCGCGGCCGGCGCGTTCGCGGCGTTCGTGTCGACCGCGTCCGGCCTGCTCGTCTCGACCGCCGGCACGATCGCCTACGACCTGCTGCCGCGGCTGCGCCCGGCGATCGACGCGGCCGACCGGCGCGACCGCTCCGCCGGCCGGCGGCGACGCCGCTTCCGCCTGGCGACGCTCGCGGCGATCGTCGTCCCCGCCGCGCTGGCGCTCGCGGCGCGCGGCCTGGACATCACGATCCTCGTCAGCTGGTCCTTCGCCCTGGCGGCCTCGACCTTCTGCCCGCTGCTGCTGCTGGGGATCTGGTGGAGCGGCCTGACCGCGCGCGGCGCGCTGACCGGAATGGTCGTCGGCGGCACGGTGGCCAGCGCGGGGATCGTGACCGCGCTCGCCGGCGGCGAGGCGATGGAGGAGTCGCTGCTCTCCCAGCCGGCCGTCGTGTCGGTGCCGCTGGCGTTCGCGACGATGGTGCTGGCCTCGCGCCGCGACGCGCGACCCGACGAGCGGCTCGTCGCCGGGGCGATGCGGGCGATGCACGCGCCGGAGCGGGCCCTCCGCGATCCGGCCCTGAGCCGATGATCCGGCGCGGCGTGGGCGTTGCGAGCGCCGTCGCTGGACGGGAGAGGCCGCCGTGGTGCGCCGCGGGTCGAACGTCCGTCGAGCGTCGCGGGCGGGCCCGCAACTTCGGGGGCTCGGGGCCGACTTCGAACCCATGGGCACCGTCCTCGTGATCGTCGCAGCCTGGCTGGGCCTCAATGCGATCGCCGGCCTGGCCCTGACGGTCTACGGTCTCACCCGCCGGTCGCCCTCGGACGGTGCCCTCTGGGCGGAGTTCGCCCGCCGCGATCGCGAGTCGCGCGGGCCGCTGCGCCCGGCGGGCCGCTGACCTGCTCGCGCGCGGCGAGCCGGGTGCGAGCGGCGATCGACCGCCACCCGCGCCGCTAGCGTTGGGCGGCACGTGCCCTCCGCGCCCGTGCCCGCCCGCCTCGACGACCTGCCGCTGATCCCGCCGTGGGCGCGGCCGCTGGTCGCTCGGATCGCGGTGGCGTTCCTGCTCGCCGTCCCGCTGCTGGCGGGCTGGATGCGCCTGGCCGGCCCGCTACCGGGCGAGCGGCGCCTGGCGCGCTGGAAGGTCGATCCGGTGACGAGCGAGCCGTGGCGCAACGCCACCGACCTGCTCTCGGCGCTCGGCACCCCGATCCCGGCGATCGCGCTGCTGCTCGTCGTCGGCTGGGTGGTCCACCGCCGCCTCGGGCCGCGCGCGGCGACCTTCCTGACGCTGGCGACCGCCGTCACGCTCACCACCGACGGTCTGAAGCAGATCTTCGGCCCGACGCCGATCGCGCGCGAGGCCTTCGGCGGGGTCGCCGCCTACCCGTCCGGCCACGTCGTCTGGGCGACGGCGTTCTTCGGCGCGCTCGCCCTGCTGGGCGCCCGCCGCCGGATCCCGGACCTGCTCCTGCCGTCGCTGCTCGTCCTCGTCGCGATGGGGCCGTCCCGGATCCTGGTCGGCGCCCATGCGCTCGGCGACGTCCTGGGCGGCTACCTGCTCGGCGCGGGCTGGGTGCTGGCGGCGGCCCTGCTCGTCGACCGCGCGGCGGCGAGGCGCTCCATCCGCAGCATCAGCGCGGCCGAGGGCGTCACGCGCCCGCTGCAGTAGGTGGAGAGCCGGCTGCGCGAGGTCCCGATCGCGCGCGCGAACGCCTCGCGGGACAGGCCGGAGACCTCGACGAGCTCACGGATCCGCGCGGCCACGCGCTCCCGCTCCTCGCGCTCCCGGTCGCTGCGCGCGCTGGCGATCGTGCGGCGCAGCAGCGGTCCGACGCCGTACGGCGATGCGTAGGAGAGGTACTCCTCGACCTGCTGCGCGACCGGCCCCCACGGGTCCCGGCGGATCGCGCGCAGGATCGGCAGCCAGTCGCGCAGCGTCCCACGCTCGATCGTCGCCACCAGCGCCTCGTACGGCCACGCCTCGAGCGGCTGCTCGTCGGTGCCCTCGACGTTGCGGAAGCCGATGCTCATCTGCGGGTCTCCAGGTGCCGGACGATGGCGTCGGCGAGCGTCTCGCACGAGGCGACGACGGTGCTCCACCGCTGCCAGCGCCGATCGAGCCCCTTGTACGAGTCGAGCTGCTCGGTGACCCGGGAGTCGCGAGGCACCGGCTCCGACAGGCGCTGGACGAGCGCCGTGAGCACCGAGTCCTCGTCTCCCGAGCGATCTCGGTAGTACTCGTCGATCTCGGCGAGGGTCGCCGCGGCGTCCTCGGGACCAAGCCGATCGGCGAGGGCGACGACGTCGAGGTAGTCGCGCACCTGATTGCGCTGGACGACGAGGTAGGCCTTGATGCGCAAGAGCTCCTCGTGCGTCGGCACGC
>Ga0164243_10011531_pt1 | contig 12602 bp, 9 predicted proteins | sample OricompcompostOP_FD_108781 | JGI IMG/M metagenome (GOLD analysis project Ga0164243, IMG submission 108781) | Organic Plus compost microbial communities from Emeryville, California, USA - Original compost - Organic plus compost (OP) | ecosystem: Engineered > Solid waste > Mixed feedstock >...
CCACGGCGGCGTTCACCGGCTGGACGAGGAGCAGCCACGAGACGAACGCCAGCGCGGTGGCGATCGCGGCGGTACGTGTCCACACCGCCGAGGCGTCGTCGCGCGTACGCCACGCGAGCGAACCGACGGCGAGGATCGCGAGGATCTGGTAGGCGCCGCCGACGATCGCGAAGTACCGGTACAGGGTCGAGTTCACGGCGGTGTAGAGCGCGAGATCGTACGAGAGCTTCTGCGGCATCTCGAGCACGTGCGCCGACGTCATGGTCAACGCCAGCGCCGCGAGCACGAGTGCGAGGACGCGATGGATCCGCATGATCCCGCACGCGTGCGCGTCGCGTGCCGCTGGGCGCGGTCTCGTCAGTCGCGGCCGATCGCCCGGCGGAGCACGTGCGCTTCTTCCATGCCGCGCCATCCCTTGTAGGTCGTCTCGTCGTACGGGAAGTCCCAGCAGCCCTCGCGGTGCACGAGCCGCCCCCCGAACCCGATCTTGAAGCGGTGCACGCCGGAGAGCGGGTGCGCGTTCCCGTTGCCCGGCGCCGCGCCGAACAGGTCGTAGTCTTTGCAGCCGTGCGCCTTCGCCAGCCGGATCGCTGCCCACTGCATCGCGTACGACGCCATCAGGTCGCGGTGCGTGCGCGTCGAGGCGCCATACAGGTACGTGGCGCGCGACGGCGCGAGCGCGAGCAGCATCCCGGCCAGCAGCCGGCCCTCGTGTCGCGCCAGCAGCATCCTCGTCACGACCGGAGACGCCGAGCCCTCGGCGCGCTCCTCGAGCATCGTCCGGAAGTGGGCGATCGGCAGCGGCTCGATCAGGTTTCGCCGCATCGTCTCGACGTAGAGCTCGTACCAGGCGGGCAGGTCGGCGAGCGTGCCCTCCTGCACCACGACCCCGCGGCGCTGCGAGAGTCGGATGTTGTAGCGGGTCTTGTGGTGCATGCGCGCGAGGAGCTCGTCCTCGGTACCATCGACGTCGATCAGCACCGTGTCGGGAGGCAGCAGGTCGCGCGGCGCCTTCCACAGGTTGTGGTCGAGCGTCCCGAAGTTCATGCGGAGCTCGCGCAGGTGAGTGGGCGGCGGTCCCTGCCACGCGTCACGGCTCGCGTCATCCTCGCGGTCGCGCGCGTGCACCGACGTCCACGGCAGGTCCCAGCGGATGAAGGCGCACCGTGACCCGAGCAGCGGGCGCAGCTCGCGCGACAGCCGCTCGAGGAACGTGCCGACACTGTCGGCGTCGGGCTCGATCTCCGGGCCGAACGGGACGTACGCGTAGTCGGCCTCGTCGGAGAGAGGCGAGCGCACGACGAGGAAGTCACCGTGCTCGGCGGCCGGCGGCGCGGCGGCCTCGGAGTGGGCCGCGGGCCGGAACGCGACATCGAAGGCGTCGGTCCCGAAGCCGAGGCGGCGGTGAACGCGTCCCCAGAACGCGGTCTGGTGGACGATCGGCGTGGGAATCAGCTGGTCTGTGGTCTTGGGCGCAACATGCAGTTTCACGTCGGGTCCTATGCGGACAAAGCCCGCATTGTGGCCAACGTGCTCGCAAATGCAAGACCGGGTTCGCCGATGGTCGGGTGGGAAGATCTGGCGCGCCTGGCGTCAACCAGGCGTGATCGCTGCTCGCTCGCTCGCCATGTCCCCGTCGGGGCGGTTCGTCGCGCTGCGCCGCCCCTGCGGCGTAGAGCTCGTCGACGTGCTCGGAACGCAGCCGCGAGCGACTCACGCCCTCGGCGCTACGGGGCAGTTCGTCATCGCGGGCGCGACGCTCTGCCTCCTCGACGACGAAGGGTTGCGGGCCGTTCCGCTGGTCGGCGGTGGTGCCGTCGCCCGACTCCCGTGTCGCGCGGAGCACCTGCGCAGCTTTCGCGGGCGCGCCGCCGATGCGGTGATCGTCGGCGACACGCTGGTCACGCTCAGCCCGACCGTTGCGGTCGCCGGTGTCGTCGAGCACCCCGCGGCGTGCTTCCCGTTGCTCGGGCGCGCTGTGCTGGTCGCACGCGCCGGGCGTCTCGCGATCTCCGTTCCGGCACGACCGGCCGTCGAGGTGCCTGTTCCCGGAGGTGGGACAGTCGTCGACGCTGCACCCGTGTTCGGCGGGCGATTGCTCGCGCTGCTGGTACGCGACCTCGATGGCGAGAGCGCGGTCGTCATGACCGCGGCGGGCCAGCTCGTGAGTCGAACGCGGGTGCCGGCCGCGACCTGGCACGCGTTTGCGATCGAGCGCGGTCAGCTCGTCGTCGGTGGCGGGGATGACCAGCTGGCCATCGTGGATCTGCGCTACGGCCGGGTGCTCGGCACGGGGCGCGCCCCCCACGCGATCTCGGAGCTGGTCGTCGATGACGATGGGCGCAACGCCGTGATCGCCGGCCCGTGTGACGGCGAGATCCCGATCGTGTCGCTGGTGCGCGTCGACGAGATGCTGCGCGCCACGGGGCCGAGCTCGTCCGCCGCCGACGCCAGCCCCGCGATGGATCTCGCACCTCCGCAACCCTCGCCGCTCGTCGCGGATGCCACCACGCGCGAGGTCGAGACCGCGATCGCGTGCCCCGTGCTCGATGCGCCGGACGATCCCGGCGCCCCCATCGACGTGCCGGACCTGCGGCCGCACGCGCTCGGTGCACCGCTGCCCGCGCGGCCCCAGCTCGAGATCGAAGAAGGCGCGGAGGCGTTCGCGGATGGCGCCGAGCACCTCGCCGCGCTCGTCGAGTTGACGGCGGCGCGCGCGGCGCTCGCGATCGCGGAAGGCTGGCACGCGGGTCGGATCAGCGGCGACGCGGACGACGAGCACCCGTTCGAACGCGAGGTGCTCGCTCTGGCCGGCGCCGGTGGCGGCCATGCACCGGCGCAGCTCGCCGCGGCACGCGCCCGGCTCGGCGCGCGCGCGGCGACCGTCTCGACGAGGGTACGTGCGAGCCTCGCCGCGGGGACCTCGTTGCCCTTCGTCGAGCTCGCGCACGAGTACGGGCTCTCACGCATGGCGACGCAGATCCTGGTCGCGATCATCGCGCCGCGCGTGCGGGGAGAGCTGGCGCGGCTCTATCGCATCCTCGCCAACGAGACGCAACGGCCGACGTGCGACGAAGCGCTGATCACGCTACTGCTGGCGGGCGACGACACGCGCATGGGCGACGAGATCGCCGGCGAGCTCGCCGACGGAGCCCCGCTGATCCGCCACTGCCTCGTCGTGCGGGATGCGCGCGGGGGCATCGACGTCGATGACGTCCTGCTCGCGCGCCTCCGCGGGTTCGCGATTCCCCGCTCACCCGCGATGCAGCTTCGGCACGCCGATCGAACGCTCGAGGAGCTCATCGTCGATCGGGGCGTCGTGCGGAGGCTCCTGCTCGAGCTCGCCGATCCGCGTCCATCCGACGAGCCCGTGCGTGTGGTGATCCGAGGTCGCCGTGGGGACGGTCGCCACACCACCATCGGAGCACTCGCCGCGCGCGTGGACCGCTCGATCGCGTGTATCGATGCCAGCCAGTTGCCGCGCGGACGCGACCACGCACCCGCGCTGCGCCGCGAGCTCGTGCGCGCCGCGCTCGCGCGTGCGGTCCCTGTCGTCTCCAGCATCGAGGTGCGTGACGGCGCAGATGCCGAGCTCGTGGCCGAGACCCGCCACGTGCTCGCCTCGCATCCCGGGCCCGTCGTGGTCCGCACGACCCCGGACGCGGAGCTCCCGCTCGAGCCCGGTCACGTCGACGTCACGCTGCCTTCGCTCTCGGAGACCGCGCGGCGTGAGGCCTTCGCGCGCATCCTGGCCTCGCACGGCATCGAGGCGGATGTCGACGTGCTCGCACAACGCTACCGGATCGGACCGGGTACGATGACGCGGATCGCGAACGAGGTGGCGCGACGTCTCTCGCGCGCGCCGGGCGATCCAACGCAGCTCACGGACGAGGTCGCGCGACAGCACGTCGCCGCGCGAATCGGCAAGGGAGCCACGCGCGTCACCCGGCTGGCGTCGTGGGAGCAGGTCGCGCTGCCCGAGGACATGCTCGACAGCCTGCGCGAGCTGATCGGCCGGGCCCGGCACGGTCGTACCGTGTTCGAGGCGTGGGGCTACGATCAGCGGATCTCGACGGCGCGCGGCCTCAGCGCGCTGTTCTACGGGCCGCCGGGGACGGGGAAGACGATGGTGGCCGGGCTGATCGCGCGCGAGCTCGGGCTCGAGCTCTACCGGGTCGACCTCGCGAAGATCATGAGCAAGTGGGTCGGGGAGACCGAGAAGAACCTCGGCGAGGTCTTCGACGCGGCCGAAGACGGGCGCCTCATGCTCCTGTTCGACGAGGCGGACTCGCTGTTCGCGAAACGCTCGGAGGTTCGGTCCTCGAACGATCGCTACGCGAACCTCGAGGTCAACTACCTGCTCCAGCGTCTCGACTCGTTCGAGGGCGTCGCGATCCTGACGACGAACCTGGAGGGCTCGATCGATCCGGCGTTCAAGCGCCGGCTGTCGATGCGGCTATACTTCCCGTTTCCTGACGAGGAGCTCCGCGCGCAGCTGTGGGCGTCCCACGTCACTCCGCAGGTCCCCACGGCAGGGCAGTTCGACTTCGCCGCCCTCGCGCGTCGGTTCCCTCTGTCCGGTGGCTACATCCGTAACAGCGCGTTACGCGCCGCATTTCTGGCCGCGCAGGAGGGCACCCCGCTCACGCAGTCTCACCTGGAGCGCGCCGTGCTCCTCGAGTACCGCGAGCTCGGGAAGCTGTCCGACGACGGCCGGCTCGACTGACCGCGTCGTCCACCGCGGGAAGATCGCGGGGGCGGGACGTCAGGTAGGTGAGGAGGTGGCATGAGAAGCCTGGAGTCCACGCACGCAGTCGATCACGCGCAGTCCCCCGAGGAGCATGGCGATGCGCCCGCGCGTCTGCCTCGCAAGGTCGCCCGCAAGGCCGCCGCCAGCGGCACGGGGAACGCGGTCGGGCACCCCGACACCGCCGCGAGCTTCGCCGACGCGATCAACGCGGGCATCCACGGGCCGATCGCGCGCAAGGGCGAAGGCGATCACGTCGGACCCGACGCAGCGTCGCTGGTGTCCGCGGCCACGAGCTCGACCGGCAGCGCGTTGCCCTCCGCGATCCAGCGCAAGTTCGAGAGCTCGCTGGGCGCCGACCTGTCGAGCGTTCGTGTCCACACCGGTGATGCCTCGGCTGCGGCCTCCTCGGCGATCTCGGCGCGCGCGTACACGCTCGGCCAGGACATCCACTTCGCGGCGGGGCAGTACGACCCGAGCACGCCGGCGGGCGAGCACCTGCTCGCCCACGAGGTGGCGCACACGGTGCAACAGGCGGGCGGCGCGGTCGGCGCGCAGTGCAAGCTGGAGGTCAGCGAGCCTGGGGACGCGCTCGAGATCGAAGCCGACCGCGCCGCGGACGCGATGGTGTCGGGGCAGGTCTTCCGCATGAGCAGCGGTGCCGGGGTGCAGCGATCCGTCATGCGCACACCCGGCGACGACACCACGGGCGAGCGGGACGCGGCGCCGACCTCGACGACCGACGGCGGTGGGCCTGCGAGCGACGGCGACGAGGCGAGCGAGGCGGGACCTCAGACGGTCGCCACCACCTGGACGATCGACTACGACCGGGTCTATCGCGGTGCCGGGCGATCCGGACGGGTCGCTCCGGGCGAGCGCACCGACGCGTCGATCCTCCACGTGCACGAGTTCCGGGTGCAGCCGGACTCCGGCGAGGTCACCCCGAACCAGCCGTTCAGCGGCTATCAGCTGCAGAACAGTGGTCGCGTGACCATGGGCGTACGCCAGCATCCGCGCGGCGAGGGAGGGCAGGCCGCGGCGTCGATCTCGTACCAGACCGATGGCGACGTTCACCTCCGCCTCAACGGGGAGGAGCGCGCGATGAGAGCTTTCGGAGGCCGGAGAGCGATCGCGAATCGCGTGCGCGCCGCCTTCTCGCGGCAGTCAGGGTTCGTCGAGGACCCGGGCGCCGCGGCCACGGCGCTGCTCACCGACGAGGAACGCGCGGCCGGGATCACCGTGGCCGCGACCGTGAGCGCGCGCCGGGATCACGCGATCACGGCGCTACCGCTGCACTACGGGGCGATCGGCGCACCCCAGACCATGCACGTGATGGTGCAGGTGCCCACCGGCGAGCGGCGGGTCACCGTCGACAACAGCGAGGGATTCGAGGACGAGACGTCGACCGGCACGACCGCGGGTCAGACCGACAGCGAGGGAAGCGAGACCGAGATGACCACGGAGGTGCGCACCGCCCTGATGTCCTCGATCGAGAGCAGCTACCGCGATGCCAGCGAGCGGATCGCCCGCGAGGTGGTCGAGCAGATGCGAGGATCGCGTCGCTCGTGGCAGCAGCAGTTCGAGCTCGGTGGGCAGGCCACGTCGAGCTTGTCGGGGAACATCGGCGCGAGCATCAATGCCGGCATGCTGGCCAGCTTGATCCCCGGCGTGGGCCGCGCGCTTGCGACCTTGCTGAGCGAGGCCGGCCCCGAGATCCAGCTCTCGCTGACGCCGCAGCTCCAGCTGCAGGCCACGGTGACGAGCCGGACGACGCTCGGCAACGAGACCAGCTCCGAGGACCGGAACACGCACGAGACGCAGATCCGCACCGCGACCGAGCGCGCGCTGACGCAGCACTGGGAGCAGCGGTTCGAGACCGCGCTGTCCTCGACGGTGCGCAGCCGGCGCGGCACCGAGCGGACGACCGGGAGCTCGACCTCCGGGCGCCGGCTCGAGCGTGGCGCGAGCACCAGTCGATCCGAGGGAGCCGCCACCGCCCAGCGCGATCAGCCGCGGCTGGTCCTCACGAACGCGCCCGCGGCGGGCGGCGGCGAGGCCGGCGGCCAGCGTGGTGGACGCGAGCCGGCCGGGTGACGCGGCGACGGGGGACCGCTGACGAGCTCCTGCCGTCGGCACCCTGGCGTGGAGGCTGTTGGCGGGGCCACTCCACGTCGCTCGCTGGTCACCGTCGCTCGACGACGTCCCACGCGCGTTCGCGACGTGCGGCGCGCGCGCTCGCCGCGACGCGGAGCAGCGGGCGATCGCGCTGCCAGCGCTGCCACTCGTCGTCGGGAGTCGCGGCCCACGTGGCCTCGAGCTCGGCGACCTGCCGCGCCGCGAGCTCGAGCACGCCGGCGAGCGCGAGGTGCGTGGTGGCGAGCCTGGGATCGGCGAGCGCCACCTGGCGAGCGGCGAGCGCCACCGCGAGCAGCCGCTCGACGTGCTCGCGCCAGCCGCGCCGCCGCGCGACGCCGAGGAGGTAGCCGGCGAGCGCAGCGTGTACGTGCGCGTCCTCGACCGTGCGGAACGGCTTGAGGTAGTCGTCGTAGCCATCGCCGGGCAGGACGTCCCCGTCCGCGACGCGCACGTGATCGAGCTCGACCTCCGCGTGCTGGATCTCCGGCACGAACGGCGCGCTGCTCGCGTGCATGCGCACCCCCGGTGAATCCGTCGGGACGCGGACGACGCGCAGCTGGTTCTTGCCGTGTTCGTCGTGGCCGACGCTCGCCACCACGAGCAGCGTCGACGCCGCGTTCGCGCCGGTCGCCCACTTCTTGCGCCCGGTCAGCACGCCGCCCGCGAGCGTGGTCTGGATCGCGCGTGGGTGCGCTCCTCCGTCCTCGGTCGCACACAGCGCCGCGACGCCCGTGAGCCCGGGCACCAGCGCGCGCAGCGCCTCGCGGTAGCCGCTCGCGAACGCGAAGCCGAGGCGATCGGCCGAGGCACCGCCGACCAGCGCGCGATCGACCGGCACGTCCAGCGCGTGCGCCGCTGTCGGGGCCGAGGCAGGATCGAGGAGGGCTCGCAGCAGGGTCTCCACGGCTCGACGATACGCCGGCGCGGCGCGATCAGCGCAGGTGCGTGTGCCGGAACGCGGTCTCGTACTTGAGGCCGTAGCCGAGCATGCGGTCGAAGCCGATGTGCGCCGCCCAGATCAGCGCGAGCGCGGCGAGGCGCGGGTCGTTCGTCACGTGCGCGGCGGCCGCGAGCGCCGCGGGACCGAGCAGCGTGTGCGCCGCGTTGTAGGCGGCCGCTCCGGTACGTGCGCTGGCGAGGTACCCGAGCATCGACAGGTCGGGGACGAGGAACACCGCCGCGAACAGGGCCCAGCTGTGACCGAGGTACGCGAACGCGGCGATCGAGAGCGCGAGCAGCGCCGCGCCCTCGAGGCGGAGCAGGGTGCGCGGAGCGCCGCTCACGGCGCCGGGCAGCGCGGAGGGCTCGGAGGTGGTGGGCGAGGCGATGAGCGTGGAGGTCTGCATGGGAGGCACCCTAGGCGCTGGAGCCGCCCAGCAACATTGTCCAAATGCGTTGACCCGCTCATAAAGAATGTATGAGCACGGCCGAGCCCACCTGGGACCTCTACGGCGCGTTCCTCGCGGTGATGCGCGGCGGCAGCCTGTCGGCGGCGGCGCGTACGCTCGGCGTCGCCCAGCCGACGGTCCGCCGCCAGATCGAGGAGCTCGAGGAGCTGCTCGGCGTCGTGCTGTTCACGCGAGCGGCCAATGGGCTCGTTCCCACCGAGACCGCGGTCGCGACGTTGCCGTACGCCGAGGCCATCGCCGCGAACGCCCGCGCACTCGTCCGCGCCGTATCGGGAGGACCGAAGGAGGATCGCGGCACGGTGCGGGTCGCGTGCAGCGAGATCGTGGGCACCTACGTGCTGCCGCCGATGCTCGCCGCGCTCCGTCGCCGCCACCCGCGCATCCAGGTCGAGCTCGCGGTGTCCAACCGCACCGAGGATCTGGTCCGGCGCGACGCCGACCTCGCCGTGCGCATGGTCCGGCCGGTCCAGCAGGGCCTCGTCGCGCGCCGCATCGGCCGCATCGAGCTCGGGCTGTTCGCGGCCCCGTCGTACCTCGCGGAGCACCCGCCGCCGAAGAAGCTCACCGCGCTGGTGCGCGATCACGCGCTCGTCGGCGCCGATCGCGATCGGGGCGTGATCACCGCGCTCGCGAGCCTCGGCGTCGCGGCCACCCCGAGCGACTTCGTGCTGCGCACCGACAGCGACGTCGCTCAGCTCGAGGCCGTGCGCGCCGGCGTCGGCATCGGGGTCTGCCAGGTCCCGCTCGCCGCCCGTGGCGTGCCGCTCCAGCGCGTGCTGCCGAAGGTGGCGTTCCACCTCGAGACGTGGCTCGTGATGCACGAGGATCTTCGCCGGTCGCGCCGTGTCCGCGTGGTGTTCGATCATCTCGTCGCCGAGCTGGGGCGTTACGTCAGCCGCCCCGGAGCGTGAGGCGAGACGGGAGACGTCGCTCGTCGAAGCTCGCACTGCGGCATTCTCCGACGCGAAGATCGGACGTGCTCCCCCGCGTGGTGCGCGATCGCGCGACGGCCTCTGCGTCCGCGAGCCAAGGTGCGGTCGAGAGCTAGGTTGATAGGTATGAGCCTGCACTTTCCACAGCTGACGGTGCTGTCTCTGGACCGCTACGCGACGCTGCTGTCGGAGCAGGACATGCGGCGCGTGACGGCCCGCATCGCGTCGCTCCGCGCGCAGTTGAGCAGTCGCGTGGTGTGGAACGTGAGCTCGACCGCGGTCGGTGGTGGGGTCGCCGAGATGGTGCGATCGCTGCTCGCGTATGCGCGCGGAGCGGGCGTCGACGCGCGCTGGGTCGTGATCCAGGGACCCGCGGAGTTCTTCCGGATCACCAAGCGGCTACACAATGCCATCCATGGCAGCGTCGGCGATGGCTCGGTGCTCGGCGAGGCGGAGCGCCGGCTGTTCGAGCGCGTCAACGAGCAGAACGCGGCCGAGCTGGCGCCGATGGTGCGCCCTCGTGACATCGTCATCGTGCACGATCCGCAACCGGCCGGCATGATCCCGGCCTTGCTGCTGCGTGGCGCCCACGTGGTGTGGCGCTGTCACATCGGACACGACCGCGTCAACGCGGACGTCGAGGCCGCCTGGCAGTTTCTCGCCCCGTACGTCCGCGGTGCCCACGCGTACGTGTTCTCGCGCGCCGCGTACGTGCCGGTGAGCCACCTCGACGCCCTCCGCGCCGTGGTGATCCCGCCGTCGATCGATCCGTTCTCGGCGAAGAACCAGCGGCTCGACAGCGAGTGCGTGCGCTCGATCCTGACCCGGATCGGGTTGATCCAGAGCATCGCTCCTCCCGGCGAGTGCACGTTCACGCGCGAGGATGGCAGCCCCGGTCGCGTCGATCGGCTGGCGGACGTGATCCGCGAGGGCGAGCCGCCCATGGAGACGGCGCCGCTGGTCGTGCAGGTCTCGCGGTGGGATCGCCTCAAGGATCCGAGCGGCGTGCTCGCCGGGTTCGCGCGGCTCGACGACGCGAGGGCGCACGGCGCCCACCTCGTGCTCGCCGGGCCGAGCGTCCGCGGAGTCTCGGATGATCCAGAAGGCGCCGGTGTGCTCGCCGCGCTGATCGACCAGTGGCGACGCTTGCCGGACGCGCTCCGCCGGCGCGTTCACCTCGCGTCGCTGCCCACGCTCGAAGTCGACGAGAACGCCGCGATGGTCAACGCGCTGCAGCGCCACGCGACGGTGGTCGTCCAGAAGAGCTTGAACGAGGGCTTCGGGCTGACCGTCGCCGAGGCGATGTGGAAGTACAAGCCGGTGATCGCCAGCCGCGTCGGTGGCATCGTGGATCAGATCGACCACGGCGTGCAGGGCCTGCTGCTCGACGATCCAACGGACCTCGACGGGTTCGCGGACGCGATCGCACAGGTGCTCGGCGATCCCGCGCGGGCGCGCCTCATGGGCGACCGCGGCCACCAGCGCGTGCTCGAGAGCTATCTCGGCCTCGAGTCGCTCCTTCGCTACGGCGCGCTCATCGAGCGACTCGATCAGGCCACGATCCGTCAGCCGCAGCCCGTCGCGCCGGCCGTGCTCATCAGCTGAGCGTCACCAGCACGCGTGCACGCCGGCCGCATCCTCGGGGGTCGGCGCGATCTCGACGTTGCCGACGTTCATCACCGAGGGCCGCTCCTCGGGCGTCACGTGCAACAGGCCGAACGCGTGCCCCATCTCGTGCGCGATCGCGAGCGGGTACTCCGCCGGCTCCAGGCGGTCCCGGCTGACCGAGATCACCCCGATCGAGTCCCAGTACATCGCCCGGTAGGGCACGTCCGACTCGAAGTGGATCGGCAACACGTCCGCTGCACGCTCGCCGCTTCCGATCGTGATCTGGACCGGCAGGACGTCGCTCCACAGAAGGATCGCCCCCTCGACACCGTTCACCTCCGCGGCGGTGGCGTCGGGACCGAGCGCGATCGTGAGCGGCGCGCACGGGTTGTAGACGGTGTCCACCTCGTCGCTCGACGAACAGGCAGGCACGAGGCCGAGACAGACGAGACCGATGAGATGTCCGCGCAGAATGCGGACGAGCATGATCGACCGGCCGAGGCGCTGCCACGAGAATCGGCGAGCGCGCGCTCAGCGCTTCGCTGATCCGCGGCGATGACCATGCCCCTGCCGTGGGCTACGCTGCGTGCATGGTGCCCGATCCCGAGACGCCCGAGTTCGATGCCGTCGCCGCCGCGAAGGAGCTGGACGATTTCCTCGGCGAGGCCGAGGTCGGCGCGGCAGACCAGGGCTACGTCGCGAGCCTCGAGGCCGAGATCGAGGAGCTCAACAAGCTGGTCGCGCAGAAGGAGGCCTTGCTCCAGAAGGCCAACGAGCGCGCGGATCAGGCGCACGCCGAGATCGAGGCCGCCGGCAAGCGGCTCGCGACCGCGTCGGCCAAGGAGCTCGAGCAGCGCACGCGCAAGCTGCTCGAGAGCTTCCTGTCGGTCGTCGACGACATGGATCGCGCGATCGCGGCGGCGAAGGACCACGCCGAGTCGCAGGACGTGGTCACCGGGATGGAGCTCGTGCGTCGCAGCATGCTGAGCCGCCTCGGCCAGTTCGGCGTGACGCACGCGCCCGCGCTCGGCGAGCCGTTCGACCCGCAGCGTCACGACGCGATGGCGCTGGTCCCGGTCACGGATCCCGCGCAGGACGGCCGCGTCATCGACGTGATCCGCGAGGGCTACCTCATCGGCGACGAGACCCTGCGCCCCGCCGGCGTCGCCGTCGGCAAGCGCGCGAGCTGAAGCGTCGCCTCGCGCGGGGACGGTTCGTGCGACGGGCCCTGTGATGTAAGGTGGCCACAGCGTCGAGCCACGATCGACCACCGGCGCGTGCCGCATCGTGGCAGACAACGGAGGCGAGATCTCGGACATGGAAAGCGAGCGACAGCAGCAAGAGGTTCGAGTGCAAGATGGCGATCCGCAGAGCGGAGCCGGGGAGCCGCCTGTGCCGAGGGAGCCCACCGCAGAGCCGACGCCTGCACCCGCGCGCCAGCCGGTCCTGGTCGGTGCGCGGCCGAAGTTGCCCACGCCGCGTGTCGCGCTGGCGCTCGTCCTGCTCAACGTCGCGGCCTTCGTGCTCAGTATCCGGCACGGCGTCGGTTTGTTCGATCCCTCGCCCGATGATCTCGTCGCGGTCGGTGGGAACCTGCCCGCGCTGACGCTGAACGGGGAGCCGTGGCGACTCGTCACCTCGATGTTCCTCCACAGCGGGGGCCTCCACCTGTTCATGAACATGGCCTGCCTCATGGCCGCGGGGCAGAGCGTCGAGTTCCTGCTCGGCCGGCGGAGCTTCCTCGCGATCTATCTGAGCGCGGGTCTGGTC
>Ga0164243_10011532_pt1 | contig 12601 bp, 7 predicted proteins | sample OricompcompostOP_FD_108781 | JGI IMG/M metagenome (GOLD analysis project Ga0164243, IMG submission 108781) | Organic Plus compost microbial communities from Emeryville, California, USA - Original compost - Organic plus compost (OP) | ecosystem: Engineered > Solid waste > Mixed feedstock >...
GTTGCACCGCAGCCTCGAGCGCAACCCGAAGTCGATCGGCGTCCAAGGGCCCGCGGACACGCGATTCGAAATGCAACAACCGTTTGCTGCGTCCGCCCTCGCGCTGATGGACTTGCGACCACGTTCTCAGCTGCTCGTTCGTCATCGGCACGGGGCAGCCCGGCTGGCGTGGTTTGAGATTCCTGAGCGCAGCGACGTGGGACAGCGGCAGCAGCATGAGTGGATTCCCGTTAGCGAATGAGAGCGGAAGGATCGACGATCGGGCTCGAAGCAATCGCAGCCGTGCGAGTGTCGTCGGATACATCTATAGCAAGCGAGCCGATAGGCGCGTGCGGCCAGGCGACCAACCCACGCGCATAGGCCCGCAGATGCCGGCCGAATCGTTCAATGGTGCTTGCCGCGAGCAGGTTCGATCGGTAAGCGATCCGAACGTTGAGTCCTGCGGGCGTATCCGTAAAGAACGGCCAGAACTTCCCGCGCCACGCCATTCCCAGTTGAAACTGCTGCAGGCGCGGTGATTCCGCGCCGGTTTCGGGCGGGCGCGTCTTGCCGGACGAAGGTGGCGTGGAGATCCAGTTGAAGCACACGTCCGTGCGGGCGCCGGGAACCAGCTCGGAAGCCCAGTCGAAATCATAGCGCTCGAACGAGGTGTCGAATTCTTCGCGAACCTGCATGAGCAGGTCGAGCAGCGAATCGTGCTCTCGGATCTGTAATCTGAAGTGCAGAGCGGTCGCGAGTAGCCCGACCATCGTGGCCAGCGCCGGGTCTTGTTGCCGACCATGCGTGACGAACAGCAGGAGCACGTCATTCTGTCTGCACCATCGGGCCATGGTGCATGCGTGCAGCGCAAGGAGCACGAGCGGAACTCGAATGTGCTCTCGTTCCGCGACGGCGCGAAGATCGGCCGACAATTGCTTGCCGAACGGCACGTAAGCCATGGCGTCGGTCCTGTCATCGTCGGTCGCGGGTTGAAAGTCTGCCGGTATATGCATCGGCGGCGCTGTCATCAGCTTCTCGCGCCAGTAGCCGGCGTGAAGTCTCTCCCACCTCGGGTAGAGCGCATGCTGCCAGAGTGCATAGTCCGCAAATTGCACTCGAAGCGGCGGCAAGCAGACAGGCTGGTTGCGAGCGAGCTGCCTATAAGCGGTCCAAAGTTCCTGATTGACGATCTCGAGCGATCTCGCGTCGGAAAACAAGTGATCCGCTGCGAGAACGAGAACGTGATCGTCCGGCGCAAGCTTGATGAGGAACATTGTGAACAACGGGCCGACGCAGAGATCGATCGGGTCAGTGACGAGCTGGTTCGCAGCCGAGCGGGCCGTGCTCTGCGCCTCGCTCAGCGGCAAGTGCGACAGATCGAGACGTTGCAATACGACAGGCAGCGGAGCATCGATGATCTGCATCGGTGTGCCGTTCTGAATGTCCAATCGTGAACGCAATGATTCATGTCGAGAGACGACGGCCGATGCGCTCGCTTCCAAATGTTCGACTGAGAGAGGGCCGCAGGCCCGAGTTCCGGCGGCGAGGGTCCGTACGCTGTGGCGTCCCCCCTTGATGAGCTTCCAAAGTCGGAACTGCGATCGAGTGAGCGGTATCCGCGTTGCGGAGGTTCGCGGCAAGAGAGGAATCATGGCATCCGAATCGCGCCGTTCGGGAGCAGGCATGTGCGAACGCTCTCTGTGTGTCGGGTGGGAGCATCGCAACATCCACGAACGCCGCCGGCATTGCGGCGATCGTCTTGACCGGACATAGAACATGCTGAAAAGCAAAGCAATTCCAGTTTGCGATTCAGCTGCTCAGGCACTGAGAATGGGACTGCTCATGCGCGATCGTGTCCCCATGGATCTCACGCCTTCGCTCGAGGCCGTCAATAATTCAACTCTGTCATTGCCACGGGGCCGTGCGCCGCATCCTGCCGGGCGCGCCTGGCATCACGATGCTCGCTCGTCGGGCGCGTCTCCAACGCCTGGGAAGCGTTTGGTTTGCGGGCAGATATCTCTCTGTCGCAACCTGTGCCCACGGTGGTGCGCGCGAGACTGCTCTGTGACCCCGTGCGACGGCGCAACACCCGGCCTCCACGACGCGATCATCGCGATGCAGACTCCGCGGCACTGATCGCGCCCGCGATCGTTCTCACGGATAGGCTCCATGGCGAATCTGCAACTCTTCGATTTGAGCGGGAAAAAGGCGCTCGTGACTGGCGGCGGGCAGGGTGTCGGCCGCGCATGCGCCATCGCGCTCGCAATGGGCGGCGCCGACGTAGCGATCGTCGGCCGTAACGAGGTCACGGGCAGGCGCGTGGCGGCCTCGCTGCAAGAAACTGGAAGCAACGCCACCTTCGTCCGCTGCGACGTTACCGAAGCGACTCAGATCGACGCGATGCTGCAGGAGGTCGTCAGTCGCTTCGGTCGTTTGGATATCGCAGTCAATTGCGCAGGCATCTACCGCTCCGGCAACGACGAGTCACAGGACAAAGCCGATTGGGACGCGGTGATCGCGACGAACTTGACCGGAACCTGGCTGTGCGCGCGCGCAGAGATGCAGCAGATGGCTAAGCAGACGCCCAGCCAAGGCAAGATCATCAACATCGCCTCGCTCGGTGCGCACATCGCCTGCAGTAACGGTGCTTATGATGCGTCCAAGGCCGGCGTCGTGCAGCTCACGAGGACGCTTGCAGCGCGATGGGGGCGATTCAACATCAACGTCAACAGCATCAGCCCTGGGTATGTCATAGGCACAAGATCGCTGGATGAGCGCCAACGACTGCGGAATATGACGCCGCTCGGGCATGTACAGCGTTTGGAGGATCTGTACGGGCCAGTGCAGTTTCTGGCATCCAGCGCATCGGACTATGTCACTGGGCAAGATCTCATCGTCGATGGCGGGCACAGCTTGAGCACCTGGATGATTCCGCTCGAAAGGTCGTTGAAACCGCGCGTGGATCCCGCAGAGGAAGTCATCGAGATCAAGCGCGATCTGAAGACCCGTGGCATTCCTCACGACGAAAACGGCATTCCTCTGTCTGACGGCAAGCTTCGGTAACTAGATCCGGCCGCACACGTTCGTATCGATCGAGGAAGCGAGCCGGCGCGCAGCCGAGCGTCTACAGCCCGCGCGTTGTCCGGCTTTTGCGCTCGACAGCCGTCAAAACACGAAAGGAAGCGGCATTGTCGGACGCCGGCGCAAGTGAGGGTACTTCGTGCAACATTCTTCGTCGCTCTTCGATCTCAGCGGCCGCAAGGCTATCGTCACGGGCGGCGCCACAGGGATCGGTCAATCGTGCGCGCTCGCGTTGGCGCGAGCGGGTGCGGATGTCGCGATCGCGGATCGCAACGCTGAGATGGGCGATGAAACCGTCGGGTCGATTCGCGCTTTAGGCCGCGACAGCATATTCGTCGCATGCGACGTTTCGCAGTCCGACCAAGTCAATGCAATGGTCGACTCGGTTGTCGAACGGTTCGGGCGCCTCGACATTCTGTTGAACAACGCCGGAATCTTCGTTCCGGGCGCCGACGATGGTTACGCGAAGAACGACTGGGACCGCGTTCTCGCCATCAATCTCACGGGCACATGGCTGTGCGCATGCGCAGCGATGCGCCACATGTCGAAGCAGTCGCCGCCGGGCGGAAAGATCATCAACATCGGATCGCTGGGCGCTCACATCGCCTGCAGCAATGGCGCTTATGACGCCTCGAAGGCCGGCGTCGTGCAGCTCACTCGGACGCTCGCGGGGCGATGGGGCGGCTACAACATCAACGTCAACAGCGTGAGCCCGGGGTACGTCGGCAAAGTGTTCGGCCAGTCTCGGTCAGCGGAAAGCCGCCAGGTCCTGCGCGATCGTACACCGCTCGGATACGTACAACGAATGAAAGATTTGCACGGTCCCATTCTATTCTTCGCGTCGAGCGCATCGGACTTCGTCACGGGGCAGGATCTCATCGTCGACGGCGGTCATACCCTCGGGACTTGGATCATCCCGCTCGAGCGTCGCGTGCCTCCGCGCATCGACGCAGCCGGCGAACTCGCCGAGTAGCGGATAATACGAGCGAGCACGACGCGCCGCGAACAGTCTGCTGACGTCCGGCACCCCTCGGCTGGAAAAGAAACCAAACCTGTCACTTCGGTCCGGTGCGCCACCGAAGAGCGGCCTTGCGAGTCGTTGGGGTCTCGACGGCACGCTTCACGCTGCCTGCAGGTGGCTCGCAGTGCTCCAGTAAATCTTTGAATTCTTGGTTTCTCCCTAGCGGGGGTTACGTCGCCTGAACATGCGAAACCGGCGTCACCTCCTGGGCGGCAGTGCGTTCGCGCCGCACCCGCATCGCTACTGCAATTGCTCTCCAGACTGCTGCATTGGTACTCAGTGAATGCTGTTGGACTCGACATAGAGCGAGTCGTGCTGACACGTCGCGGAGGCGTTCGATGAGCGAGAGCATTCGGGAGTCAGAAAGTGTCGCGTCGATTTATGAGGACCCTCCCGCGCGGGGAAGCTCATCAACGATGCAGGTTGCGCAACCCGACCCCTTGCGACCGATAGTCATCGCTGCGACCTTTACCGCGGATCTCCTGGTCGGGCCGCTGACGTTCTGGACCAGAAAGCTCGAGATCCCCTCCGAAATCTCAATCGCCCCGTATGCGCAAGTGCTGCAGCAGCTGTTGGATCCCACCAGTGACATCTCCCGCAACCACAGCGGTTTCAACATCGTGCTGTTGCGGCTCGAGGATTGGATTCGCGATCGCGCTGCGCTGAGCGTCGCAGACAACATCGCACATCTCAGGCGCTCCGCAGCCGAGCTGTACGAAGCCATGCACACGATGCGCTTGCGGACGAGCGCCCCCACGTTCGTCATCCTATGCCCTAACTCGCCCAGTTTGCCGAGTGCGTACGTGGCGGCGCTGGACGCTTTGCAAGCCGAACTGCTCGAAAAGCTCGGCGCCATTAGCGGCGTTCAGTGCCTGACGGGCGCCGACATCACGAGGGTTTATCCTGTCGCAGAGCAGGATGATGCGGAAGCAGATGGCATTGGGCACATCCCGTTCACGACCGAGTATTTCGTGGCGCTCGCAACATCGATCGCCCGCAGCATCGCTGCTCGGGTGAAACCTCGCTACAAAGTCATCGCGGTCGATTGCGACAACACGTTATGGAAGGGGGTTTGCGGCGAGGACGGGATCGCGGGTATCGAGCTGACGCCTGCCCATCTCGATCTGCAGCAAATGCTCGTAGAGCAAGCGCAGTCCGGCGTATTGGTCTGCCTATGCAGCAAGAACAATCCGGAAGACGTGAAGGCGGTATTCCGGGACCGCCACGACATGCTGCTCCGAGACGAGCACATCGTGTCCTCGCGCCTCAATTGGGAGCCCAAGTCTGCGAACCTGCGGTCGCTGGCGGACGAGTTGAGCCTAGGCATCGACAGCTTCATATTCATCGATGACAACCCGTTGGAGTGTGCCGAGGTCGGCAGACATTGCCCGAGTGTCCTGACTTTACAAATGCCGTCGGATCCGGCCGAGGTGCGGCGCCTGCTGGATCACACATGGGCGTTTGACCGGGTCGAGGTCACTTCGGAGGCAAAACAACGAACGATGCAATACAGGCAGAACAAGGCGCGCTTCGAGGCGCTGGAGCAAGCATCGGATTTGAAGGAGTTTCTGGCATCGCTCGAACTGCGAGTCGAGCTGCAGCCCATGGGGCCGGAGCACGTGACCCGAGTGGCGGAGCTGACCCAACGAACGAACCAATTCAATCTGACGACGATCCGTCGTACCGCCGGCGACATCGAAGCGGCGTTGCGCGCGCGCGACGTGCGAGGTTTGGTCATCCACGTCAGCGACCGATTTGGCGACTACGGTCTTGTCGGCGTGTTGTTCTTGCGATATCGCGATGCGCGCCTAGTGGTTGATACATTTCTGCTGAGCTGCCGCGTGCTCGGCCGTCGCGTCGAGCATCGCGTCATCGAGGAGGTCGCACGAATGGCCCGAGCCGAGGGGATCGGCAGCATCGTGCTTCCCTACGCTCGCACCCCACGGAACTTGCCCGCATGGAACTTCCTGTCGCGGTGCTTCAGTCGTTTCAGCGATGAAGCGATCACAGGGGGGGCACTGCCGGCCGCGTGCAATTTCACCGTCCCGGTTGACGACGCGCTCGCGTTGGACGATGCAGGCGATATCGACATGGAGAGTGTGCGCGACGACAAGCCTGCGGCCGTCAGCGCGCCGGCGCAGCCGGCCACAGCTCCATGGCCCAGCACCATCTCACATCTGAGAAGCGTGCCAGCGATTCTCGCTGAAATGCGTGCGTCGCTCACAAGCGCGCCCCGAGCTCGCGCGAGTGGAGCGGTTCCGCGGACGCCCACTGAAATCGCCATCGCGCGTGCATGGTGCGAGGTGCTGCGGTTGGGAGACGTGAGCTTGTCCGACAGGTTCTTCGATGTCGGCGGCGACTCCCTTACTGCTGTGCAGGTGATCTCGAGAATAGGCGCGTCACTCGGTAGATCGGTTCCCCTGTATTTGTTTCTGCAGAACCCGACCATCGAGGACATCGCCTGCAAGCTCACGCAAGCCGCTGGCACGCCGACCGGGCAAGGCTCGTCTGCGATCGGCAGCCTGGAAGCGCCGATCGCGAAGCGCACGACCGGCTCGACGGCGCCAGTGACGGTCACGCAGCAGCGCTGGTGGAACTACATGCAAAACCATCAGGAAGGACGCAGCGAACGTCTCGTCTGCTTGGCGTTGCGCATTCGCGGCCCGCTCGACGATCAGCGGTTGGCGGCGAGCGTGGCTCAAGTCATTCGCGCGCACGAGCCGCTGCGTACGCGATTCGTCGTGGAGTCGGGCGTGCTCTTGCAGCGCATCGATGAAACGTCCGGTGGTCCGATGCAAGTCATCGATCTTTCGCATCTGCCGCCAGCAACGGCGGAACCGGAAGCTCTCGTCAGGGCGAGGCAGCTCGTGAGCGAGCGAATCGATCTGGCAACCGGTCCATTGTTCGAGGCAAGACTCTTTCGTCTCGCCCCTCGCGATCACATTCTCGTCCTGGCTGGGGAGCACTTGGTCACCGACGAGGTATCGAATTCGATCATCAATCGCGACATCTGGACGGCCTATCGTCAGTTCGCGGCGCCGCTGCCTCCTCGGGCTCTCCAGTTCGCCGACTATGCATGCTGGCAAGCGCAGACTCACGACGCGTGGGTAGCGGAACACCTGGGATACTGGCGCAGTCGCTTCGCGGACGCGCCGCGGATCGTTGCGCCGTTGGAATCAAGCCCCTCGGATCCGAACGATCCTGCCTTCTCGATCGCCGAGTTTCCGCTCGGTGCTGCATTGGATTTGCGGCTGAATGAGCTCGCGCGCGCCGAACAGACGAGGCTTGCGGTGATCGTGCTATCGGCGTTCGTCGTGGCAGGTTCGAGGTGGTGCAGGCAAAGCGACATGGTCCTTGGGTTCGTCTCGAACGGGCGTTATCGCGACGAGCTGCGCGACATGGTCGGATTCATGGCCGACATCCTTTATCTGCGCATCCGAATACAAGGCGAACAGAACTTCGTCCACGTCGTGCAAGAGGTGATTCGCGAGCTCGGGCGCGCGCATGAGCATCACGACCTCAATCGACTCCGTCATTTGATGCCCCAGCTGTCCTCGGAGATCGTGTTCAACTGGTTTGCGACCCGAGAGCCTTGCGCCGCGGGCGACATCGATGGGCTCGACATCTCATACGTCCCGCTTGATGTTCCATGGCCGCGCAAGTTTCTGACCGTGTTCAAGGAGTCGGAGCAGGGCATCATCCTATCCATCACCTATGAATCCGCGCGATTCAGCAGGCGCTCAGTCGATGGATTTGCGCGGCGATTCATCGAGACCGCCGACAAACTGGTGAGCCGCCCGGTCGAGGCCATGGACGCTCTCGGTCTACCGGAATAGCCGGCCCAGACAAGGCGTCGCACTCCCGTTGCGCTTGTTCGCAATCCGGCGCTCGCCGTCGGAGGCGGTTGCTTCGATGCTGATTTCCGAAAGCTGTCCTGATTCTGTGTGCATCGATGGTCAAGGCTTATGAGCCAACGGCTGCGAACTAGCAGATCGCAGCTAATCATCGGGAGCACAGTAATCGTGACGAACAGCGTAGCTGAAAATCGGACGGTCGGATCCCCTGCACACTCCGGGACTGCAGATGACGGAACGTTGCGGATCGCGTCGTTCGACCTGCCGATCACGGACCAATTCGATGCGAAGACTCGGGCCATCGTCCAAGAGTGGACAAAGACACGTCTTCAAATCATGAGCCGCTGCCCGGGTCATTGGTCGGATCCAAAAACGATCCCCGCAGTGCGGGAATATTTCGATCGTCGGTTCTTTCCAGGCTTGCTGGCGCGCACCAAATCGCTCTACGACGTGCGCATCGAGCCGCAGGACATTAAAGGTGTTTACACGGAGATTTTCACACCGGCTCGTGGGGTGGCCCAAGAGCATGCCGATCAAGTGCTGATCAACCTACATGGTGGCAGCTTTACCCTGGGCGGCCGCTGGGGAGGCCAGATCGAAGCAATCCCGGTAGCGGCAGTGAGCAAGACCAAAGTGATCAGCGTCGACTACAGGATGGCTCCTGAGCATCAGTTCCCGGCGGCGACGGAAGATGTCGTCAAGGTCTTTACGGCTCTGCTCGAGCAATACCAGCCAAAGAACATAGGTATTTTCGGCTGCTCTGCCGGTGCGGTGCTCACGGCCCAGACAGTGGCGCGTCTCCTACGGGACCAGCTTCCTCTGCCGGGCGCAATCGGCATGTTTTGTGCTGGCGCAGACTACTGGGCACACGGTGACTCCACCCATTTCGGAGCGGCGCGATATGGTCAGCACTCGACGCCGTTCCGTGAGCACCCCTACTTCGAGAACGCCGATCCCGATGATCCCCTGGTGGCACCTCTGCGGTCGCAAGAAGTACTGGCGCGATTCCCGAGTTCACTGCTCATTGCGTCCACGCGAGATCACGTGTTGAGCGGCGTCGTCCACACGCATTCGCGTCTCGTGGCGCTCGGCGTGCACGCGGACCTTCACGTGTGGGAAGGGCTCGATCACGCGTTCTATCAGAATCCGGACCTGCCACAATCTCGAGAAGTGCATGATGTGACCGCGAGGTTCTTCGCTCGGCATCTCGGACGCTAGTGTTGGATTTGTAATCGGAACGCATCGAGCGAGAAAGAGCGTGGCAGAGTCGGCCTCGCCGCACTTGCGCGTCCGTCAATCGATGCGAAGTTCGCGGCTTGGCCGCGTTTGTCGTGTCGCGCGCGCGCATGTACTTCGCGCGGATTTGCATGAAAGGACAACGGTCACTGCAAGGGCGACTTGCTTCTGGACGCCCCGTCTTCGGTCTTCTCCAACCTCATCCCAGCGCAAGTTTTTCGGAGATGGCGGGAGGGCGTGTGGATACGATTTCTGCTACTCGACCGCGAGCACGCTCCTTGCGTCGATCACGACGCGCAACGACTACTTCGCCGATAAGGGAAATTTTGGCAGCTTATCGATGTCAGATGGGTCGTACTGAATGATGAGCTGAGCGTTGAGATTGGTGGCGGCTTGGTGAATGCGATCCATGGAGGCCAATGCGGCCGCTCGATCCATCGTGCCACCCGGGACGGGTACCCCATTGCGGGGTAGCTGCGCAGCGAAATGCCACAGGTCCCCAGACAGAATGATATTGCGCTGAGCGAGGCGAATGAGCAGCGAGTGGTGACCCGTGGTGTGTCCGGGTGTAGCCAGCATGACAACCGTGCCATCCCCAAATATGTCCTTGTCGCCGACCACTCCTTCGACGTTCGCTCCGCTCGTCAGCCAAGGCTGCAGATCTTCACGTCTGCCGAGCTTCGCGCCACGAACCAGCAGTTCGAGGTCCGACTCGCCGATGAGGAGGCGAGCTTCCGGAAAGGATGACGCTTGGCCCGTGTGGTCGTAGTGGAAATGGCTGATGCCGATGACGGCGATGTTTGCAGGCGCCACTCCAATATGGGCCAATTGCTGCACTATTGTCTTGCGCCCAGGTCCCAACTCATCCGCTCGGAGGCCCGTGTCCCACAACATGTACTCGTCGTGGTGCCGGATCAAATAGCAACTGTCCGTCAGAGTGTTCTTCTGGCGCGGATAGGCGAACACATCGGACATGAGATCGAGGGGGACCTCGACCTCGCCGCAGTCCAATCTCCACAGTTCAACACCAGCGGAGGCGGTTTCGGAAAGCGCGTGTCCGCGAAGTGTCAACAGCGAGAGAACTGCAGCCGGTACGGCTAAACGAAGGCGCTTCTCGCGACGCTGTTGCAAGCGGTGCTTGACTTGCGGACGGCCGGCGCGGGCTTCACTCATAGATTGGATGACCTCTGCACTCGACGGTGAGTGGCGAAAGCTGGAAGCGGTGCGCCCACGTGCTGCCGAGGGCCATCTACCGATCTATGACCAGCGGCGCTCAAGAGTCAGGACAACGGGCAGGCATTAAGAGCGGGAAGCACCGATCAATACTCGATTGTCACTGGGTGGAATAGATTGATGGACCTGTCAACGGCGTGAGTTGCTTTGCCCCGTCCAGAAGGAACTTCGAGTCAAATTGCCAAGCTCGTGGACACTTGAAATGCATCTTGACGGGCTAAAGGAGAACGATGGCCCTTGGTATGTGGTCGAGTATCGTGTCGATCGTCAGCTAATGTAGCGCCCGATCTCGGCCGTGCCGATTCGGCCGACTGGACGGTTTGAAGTTTGAGGCCATCGAGCCAAGACCCGATGGCAATTTGTTGGGGAGGGCAGTCTGTTATGGGTAGGCTGCTATCGAGTAGCTGAGAATCTGCACAACTGCACATCGTGCGAAGCGCGCGATCGTCGCGCAAGACGAAAGCCGAGAACGAAGTCCACCGATTGAGCGCGGAGTTTCAGGATCAAAAGATCGATCTTTCCGTCGGCCCTGTGTTCGAAGCCAGGCTCTTCAAGCTGGCGCTCGACGAGCATGTTCTCATTGTGCTTGCGGATCACATGATCTCGGATGGAACGTCGAACCTGCTTCTTGACAAAGAAATATGGCAGGCATACGACCATGCTATAGACGGTGAACCTGCCTCATTGCCGGCATCCTCCGCAAGAGGTCTTCTCCCCGTCGTGCCGTCCGCAAGGTGAGTCAAGGCAGGCCGCCGGCTTCAGGATTCGCGGCCACCTCCGACTGTGCGGCGCCCGCTTGAAACCGCCCGCTGAAGAACGCTTTGCCAGCTCCGCGTCCGCCTACGAGCTCACGCTGCATGCGTTCGTTGTCGCGATCGCGAACCCGCGCGGCGATGGTGGCAATCTCCTCGGCGCTTGCACCGAGTGTCTGAAGTACACGGCTGCCGAGGAGCACGGCCGACTCGAATGTCTCTCGAACGTGGACGTCGGCGCCCGCCCGAATCAGGTCGAGGCTGTGGCGACGGTCGATCGAACGTGCAATCACCGGTACGCCCCTGAACTCCGATTTCACGAGCTCGACGATGCGAGTCGCGCTTTCCGCAGTATCTACGCAAACCAACACGGCGCGCGCACGCGCGGCGCCCGCTGCGTGAAGCACGTCCAGTCGGGTTCCGTCCCCGTAGTAGACGCGGAAGTCGAACTCGCGAGCGACATCGATCATTTCCACATCAGTGTCGATGATCGAGATGCTGTGACCGCGCGACAGCAAGAGCTGACTTGCGATCTGTCCTACGCGTCCGAAGCCGATGATCAGCACGCTCGCGCTCAAGCCATCGGGCCGTTCGCGTTCTTGAGCCTCCGGGCGGGCGAGGCGGCGCAACAGCCCCACAGCGGCAATGACCAGCGGCGTGAGCATCATCGACAGGATGACGACGGCCGTCATCTCGGCGCTTTGCTTCGCATCGATGAGCTCTCCAGCTGCCGCAGCTCCGTACAGAACGAAAGCAAACTCGCCGCCTTGCGCCATGAGAATCGCGCGGTTGAGCGCCTCGCGTCGATCTGATCCGAACGCACGCGCGATCCAATAAATGCCAAGCGACTTCACGAGCATGTAGCACGCCACGTGCAGCAGGACGCTCGACCAGCTCGCCAGCACGACCGCCAGATCGAGCGACATTCCGACCGCGAGAAAGAAGAGCCCCAGCAACATCGCCCGGAACGGCTCGATATCGACCTCGAGCTGATTGCGGAATGAAGATTCGGCCAGGAGTACGCCGGCGAGGAAGGCGCCCATCGCCATCGAGAGCCCACCGAGCTGCATGGCATATGCGGCGCTCAGAACGACCAGCAGGGCCGCGGCTGTCATCACGTCACGTGATCGCGAGTTCGCCAGCGTCTCGAAGAGCGGGTTCAACAAGTATCTGCCCGCAACGATGACACCAGTGATCGCTGCGGCACCACCACCAATGGCCCACCAGTTCACTCCGTGGGAGCTGCTTCCTGCGTCGACCTGCGAAAGGAAGCCGACGATCGCGAGCAGCGGGACGATGCCGAGATCCTCCAACAGGAGAATAGAGACGATGCGCTGTCCACCTGGATTCGCGATCTGGTGCTGGTCCTCCAAGATCTGAATCACGATCGCGGTCGAGGTCAGCACGAAGCCGGCACCTGCGATGACCGCGGGTATCCAGGCCGA
>Ga0164243_10011533_pt1 | contig 12601 bp, 13 predicted proteins | sample OricompcompostOP_FD_108781 | JGI IMG/M metagenome (GOLD analysis project Ga0164243, IMG submission 108781) | Organic Plus compost microbial communities from Emeryville, California, USA - Original compost - Organic plus compost (OP) | ecosystem: Engineered > Solid waste > Mixed feedstock >...
ACGTAGCGACGGTCGCCCTCGACGTGCTCAGCGTTCAACGCGCCGTCGACCACGGGCGTCGTGCCGGCCAGTACCGATCGCAGCAGCACCTGGAGCCCGCCGACGCCGGTGACCGGGATCGGCAGGAGCCAGCCACCCGGACCACCGAGCCGCTCCAATGCGGCCGTGGCCGAGGCGACCATCGCCTCGCGGGACAACAACACCTCTTTGGGCTCGCCCGTGCTGCCGGACGTGCGCATGACGAGTGGCGGCCCACCGTCCTCGATCCAGGACCGCAACCGGTCGAGGACCTCGAGCGGCTCGCCCTGCACCGGATGCAGGGACGCGGTCACTCCGGCTCCCCCGACAACGCCGGCGTGCCGAGCGACCGACGGAAGTACACCCACGGGAACCACACGGTGCCGACCCGCTCCCAGCCCTGCGACTCCAAGGACTTCGCGGCGCGTCCACCGACGACCGCACGGCGATGCTCCCACTGGATCGTCGTATGGACGACGTCGTGGAACATCGGCCCGAAGCGGACCGAGTGCCACCCGTGCCGGCCCCACGCGTTCAAGGTGTCGATCTCGTTGAACGCCGTCAGGCCGACCAGCCGCCTGGCCTCGGCAGGGTCGGCGTTCTCATCGTCGTCCGACGGCCGGCCGAAGCGCTGCTGAGCTGCCTGACGAGTCATCTGCAGGCAGCCGCCGATGGCCTCCCAGCTCCAGCCGGCGGCTCTGGCCGAGGCCACCGCGGATCGCAGCAGTTCGCCGACCTCCGCATGGGCGCGGTTCGTCAGCACCACCAGATCGAGGTGTGCCTCGGCATCGTCCTGGCCCAGTCGCCGCTGCAGATCAGGGTCCAGGCGAGCAATGGCCTGGGCCACGACATCTGTGAACTCGTCATCCACCATGTCGTCAACGTTATCTTGACGTTCAACACCCGTCAATCTTTCGTTGACAACCCTCCGGGCTGGCAGACTGACCCGGTGAATCAGCCCGCTCCCGCCAGCCGACTCGCCCTGTGGATCGCCGGCGCCCGGCCTCGGACGCTGCCGGCCGCCATCGCGCCCGTGGCGGCAGGAACCGGAGCCGCCGCCTTCGAGGACGCCGTGGTGTGGTGGAAGGCCCTGCTCGCGCTCGGCGTCTCACTCGCCCTGCAGATCGGCGTCAACTACGCCAATGACTACTCCGACGGCGTCAAGGGCACCGACGACGATCGGGTCGGTCCGCTCCGCCTGGTCGGATCGGGTCTGGTCCCGGCACGGCAGGTCAAGCTGGCCGCCTTCGCATTCCTCGGGCTGGGCGCCGGCCTCGGGTTCGCCCTCGCCGCGACCACTGACTGGTGGCTGCTGCTCGTCGGTGCGGCCGCTCTCGTCGCGGCCTGGACGTACACAGGCGGTCCCATCCCCTACGGATACCGTGCGCTCGGCGAGGTCAGCGTCTTCATCTTCTTCGGCATCGTCGCTGTCCTCGGCACCGCCTATGTCCAGGTCGAGCGCATCACCGCTCCGGCCGTCGCGGCCTCGGTCGGCGTCGGCGCCTTGGCCTGCGCGATCCTGGTCGCCAACAATCTGCGCGACATCCCCACCGACACGGTCAGTGGGAAGAAGACCCTCGCCGTGATCCTGGGCGACAAGGGCACACGGCGCTTCTTCAGTCTGCTCGTCCTGCTGGCCGTCGTTGCACTGGCTGTCGTCGCCGGATGGACCCTGTGGGCCATGCTCGGGCTGCTGTTCCTGCCGTTCGCGGTCCGCGCCCGCCAGCTCGTGGCCCGCGGCGCCCAGGGGCCGGACCTGATCCCGGTGCTGCAGTCGATCGGCGTGGCCGAACTCGTCTACGCCGTGGGCCTGGCCGTCGGTCTCACGATCGGTGCGGCGTGAACGGGTCGAGCGCGGCGGCATATGGAGCGATGTCCAGCCCCTTGGCCTTCAGCCACGCATCGTCGTAGTAGGTACAGGCATAGCGCTCGCCACCGTCGCAGAGCAGGGTGACGATGCTGCCGGTCTCACCCGCATCGCGCATGCGCTGAGCGACCTGCAGGCTCGCCCACACATTGGTGCCGGTGGATCCGCCGACGGGGCGGCCCAGAATCTGCGACACCCAGCGGGCGGCGGCGATCGATGCGGCGTCGGGCACCCGGATCATGTCGTCGACGACACCTCCGACGAACGACGGCTCGATCCGCATCCGGCCGATGCCCTCGATGCGTGACGGCGCGGCGGTGACGGCATCGGAGGTGTCGTTCTCCCAGCCGTCGAGGAAGGCCGAGTTCTCCGGATCGGCCACCAGGATGCGAGTCTCGAAACGGCGATAGCGGACGAAGCGTCCGATCGTCGCCGATGTGCCGCCGGTCCCGGCGCCCACGACGATCCATGACGGACATGGATGCGGCTCAGCAGACATCTGCTCGAAGATCGACTCGGCGATATTGTTGTTGCCGCGCCAGTCGGTGGCGCGCTCGGCGTACGTGAACTGGTCCATGTAGTGCCCGCCGGTCTCGACCTCCAGGCGCCGCGCCTCGTCGTACACCGCGCCGGGATCGTCGACCAGGTGGCAACGGCCACCGTAGAACTCGATCAGCTCGATCTTCTCCGGACTGGTCGAGGCGGGCATGACCGCGATGAACGGCAGGCCGATCAGGCGTGCGAAGTACGCCTCGCTGACCGCGGTCGACCCGCTCGATGCCTCGATGACCGTGCTGTCCGATCCGATCCAGCCATTGCACAACGCGTACAGGAACAGCGACCGCGCCAGCCGGTGCTTGAGGCTGCCGGTGGGGTGCACCGACTCGTCCTTCAGATACAGATCAACACCGTCGAGGGCGATCGGCAGGACGTGCAGGTGGGTATCGGCACTGCGGTTGGCGTCGGCGTCAACCCGCCGGATCGCCTCGGCGATCCAGGCACGCTGCTCAGCGGAGGTCCGGGGCATCGGATCAGTCGATGTCCTCGGCGCTGCGCGACTCCTCCAGACGCTGGGTCATTCGTTCGGCCCGCTCCTGGACATTGCGCGCCAGATCGTCGCGCAGGGGCGCCAGCACGAACGCCGAGATGACCGCCGAGACCAGCATCGCGATGATCAGCACGATCAGATTGGTCATGGTGGACTGCTCGAACACCAGCAGACCGATGAGCCACAGCACCGCCCAGCAGACGCCGAAGATCGCCAGTCGCGCGATGGTGTATCGCCAGAACGCCTTCATGGCTCCAGGGTACGGCCACCTGGGTACCCTCGATGCATGGGCAAGTTCCTGCTGGCCGCCGTCGCAATCACCCTGCTGGTGTATTCGCTGTTCGACCTGATCGCCACCCCGCGAGATCAGGTGCGTGGCCTGCCCAAGCCGTTGTGGTTCGTCGTGATCCTGCTGCCGATCCTAGGCCCGATCGTGTGGCTCGTCCTGGGCCATCAGCGCGTCTGGCGACCGCCGTCGGGCGGCCGTCCCACACCGCGGCCCCCGTTCCGCCCCAAGGGCCCTGACGACGACCCGGACTACCTGCGAGGGCTGTAGGCCTCTTACTTGGCGTAGGAGTGCAGGTTACTTGGCGTAGGAATGCAGGCCGCCGACGAAGAGGTTGACGCCGATGTAGTTGAACAGGAACGTGCCGAACGCGACGAGCGCGAGGATCGCGGCGGCCTTGCCACGCCAACCGGCGGTGGCACGGGCGTGCAGGTAGGCGGCGTAGAAGACCCAGGTGATGAACGCCCAGACCTCCTTGGCGTCCCAGCCCCAGTAGCGACCCCACGCGGCCTGGGCCCAGATGGGGCCGGCGATCAGCGCCGCGAACGTCCAGATCGGGAACGCGAACGCATGCACGCGATAGGCGACCTGGTCGATCGACGCCGAGGTCGGCATGCGCCACAGGAAGCCCGTCCGCTGGTCCTCAGGCGTGCGCTGTTCGGCGCGCGCCTTGACCAGATACAGGATCGAGGCGGCGGCCCCCACCAGGAAGGCGGCGCCGGCCGTGATGGCACCGATCACGTGGATCACGAGCCAGTAGGAGTCCAGCGCCGGCACCAGCGGGCCGGGCGGCACGTAGACGAACAGCATCGACGAGCCCAGGACGACGGTCGCGAAGATCGTGACGAGCGCGCCGATCCAGTCGATGTCCCAGACCCGGACGAGCACCAGGTAGACCGCGAGCGCCACAGCGATGGCGATGCAGCCGAACTCGTACATATTGCCCCACGGCACCCGTTCGGCAGCCAGGCCGCGCGTCACGACGCCGACCACGAGGATCACCTCGGCCAGCGTGGTCAGCGAGTAGCCGATGCCTCCCGCGGCGTCACTGCGGTCCGGTTCGGGGCCGGCGAGTGTCTGGTCGTCGGCTCCGGCGGGCACGCTGACCTGCTCGCGGACCGCGACGACCTTGCGGGCGAAGCCCCACTGGGCCGCATAGGCCACGAAGGCGAGCGCAAGCACGACGGTCGCGGACACGACGCTGTAGTTCGACAGGTTGCCCCACTGCTCCAGCGTCACGCGCCTTCTCCTTCATTCGACGGGGGTTCCAGCGGTTCTTTCAGTCGCCGGACGAACTGCTCGAGGTCCGCGGGGAGATCCACCCGGGGGACGCGGTCGAGCACCGCCACGTGGACCACGGTACGCGAACCGTCCTGCCGCGCCCGGACCCAGGTGCGTCGTGGACGGACCGACAGCGACCCGATCAGTCCGAGCAGTCCGGCAACGATGCCGATCAGCGGGATCTCGATGCCCGGCGACGCGGAGATCTGGAACCGCGCGAACTGCTTGAGACCGACGAACTCGATCGTGTGGCCGTCCGGAAGCTTCTGACTCTCGCCGGGCTGCAGGCTGATCTCGTAGCCCTCCTCCGGATCGTCGGCGTCCATGTACTGCGTCATGTTCGTCTTGTCGAGCACGTAGACCGACTGCGGACGGCCCTCGTCCAGGCCCAGATCGCCGTGCCAGGCGAACAGGCCCAGGATCGGAGCGATCGGCGCCGGGAACACCGACCGGGTCGCACCGTCCTCGCCCTCGACGAACGTGGGCAGGAAGAACCCCTGGAATCCGAGTTGCTCCGGCTGCGCCTCGGCGACCTTCACGACGCCGTTCGAGGTGTACGTCGAGTCGGCAGGCAGGAACGGGACGGGTTCGTCGAATACGACTTCGCCGTCCCGATTGGTGACCTTGATGACCGGCGCGTAACCCTGACCGACCAGGAACACCGACGCTCCGCCGATCTTCAGCGGATGGTTGACCCGGATCGAGAACGGCGCGTCCTTGCCGTCGACTCCGTCCGCATACGTGCCGGTCGCCTCGAAGGACAGCGGCGCACCTCGCTGCGGTCCGTCGACCTGGTAGGTGGCAGCAAAGTCGTCGAGCTGGAACGAGAACGGCGGCAGTTTGTCGCGGTCGAACAGCGCCCCGGACGCGAACTCGTCGTACTGGGTCAGCACATTGCTGAATCGGTCGCCCTCGACGACGATCGCGGCACCGCGATAGCCGAGCAGAGCCGTGGCGGCGACGCCGATCAGCACGATCACGATGCTGATGTGGAACAGCAGATTGCCGGCCTCGCGCAGATATCCCTTCTCGGCCGACAGCTCCTGAACACCGTCGCGATCGACGACATCGATGCGCGCGCGACCCAACGCTCCGCGGGCAGCGGTCATGACGTCGTCCGGCGACGAACTCGTGACCAGCTCGTGCGAGGCCGGGAACCGCAGCAGGTTCTTGGGGGCCTTGGGCGGACGCGCCCGGAGCGCCCGCAGATAGACCAGCGACCGCGGCACGATGCAGCCGATCAGCGAGATCATCAGCAGCAGGTAGACGCCGCTGAACCACGGCGACGTGTAGACGCTGAACATCCCGAGCTTGTCCAGGACCGGGCCCAGCTTGGGGTGATCGATCAGATAGGACTCGACGGCACGAGCGTCGGTGCCCCGCTGAGGGACCAGCGAACCGGGCACCGCGACGATCGCGAGCAGCAGCAGCAGCGACAACGCGGTGCGCATCGACGTCAGTTGTCGCCATGCCCACCGGGCCATACCGCGCCAGCCGAGCTCTGGCGCCAGATCACTGCTCATAGGGCTGTCTCGAATCCGCCGACCCAGTTCATCAGGTCGGTCACCAGGCTGTCCCACACGCCGGTCACCAGCAGCACGCCCACCGCGATCAGCAGCGCTCCTCCGGCGATCGAGATGCCACGCTGATGGTCGCGGATCCAACTCACCGACCGCGAGAACCGCGAGAAGCCGAGCGCCGCGAGCAGGAACGGAACACCCAGGCCCAGGCAGTAGACGAACGCCAGCAGTGCGCCGCGCGCCGCGGTGGCATCGTCCGATGACACGCTCAGGCCGAGCACGGCCGCCAGGGTCGGACCGATACATGGTGTCCAGCCGACCGCGAAGAAGACACCGAGTACGGGCGCCATGCCCAGGCCCACCGCCGGCACGGCATGCACCCGCAGATCACGCTGCAGGAAGCCGAGGCCACCGATGAACGCCAGGCCGAGCACGATCACCAAGAGGCCCGTGACGATCGACAGCTCTCGCTGGTAGGCCACCAGTTCCCGGCCGACCGATCCGAAGAGGGTGCCGCTGAGCACGAACACCGCCGAGAATCCGAGCACGAACAACAGAGCACCGACCACGACCCGGCTGCGACGGGCGGTGTCGAGATCCTGCACACCGACGCCTGAGACATAGGACAGATAACCCGGGAGCAGCGGCAGCACGCACGGCGAGAAGAACGACACCAGACCGGCCGCCAGCGCCACCGGCATGGCGAGCAGCAGGTTGCCGGACAGAGCAGTGTCGTGCAGCCAGTCACTCATTCGCGACCCCACGACCACGCGAGGGGCACGTCACGAGGCCTTCACGTCGTCGATCAGGCCGGACAGGGTCGAGGCGGTCAGGTCGTCGACTGCGATGCGCACCGCGACCCGGCCTTCAGCATCGATGATCCAGGTGGTCGGGACCGCGACCGTGGGCAGGCTGTCGTTGAACTTCAGCTCCAGCTTGCCGCCCTGGTCGGCGAACGACGGATACGTGATGCCGACCTTCTTGACGAACGCCTGCGACGTGTCGGACTTGGACCGGTTGACGATGCCGACGAACTGGACACCCTGGTCGGCGTACTGCTCGGAGACCTCCTTGAGTGTTGGCATCTCCTTGCGGCACGGTGCACACCACGGTCCCCAGACGTTGACCACAATGATCTTGCCGCTCCAGTCAGCCGTACTCAAGGTCGATCCGTCGATGGTCTCACCCGACAGGGTAGGAGCCGGTTTGCGCTGGTCGACCGGGACGACCGTGATCTCACCGGCTCCGGTGCCGACGTACCCGGACGTGTCGCCAGGGTCGCCCGAACCGCTGCAGCCGGCCAGCAGACCGACCGCGACCAGGAGCGCGAGAAGCTTCTTCATTTGCCACCCTTGAACGCGGCCTTGGCCTGGGGCAGCAGGTGACCCGCGGGCTCGGAGTAGGTGAGCGCGATGAACTCGTCGTCGTCGAACACCAGTGACGTCAGACTGGCCAGCGTGCATTCACGTCTGCGCGGGTCGTGGGCGAACCGTGCGTGCTCGTAGGAGCGTCGGGCAGTCCAGACCGGTAGCTGGTGCGACACGATGACGGCCTCGTGTCCACGGGCGGCGACGCGAGCGTCGTCGATGGCCAGTCGCATGCGCGCCGCGATGTCGCGGTACGACTCACCCCACGACGGCTTGAGCGGATTGCGCACGAGCCACCAGTTGGCCGGGTTCGCCAATGATCCGGCGCCCTTGCCGAACACCTTGCCCTCGAACTGGTTGCCGGCCTCGATGACACGCTCGTCGGTCGTGATCGACAGCCCTTGGGTACGGGCCAGAGGGGCGGCCGTCTCCTGCGCGCGCTCCAACGGCGACGCGACCACGTGCGTGATGTCGTTGTCGGCCAGCGATTCAGCGACGATCTCGGCCATCTGCTGACCCAGGTCCGACAGGTGGTAGTCCGGCAGCCGTCCGTAGAGGACGCCCTCGGGATTGTGCACCTCGCCGTGGCGCATCAGGTGGATGATCGTGCGGGTCGACATGCGAACAGGACCTCGTGGGGTGATGGGGGTCAGGCGGGTCGTGCGGCCGCAGCAGCCTGCGCGGCGGCCGGGAGCGCCGCCTCAATCCTAGAGAGTGCTTCCTCGTCGTGGGCAGCCGAGACGAACCAGCACTCGAACGCGCTCGGCGGCAGGTACACGCCGGCGGCGAGCATCGCGTGGAAGAACGGGGCGAACCGCCACGCTTCCTGTGCCTGCGCACCCGCGAAGTCGACCACGGGATCGGCGCTGCCCCAGAACACGCTGAACATGGATCCAGCGGACTGCACGCAGTGGGCGACGCCGGCATCGGCCAACGCCGACGTGACGAGTTGCTGCAGGTGTTCCGACGCGGCATCCACACGGGCGTACGCCGCATCGTCGGCGGCCCGGAGCGTGGCCAGCCCGGCCGTCGTGGCGATGGGATTACCCGACAGCGTTCCGGCCTGGTAGACCGGCCCGGCCGGCGCGAGTTGCTGCATCACATCGGCACGACCGCCGAACGCCGCCGCGGGGAAGCCCCCGCCCATGACCTTTCCGAACGTCAGCAGATCGGGACGCCAACCCTCGACCGCTCCGTCCAGTCCCCAGTGTCCGGAGCGGGTGACGCGGAAACCGGTCATGACCTCGTCACTGATCAGCAGCGCACCGTGTCGGGCGCAGATCTGGGACAGGAACTGGTTGAATCCGGGCAACGGTGGGACGACGCCCATGTTGCCCGGCGAGGCCTCGGTGATGACGCAGGCGACGCGGTCGCCCAGTTCAGCGAACGCCGCCTCGACCGCCGCCGTGTCGTTGTACGGCAGCACGATCGTGTCGGCCGTGACCTGGGCAGGGACACCTGGGGTGCCGGGGATGCCCAGCGTCACGACACCGGACCCCGCTTCGGCGAGCAGCGCGTCGACGTGACCGTGATAGCAACCGGCGAACTTGACCACCAGGTCACGGCCCGTGAAGCCGCGGGCCAGTCGGATGGCCGACATGGTGGCCTCGGTGCCCGACGACACGAGTCGCACCTGATCGACGGGGGTGCGCTCCACGATCTCCTCGGCCAAGGCGACCTCGGGCGGACTGGGCGTGCCGAACGACGTGCCGCCCGCGACGGCCTTCGTGACGGCTTCGATGACCGCCGGATGCGCATGGCCCAGCAGCATCGGACCCCACGAACCCACCAGATCGACGTAGCGGTTGCCGTCGACGTCGGTCAGCCACGCGCCGGCTCCGGACTCCATGAAGACAGGTGCTCCGCCGACGGCCCGGAACGCTCTGACCGGCGAGTTCACGCCACCGGGCGAGACAGCCAGTGCGCGTTGGAAAAAATCCTCGGAACGCTGGTGAGAAGTCACGTCATACATTGTCGCCGTAACCGTCTCTTCACCTAGAACCGGGTGGACGTAACTCTCGAGTAACCCTATCGTTGAACCCTGGTACGACGTGGTGGGCGTCACGCTCGCTCGGCGTACCGAATGTTTGTCAGGGAGGGAAACATGGCTACTCGTAGCCTTTCGCGTTGGCAGAAGGCTGGCGCGCTGGTGCCGATGGCGCTGCTGGTCACCGCCTGGGGAGCGGCGTTGACCACCAACGGTCTGGCCAATGCGTCCGGTACCGACGACGCCGCTGTGCCCGATGTTCCGGCCGCGGCGCTCGATCAGCCGGCCAGCGTTCAGGAGACACCCGGCATAGATCCGCGCAGCGGCAATGCCACCGCCGTCTCGACCTTGGCCCAGAACGGCATTCCGTCGGCCGCCCTCTACGCCTACCGCCGCGCCGAGTCCCTGCTGGCCAAGGCCGACCCCGACTGCAAACTTCCGTGGAATCTGCTGGCCGCGATCGGCCGGGTCGAGTCCAATCACGGACGCACCAACGGCAACACCCTGAACTCTGACGGCGTCTCCACGCCCGGCATCTACGGTGTCGCGTTGGACGGCAAGAACGGCCACGCCAAGATCAACGACACCGACGGCGGCGCGCTGGACAACGACACCGTCTACGACCGTGCCGTGGGCCCGATGCAGTTCATCCCGGGCACCTGGAAGTCGGTCGGCGTCGACGGTGACGGCGACGGCAAGAAGAACCCCCAGGACATCGACGATGCCGCCACCGCTGCTGGCGTGTATCTGTGCGCGGGACCGGGCGACCTGTCCACCGACTCGGGCGCGCGTACCGCGGTCAAGCGGTACAACCACTCGGACTCCTACGTCGACCTGGTCATGCAGATCTCGGCTCAGTATGCGGGCGGCGCCTACACCGAGTCACCCGACAGCTACTCGGTCTCGCCCGTTCTGACCAACCGCTCGGACGACCAGACACTCAGCGATGCGCAGCGCAAGAAGGCCGCCAAGGCTGAGAAGAAGGCCGAAGAGGACAAGAAGGCCGAGCAGAACAACGGCGGCTCGACCGGCGGCACCAATACCGGAGGCGGCACCACTCCCGGCACCGGCACTGAAAGCGGTACCGGCACCGGAGGAACCAGCACCGTGCTCGGTGGCACCGTCCAGGGTGTGGGCGACAGCCTCGGCCTCGGTGGCGTGACCAAACCGGTCACCGACCTGCTCTCCAGGACCGAAGCCACCCTCGCGTGCTCCCTGAAGTTCCCGCTGCAGATCGCCAAGCAGAAGGAATGCCTCGCCAGCTACGGCTTCTGAGCCGGTGTCGTCAGCCGACCAGGATCGAGCGTGCGACAAAGTTCACGCAGTTCGGCCCATAGGACCGAGTTCAAGCGCTCAGGCCGGTATGCAGACCCCACGCGCGTGAACTCAGTTCACCCGGGCTTCACTCAAAGGCGGGCTGCGATCTCGGTACTTGTTTGCGAGCTCGCAACGCCCGTCGACGGCGCTTCGCGCTACAGGCGGGCTGCGATCTCGGTGGCCCAGTAGGTGAGCACGATGTCGGCGCCGGCTCGGCGGATCGACAGGACGATCTCGTCGATCGCGCGGTCGCGGTCGATCCAGCCGTTCGCGGCAGCAGCCTCGACCATCGCCATCTCACCGGAGATGTTGTAGGCCGCCACCGGAACGTCGAAGGTGTCACGGACCCGGCGGATCACATCCAGATAGGACAAGGCCGGCTTGACCATGACGATGTCCGCGCCCTCGGCGATATCGAGGGCGACTTCGCGCAGCGCTTCGAGCGCATTCGCCGAGTCCTGCTGATAGGTCTTGCGGTCGCCGGACAGCGACGAGTCGACCGCCTCGCGGAACGGTCCGTAGAACGCCGACGAATACTTGGCCGCGTACGCCAGGATCACGGTGTCGGTGTGACCGGCGGTGTCCAGTTCGCGCCGGATGACGCCGACCTGGCCGTCCATCATGCCGCTGGGGCCGACGACGTGCGCGCCGGCCTCGGCCTGCGCCACACCCATGCGGCCGTAGATCTCCAGCGTCGCGTCGTTGTCGACCCTGCCCTGGTCGTCCAGGACACCGCAGTGCCCGTGATCGGTGAACTCATCGAGGCATAGATCGGACATGACCAGCACGTCGTCACCGACCTCGGCCCGGGCGTCACGGATTGCGGCGTTGAGGATGCCGCCGGGATCCAAGGAACCCGATCCCTGTGCGTCCTTGTGCTCGGGAACACCGAACAGCATCACGCCGCCCAGCCCGAGTTTCGCCGCCTCGGCGTAGACCGTCTTGGCCGACTCACGCGTATGCTGCACGACGCCCGGCATCGAGGTGATGGGCTTCGGCTCGCTGAGCCCTTCGGCCACGAACATCGGCAAGATCAACTGCCCCGCATCGACGTGGGTCTCCGACACGAGGCGCCGCATCGCCGGCGACTGCCGCAAGCGACGTGGCCGCTCCGTGGGGAAACCCATACCGATCAGGCCTTACGGCGCGAGTTCGGCCGCTTCTGCGAGGGCTTGAGCACCGGCTCGCCATCCTCGATGAACTGCAGGCGACGGGCGGCACCGAACTCAGCGAGCGCGTCGGCCAGGACCTCGACGTCCGGCTTCTCGGCCAGCACATCGACCCGCAGGCCGTGCTCCTCGGCGGTCTTGGCCGTGGCCGGACCGATGCAGGCGATGATGGTCTGCGGATGCGGCTTGCCCGCGATGCCCACCAGATTACGGACCGTGGACGACGACGTGAACATGACCGCGTCGAACTTGCCCGACTTGATGGCCTCACGCGTCGGTGCCGGCGGCGGCGTGGCGCGCACCGTGCGGTACGCCGTGACGTCGTCGACCTCCCAGCCCAGATCGATCAGGCCCGCCACCAGCGTCTCGGTGGCGATGTCGGCACGCGGCATGAAGACCCGGTTGATGGGGTCCAAAACCTCGTCATACGGCGGCCAGTCCTCGAGCAGACCCGCGGCCGACTGCTCACCGCTGGGCAGCAGATCGGGGCGAATACCCCACGTCTCGATGGCCTCGGCCGTCTTGTCGCCGACCGCGGCGATCTTCAGGCCGGAGAACGCACGCGCGTCCAGTCCGTACTCGTCGAACTTCTCACGCACTGCCTTGACCGCGTTGACGCTGGTGAAAGCGATCCACTCGTAGCGGCCCTCGACCAGGCCGCGGACGGCCTTGTCCATCTGCTGCGGATTGCGCGGCGGCTCGACCGAGATGGTGGGAACCTCCTCGGAAATCGCGCCGTAG
>Ga0164243_10011535_pt1 | contig 12599 bp, 9 predicted proteins | sample OricompcompostOP_FD_108781 | JGI IMG/M metagenome (GOLD analysis project Ga0164243, IMG submission 108781) | Organic Plus compost microbial communities from Emeryville, California, USA - Original compost - Organic plus compost (OP) | ecosystem: Engineered > Solid waste > Mixed feedstock >...
GCGGGCGTTACAGACAACAAGGTGGCAGCAAGCAGCATGCTGCATGCAATGAGGATCGTTTTCATAAATACTACAATTTAAAATTGAGAAAAACGTGGAATGATGTGAAGCTTTGTAGTAACTATACCGAGGGGGGACAAAGTGATAGTTAGCAGCCTCCTTGTTTATTATTACCGGGTTTTAAAAATGATAATATGGTTCAACTACATCCGTGCATTCGTTACGGTTACCAAATTAGCTAAACATTTAGCAAATTCAAATTATTAACGGGAAATAATTTAACAAGACAAAATTGCAGCAACATAAAAACTCTGAGGCCTTTACAGGAGCGGGATTACAAACAATAACTGCTTAAAACAGCAGGGATCACAGGGTAGGCATAAGCATGCAGGCCGGTTATATAGCTAACCGACCTGCATTGCCTTATCCCGGTTCCTATTAATAGGTATTCCGGGTAATGGCCCAATGGTCGTTGCCCGAAGGATCTTTGTACCAGTTACCTTCTATCCAATAACTGGTTCTGTTACCAAAAACATTGTGATACCCTCTGAATACGAAGGTCACCGAGCTTACATAATAAGGGCTATTTGGCGTTACCGTGTGTACTGTTTCTTCCTGCATGTCCACTCCCGGCGTATTGCTCAGGATACTTCCGCCAATGAGGTGATAATCGGAATCATCGAACGAAAGGGAAATCGTGAGTGAATGATAGGGGCTGTAGGCGAAATTAAAGTTATAGTACTTGTTGACGGTGCTGAAAGGTTTCATCACCATAGGTTTCCAGACTTTTACGGGAGAGGAAACGGGAGTTGTAGCTCCTGCCATTGCGGGCATTACAGACATTAAAGCAGCAACAAGCAGCGTGCTGCAGGCAATACGAAGTGTTTTCATAAAATATTACGGTTTATGATTAGAAAAAACGTGGGAAAGATTTGGAAGGCAACTACACAGGGCTGGCAACGCGGTGGTGAATAAGTTTCATGGTTGCTGGTTTTTCTGTATCAGATGAGGGAATGGAATGTCAACAACAACAACTTGGGCTTTCTGGTACGTTATACAAATTAGAAAAATACCCGGCTATTTCAAATTTTTAAGGGGGAATAATTTAACAAGACAAATTGTGTAATAAAAAATCCCGTCTCTAGCAGGTAGAGACGGGATTTAAGTATTAAATGAAACTTACTTATTGTGCGCTTTTTTCTTCGCCACCTTCAGATTGTTTCAGTTTTTCTCTCAGTTCAGCTAAAGCGCCGAGATCACCTAAAGTAGCTTTTTCAACTTTACCCTGGATGTTTTTCACAGCCTTACGGGTTTTGTCAGCTTCTTCTTTCTTTTCTTTGATGATCGCTTGTTTTTCTTCAGCTTGTGCTTTTTCCCAAACGCGGGTGTGAGAAACCAGGATACGTTTTTCGCTGCGGTCGAATTCGATGATCATGAATTCTTTCACGTCTTCAACGTTGATTGGTTTATCATCTTCCGTTTTCAGGTGACGGGCAGGAGCGTAAGCTTCCAGGCCGTATTGCAGTTGCACGGTAGCACCTTTATCATCTTTCTTCACAACAGTACCTTCGTGTACGGAGTTGATCGGGAAGATAGTTTCGAAGGTGTTCCATGGATCTTCTTCGATCTGTTTGTGACCGAGGCTGAGTTTACGGTTTTCTTTATCAATACCCAGGATCACTACATCAATTTCGTTACCTACTTTAGTGTATTCAGATGGGTGGTTGAAACGTTTGATCCAGCTCAGGTCAGAGATGTGGATCATACCGCCGATACCGGTTTCCAGTTCAACGAACACGCCATAAGGAGTGATGTTTTTCACGATACCTTTGTGACGGCTGTCAACAGGGAATTTAGTTTCGATAGTAGCCCATGGATCTTCTGTCAGTTGTTTGATAGACAGAGACATTTTACGTTCTTCTTTGCTCAGGGTAACTACTACTGCTTCGTATTCTTCTCCTAATTTGAAGAATTCTTTAGCGTTGATAGGAGTTGAAGCCCAGGAGATTTCAGAAACGTGAACCAGGCCTTCTACGCCAGGCATGATTTCCAGGAATGCGCCGTAGTCTTCGATGTTAACAACTTTACCTTTCACTTTAGCGCCTTCAACGATGGTAGCTGGTAAAGTATCCCATGGATGCGGAGTCAGTTGTTTGTAGCCCAGGCTTATGCGACGTTTTTCGTCGTCGAAGTCCAGTACCACAACGTTGATCTTCTGATCCATCTGGAGTACTTCGCTTGGATGAGAGATACGGCCCCAGCTGATATCGGTGATATACAGCAAGCCATCCAGACCACCCAGGTCGATGAATGCACCGAAGTCGGTGATATTTTTGATGGTACCTTCCAGCACCTGGCCTTTTTCCAGTTTGCTGATGATATCCACTCTTTGTTGTTCGATATCGCTTTCGATGAGTGCTTTGTGAGAAACAACGGCGTTACGGATGGTTTCGTTAACCTTAACCACTTTGAACTCCATAGTTTTACCTACAAACTGATCGTAATCGGTAACAGGTTTAACATCGATCTGAGAACCTGGCAAGAATGTTTCCATTCCGTATACGTCTACGATCAAGCCACCTTTAGTTTTGCTGGTAACGATACCAGTAACCACTTCTCCTGTTCTGTAAACCTCAACGATTTTTTCCCAGGCACGTTTCTGGCGGGCTTGTTTACGGCTCAGGTGCAGGTTACCATCTCTGTCTTCTTTCTCAACAACCAGTACTTCTACTTCATCGCCGATTTTCAGACCTGGTAAATCACGGAACTCGTTCAGAGAGATCAAACCATCAGATTTGAAACCGATGTTGATAACTACATCTGTGTTGGTCAAACCTACAACAGTACCTGTTAACAGGCTGTTTTCTTCAAACACTTTGAAAGTGCCTTCGTAAGTCTGATCATACTTTTCTTTTTCTTCTTTGCTGTAAGAAGAAACATTGCGTTTGTCTACGCTCCAGTCGAAATCGTCATGTGCAGTTTCAACTTTTGCTACAGGCGCTTTTGTTGTCGCTGTTTCTGCAGTTGCCTGCGGAGCCTGTTGCTCAGCGTTTTGTTCGTTAATAATGTTGTTTTCGCTCATAAAAATTTTTAATTTAATCCGGAATACCCGGACTCCCTTTTTTATTGGGACGGCAAAGTTACTGAAAATAACCCGTAATTCCCGCTTTGATCCCCCGTTTAGCCCTTAATTGGCCAATTTTTTCACATTTTTTGAGAATTTAACATAACAGTGAAAATGTATTTCTGTAACAAATTAAAAATCAGAAAAATGGATATATTTTTAAAATGCATTAGTAGCAACGCTCCTATCATCTCTAAAAAAACTCCCCACATCATGAAAAGCAGGGCAAATCAGGCAAAAAATTTGCCCGTTAAAAATCGGATTCAACAACCAGAATGCGGATTAATTGTTGGTATATTAGGAAGTAACAGCCTGTTATTCTCTTGCAGTCAACAGCCTTACTTTCCCTTGCATAAAATGTTAATTGCTATTCATTAATCCCGGATTTTATTTTAATTTGTGTATATGAACGGGACCTCTTTTCAATCGGATATTCGCTATTGGCTACGGAAAGGAAACACAGTAAACCATTTACTATTCTGGAACATTCTAATCTTCCTCGTAGTTAATATACTGCGCCTCATCGCCTTTGTTACGCACCAGGTTACACCTTTCAGCTGGGTGGTAGACGAACTTTCCTTACGCGTTCCATTCAACACATTCATACTCCAGCCCTGGGGGCTGCTTACCTACATGTTCACCCATGTAGATATATTTCACGTACTCTTTAACATGATCAACCTGTACTGGTTTGGCAACCTCTTCAGGGATTTCCTGGGCGATAAACGGGTGCTTCCCCTCTACCTGCTGGGCGGTTTTGCCGGCGGTATACTCTACCTGGCTTCCGCCAGCCTGTTTGCCAGTCCATACCTTGGTCTTTCCCTGATAGGCGCTTCCGCCTCTGTAATGTGCATCCTGGTAGCCTGCGCCACCCTGATGCCGAATTACGAGATCGGGCTCATGTTCTTTGGAAACGTGAAACTTAAATGGCTGGCCATTGCGCTTATCGCATTGGGATTGATCTCCATCCCGAACGGCAACATTGGAGGCATTATTTCCCACATGGGCGGCTCCTTATTCGGCTTCATCTACATCCGGTTGTTGCAGGCCGGCAATGATATGTGCAAACCGCTCATCTGGCTATTCGGCAGTAAAGGCAGGATGGAAGAAAGAAGAACCGCCAACAGGAAGTTCAAGCCTAAAAAATCGCCGCTGAAAGTGGTGAAAAAAACAGAAGACAGTAATCCCAGCCGCCTTGATCAGCTGTTAGACAAGATCAACGAAAAAGGCTACAACAGCCTCAGTGCTGAAGAAAAAGCCTGGCTGGAGAAAGTGAGCAAAGAAAACTGATTACCTTTGCCCCATTATTTGAGCTCATGAAAACATTCAACGTTCCGGTTATATATAGAAGTCCGCTTATCAGCGCTATCAAGAACAAGCGCAAAGAGCAGGACAGGATGAAGAAGGATTTTACACCTACCACCCTGGATTTTGGTCCCATTAAAATATTGCTGGCCCGCCACTTCGGCTTCTGCTACGGAGTAGAAAACGCTATTGAAATAGCTTTTAAAACCGTAGACGAAAACCCGGGCAAAAGGATTTTCCTGCTGAGTGAAATGATCCACAACCCGCATGTGAACAACGACCTGCTCGACAGAGGAGTACAATTCCTCATGGATACTTCCGGCAAACAGCTTATTCCCTGGTCTGCGCTGCAGGCCGACGATATCGTGATCATACCTGCGTTTGGCACTACCCTGGAAATTGAGCGTCAACTTGCCGGCCTGGGTATAGAACCGCTGAAGTATAATACTACCTGTCCCTTCGTGGAAAGGGTATGGAATAAGGCTGAACAGATAGGCAACAAGAACTATACAGTTATTGTGCACGGAAAGCCTAAACATGAAGAAACAAGGGCAACTTTCTCTCATAGCCAGGCAAATACGCCTACTATAGTGGTAAAAGATATGGAAGAAGCCATCGTATTGGGCGAGTTCATTAAAGGGAAAAGACCGCTGGAAGATTTTGCCGATGTATTTAAAGGGCAGTTTTCCGAAGGCTTTAACCCGGCAACAGACCTGCAACGGGTGGGCGTGGTTAACCAAACTACCATGCTGGCCACTGAAACACAAGCCATTGCAGACTACATCCGCCAGGTAATGATAGAAACCTTCGACCTTAGCCCGGAAGCAGTTCCGGAACGGTTTGCAGATACCCGCGATACGCTCTGTTACGCGACCAACGATAACCAATCGGCCGTGACAGGCATGCTGAAAGAGGCTGCCGACCTGGCTATTGTCGTAGGCGGGTATAACAGTTCCAATACTTCCCACCTGGTTGAATTATGTGAAGAAAAGCTGCCCACCTACTATATTTCATCACCGGAGCAACTGATCTCGGCCACTGAGATCAGCCATTACGACTTCCATAACAAACAGGAGCTGCATACAAGCAACTACCTGGCAGATAAATCGCCCGTCACTATTTTGCTGACCAGCGGCGCTTCCTGCCCGGATGCCCTGGTAGAAGCCGTGATACGAAAACTGCTCTCGTTCTATGGCGTAGAGCACAAGGCCGACGAATACATCGCACAGTTATAAGATATTCACAAAAACAAGAAAGACACCAATCAAGGTGTCTTTCTTCTTTGGGGCTAATCACGCTAGTAATGCAGAGTATAAAAATTTATATGGCGTGTATGAAAATCAGATTATTAGCCAAAACTAAAATATCTGTCATATGCCTGCAATCCCCATTTAGTATATGGTAGATAATAAATCATAACTGGTATAAAAACGATTAAATCTGGATAGCTCTAACTGCCTGAAACCGCTGATTTTCATATTAGAACTGCATCGCCTTCTTCAGGAACTCCGCTTTGCGCCTTCTCGAAACCTCCACCTGGGTGCCATCGCTCATTAACGCGAAGCCCCCTTCTCCCTGGATATACGACTGCATCTGCTGCATGTTTATCAGGTGGGAATTATGCACCCTGAAGAAATCCACATCCGACAACAGTTCTTCAAATTCCTTCAACGGCCTGGAAACCATCAGGTTCTTTTTATCGGTGAAGAAAATACGGGTATAGTTGCCGGTAGATTCGCACCTGACAATATTCTGAACGGGCATAAACACAAGCCCGTTGATGGTTGGCAAGGCTATCTTTTTATGAGATTGCTGCATGGTTTTCATATTCTGCAGGAACACGTCCATCGGGCTTTGTGCGCCCAGGTCTTTTACCCGGTTGCCTTTTCTTTCCCTGCTTTTCTCCAATGCATCCTGCAATTCCTTAATACTGAAAGGTTTCAGCAAATAGTCGAGTGCATTGAATTTGATGGCTTTCAACGCATATTGTTCATAGGCCGTTGTGAAGATCACATCAAAACTGACCTTCTCAAATTGTTTTAACAATTCGAAACCATTCTGGTAAGGCATTTCAACATCCAGGAATACCAGGTCCGGATGTTTTTCATCAATCTGTTCTTTCGCGTCTTTCACGCTTTTGGCTGTTCCTATTACTTCAACGCCCGGGCATTTCTTTTCCAGCATCGTTTGCAGGGCATCAATGCAATGTTGCTCATCATCTACGATGATAGCTCTGATTTCGCTCATACGAGTAGCTTTTTAGCTAAAAATCTATAGTTAGTGTGACCGTTAAAACACAAATTCTGCCGGCAATACAATCGTTACCTGTGTTCCGGTGGCGTTGCCCTGTTCATCTTCCAGGTCGGTTACGGTAACGGTAGCTTCTTTGTTATTGATCTTACGAATAAGATCTATCCTTCCTTCCGTTACTTTCATCCCTACGGAGGTATGGGCTTTGCCCTTTCGCTCTTTGATCTCCATAGCTTTCTTCCTTCCTATTCCATTGTCGGTGATTGTACAGATCAGGCTGCGCTTCTCCAAAAGCATTTCAATATCCAGCAGTCCTTTTTCGGTTGGTTGTTTATGTACTAATCCGTGCCAGATGGCGTTTTCCACATAAGGCTGTAAGATCATAGGTGGAATTAATACTTCTTCTTCGTTGATCCCGGCGTCTATAAAAAATCTACATTCAAATATACCATTACAGCGCAATGATTCAAGGTCAAGATACAGTTTTAAGGATTCTAATTCCTTATTCAAGGTAACAAAAGTATGTTGTGTATTATCCAAAATCAACCGCATTAACCGGGAAAATTTAGTCAGGTAATCTGACGCTTCTTCCTGGTTGTTGCTCCAGATATACCGGTGAATGGAACTCAGCGAGTTAAAGATGAAATGAGGATTCATCTGAGAGCGCAGTGATTTCAGCTCCAGCTGCAAAGTTTGTTTTTTGGCTTCCAGGTTACGGTGACGGATATACCAAAAACCGCCAATAAACCCCATCAGCAGGAAAGCGCCTAAAAAGAAAGTAATAATGACGTTGCGTCTTGTGCGCAGGTTATTGATGATCTTATCGTGCTCCAAAGCCCGGATCTGGTTATCTTTCCTGTCTACCTCGTAGATCGCCTGCATTTGGGTAATAGCCATAGAGGCTTTTTCATCCAGGATACTATCTTTATACAACAATGATTTGTCGGCGGCTTCCAGGGATCTTTTGAAATCTCCTGCGGCTTTATAGTCTTCCGCCAGCCCTTTCCAGGCATCCATGAGCATAGATTTGAAGCCCCAGAAGTTGCTGACTTCTATCGATTGCTGCATGTATTTCCGCGCTTCTTCATGTTTTCCCTGGGCGCCCAGGAGCTTGCCGATATTCAGGTAGCTTTCTGCCACATGCACTTTATCTTCCACTTTTTCATTGGCCTCCAATGCATTTTGCAGGTAAACCATTGCGTGGTCGTACTCTTTTTTCTCTTTATATGCCGCGCCGAGGGCGTTATAGCAGATAGCCATTCCCGTTGGATTGTTGAGCTGCTGGTTAACAGCCAGGGAACGTTTAAAATATTGAATGGCCAGATCCAGCTTCTTTTTACTTTGGTAGGCATAGCCCAGGTTTCCCAGGTTGATGGCCATTCCCAACGGGTTATTGCTTTTTTCTTCCAGGGCCAGTGCCTCGTTGAAATGCTCGATGGCTTCGTCGTACCGCTCAGTACTTAACTGGATATTCCCGATACTGTTGGTGGCAATGCAGATATTCCTGATATCCCCTATTTGTTCTGCCAGTTTCAGCGCCCTTACATGGTAATCGAAGGCTTTCTGGAGCTTATCCTGGCGCCGGCAGTCGACGCCTACGTTATTGAGGGCGATCACTATCTGCAAAGTATCTTTTGCGTCTTCAGCTGCTTTCAGCGCTTTTTCGTGGAAATCTTCCGCGATGAGGTACAACGACTTGTTCCGTTTGCTGGTGCCGATCTCATTGTAGAGAACAGCTACTCCTTTGGAATAATGGAGCTGGTGAGCGAGTAAAAGGCCTTCCTGCCAGAAGAGGTTCTCCTGTTTCTGCTGGTCGAAATACCGGGAGTTAGACCTGCCTGCTTTCAGGTATGCCGAAAGCTTTGCGGTATCCGGGCGCATGGAGCGGATCTGTTCCAGTTGCCGGTAGACCTGCAGCGAGTCCTGCGCCCATAAATTATAAGACAGGAATAACAGGCAGATAATACATACACCTTTTATAGACATTGGTCGATTGTGTGGCTCACAATTTAAAAAAGAATTACGACAAAAGCCGGGAAGCCAAACAAGGAAAGGGTATTTTATTAAAAAGCGAAAGGGCGAAAGAATTCGCCCCTTCTTCCTATTAACCGAATACACCTACTGAAAATATGAGATAGTCATGGTAGCCATGCTTTCTCACATTACCTTTTACAACCTACCGCATTAGGAAACCTGCTGTAGGGTTGATCTTTATATTTTATTAGCAATTCTGATAATCGGTTAATAGCAAAGGGTCCTTTTGTGGATATAGCTAGGATAAGACCTTAACGTAGCACGATATATAATAACGCGTCAGACGCTCAAATTCAATTGTCTTATACACAACACTCTAAAACACACGGCACAAAAAATTACCAATGCAGACTTCAGGAAGGATAAAGGTTAAAACAATGCAACCAATGTCTGTATACAGACAATGCAGAGGCATAGAAAATAAATAAATTGGAAATTCTGGAGGATGTGGAAAAATTATTACGCGGCAATGATCCATTGCCATATAGCAAATGTATAAAAGAGTTTTAATAAAAGAAAAAATTCTTTTATGAGGAATGCTCCATAATGGCATCCTCTACCCATTGCAGTACCAATTTCAACTGATCTTCGTGGGTTAAGTGACTGTTATCCAATATGATAGCATCGTCGGCTTTCCGGAGAGGGCTGATCTCGCGGTTGGCATCAATATAATCTCTTAACTCGAGGTTCTTCTTAACCTCTTCAATAGTGATATTTTTATTCTTTTCGAAGAGCTCTTTAAAGCGGCGTTGTACCCTGATCTCGATATCGGCCGTCATAAAGATCTTCAGTTCTGCGTGCGGGAAAACAACCGTACCGATATCCCTGCCATCCATTACGATACCTTTGCGGGCGCCCATTTTCTGTTGCTGGGAAACGGCAAATTCACGTACTTCTTTCACCGCAGCCACTTCACTTACTTTTTCAGCAACAACCATCTCGCGGATCAGGTGTTCAACATTCTCTTCATTCAGGTACATTTCACCAAAACCAGTCAGCGAATTGATCACAAAGTCAAGATGGATGCTTTTAAGCGCAGCCACCACCTCTTCATGAGATGACCAGTTCACATTATTCTGAATAAAATAAAGGGTAATTGCACGATACATAGCACCGCTGTCGATGTAGGTATAATTAAGTTTCCTTGCCAGTTGCTTTGCAAGGGTACTTTTGCCACAAGAAGAGTAGCCATCTATCGTGATGATTATCTTTTTCAAAATATTCTGTTTAATTGATTGCCTGTCTGAGGAAGAACGGTACAAATTTGAGGCAAATTGGGCAAATAACAAAGAATTTTCCTGCAAAAGCCCGGCAGTGAAACGCTTTTGCAGGAAAATTGATTACTGTGCAACTATTACTTTGCAGGTGTAGGCAACCTTCATTGTGTCTTTATGGTATATCACGAGGAAATAAGCTCCGGATGGCAGGTCGGTGATATCAAGATCCGTATCTCCGCTCTTAGCGTTATATATTCTCAGCGACTGGCTCCAGGTATCCCGCACCTGGATCAGCAGATCGCCTCGAATGCCGCGTATGCTGACTTTAAAATTACCCGCATTGGGGTTCGGGTAAACATTGATCTGTACAAACGGCGGTACTGCGCGGATATCGGAATATACTACCTGCCCGTTTTTCCCAACTGCTTTTACACGGTAATAGGTCCAGTCGTCGTAGTCGTTCAGGTCCTGGTAGGTGTAACCAAGAGGCACTTTACTGTTGCCGTTCACAGCTTTACTTGGAATAGTAGCTACCCGGGTAAAGGTTTCTTCCCTTTCATATCTTCTTTCCAGTTCAAACCTGAGGTTATTAACTTCTTTACTGGTATTCCAGTCGCACTGCACTACAACCGGGGCGATCCTGTATGCTTCGAAATTCAGGAATATGGCAGGTTTGGCGGTACCGGCCAATATTGTTTTCGCAAAATACTCACTGCTTCCCAGCGTGGTAAAGTGGCGCAGGTGCATCACTGCCGGCTCAGAGAGAGGGCTGGCGGTAAGCGTACCCGGTAGAGGTTTGTTCGGAATTACATTCAACCTGTCCCATACCCCGCTTACAAACTGGGTGATATAACTGCTATCCCTGTTTTCGGCGTATCCCGGCAATTCGCTGGTTTCTTTATGCTGAAGAATTACATCTACTTCTCCCCCTTTATTATTCACCCTTTGTACGTTCCAGGTTTTATTCACAACACTATCCTTGTACGCCGGACCACCCGCTGCCAGCGTGTATACGCTGTCGTATACCCTGACCCCGAAATCGTCGGAGCCGCCGGTCATCACCAGGGCCGCCGGCGAATAATCATTTTCATCTGTACCTACAGGGAAAACAACTTTATTGGCAGCATCATTGACCCCTTCCCTATACAAAGCTCCCCCGGCTGCTGCATTTCCTGTTACCACGTAACGCTGATCGTTATAGCCTGTAATAGTTCCGGGCTGTTTATTCCCTACCAGCAAATTCCATCCGTTCAGGAAAATCCTGCCGTTCGCAAAATGCAGGTTGTTACGGATCTTCAGATCACTCAGATCATCGAGCCAGAGGCCGGAAGAATTGTTGACCTGCAGGTTGGGAAACGAAGTACCGGATTTTGCAGCCAGGCTGTATCCGCCGAATATCAATTGCCTGCCGCTTCCTGAAAATACGAATACGCCTCCCTGGCCGGAATAGCCATCAGCGCTTTCATCGGGCAACGTAGCGCCGTTACCGTTAGTCCATAGTTTGCTGAGGAAATAGAAAGTGCTGTTAGGCTGAGAGCCGAGCGTACCGTTATTGGTCATATCGCTGAAGATACCTACGTTGGTATTGGACGACAACCAGACGGATGCGCCCAGCGGAATGTAGACTCCCTGCTGGGCAGAAAGGCCCGGCGACCAGCAGAGGAAAGCTAATATGACTAATAGGTATTTCACAGAGGTAGAAGCTCGATTAAAGAATAAAAGAAATCATTATCCAGGCGTTATCCTGGGCGGAGTAAACTAACGTAGCATTACCTTGATTTGAAATAGTAACTGCGGCACCAGTGGGAGTATATATCCTGTTCCCTAGGGCTGCATTATTGCTGTTATTATTAAAAGTGAGACTGGTTCCGGTAGTCGCAATACAATAGAAAGTAATAGTTTGTCCGTCAATCGGCGTTGTACCGTTTGTAATTCCATTAATGGTACCGTTATAGCCGCTATTAATTCTAATCATATTATTTACCGTACCAACGTTTAATGCATTGTTTGTACCAGTGATATTCATACTGGTAAAAGAACTGGTACTATTCTTATTTACCTGCCTCACATCCCCATTAGCATCAATGGTCAATAAATTATTGGCCGTAGTAGTGGTAGCCAGGTTTTGCAAACGGATGGCATCGTTCCTGGCATTTACATGCAGCACTTTGGCCGGTTCAGCAGTTAACCCGATTCCTACTTTTCCCCGCTGAATCCTCATCATTTCACTAAAAACCCGGCCATTGTAATTATAACTTTTAAAGATGATCGGTTCATCGCCATCATCGCCGATAATAAAATCAAAACCGCCATCGTTGACCGTAGAACCAGTAGCCCCAAATTCGAAAATATCGTCGCTGGCGGCGCTTCCTTTCATACGGAAGTTGCCATACTGGTCTACAAAGAACATCGGTTTATACAACCTCGACGACGACTCGAATTGCAAAGCAGAACGTAGATGCGTCACTTTCTGGTTCACATCACTGTATTCAGGGCCGTAAGATTCTGTATCTGTTAATCCAAGCAGATCGCGCCTTCCAAATTCGAGGTAGGTTTGATTGTTTGATTTAATGATCATCGGTACATCGTCCCTGTTCCCCAGAAAGGAACCTGCCGCTGCGCCAACGTTACCGGTGGTAAGCCAGTTATCGTTAGCTGCGTTGTTTGTA
>Ga0164243_10011536_pt1 | contig 12596 bp, 11 predicted proteins | sample OricompcompostOP_FD_108781 | JGI IMG/M metagenome (GOLD analysis project Ga0164243, IMG submission 108781) | Organic Plus compost microbial communities from Emeryville, California, USA - Original compost - Organic plus compost (OP) | ecosystem: Engineered > Solid waste > Mixed feedstock >...
CTCGCGCAGTTCCCCGCGGCCCTTTGGCGGCGGGGCTGAGGGCCGGTGAGTACGGCCGGGGCCGAGGCGGGCTGCTCGCGCACTTCCCCGCGCCCCTGAGGGTGCTTAGGTGACCGCGGCCCTGAAAGCACCGCGGTTGATCGCGCCCCAAAGGGGCGCGGGGAACTGCGCGACCAGCCACGACGTACCCGCAGATGCGACTGAAGGGGCGCGGGGAACTGCGCAGAGAGCCACCAGGCACCCGCAGGGACACCTCACGCGCGGGGAAACGCCGCCCACTCCTTGATGGCGAAGCCATCCCCCCTCGGGCGGATCTCCGCCGCGCTGTGGCCGGGCCAGTGGGCCGGGACGACCAGTTCACCCAGGTCCGCGGCGCGGGCGAGAAAAGCCCGCCGCGTCTTCGCGGCCAGCCGCACGTCGTCGCAGAAGCAGCTGTTCCACTCGGGCTCCAGCACCTGCACAGGACTGTGCAGCATGTCCCCCACGAACACCGCTCGGTCCGCGCCCGACCGCAGCGTCAGCGCGGACGACCCCGGCGTGTGCCCAGGCGCCGCCTCCAGCAGCAGATTGCCGTCGATACGGTGCCGGTCCTCCCACAGCACCAGTTGCCCCGCTCGCTCGACCGGCGCGATGCTGTCCTCGAACACCAGCCGGCTCCCCTCCCACCGCACACGCTCGTGGTCGTCCCGCGGCGCCCGGCCGCCCCCGGGACCCGGACCCGCCGGGTCGAAGTACCGGTGATCGGCACGCGGCACCAGATACGTCGCGTGGGGGAACGTCGGCACCCACTGCCCGTCGAGCCACCGCGTGTTCCACCCGACGTGGTCGTAGTGGATGTGGGTGTTGACGACGACGTCGACGTCCTCGGGCTCGACGCCGGCCGCCCGCAGACGGTCGAGGAAGTCCGTGCGGAGATGCGCGAACTGCGGCACCTGCGGGCGGTCCCGCCCGTTGCCGATCCCCGTGTCCACCAGGATCGTCCGCCCCTCGCTGCGCAGCACGAACGTCTGCACGTGGCAGCGGTACGCGTCGTCGGCCGGCGTCCAGAAGTCGGGCGCCAGCCAGTCCTCGTTGCGCCGCCAGGTCTCCTCGTCGCTGTCCGGGACGATGAAGCGCGCGGTGCGGACGGGGCCCGACCACTCGATCACACGGATGATCTCGACGTCGCCGAGCACGATGCCGGGTGCGGGTGCGGGTGCGGACATGGCTGGACCTCCAGGAAACGGGACGTGCATCAGGCCGGGCCGACCTCGCCCGGGGCCGCGTACCGGGCCAGGAACGTGCGTACGGCCTCGTCGATCACCACGTCCGGGCCGGGCCCCTCGGCGGTCTCCTCGGTGAAGGCCATGACGCGCGGCCAGACGAGGAACTCCTGGACCAGGCCCATGAACTGCCGTGCGGCGAGGCGCGTGTCCGGGCAGTGCAGCCGGCCGGCGCGGACCAGGGCGTCGAGACGTTCGGTGAACGCCGCCACCACCGGCCCCTTGCCCAGCCGGTGGAACTCGTCCGCGATCCACGGCAGCCGGGCGGACTCCGCGACCACCAGCCGTGCGAAGAGGATCTGGTCCGTCTCGTCGGCGAAGCGCCGCAGCGACCGGGCGAAGGCCCGCAGCACCTCCTCGGCGCCCGCGTCCTCGCCGTCCTCGCCGTCCCCGGCCGGCCGCCGGTCCTGGTCGGCGAAGGCCGCGAACGCCGCCCAGTGGTCGCGCACCATCTCCCGGAACACCGCCTCCTTCGACCCGAAGCGGTTGTAGACGGTCTGCCGGGAGACGCCGGCGCGCTCGGCCACCCGCTCCAGGGAGACCCCGGCGTACCGGTCGGCGAGGAACAGCTCCTTCGCCGCGCGCAGGATCTTCAGGTCCGAGGCCGACCTGCGGCGCTCGGCGCCCGGGGCCGGGGCGTCCTCCGTACGGGCGGTCATGCGGGCTCCCTTCCTCGCCGTGGCTCTGGACTTTACAGTACAGTCCAATTCCGGCGGTCCGCACGCCGTCGGAGGGGCCGATCCCTCCCCCGGTGTCCGGTGCGTCCCCCCGGACGGGGCCGGGCGGAAGGGTGACCCGGGAGCGGGGGGACGGGGGCGACCCCGTAGGCTCGTCCCTTGTGAGTACGCGCGCGGCACAGGCACATCGGCACGGTGGCGACGTCGTGTGTGCGGTGCGCGGGCTGACCAAGACCTATCCGGCGGTGCGCGGACGGCGCGGGGTGCCGGCGACGCCCGAGGTGCGGGCCACCGACGACGTGGCGCTCGACGTCCGGCGTGGTGAGATCTTCGGCCTGCTCGGGCCGAACGGCGCCGGCAAGTCCACCGTCGTACGGCAGATGACCGGCCTGATGCGGCCCGACAGCGGCAGCGTCGAGATCCTCGGCCACGACATCGTCCGCCACCCCGAGCGGGCCTCCCGCATCCTCGCCTACCTCGGGCAGGAGTCCAGCGCGCTCGACGACCTGACCGTGTCCCTCGCCGCCGAGACCACCGGCCGGCTGCGCGGGCTCGACGCCCGGCAGGCCCGCGCCGAACGGGACGACGTGCTCGACGAGCTGGGCCTCGCCGCCCTCGCCTCCCGCCCGCTGCGCAAGCTCTCCGGCGGCCAGCGCCGGCTCGCCTGCTTCGCCGCCGCGCTGGTGGGGCAGCGGCCGCTGCTGGTGCTCGACGAGCCCACCACCGGCATGGACCCCGTCGCCCGGCGCGCCGTGTGGTCCGCCGTCGACCGGCGGCGCGCCGAGCACGGCACCACGGTGCTGCTGGTCACCCACAACGTCATCGAGGCCGAGACCGTGCTCGACCGGGTCGCCGTGCTCGACCGCGGCCGGGTCATCGCCTGCGACACCCCGAACGGCCTGAAGGAACAGGTCGCCGGGGAGGTCCGGGTCGAGCTGGTGTGGCGCGAGGCCGCGCCGCTGCACGTGCCCGAGGTGGCCGCGCTGCGCGACCGGGCCGCCGAGTCCGGCCGCCGCTGGACCCTGCGGCTCGCGCCCGAGGAGGCCCGCACCGTCGTCGCCACCGTCACCGGCGGCGCCGCCTTCGCGGCCCTCGACGACTTCACGCTGGCCACACCCAGTCTGGAGGACGTGTACCTGGCGCTGGGCGGCGCCGTGCGGCAGGGACTGGTGAAGGCGTGAGCACACGGGCCGTGGCATCCGTACGGAACGGGGCGACCTCCGGAGCGGCTCCGGACGGATCTCCGAGCGAAGGGGAGCAGCACGACGTGAGTGTCGTACCCGCCGGCGCCCTGCCGGCCGGCGTCCTGACCGCGGAGGAGGCCGCCCCGGCGCGGCCCGCCGCGCTCGGTCCCCGCGCACGGCTGTGGCCGTCCCTGGCGGCCGTGTACCGGGCGCAGCTGTCCCGGGCCCGGGTGGCGCGGATCCCGCTGCTGTTCGTGGCGACCTTCCAGTCCGTCGGGATCATGATCCTGATGCGCGGGGTCGTCGACGGCGGCGGCGCGGCGCGCGCCGTGGTGGCCGGATCGTCGGTGCTGGTCGTCGCCTTCGTCGCGCTCAACCTGCTCGCCCAGTACTTCGGCCAGCTCCGCGCCAGCGGCGGACTCGACCACTACGCCACCCTGCCCGTGCCGCCCGCGGCCGTGGTGCTGGGCGCCGCCGGCGCCTACGCGTCGTTCACCGTCCCCGGCACCGTCGTCACCGCCGTCGTGGGCTGCGCCCTGTTCGGGCTGCCGCTCGCGCACCTGTGGATCCTCGTCGCGGTGATCCCCCTCGCGGGCGCCGCGCTCGCCGGGCTCGGCGCCGCCCTCGGACTGCTCGCGCCCCGCCCCGAACTGGCCACCCTGCTCGGCCAGCTCGGCATGTCGGCGGCGCTGCTGCTCGGCGTGCTGCCGCCGGAGCGGATGCCGCAGGCGGTCCGCCTCGCCCGTGACCTGCTGCCCTCGACGTACGGCGTCGAGGCCTTCGCGCGGACCTTCGCCCCGCACCCCGACTGGGCCCACGTCCTCGGCGACCTCGCCGTGTGCGGCATGGTCGGGGTGATCTCGCTGGCCGTGGCGACCCGGGCGTACCGCAGGGCCGCCGTCCGGTGACGCGGCCCACAGGGACGCCTGGCACGATGGCAGGGTGAGCGCACCTCTGACACCCCCGCCACCGCACGACCCCTCCGCGCACGAGCCGTGGCAGCCGCCCTCCGGCGCCCCCGCGGGCGCGCACCGCTACGACGGGAAGCCCGGCCACGCCGCGTACCCGCGGCACGGCTGGTGGCACGACGAGGACGGCCCGGGCATGGCGAAGGAGATCCGTGAGGCGGCCGTGGTGGCCGTGGCGGTGGCCCTCGGCGGGGTGCTGCTCGGGGTGCTGTGGTGGTGGCTCGCGCCGCGCGTACCGCTGGTGGGCGACGCCTCGGGCGACTCCTGGGTGGTCTACCTCAAGGACTCGGAGGGCGAGCAGAGCATCGGCGTGGACGGCACGTTCACGCTCGTCGCGCTGGGCTGCGGCGCGCTGAGCGCCCTGGCGGTCTTCCTGTTCCGCCGGCGCGGCGGCGTCCCCCTGGTGGTGGCGCTGGCGGTCGGCGGACTGCTCGGCTCCGTGCTGGCCTGGCGGCTCGGGGTGTGGCTCGGCCCCTCCCAGGACGTGATCGCGCAGGCGAAGAGCGTGGGGAAGGGCGTCACGTTCGACGCCCCGCTGAAGCTGAACGCGAAGGGCGCGCTGCTGGCGTGGCCGTTCTCCGCGCTGGTGTTCCACCTGGGCCTGACGGCGCTGTTCGGACCCCGCGACCCGGAGGAGTGGCTGCCGCCCGGCGAGCAGCAGCCGCCCCGGTGAGAGTGCCTAGGCCGGGCGCCGTCCGTGGTTGGCCCGCCGCTTCCTGATCCGCCATCTGCGCTTGCGCGTCCGCTTCGACATACCTTCCGTACATAGCCGAGGGCGCGAGGGCCGTCGAGGTACGGAACAGGCCGTCCGGGGCGCGGAGGCGTCCCCGGCCCTCGGCTGCGTCCTGGCCGCCGCCCTGGCCGCCGGCACGCTGTTCGCCCGGCCGCCTGCTCCGGCACGGACAGCAGTGCCTCGCCCGAGTCGGACGCCTCGTCCACGGTCGGCGAGCACGGCCTCGCCGACCGGACGTGGGGCCCCGGAAGGGATGCCGGTGCTGCCGTCAGGGCGGGCGGGTACCGTGCGCGGGCCGACTGGCGGCCTCCGCCCCGGACCGCGCGAACCGTGGGCCGGGGCGTGGCGGATGCCGTGGGGCGGAGGGCGTTGTGCGGGCCTGGCGCGGGGAAGGCGGTGTGCCGTGGGCCGGGGCGTGGGGGATGCCGTGGGGCGGAGGGCGTCGTGCGGGCCTGGCGCGGGGAAGGCTGCGCCGCGGCCGGCGGGGCGCGTGGTCCGCGGGTTCCGCGCCGGCGGGCCCGGAGCTACACCCGGCCGATCGGGGCCAGGACCGCCGAGGTGAGGTTCGCCAGGTCGGCGGGGGCGAGTTCGACCTCAAGGCCGCGGCGGCCCGCCGAGACGCAGATCGTCTCGTGGCGGGTGGCCGATTCGTCCAGCACCGTCGGCAGCTTCTTGCGCTGGCCCAGCGGCGAGATGCCGCCCCGCACGTACCCCGTGGTGCGCTCCGCCAGCGCCGGGTCCGCCATCGACGCCCGCTTGCCGCCGGCCGCCGAGGCCAGCGCCTTCAGGTCGAGCTGGCCCGCGACCGGAACCACCGCCACGGTCAGGGCGCCGTCGACGTCCACCACCAGCGTCTTGAAGACCCGGTCGGGGGAGACGCCCATCGCCTCGGCCGCCTCCTCGCCGTAGCTCGGGTGGGAGGGGTCGTGGTCGTAGGAGTGCACCGCGAACGGCACCCCGGCCGCGGTGAGCGCCACCGTGGCGGGCGTGCCGTTGGACTGCTGCTTCTTGGACTTCTTGGCCATGCCGGTCGCCGCTCCGCAAGCGTGAGTGCGCGTCAGTACGCGTCAGTTGAGACTCGTCGGCGTCCGCGTCAGCTCCGACGCGGGCAACGACGGAAGACTACGGATGATCGCCGTCTCCGTGCGCAGCAGTTTCAGCTCGTCGCGCAGCCGGGACGCGGTGTCGGGCGCCTGGAGCAGCCGCTGCCGCGTCGGCGTGTCCAGCATCATCGCGGCGGCGACCAGGTACGACACCACGCTGGGCTCGTCCGGCAGCTCCGCGTCCGAGGTCAGCGACCGCTCCCGCGCCCCCGCCAGCCGCTTCTGGTACTGCCGGAACGCCCGCAGCACACCCTCCGCCAGCGGCCCCGCCTCCTCGCCCGGTTCCTCCTCCAGCGGTTCCAGCTCGGCCGTGAGGAAGGGACCCGAGGCGTCCACCGACAGCAGCCGCACCCGGGTCGTGCCGGTCGCCAGCACTTCGAAGGTGCCGTCGGGCCGCTCCCGGATCGTCGCCGCGTCCGCGACGCACCCCACCTTGTGGAAGGCGCGCAGCGGGTCCGCGCCGAAGCCGGCCGCCGGGCCCCGCTCGGGCACGGCCGTGGCGTCGGGCAGCCCGGGGGCGCTCGGCGCCACCTCGAGGCCGTCCCGGATCGCCACCACGGCGAACTGCCGCGGCTCGTCCTCCGGGGTCTTGAGAAGCTCGCGCATCATGGCGCGATAACGCTCCTCGAAGACGTTGAGCGGGAGCACGAGCCCCGGGAACAGCACCGTGTTCAGGGGGAAGAGCGGAAGCCGGACGGTGGTCACGACGCAAGAGCCTAATGGCCGCCGGGCTCCGGGCGTCCGCGACGTTCGCTCCCCGGACGCCCGGACACCATGCCGGAGGCGTCCGTTCCGCTCGTTCCGGCGCCCGACACGACCGCCCGCAGCACCTCCTGACGGACCTCCAGGAACCGCCCGAGCGGGTCGTCGGCGTCCCGGTCCCAGGGGAACGAGGTGGCGTACGGGCCGGTCAGCCGGAACTGCTCCAGCGCGTCCCGGCTCCGCCCGAGCCGCACCAGGACATACGCGAGGAGATTGCGCAGCTCGGCCGGCCACGGCTGGGCCGACGGCAGCCGCGCGGACAGGACGGCCGCCCGGTCGGCGGCCGCGTCCAGCCGTGCCCGCTCGACCGCCGGGCCGCAGCCGTCGGTGAGGTAGCCGAACGCCGCCCGCAGCGGCAGCGCCTGGGTCAGCGAGCTCTCGGGCGCGTCCTGCGCCGCCGTCTCGGCGAAGTCGAAACACTCGCGGTGCGAGCCGTGCCAGGAGGACGCCAGGTAGCGCAGCGCCGCCACGTGGCAGCCGGGGTGGTGCGGGGCGCGGCGCACCGCCGCCGCCCACAGTTCCTCGACGTACGTGTGGCCGGCCCGAGCGCCGCGCGCGTGGTCCAGGGCCAGCCGCCAGGGCACCGGGTCGCGGTGGTCGGCGCGGGCGGCGGCGGTGATCAGCGGGCTGACCTCGCGCAGCAGTTCGGCGCGGGCGGGGGAGTCCCAGGCCCGGTCCACCGCGCGCTGGGCGTCCACCAGCAGCGCGTCCGGGTCGCGCGGGGCGCGGGACCGCCAGGCGTCCAGCCACTCGGGGCGCGACCGCGCGAACGCGGCGAGGCGGCGGACGTAGCGGTCGCGGTGCTCCCAGGCGGCCTGGCGACGGGTGGCGGCGAGCAGTTCGGCCGCGGGGGCGGGGTCGCCCGCGGCGGCTCCGAGCAGGGCGTGGCCGAGGGAGTCGTCCGGCACGTCGAGGAGGACGTGGTCGTCGGCGGGCAGCGCGGTGTCGGCGGAGGGCGCTGGGGTGCCCGTCCGCTTTCCTCGGGTCCCCTGGGGGCGGGACGTGCGGGTGAACGCGTGCAGTGGAGCCATGGTGTCGACCATTGAAAGACCGCAGGTCACGCGGGCGCCATAGTCCGCGCGGAACTCATGGAAAGTTGTACGGGGAGTGGTCAAGGGAGGGTAAAAACGGGGGCTCCTGGGGGCGCGCGGGTTGTTGTGCGCCACCTCTGTCACACGTGCACCGTGTCCGGGCGGACGTCGCGCAGTTCCCCGCGCCCCTTGAGGATGACTCGTGTCCCGTGCGTTCACCGGTCCCGGTGGTTACCTCGCCTCGCGCAGTTCCCCGCGCCCCTGAGGGGGGCACCTCAGGGCGGGCAGAGGCACTCGCCGCCCCGGAGGGCGCCCGCACTCACGTGCGTCGCAGCGTGCGCGTCGCTCCCGCCGCCACCGTTGTCGCCAGGATCCAGCCCAGGAGGATGAACGCCGCCGACAGCCACTGCCAGCCGCCGCGCAGTTGCCAGAAGCCCGCCTGGCCCAGGTCGATCACCGGGAGCAGCAGGTCCAGGGCGAAGAGCGCCGGGTTCCAGTCCGGGTGCTCGCCCGCCTTCAGGGGCGGATGGTCCGCGCGGGCGAAGGCCACCGAGCCGGCCGCCCACAGCACGGCCATCCAGACCGCCGCCCGGCCCGGGCGGTACCCGTAGGCGACCGTCCAGTCCTGCGCGTACCCCCACAGCTTCGCGGCGAGCGGCAGGCTCTCGCGGCGCCGGCGCTGCTTGGCGAGCAGCACCTCGCGGGCGTCCTCGTCCGCCCCGCTCTCCCGCAGCACGGCCGCCAGCCGCTCGTACGGCTCCGGGGTGTACTCCGCGCTCGCCGCGTCCACCCAGCGCAACCGCAGCGCCAGCGGGAACGGGCCGCGCGGCACCAGGTTCTCGTAGGCGAAGCCGCCCATGTGCAGCCGTCCCGGGCCCGGCCAGCTGTCCGCGCGGTCCATCAGGTTCACCACCCGCGCCCCCGACAGCACCACCCGCCCCCGCTCCGGCCGCCGCCCGAGGAACCGCAGCTCCGGCGTCTGCACCCGGCGCAGCGACAGCTCCTGCTCGTCGGTGAAGGTGAACTCGGCCCCCTCGAAGTCGACGGCGTCCCCGAACCGTCCGTCGTCCAGCCGGATCCCGCCCTCGCACTCGAAGCGCTGGATACGCGTGCCCCGCGCGGGCGTCATGCCGCTGCGGGCGTGCGCCCCCACCCCGGCCGGGGTCAGATACAGCGAGCGCTCCACGGTCAGCTGCGGCGCGTTCAGCGCGAGCCGGGCGCGCGGGTTGACCAGCCGGGCGCCGCGCAGGCTCAGCGAGACGCCGATGGTCGCGCCGCGCAGGCTCAGCTCGCCGTACGACTCCAGCATCTCCGCCTGGAGGTCCTGGCCGACGCTCATCCCGTCCCCGGCGATGGAGCGGCCGCTGCGGTCGCGGTGCACGACCGCCTGGTTGAGCAGCAGGTCCGTGCCGATGCGGGCGTCGGTGAGCCGTATGCCGCCGAGGAAACGGCAGCGCGGCAGATGCAGATCGCCCTCGGTGTGCAGCCGGGCGGCCTCCAGCCGGGGTATGGAGCAGTCCACCAGCCGCATCGTGGTGAACCGCGCCTCCGGCAGCAGCACGTCCCGCTCGAAACGGCAGTCGCGCATCTCCACGTACGGCACGACCGTGCCCCCGGCGAGGTCCAGTGTGCCGCTGATCCGCACCCCGGCCAGCTTCAGCGAGGAGACGCGGCCGGCCAGCGCGGGCGGGCCGTCCAGCAGCAGCCAGCACACCACCCGGGCCCGCACCGTGCGCTCGGGTCCCCAGGGATGGCCTCCGTGCGGGTCGTCGACCACCGTGTCACCGCTGCTCAGGTCGTACACGCTGCCGTTGCGGAAGGCCTGCCACATGCCCGCCTCCGCGGCGGTCAGGTCCTCCGGCGGCTCGCCGTCGCGCGGTCCCGCCCCCTCGGCCACGGAACTCCCCTCCTCCTCATCACTCACCGGTTCATCGCGTCGTACAGCCGTTCATGCCCGGTACGGTGACCCGCTGAACACGCAAAGTGAAGAAGATCTTGGTATTGAGTGCGGACCGTCACGACAAGCGTGATGTATCAGCCATTGGAACGGGCCGTCGTCCTCCGGGGCGGGTCTGAGAGAATTGGGCACGTGATCTCGCGAATCGACCTGCGCGGCGACGCCCTCCCCGAGGGCCCCGCCCTGCGTGACCTGCTGCCCCGTGCCGACTTCGACGTCGCGGCCGCCCTGGAGAAGGTGCGGCCCATCTGCGAGGACGTGCATCATCGCGGCGACGCGGCGCTGATCGACTTCGCCGAGCGCTTCGACGGCGTGAAGCTGGACCAGGTCCGGGTGCCCGCCGCCGCGCTGGAGCGCGCGCTGGAGGAGCTCGACCCGGCCGTGCGCGCCGCCCTGGAGGAGTCGATCCGCCGGGCCCGCCTCGTCCACCGCGCACAGCGCCGCACCACCCACACCACCCAGGTCGTGCCCGGCGGCACGGTCACCGAGAAGTGGGTGCCGGTCGACCGCGTCGGGCTGTACGCGCCCGGCGGCCGGTCCGTCTACCCGTCCTCCGTGATCATGAACGCGGTGCCCGCCCAGGAGGCCGGCGTCCCGTCGGTCGCGCTGGCCTCCCCGGCCCAGGCCGAGTTCGGCGGCCTGCCGCACCCGACGATCCTCGCCGCCTGCGCGCTGCTCGGCGTCGACGAGGTGTACGCGGCCGGGGGCGCCACCGCCGTCGCGATGTTCGCGTACGGCACCGAGTCCTGCCCGCCCGCGAACATGGTGACCGGGCCCGGCAACATCTGGGTCGCCGCCGCCAAGCGGTACTTCACCGGCAGGATCGGCATCGACGCCGAGGCAGGACCGACGGAGATCGCGATCCTCGCGGACTCCACGGCCGACCCGGTGCACGTCGCCTCCGACCTGATCAGCCAGGCCGAGCACGACCCGCTGGCCGCCGCCGTCCTGGTCACCGACTCCACCGACCTCGCGGACGCGGTGGCCAAGGAGCTGGAGCCCCAGGTCAAGGCCAGCAAGCACGTCGAGGAGCGGATCGCGCCCGCCCTGAGCGGCAAGCAGTCCGCGATCGTGCTGGTCGACGGCGTCGAGGAGGGACTGCGGGTCGTCGACGCCTACGGCGCCGAGCACCTGGAGATCCAGACCGCCGACGCCGCCGCGGTCGCCGAGCGCGTGCGCAACGCGGGCGCGATCTTCATCGGCCCCTGGTCCCCGGTCTCCCTCGGCGACTACGCGGCCGGATCCAACCACGTGCTGCCCACCGGCGGCTGCGCCTGCCACTCCTCGGGCCTGTCCGTGCAGTCGTTCCTGCGCGGCATCCACATCGTCGACTACACGGAGGACGCCCTCGCCGAGGTCGCCCACCACGTGGTCACGCTGGCGGAGGCGGAGGACCTGCCCGCGCACGGCGCGGCGATCAAGGCCAGGTTCGGCTGGAAGGTGCCCGAGAACAAGTGAGCGACGTGAGCATCGACGACCTCCCCGTACGGGACGAGCTGCGCGGCAAGTCCCCCTACGGCGCGCCCCAGCTGGACGTTCCCGTACGGCTCAACACCAACGAGAACCCCTACCCGCTGCCCGAGCCGCTCGTCGAGCGGATCGCCGAGCGGGTCCGCGAGGCCGCCCGGAACCTCAACCGCTACCCCGACCGGGACGCGGTCGAGCTGCGCACCAGGCTGGCCGAATACCTGACGAAGACCACCGGCCACCCGGTCGCCCTGGAGAACGTCTGGGCGGCCAACGGCTCCAACGAGGTCATCCAGCAACTGCTGCAGACCTTCGGCGGCCCCGGCCGCACCGCGCTCGGCTTCGAGCCGTCGTACTCGATGCACGCGCTGATCGCGCGCGGCACCGGCACCGGCTGGATCTCCGGCCCGCGCAACGAGGACTTCTCCCTCGACCTGCCCGCCGCCGAGAAGGCGATCGCGGAGCACCGGCCCGACGTCGTCTTCGTCACCACCCCCAACAACCCCACCGGCAACGCGGTCCCCGCCGACGCCGTGCGCGCCCTGTACGACGCCGCGCAGGCCGCGAGGCCGTCGATCGTGGTCGTCGACGAGGCGTACGTGGAGTTCAGCCACGGCGACTCGCTGCTGCCGCTGCTCGACGGCCGCCCCCACCTGGTGATCTCCCGCACCATGTCCAAGGCGTTCGGCGCCGCCGGACTGCGCCTCGGCTACCTCGCCGCGCACCCCGCCGTCGTCGACGCCGTCCAGCTGGTGCGGCTGCCGTACCACCTGTCGGCGGTCACCCAGGCGACCGCGCTGGCCGCCCTCGAGCACACCGACACCCTGCTCGGCTACGTCGAGCAGCTGAAGGCGGAGCGGGACCGGCTCGTCGCCGAACTGCGCTCCCTGGGCTACGAGGTGACCGACTCCGACGCCAACTTCGTCCAGTTCGGCCGCTTCCAGGACTCCCACGCCGTATGGCGGCAGATCCTCGACCGGGGCGTCCTGGTCCGGGACAACGGCGTACCGGGATGGCTGCGGGTCACCGCGGGCACCCCGGCCGAGAACGACGCGTTCCTCGACGCGGTACGTGAGATCAAGAAGGAGCACAGCGCATGACCCGCGTAGGACGCGTGGAACGCACCACCAAGGAAACCTCCGTGCTCGTCGAGATCGACCTCGACGGCACCGGGAAGACCGAGATCTCCACCGGGGTCGGCTTCTACGACCACATGCTCGACCAGCTCGGCCGGCACGGTCTGTTCGACCTCACCGTGAAGACCGAGGGCGACCTGCACATCGACTCCCACCACACCATCGAGGACACCGCCCTCGCGCTCGGCGCCGCCTTCAAGCAGGCCCTCGGCGACAAGGTGGGCATCTACCGCTTCGGCAACTGCACGGTCCCGCTGGACGAGTCCCTCGCCCAGGTCACCGTCGACCTCTCCGGCCGCCCCTACCTCGTGCACAC
>Ga0164243_10011537_pt1 | contig 12595 bp, 17 predicted proteins | sample OricompcompostOP_FD_108781 | JGI IMG/M metagenome (GOLD analysis project Ga0164243, IMG submission 108781) | Organic Plus compost microbial communities from Emeryville, California, USA - Original compost - Organic plus compost (OP) | ecosystem: Engineered > Solid waste > Mixed feedstock >...
AACGGCAAAGTCGAGCGGTTCAACCGCACCCTCGCCGACGAATGGGCCTACGCCCGACTCTGGAAATCGGAGCGCAGCCGAGCACGAGCCCTCGACCGGTTCCTCCACCGCTACAACCATCACCGACACCACACCGCCATCGGCGGCCCGCCAGCCAGCCGCGTCACCAACCTGGCAGGGCACAACAGCTAGTCGTAGCCCGGCGACCCTGGCAGGGCACAACAGCTAGTCGTAGCCCGGCGACGACCGGTCCATCATCCGGCGCCGAGCCGCCCCGGCCTTCGCCAGGCCCCGGCTCACGACGTAGGCCATGCCGCCGAGCGTGCACAGCAGGCACAGGCGGAACAGGTCGAGCGACGGGTCGTCGGTGGCGTTGTAGACCACGATCAGCGCGGCGATGCCGAGCACCGTGACCCAGAACTCCGACGTCTCGAAGAACGGCTTCGTCTCTACTTGGCGGCGGTCGCGGTCGAAGGTGTCGGCCGTGCGCCCCCGCACCTCTGTGGTCCGTGCACCCGTGCGGGTGCTCGTTGCGGTGGGATCGCTCATGGAGCCTCCAGTCCCATTCCGGGTGGTGGCAACCCACTCCTACCCCGCGGCAGGTGGTTCCGGTCACTCCTCCCGATCCACGGCGGTCGTGCGGCCGGGCCATCCCGAAGGGCGCCTCGCGCCTGGGCGCTGATAGAAACGGGAGGGATGGCAGACCAGGCCGACTTCGCCGAGCAGGCGATGGAGTACATGCCGCAGCTGTACAGCGCGGCCCTCCGCATGACGCGGAACCCCTCCGACGCGGAGGACCTGGTCCAGGAGACGTACCTCAAGGCCTACCGGGGCTTCGGCGGCTTCCAGGAGGGCACCAACCTCAAGGCCTGGCTGTACCGCATCCTCACCAACACGTTCATCAACTCGTACCGGTCGAAGAAGCGGCGCCCCGACGAGACCGAGCTCGACGAGGTCGAGGACCTCTACCTCTACCGCCGCCTCGGTGGTCTCGAGGCCGCGCAGGTGGGCCGGAGCGCCGAGGACGAGCTGATGGACTGGTTCACCGACGCCGAGGTGAAGCAGGCCATCGAGGACCTCCCGGAGAACTTCCGGCTGGCGGTCCTGCTCGCCGACGTGGAGGGCTTCTCCTACAAGGAGATCGCCGAGATCCTCGACATCCCGATCGGAACCGTGATGAGCAGGCTGCACAGGGGAAGAAAGGCGCTCCAGAAGCAGTTGTACGAGTACGCCCTCCAACGAGGGCTCACCGACCGGCCCTCAGGGCCGGACGGTGCAGGGGCCGCCGAGCCCGTCGACCGCCAGCCGGCGCACACCGGCACGACCGCACACGACGACTGAGCCATGGGCGAGCACCGACACGATCACGACAGCGACGGACCGTCGCACGAGCACTCGCACGACCACTCCCACGCGGACGTCGACTGCGAGGCCGCCCTGGCCGAGATCTACACGTACCTCGACGGTGAGCTCACCGACGACACCCGCCAGCGCATCGCCCGCCACCTCGAGGGGTGCAACCCGTGCATCGAGGCCTACGACTTCGAAGCCGAGCTGCGCATGGTGATCTCCCGGCGGTGCCGCAACGACGAGGTGCCCGAGACGCTGCGGCTGCGGATCGCCGAGAGGCTCACCCTCATCGCCCGGGGCGACGACCCCGACGGCGGCGATGAGGGAGCTCGCGCCGCCGGAGCCTAGGATCGACCGCCATGGACATCGTCTTGGCTGCCAAGGTCTGGACCTTCTGGATCTCCGTCGCCCTCACCGTCGCGGCGATCGGCCTGCTGATCGCCGTCATCGTCGGCTATCTGTACAAGGTCGTGATGCCGCGCTACCCCAAGCGCTGACCTGTGGCCGGGGCGGTCGACTGGGCCTTCGCCGAACGCATCGCCGTTCGTGCCGCCGGTCGTGAGCCCTTCGCGGAGAGCTACCACTACGACTCGCTGCAGCCCGACTTCGATCGGCTGACCGCCCGCGCCGAGCAGCTCGTGGAGGCCGAGACGGGCCTCCGTTCGCTCGCCGGGCCGGCCCGCGCCCGCGTCACCGACCGCACCGGCTGGATCCGGGCCAACCTCTCCTCGTTCCAGCGCCTGCTGCGGCCGCTGCTCGAGAAGTTCGACGACCGGGTGGCCGGCAGCCTGGCCGCGCCGCTCACCACCCGCCTGGCGGGAGCCGAGCTCGGCATGGTGCTCGGTTGGATGTCGGGGCGCGTGCTGGGCCAGTACGACCTCCTGGTGATCGAGGAGGAGGACCCCGGCGACCAGGACCTCGTCTACTACGTGGGTCCGAACGTGCTCGCCCTGGAGAAGCAGTTCGCCTTCCCGCCGGAGGAGTTCCGGCTGTGGTTGGCCCTCCACGAGGTCACCCACCGGGCCCAGTTCACCGGTGTGCCGTGGCTGCGGGAGCACTTCATCGGTCTCGTGCACCAGACCCTCGGCGCGGTCGACCCCGATCCGAAGCGCCTCATCGACGGCGTGAACCGCATGGCCGAGGCCATCCGCTCGGGCCGCAACCCCCTGGCCGACGGCGGTCTGGTGAACCTCATGGCCGGGCCCGAGCAGCGGGCGGTGCTCGACCAGGTCACCGGCATGATGAGCCTCCTCGAGGGCCACGGCGACGTCACCATGGACCGTGCCGGGAAGGGCCTGGTGCCCAGCGCCCCCCGCTTCTCGAAGGTGCTCTCCCAGCGGCGCGAGTCCGCCCGGGGCCTCACCCGCCTGGTGCAGCAGCTCATCGGGCTGGAGGCCAAGCTGAGCCAGTACGCGCAGGGCGAGGCCTTCATCGCCGCGGTCGAGCGGGCCGGCGGCGCGACGCTGCTCAGCCGGGCCTGGGAGGAGCCGGCGAACCTGCCGAGCGTCGTCGAGATCCGCGAGCCGCACCGCTGGATCGAGCGGATGGGCGCGGCGCTCCCCGCTGCCGGCTGAGGTCACGGGGCCGTGGCGGTCACCGGGCCGGCGGACCTGCTCGCCCGCTGCACCTTCCCACCGCCCGGCACCCCGCTGGTGTGCGGCGTGTCCGGTGGGGCCGACTCGCTGGCCCTGCTCGTGCTCGCCGTGACGGCGGGCTGCGAGGTCACCGCGGTCCACGTCGACCACGGCCTGCGGCCCGGCTCGGCGACCGAGGGCGAGGTGGTGCGGGCCTGCGCCGAGCGGGTGGGCGCCGCCTACCGGGGCGTGACCGTCGCGGTCGAGCCGGGGCCCAACGTCGAGGCCCGCGCCCGGGCCGCCCGCCACGCCGCCCTCGGTCCCGAGGCGGCCCTGGGCCACACCGCCGACGACCGGGCCGAGACGGTGTTGCTGAACCTGCTGCGCGGCGCAGGTGTCGACGGGCTCGCCGGCATCCGGCCCGGTCCCCGCCACCCCATCCTCGACCTCCGCCGGGCGGAGACGGAGGCGCTGTGCGCGGCGTTGGGCCTCGACCCGGTGGTCGACCCGACGAACGTCGACCCCGCCTTCCGTCGCAACCGGGTGCGCCACGAGGTGCTGCCCCTCCTGGCCGATGTGGCCGAGCGAGACCTCGTGCCCGTGCTCTGCCGGCAGGCCGACCTGGCGGCCGACGTCGCCGACCACCTGCGGGCCGAGGCCGCCGCCATCGACCCGACCGACGGAAGGGCCCTGGCCGCCGCCCCTGCGGCGGTGGCCAGGGTGGCGGTCAGGGAGTGGCTGCGGGCCGACCACGCGGAGCGCCACCCTCCCGACGGCGCCACCGTCGAGCGGGTGCTGAAGGTGGCCCGGGGTGACGTGCGCGCCACCGACGTGGGCCGGGGCCGTCGGGTGGAGCGCACGGCCGGGCGGCTGCGGCTGGTGCCCGCCCCCGGTCTCGACGCCACCGGGCCCGCCGACACCCCCGCCGACGGCGTCGGCGGGGTGGGGTAACTTCGCCGATCGTGCCGGCCGCGAGCGAACGCCCCTTCCTGGATCCCGACACCGACCCGGACCTCGGGGAGGTGGTGGTCTCGCAGGAGGCGCTCGAGCAGCGGCTCGCCGAGCTGGGTGCGGAGATCACCCGCGACTACGAGGGGCGGGCGCCGCTGCTCGTGTGCGTGCTCAAGGGGGCGGTGATGTTCATGGCCGACCTCGCCCGCCACGTCGACCTGCCCGTCGAGCTGGACTTCATGGCGGTGTCCTCCTACGGCAGCGCCACCAAGACGAGCGGCGTGGTCCGCATCGTGAAGGACCTCGACATCGACCTCAGCGGCCGCGACGTGCTGGTCGTGGAGGACATCGTCGACAGCGGCCTCACCCTCAACTACCTGCTGAAGAACCTGGCGGCCCGCCACCCGGCGAGCCTCGAGGTGTGCGCCCTGCTCCTCAAAGAGGGCCAGCAGAAGGTCGAGCCGACGCTGCGCTACGTCGGCTTCCGCATCCCCAACACCTTCATCGTGGGCTACGGCCTCGACGTCGCTGAGCGCTACCGGAACCTCAGAGACATCCGGACCTTCGTCGGCACCCCCGGCAGCTGAGGCCGGGGCCCCGACCGACCGACCCCGCCGCCGCGCCAACCGGCCGCGCCCTCCGCCCGCCGGGCGCTCCGGTGGGGTCATCTGCACCGGTAGCCTCGCCGGAACGAGCGCCGGGCGGCCGGCGCCGTCCTCGAGGAGCGTGAACCCGTTGCCACCCGTCGACCTGCCCCGCATCGCCGCTGCCGTGCGCGAGATCCTCATCGCCATCGGTGAGGACCCCGACCGGGACGGGCTCGTCGACACCCCCATGCGGGTGGCCCGCATGTACGAGGAGGTGTTCGCCGGCCTGCGGGAGAGCCCCGACATCCACCTCCAGGTGATGTTCGAGGCCAACCACGACGAGATGGTCATGGTGCGCGACATCCCGCTGACCTCGATGTGCGAGCACCACCTCGTCCCGTTCATGGGCAAGGCCCACGTGGCCTACATCCCGGGCGAGGACGGTCGGGTCACCGGCCTGTCGAAGCTGGCCCGGCTGGTCGACGGCTACGCCAAGCGGCCCCAGGTGCAGGAGCGCCTCACCGCCCAGATCGCCGACGAGATCGAGCGCAGCCTCCAGCCGCGGGGCGTGCTCGTGGTCATCGAGGCCGAGCACCTGTGCATGTCCATGCGCGGGGTGCGCAAGCCGGGCTCGTCCACCGTGACCTCCGCCGTGCGCGGCCAGTTCCGCGACAGCACGGCCACCCGGTTCGAGGCGATGCGGTTCATCGAGCGTTGAGCGACCTGTCCGACCGCGCCCTGCCCCTGGTGATGGGGGTGGTCAACGTCACCCCCGACTCGTTCAGCGACGGGGGCCGGTTCCTCGACCCCGGTGCCGCCGTGGCCCACGGCCTCGAGCTGCTGGCCGAGGGGGCGTCGGTGCTCGACGTCGGTGGCGAGTCCACCCGGCCCGGCGCCGAGCCGGTGCCCGTGGAGGAGGAGCTGCGCCGGGTGCTGCCCGTCATCGAAGGCCTGGCGCCCCACGCCCGGGTGAGCGTCGACACCCGCAAGGCCGAGGTGGCTCGCGCCGCCGTGGCGGCCGGGGCCACGCTGCTCAACGACGTCTCCGCCGAGCTGTGGCCGGTCGCGGCGGAGCTGGGGGTGGGCTGGGTGGCCATGCACATGCGGGGCGAGCCCGGCACCATGCAGCAGGAGCCCCGCTACGACGACGTGGTGGTCGAGGTGTGCGCCTTCCTGGCCGAGCGGGCCGAGCTGGCCCGGCAGGCCGGGGTGGAGGAGATCTGGGTCGACCCCGGCATCGGTTTCGGGAAGACGATGGAGCACAACCTGACCCTCCTGGCCCACCTCGACGAGGTGGTGGCCCTGGGGTGGCCCGTGCTCGTGGGCACCAGCCGGAAGATGACGCTCGGACGCCTGCTCGCGCAGTCCGACGGCATCGACGGGGTGGTGCCGCCCGACGACCGCCTGGCGGGTTCGATCGCCACCGAGGTGTGGGCGATGCACAAGGGTGCGGCCATGGTGAGGGCCCACGACGTGCGGGCCGCCGTCCAGGCCTCCAAAGTCGTGGCAGCATGAGCGCCGTGGCCAGCAAGGGCAAATGGGCCCAGGGCATCCGCCCACGCAACTTCCACTGGGTGATCGCCGACCGTCTCGCCGTGTGCGAGCGGCCCGGCGGCTACGGCGCGAACCACCGCAAGGTGCGTCGCCAGGAAGAGATCATCTGGGTCCGCGAGCAGGGGTTCACGTGCGTGATCTCGGTGATCGCGGCACCTCACAACCTCCACAACTACGACGAGCTGGGCGTGGTGTGGCGGCACCGCCCCATCCCCGACGACGAGCTCGCCACCTACGAGTCGGCGTTCTTCGCCGAGCTGCGGGACCTGCTCCAGCGGGGCGAGAAGGTGCTCGTCCACGGGGAGGAGCTGGGCGACCGGCTCTGCGGCCTGATCGCCGGGTACCTGCTGTGGAACGGCCTGGTGGAGACCGCGCCCCGCACGGTCACCGTCATCGAGCGTCTCACCCAGCGCCAGCTCGGCCCCGCCGGCCGGGAGCTGGTGGCCGTGGCGGCCACCCTGCCGCCGGCCTCGGCGCCGGCCTGACCACCCGTCGATGGCCGTCACCGATCGCATCGAGCTGCGGGGCCTGCTGTTCAGCGCCATCTGCGGCGCCCTCCCCGAGGAGCGCGAGCGGGCTCAGCCGCTCGAGCTCGACCTCGACGTCGTCGCCGACCTCTCGGTGGCCGGCGCCTCCGACGAGCTGGGCGACACCCTCGACTACGGCGCCATCTGCGCCGACGTGGAGCGCGTCGTCACCACCCTGGAGCCCGTCCTGCTGGAGCGCCTGGCCCAGGCCGTCGCCGACGCGGTGCTCGCCGACGAGCGGGTCGTGTCGGTCACCGTCACCGTGCGCAAGCTCCGCCCCCCGGTGCCGCAGGTGCTGGCCACCTCGGGCGTGCGCATCACCCGGGAGCGCTGAGTGGCCCGGGCGTTCCTCGGGTTGGGCTCGAACATGGGCGACTCCTGGTCCCTCCTCCGGGAGGCGGTGGGGTCCCTGGGCGACGGCGTGGTGGCCGTCTCGCCGGTGTACCGCACCGACCCCGTCGGCGGACCGGGCGGCCAGGACCCGTACCTGAACATCGTGGTGGAGCTCGACACCGACCTGTCGCCCCGTGCCCTGCTCGGGGTCTGCCACCGGCTGGAGTCGGCGGCCGACCGGGTGCGCACCGTCCGCTGGGGCCCCCGCACCCTCGACGTCGACATCCTCTGGATGGAGGGCCTCACCGTCGACGAGCCCGATCTCCAGGTCCCGCACCCGCGGATGCGCCAGCGCCGCTTCGTGATGGCGCCCCTGGCCGACCTGGCTCCCGACGTGGCCGGGCCCGACTGGCAGGACGGAGCCGAGGGCCGCGTCGACCTCGTCGGCCCGCTCGACGCCCGACCGGTGTGAACCCGGCCGCCGACGCCCGTTCGCTCCGGGTGATCGGCCCGGGCCGGGCCGGCTCGGCGCTGTCGACCGCCCTGGCCGAGGTGGGCTGGCGGGTGCTCGAGCCGGTGCGCCACGGCGACGACCCGACCGGCGCGGCCGAGGGGGTCGACCTCCTCGTGGTGGCCACGCCCGACGCGGCGGTGGCCCGGGTGGCCGCCGCGGTGAGCCCGGTGGGCGGCACCGTCGTCGCCCACCTCGCCGGCTCCCTCGGGCTCGACGTGCTCACCCCCCACCCGCAGCGAGCGGCCCTCCACCCGCTGGTGTCGCTGCCCGACGCCGAGGTCGGGGCGCGGCGGCTGCGGGCCGGTGCCTGGTTCGCGGTGGCGGGCGACCCGCCGGCCGCCCGGGCCCTGGTGGAGCAGGTGGTGGCCGATCTGGGCGGGCGCTCGTTCGTCGTCGCCGACGCCGACCGGGCCGCCTACCACGCCGCGGCGGCCATCGCCTCGAACCACCTCGTGGCGCTCCTCGGCCAGGTCGAGCGGGTGGCCGCCACCGCAGGCGTCCCCCTCGACGCCTACCTCGACCTGGTGCGGGCGACGCTCGACAACGTGGCCGAGCTGGGGCCCCGGGCCGCCCTCACCGGACCCGTCGCCCGGGGGGACTGGGAGACGGTCGAGCGCCACCGGGCCGCGCTGGCTCCCGACGAGCTGGCGGCCTACGACGCCATGGTGGCGGCCGCCCGCCGCCTGGTCGACGATGGATCGGAGCCGGGGAGCGACGGAGGCGCCCCGGAGGAGGAGAGCCGTTGATGGAGGTGCTGACCACCAAGGCGGCGATGCGCGCCCACCTCGACGAGCACCGCGCCGCGGGCCGCACCGTCGGACTGGTGCCCACCATGGGCGCCCTCCACGACGGGCACCTCTCGTTGGTCCGGTCGGCCCGGGCCGAGTGCGACGTCGTCGCCATCACCATCTTCGTGAACCCGCTGCAGTTCGCCGCCGGTGAGGACCTCGACGCCTACCCCCGCCCGCTCGAGCGCGACCTCGCCCTCGCCGAGGAGGCCGGCGCGGCGGTGGCGTTCACCCCGGACACCACCGAGATGTACCCGGAGCCGACGGCCACCACCGTGCACGTCGAGGGGCTGACCGCCCCCATGGAGGGGGCCTCCCGGCCCACCCACTTCGACGGGGTCACCACCGTCGTCACCAAGCTGTTCAACATCGCCGGACCGTGCCGGGCCTACTTCGGCGAGAAGGACTTCCAGCAGCTGGCGGTCGTGCGGCGCATGGCGGCCGACCTCGACCAGCCCGTCACCGTCGTGGGCTGCCCGATCGTGCGGGAGCCCGACGGCCTCGCCATGTCGAGCCGCAACGTGTACCTCTCGCCCGAGGAGCGGGCCGCCGCGGCCGTGCTGAACCGGGCGCTGCGGGCCGGTGCCGAGCTGGTGGAGGCGGGGGAGCGGTCGCCCTCCGCCGTCGCCGCCCGCATCGCCGAGGTGGTGGCGTCCGAGCCGCTCGCCCGGCTCGACTACGCCGAGGCGGTCGACCCGGCCACGCTCCGCCCGCCGGCCTCGCTGGAACCCGGCCGGGAGGTGCGACTGCTGGTCGCCGCGGGTTTGGGGTCCACCCGCCTTCTGGATAACGTTGGCGTCCTCGTGCCGTGAGGCCGAGGCTCGTTCCCGTACGGTGACCCCCCGTGGGCGCCAAGCACTCAGGAGCAACGACGTGCACCGTCGCATGATGAAGTCGAAGATCCACCGCGCGCGGGTCACCGACGCGAACCTGCACTACGTGGGTTCGATCACCCTCGACACCCGCCTGATGGAGCTCGCCGACATCCGCGAGTGGGAGCAGGTCCAGGTCGTCGACATCGACAACGGCGCCAGGTTCGAGACCTACGCCATCCCCGGCGGCACCGGTGACGTGTGCCTCAACGGCGCCGCGGCCCGCCTCGTGCAGCCCGGCGACCGGGTCATCATCATCACCTACGGCGACTACGACGAGGCCGAGCTCGAGGAGTACGAGCCGCGCGTCGTGCACGTCGACGCCTCCAACCGCCCGGTCGACGAGGACACCGCCTCCGAGCTGGCCGCCCTCGAGATCGGCCTGCGGGCCTGATCCGTCGCCCGGCACCGGCGCCGCCGTCCCGGCGGGGCCGACCATGGGCACGAGCACCGCACCGCCCGTCGTGACCTCCGCTCCGCCTCCCGTCGAGGTCGACCTCCTCGTCGTCGGTTCCGGTGTCGCGGGCCTCACCGCGGCCGTCCGGGCCGCGGAGGTGCACGGGCTGCGGGTGGGCGTCGTCACCAAGTCGACCATCGACGCCGCCACCACCCGATGGGCCCAGGGCGGCATCGCCGCGGTGCTCGACCCGGCGGCCGACAGCACCGAGCTGCACATCGCCGACACCCTGGCCGCAGGTGGCGGCCTCTGCGACGCGGACGCGGTGCGGGTGCTCGTCGAGCAGGGTCCCGACGCGGTGCGGCGCCTGATCGAGCTCGGAGCCGTGTTCGACCGGGCCCCCGACGGCCGCCTCGACCTCGCACGCGAGGGCGGTCACGGCCTGGCGCGGGTCGTGCACGCGGGCGGCGTCGCCACCGGCGTCGAGGTCGAGCGCACGCTCGTCGGCGCGGTCCACGCCACCGCCGCCCACGTCGACGAGGGGGCCTTCGCCCTCGACCTCGTGATCGAAGGTGGCCGGTGCGTCGGGGTCCTGGTGGCCCGGCCCGATGGCACCACGCACGTGGTGCGGGCCGCCCACACGCTGCTGGCCAGCGGAGGAGCGGGGCAGCTCTTCGCCCTCACCACCAACCCGGCCGAGGCCACCGCCGACGGGGTGGCGATGGCCCTGCGTGCGGGGGTGGCCGTGGCCGACGTCGAGTTCGTGCAGTTCCACCCCACCGCCCTGGCCGTCGACCGCCATCCGCGACCCCTCCTGAGCGAGGCGCTGCGCGGTGACGGTGCGCTCATCCGCGACGTCCACGGCGACCGCTTCGTCGACGAGCTGCTGCCGCGCGACGTCGTCAGCCGGGCGATCACCGCCCGCATGCTCGAGCAGGGCGTCGACCACTGCTTCCTCGACGTCACCGGCATCGACCGCTTCGCCGAGCGCTTCCCCACCATCGCGAGCCGCCTGGGCGAGGTGGGCCTCGACCCCACCACCGACCTCCTGCCGATCGCTCCCGCGGCCCACTACCTGTGCGGCGGCGTCGTCACCGACCTCGACGGCGCCACCGATCTGCCCGGCCTCTGGGCCGCCGGGGAGGTCGCCTGCTCGGGCGTCCACGGGGCCAACCGGCTGGCCTCCAACTCGCTGCTCGAGGGGCTGGTGTTCGGGGCCCGGGCGGTCGACGCGCTGGCCGCCGGCAGCGAGGGCCCTGAGCCGACGGGGGCCATGCGGGCCGTGCTCGGCGGGGTGTCGACCGGCGAGATCGGCGGCCGTCCGCTGCCGGTGCAGCTGCCGGCGGTCTCCCGCCCCGGTGGCCCTGACGGCCGGGGCGCCACCGACGAGGCCGCCACCAAGCGGGCCGCCGTGGCCCTCGACCGGCTCCAGCGGGCGATGACCGCCGGGGCCGGGGTGCTCCGCGATGCGGCGTCGTTGGACGCCACGGCCGGGGCCGTCGCGGCGGCCGCCGCCGACGCGGTCGCCACCGGCCACACCCGGGTGGGTGCCGAGCTCGCCAACCTGTGCACCACCGCCGCCGCGCTGCTGGCGGCCGCCACCGCCCGCCGCGAGAGCCGGGGGGCCCACACCCGCCTCGACCACCCCGAGCCCGATCCCGAGCTGGCCCTGCGGTTCGTCGTGAGGGCCACGGCCTGACGGGGCGCCGTCGCGGCCCTCCGGGTGCGCGGCCAGGGCGATCTGGGACCGATGTGGGACCGCGACGGCCCCTCGGGCCCTGACCTCCGCGGCGACGATGTCGGCCTCTCGACACCCCGGAGGCCCTGGCATGACCGCTGCACGACGACTCGCTCCCGCCGCCCTGATCGCCGTCCTGGCTCTCGGCGCGACCGCCTGCGGTTCGTCGGGATCGTCGTCGGAAGGGTCGACCAAGGACCCGGAGGAGTCCACGACCGTCACGGCCGCGACCGCCGAACGGTCCGGCGCCGACCCGGCCGAGGCGTCCGACGGCACGAACCCGGGAACCGAGACGCTCGTCGACGGCCCGGCCGACGCCGCCCACACGGTGACCTTCACCGAGGACGGCACGTGGGACCCGGCGACGCTGCAGGTCGCGCCGGGCCAGGTGTTCACCTTCGTGGCGGCGCCCGGGGCCGGTACCCACGCGGTCACCTTCAACGGCGACGACACCTACACGATCTCGGGGGGCCTCATCGAGAGCTTCACCCTCTCGACGCCGGGCACCTACACGGTGAGCGAGTACCTCAGCGGCGAGACCATGACCATCGTGGTGAAGGGCTGACCGCTCACCCGCGGGCCCCGCTCAGCCGGGCCCGGCGCCGCGCTCGACGAGCTGGCGCCGGGCCCGTTGGAGCAACCGGTAGAACGACGACCGGCTCATGAAGAGCGCCCGCTGGGCGACGCCGTGGCCGCCGTCGGGGTCGAGGTAGGTCAGCTCGAGCGCCCGCCGGAGGCCCTCGGGGTCGTCGTCGGGGAACGCCCGCTCGACGGCGGCCCGCAGGGCGGCGCGGGTGGCCGCCGGGTCCAGTCCGGTGAGGGCCCGCAGGGCGTCGTCGTCGTGGAAGGAGCGGAGGCCGTCGGCCAACCAGCCGCCTTCGGAGACCTCGGCCCAGGGTGGCGCCCCCTGCTCGGTGCGCACGACGTCGTGGGCCCGTCCGACGAGCCCGCCGGGGCCGAAGTCGCACCAGATGGTGGTGAGCTCGCGCTGGCCGTCGGTGCGCCGCAGCTCGGGCACCTCGACATAGCCGAGGAACTCGAGCGGCGCGACCTCGTCGGACGGGGAGGTCACGTACGCGTAGCGGAACGAGCGCCGACCGATGGCGGCGAGCAGCCCGGCGTTCCCGACGCGGAAGATCTCGGCCGTCGTGGCCTCGTCGAGGGGCTGCTCCACGAGCGTCACGTCCTGCAGGAACTGGGCGTCGTCGAGGTGGCCCCTGGCGCGGGCGAGCTCGACCACGGGACCGGTCTCGACGGCCTCGAGCGCCCAGAGCGGGACGGTGCTCCCGCTGTAGACCACGGCGGCGGCGGACACCTCGCCGGTCACCCGGCGGACCATCACGACCTGGTTCGGTCGCTCCTCGATCCAGCGGGCCAGACGGCCGAACCAGTCCTCGTCCCCGCGACCGG
>Ga0164243_10011538_pt1 | contig 12595 bp, 5 predicted proteins | sample OricompcompostOP_FD_108781 | JGI IMG/M metagenome (GOLD analysis project Ga0164243, IMG submission 108781) | Organic Plus compost microbial communities from Emeryville, California, USA - Original compost - Organic plus compost (OP) | ecosystem: Engineered > Solid waste > Mixed feedstock >...
GCGAGCGAGAGCGAGGCGGCCAATCTGAGGGGCGCCGATGAACTCGCGGTGCTCGTTGTTGAGCACGTTCTGCACCGTTATATCGAAGCGGAGACCGGGCACATAGCGGTCGAAGTCGTACCCGGCGCCCAGATCGAGGAGGAAGTAGCTTTCCACGTCGCCGACGTAGGGGCCGGAGCGGACCGGATAGCCTTCCGTGTAGCGGCCGGACGCGTTGAAGGAGAGGCCGCGCGGGATCGAGTAGGCGAAGCCGCCTTTGACCTTCAAGGCCGGAGCGTTGAGCGCAACGGCGAGGTCGGCTCCCTCCTCCTCCAGCTCCTCGTTATCGAAGAAGTCGTCGCTTACCCAGGAGACGTTGCCGAAAAAGTCCAGCCGGTCGGTCGCCGCGAAATGGGCGGCGATATCCGCGCCGTAGTACTGGATGCGCCCGAAGTTGCGGTAGGAGAGCAGCAGCTCAGGCAATGTACCGGGGCCCGGATTGTTCTCGACCGGCTGCACGATGGCGACGGGCAGATCGTTTTCCGTGCCGGGCTTGTCCGGGAAGCTGGCGTTCTGCTGGGCCATGCCCGTGATGATCGCTGCGACCTGCTCGGGCGAGAGCCCCATCTGCGCGAGGGCGCCGGCGAACAGCTGGTTGCCCTGGATACCCGCCGTGACGGCTGCGGAGAAGTCTTGCGCCAGCGTGGGTACGTAGACGAACGGTGTCTCCACAGCGAGCGGCCCGACGAAGTTCTCCTTCTCCGTGTAGTAAACATCCACAGCAACCAGCAGTCTGTTCGCAACGAGGCCCTTGTAGCCGAGTTCGAAAGTCTGGCTGGTCGTCGGCTTCAGGGGCTTCACGTCCACGAGATCGGAGATCGGCTCGACTTCACGCGTGGTCGGGTTCAGGAGCATGAGCTGGCCCTTCGAGAAGCCCTCCACCTGCGTTGCATCCGGATGGAGCAGCTGCTTCATAATGGCAACTTGCTCCGCCGTCACATTCTGCTGTAACTGCTGTGAAAGCAGGAGGGCGAGATCTCCATTGTCGATAGCAGCAAGGGCGCTGTAAACCGATTTGTAGGTATCCGCAAGCGGGAGACCAACCGGCGTATCCGTCCCCAGAATGTCCGGATGCGGATTCAGGCTCGATGCAACGAGATCGGTACCGGCTATAGCGCTGTAGGTGGCGTTGCGCTCGAACGTGAAGCCCTGCGCGGAACCCCTACCTCTGAGCTTGATCGGGGTTGACCCGGGGAGCTGCCCGGCGACGATGTCCAGGAAAAGCGAGTTGGTGCCGGGCGTGGCGAAGGCACGGTTGAACGTGGCCCGCAGGGAATGCTCGGGGGTAATCTTGTACACGAGCGCCGCACGCGGCGAGAAGTTCACCTCTTCGATGACGTTGTCGTAGTCCGCGCGGGCTGCGAGGGTAAGGTCGAATTGCGGGGAAAGCTGCGTCGTGGACTGGAGGTACGCCCCGTACTGGCGAATGACCTCGTCCTCGTTCCGGCCCAGAATCGTACCATCGGTCTTCGGGTTCGTGATGTCGATATCGCCGCCGACCGTAAACCGCTGGCGCCCGCCCCAGGTGCTGAGGTCGTACTGCGCCTGGGTGACGTACTGGATGGAGTTATCGACCACGTTATCGCCGGTTCCGTAGACGAAGGAGTCCCCAACGTCGCTGCGGTTCACGTAGGTCTGCGCGAAGAAGTTGCCAGCCTGGAGGCGAAGCTGGCCGTAGGTGCTGCCGAATCCGTCTGCCTGGAGCGTACCGATGCCGGAGAGCACGGTGGCATCGAGGCTCGAGTAGCCGCCGGTCGCCGTGAGGGACACGCGGGGGCTGAACCGGTACTGGAGCAGGAGGTTGCCGTTGAACTTCCGGTAGTCATAGTTACGCGTCACGTCATCGGCGTCCGCATCGAGCTGCACCTGATCGAGCGGATCGCTGGGATCGAGTTTCCAGTCTTCCGCCCGGGCGTACGAGGCTGTGATCTTGTAGCCGAGCTTCTCGCTGATCAGCCCGGCCTGCCGCAGGTCGCCGGCGAAGGTCGACCGCTCGCCACCCGCAATCGAGAAGGAGGTGCCGGGATGGCTGAATGGATCTTTCGTCATGAAGTGGACGACACCGGCATCCACGCCCGCACCATAGAGCGCCGAACCGGGGCCGCGCACGACCTCAACCCGTTCGAGATCGAGGGACGAGATCGGCATGACACTGTACATGTTGACACCGAGCGATGGGACAGCGGCCTGGCGATAATCCGTCATCACGTACGTGGCGCCGGAGAACGCATTATTGAAACCGCGCAGCACCATCTCGCGCCGGTCCACACCAGTCTGTGCGAAGTCCACGCCCGCGGTATTACGTAGAATGGCATCGGAGGATATGCCGCTGCTCTGTTGCTGGATCTCTTCCGCTTCCAGGATGGACACGGAAGCCGGAGCGTCCAGCACCTTTTCGGGCTGGCGGGACGCGCTGACGATGACGGCGTCCAGCCCGACGACGCTGGCGCTGAGCGCCACATCGACCCGCTCCGTCTCGCCTGCCGTGAGGGTCAGGTTGCGCCGGGCGTCTGTATAGCCTACCAGGCTCACGGTGAGTACGTACTGACCCGGCGCAATGCCTTGCAGCGTGAAGCTTCCATCAACACCGGCTGCGGTTGCCGAGATGGTTGCATTAGAACCGGGCCGGGCCAATACAACGGTCGCACCGGCGAGCGGCTCGCCGGAGTCCGCATCGGAGACCGTACCGGTCACCGTCGCCGTTTGCTGAGCCCGAACGGCAGGAACTGCCGCAAACAGAAGAAGCACGACGAGCGTGCACCATTTCGTAGCAAATCTCATAACACTACCATCAGGAAATGGGATGAGGGGTAGCAAGCCTACGTAGAGGGAGGCACGCGGCCATACGGCCGCGCGATGTCAACAGGTTTTGGTGAAGCAGGCAGGGGACCGGGCTAGGACTTGCCGCCCGGCTATGGAAAAGGCGCTTCAGGTATGTAATTGGCGCTATGATACGAACCTGTAACGTCATTCGCGAGAGTCCTCTAAAGAAAGTCTCGTACAACACGTGGCGGCCGTATAATGAAACAGGCTGCCGGATTATGCCTGGCAGCCTGTTTCGTTACACAGATGGCGGATTTGCGGCACGTGCCTTACCCCAGTCCGACCCGCTCGAAAATGAGATCGACGTTGCGGAGGTGATAGCGAGGATCGAAGGCCTCTTCAACTTCTTCCTGTGAGAGGTGGCTCGTGATGGCGGGATCTTCGAGCACGATATCACGGAAGGAGCGTCCTTCCTCCCACGCCTGCATCGCACGGGGTTGTACGGTGTCGTAGGCGGATTCCCGGCTGAGGCCCTTATCTACGAGTTTCAGCAGGAGCCGCTGGCTATTGTAGAGGCCGTACGTCCGCTCCATGTTGCGGGCCATGTTCTCCGGGTATACGACGAGGTTCTGGATGATCGTGGCGAACCGGTGCAGGGCATAGTGCAGAACGGTCGTGGCATCCGGCAGGATGACGCGCTCGACGGCGGAATGCGAGATGTCCCGCTCGTGCCAGAGGGCCACGTTTTCGTAGGCGGATACCATGTAGCCGCGCAGCAGACGCGCGCAGCCGGTGATGTTCTCCGATCCCACGGGGTTGCGCTTGTGGGGCATCGCGGAAGACCCCTTCTGCCCTTTCCCGAAGGCTTCCTCCACCTCGCGCACCTCACTCTTCTGGAGTCCGCGCACTTCCACTGCCATCTTCTCCAGCGAAGCCCCGATGAGCGCCAGCACGCTCATATAAAAGGCGTGGCGATCGCGTTGGAGCACCTGTGTCGAGATCGGCGCGGGTTTGAGTCCCAGCCGCTCGCAGGTGATACGTTCCACTTCGGGTGGAATGTGGGCGAACGTGCCGACGGCCCCGGAGAGCTTGCCTACCCGCACGTCTTCAGCGGCTTCGTCGAACCGGGTAAGGTTGCGCTGCATTTCGGCATAATAGAGCGCCAGCTTGAGCCCGAAGGTGGTGGGCTCTGCGTGAACCCCGTGGGTACGCCCCATCATGAGGGTATACTTGTGCTCGCGTGCCCGTGTAGCAAGCACATCGATCAGCCGCACGAGGGCCTCCCGCAGCAGCTCGTTAGCCTGCTTGAGCCGGTATGACAGGGCCGTATCGACTACGTCCGAAGACGTGAGACCGTAGTGGACCCATTTCTTCTCTTCCCCCAGCGACTCACTGACAGCTCGCGTGAACGCCACCACATCGTGATGGGTGGTCTGCTCGATCTCATGGATGCGCCGGATATCGAAACGAGCGTGCTGATACAGCCGCTCAACGTCTTCTTTCGGGATGACACCGATTTCCGACCAAGCGGCGCAAGCGGCAAGCTCGACATCGAGCCAGGACTGGAATTGCTGTTCTTCACTCCAGAGGTGCGCCATTTCAGGGCGCGTATAGCGGGCAATCATAGGTTTCTGTGCCGGGCGTGATACAGGTACGCGGTGAAGCTACATCGTTAACCCGCGCCGAGGGCAACGACCTTCCTGAATATGGGATTAATTGTATCCCAAAACGCTCCGGAGGCAATTCTAGAAAATTTTGGCAGCACAACCGTTCCTCAGTGCAGAATTGCTTGCATAGGTATATGGCGAAAGATATACTTGATGATGTCGCCTGAGAGGTCCCCATTTTTACTCCAGTTTACCTGTGTACTCGGACACATCTTCTGCTACGTTTAGCAGTTCAGCGGATCGGTACAACGGATCGAAAGAGGCCGCCCCGATGGCATCGCACCCCTTCAGCCGAGACGACGAACCGAGTATGCCGATAAGCGATCCTGCGTCACTTTCTCTGCAGCACAGGCCATTGCGATCGTTGATGGGGTGGTTTATCTCGACCGATATCCTCAACGACGATCCGGATCGATCACGTCGGGGCTATTTCCTGGTCATCACCACACTCGTCTTCATCCCGTTTGCGCTGCTTTTCGTCATTCAGGGGGTATGGCTGACCAGCAAAGTCGATCCGTCCTGGATCATCCTGCTGTTGTGTTGTGCGGCCTCCGCGATCAACCTGCTCATCTTTCGCTACACCGGGTCCACGCGCCTTGCCGGCTGGCTACTCATCGGCGAGATGTTCATCAGTATGGCGCTCATCTCCTTCATGGGGAATGCCATTCTCGACTCGGCCTTTCTGATCAACCTGATCCTACCTTGGCTCGCATCGGCCATCATCGGACCACGGGCCAGCATGGTAGTCGGCATCGCAATCATCGCCGAAGCGTTCCTGGGGTTCAGGGTGCTGGATACGAATCCGAGGTGGGCCAACCTCTTCTCCAGCCAGATTTCGGCCTGGTTCTGGACGCTGGGATATACGCTGGTGGCCGCAGCGATGGCGGTGCTGGCCTGGGTATACGAAGGCCTCACGTTCCGGCAGCTCAACCAGAAAACCAGGGAACTGGAACTCGCGCATCGCGAGCTTGCGCGGGGCGAAGCGCGGTTCCGCTCACTCGTCCAGAAAAGCTCCGACATGATCACGCTGCTGGATCACCGCGGCGTTATCATCTACCAGAGCCCGTCGTCGGCGCGCACAACCGGGTTCTCCCAACTGGACCTCATCGGTCACAACCTCTTCGAGTACGTACATCCCGAGGATGCCGAGCGTGTCCGAGCCGCATTCGACATGCTGCGGGAGCAAGGCGATTCCCCGAGTGAGGCCAGCATCGAGCCCTACCGTTTCCGCACAGCTTCCGGAGACTGGATCTGGCTGGAATCGAGCGCCACGAATCAACTCAACGATCCGAACGTGGACGCCATCGTCGTACATACGCACGACTTCACTCCGCATCGGTTGGTCCAGGAGGAATTGATGCGGGCGAAGCAGGAAGCCGAGCGGCTCGTCCACACCCGCACAACCTTCCTCGCCAGCCTCAGCCACGAGGTGCGCACGCCGCTCACGAGCATCATCGGTTTCTCGAACGTGCTTGCAGGCGAGGTGACCGGCACGGCACACGAGTTCGCGACCCTGATCGCCAAAGCCGGCGCGCGACTGCTGGCCACGCTTAACTCCATCCTCGACTTCGCCCGGCTGGAGGCGACGTCGATTGAGCCGTCCTGGGCCTACGTGGATCTCGTGACAGAAACGCGAGAAGCGCTGGTGCTGCTCAAGCCCCTGGCTACAGAAAAAGGGTTAAAGCTGGACCTGCACGCCGCGTCCGATCCTCTGCATGCGTGGGTGGATGTGACCTTCTACCACCGCATCCTGAACAACCTCATCGGAAACGCCATCAAGTTTACGGACCGGGGCGGCGTCACGGTGCGACTATCCGTAGATGAACCGAATGTTCGAATCGATATCGAGGACACCGGTCCCGGCATCAGTGAGACCTTCCTGCCTCGTCTCTTCGAGGAGTTCACGCGACACCGGAAACCCGGTGAAATGCCGAAGGAGGGTACCGGTCTCGGACTTCCCATCACGAAGCGCCTCGTGAGCCTGATGGGCGGAGAGATTTCCGTGGAAAGCAAACCCGGAACTGGGAGTACATTCACGGTGGTCTTCCCGCTCGAACCCGCCGGTGGAGCGCTCTACGACCCCGAGGAGCTCGAGGCGCTGTAAACCAGGTCCGGGAGTATCGTCGCACGTAGCCGAGATCGGGCAGGACGTGTTGGCAAGGCTGTTCTTCAGGGGAGACGCAGCATGCTGCGTCTCTACACGATCTCGGGGCTCCCTACTCTTGATCCTTGCCTGGAATGGAGCGTGTATCATGGAGGGCACGCCGACGGTGTGCCCCTACGATGTGGGGTGGGATGTAAGGGCTCCTTCAGGTCGTGCTGCCTGGATGCTCGGTCGGGGCCGGGCATGACGTTGGTGGGGGGAGTTTGTGTTTTGAAGTAAGCCGTATCGCTCTGTTTGAGGGCGCTAACGTGCTTCCTTGACGCCAATGCGGTCGGGGCCGGGTAGGACTTTAGGGGCTAGGGTTCGGGGATGAATGCGACGGCTTCGATTTCGACGAGCATGTCGGGGTCGATCAACCGGCTGACTTCTACCATGCTCGTGGCCGGGCGTATGGAGCCGAAGAACTCCCCGTGCGCCCGTCCGACCTGCTCCCAGTTCGCAATGTCCGTCACGTAGATGCGCGTACGGACGACGTGCTCCAGGCCGGCGCCGGCCTGCTCCAGGGCCGAAGCGATATTTTTCAGGGTTTGAATCGACTGGGCATACAGATCCCCTTTTCCGACCAGGCGGCCATCCGGACCGGTTGCGGTCGTCCCGGAGACGTACACGTGCGGCCCGATGCGTACCGCCCGGGAGTAACCTACGACGGGTTCCCAGGGGGTTCCGGTGGAGACGAGCTTGCGTTCGAATGTGGTTTGCATAGGATGGCCTGGATGATCACATCGAACTGGACATGGCGACCGCCGCGGACGAAGGCACTGAAATTACCGCGTCTGCGGCGAAGCAGGGCGTTGAACCCGCAGGCGGTCATCTCGCCTGCACCGAGTCTCCGGAGGCCGCCTGTGCGGGCGGAGCGGGCGCCTGCGCCGGGGCGGCAGGGGGAGTCGTGCCAGTCTGTTCGATGCGGATATTGCCGACCTGAGTCCGTAGCCGTATCGCCGCATTTCCCCCGCCCATCCGCGCGACGAACGTATTCCCTGCCCCCATCGGCTGCAGGCTCTGGTTGGTGAAACGCAGTTCCTGCCCCACCTGGATGTTGCCCACTTTGGTTTCGGCCTCGATCCGAGCGTCGGTATTCGCGGGCACGGCGAGCGTGACATTGCCGCTGGTCGCGCTCAGCTGAACGCTGGCATCCGGGGGCACCACCTGAAACCCGACGTCTACCGTACCCGTCTGTGTGATCGCCTGTACATCCCCGGCAGCCGCCTCGATACGAATGCTGCCGTTCTGCTGCTGAATCGAGATGGGACCGGTAATACCCGCAAGGTCCACGCTCCCGTTCTGCAATTCGATCCGCAGGTCGGTTCCGGCAGGTACCTCCCCTCGCACGTCCACCTGTGTCCGAGATGGTTCGTCCGACGTCATCACATAGCGGTACGCCTGCGTATCGCCGGACTCCTTGATCTGGATCCGGTTCAGCAACGCACGGGCATTCTCGTCATCACGGCCACGCGCTTTCTTGACGAGCTGCAGAGTGGCTGTCTGGCCCGCGACGCCTCGTAACTGGATGGCTCCATTGAATCCGTCTAGCACGAGCGGACGGGTGCCCGGATTCACCCCGCGCGTAAGGGTCTCCTCCACTTCCGTACCGCCCAACACGAGATTACCCTCCTCATCCCTGCTCACCTCCTGTTCACGGCACGCGCCGAGTAATGCGACCGTTGTGAGAACGAGCAGGACCTGGTTCAGCCTGAGACCGTAGCACATGTGATGCACCCTCCGGAGCAGGTTGGCGTGTTCCGTGTATGGAGGCAGCGGCTACAAAATGTCCACCTCCGCGAGTACAGGCAAGTGATCGGACGGGAAACGCCCATCTTCCGTTATTTCAGACAGTATACCGTGGCGCAGCACACGTACGCCGTCATTGACGAAGATGAAGTCGATTCGCTGCCCCGGCGAGATCTCCTCGAATCCGTTCCAGGTAGCCGTGGGCCCGTGGTGCGGCAAGATCGAGACTTCCATCGCGTCGCGCAGCGTGATCGACGCTCCTTCGGCGCCGGAGGTCAGGACTCGATAGGGCGCAGAGTCCGGGCCGGTGTTGAAGTCCCCTGTGACGACGACCGGAGCGGATCCGGCAATCTCGGCCAGCTTGCGTTGCAGCAGACGGGCGCTCTCGGCGCGGGCCTGCTTGCCCATGTGGTCAAAGTGCGTATTGAGGTGGAAGAAGATCTCTCCCGTGGACCGGTCTCTGAACTTGCCCCACGTGGCATTGCGCGGCAGGGCGGCATCCCAGCCCTTACTTGCACGCACGTCCGGCGTTTCAGAAAGCCAGAAGGCGCCCTGGTCGAGCAGTTCCAGCCGGTCGGTCCGGTACAGAATGGCCGTGTACTCGTCGCCGGCATCGCCGGTCGAACGGGGCGGGCCGAACCAGTCGAAGCCGGGTAGCAGGCTGTCCAGTTGTGCCAGCATGCCTTTCTGGGCCTCTTGGAGACCGACGAGGTCGGCCTCGTGAAATCGGATCACGCTCGCGACGGTCTCCTTGCGGTGCGGCCAGGCGTTCGGGCCATCGCCCGGGTTATTGTAACGAATATTGAAGGACATCACCCGTAGCGTCGAGTCCTCCGCTACTTCGACTGAGGATACCGGCTTGCCGGGAAACAGGTGAACGACCAGGATGGATACGATGAACAGTATGCCGTTGGGAAGCATTCTCGTGCAGGATCATTACCGGCCCGGCACAGGGTATGGAGCCTGTCTGCCGGACGTGTTATAAGGAACGAATCGCCTGTGGCGCGATGGGTCTAGTATACGAAAGTCCTGCCTGATTCAGGGAGGTATCTGGTGCTGAAAAGAGGGCCGCATTCGCAGCCAGCATAGCGCACCCTTTCGGTAGAGGCGCAGCATGCTGCGCCTCTACAGGAGCATGGTAGTCAACCTTTGGAGACGCGAAACCGACTATTTCCGTACCGGGCCGGAGTGCGGATCCACCCGAGGAACGGAATGATCCCGTCCTACTCAGCCGTGCGCCTTGCTACACGGTCAGAACGGAATGGCCGCGCGGATGCGGTAGTAGATCTCGTATGCCTCGTCCGTGCCCAGGAACTCGGCGGGCTGGGCGATGCCGAGGGCGTGGCTCAGTTCGAATACGTTGAAGATCTGCAGCGCATTCTTGAGCTCTAACCCGACGCCGAGCCGCCTGACGGCGTCTTCGTAGTCTGCGCCGGTCCAGACGAGGCCGCCGTCTGCAAAGGCCGCGAGGCTGGTGCCGCCGAGCGAGAGCATGCCGAACAGGTTCGTCTGGAGGTCCGGCACGAGCGGCACCCGGTATTCGACTGAGCCGAAGAGCATGCGGTCGCCGAGGGCATAGCTGCGGTAGCCACGTACCCGCTCCGTATCGCCAAGCTGGAAGGGCAGGAAACCGGGAATGCCGATCTGGATGTCATCGTACCGGGAGAGCCCGACATAATCCTGCGCGAAGGCGCTCCCCTCCTGCACCTGCGCCCGTCCGTACAGGTACAGGCGCTGTAGTCCGAACGTCTTCAGAATGCCGAAGCCGGAGAGATCGCCCCGCACGAAGCGGCTATCGGCGCCGAGCACCGGCGCGGCGCCCCGGATCTCCGCCCTCACGCCGAATCCATCGAGCGGATGGATCACCGCAAGGCGGTAGGGCCGCTGGCGCTTGTAGGTCAGCGCGAGTTGAAGGTCCGCCTGCTGGCCGGACTCCGGAGCGGGGAGATCGTCCGACGTGCTTTCGAAGGCTTCGATTTCGAGCGGGTCTATGTCCACGTAGCGGAGGCGCGACTCGAACGTGGTGGAGGTATACGGTCGGTCCGACCAGTCCAGCGGCCAGATCGCCGTCACGTCGCCCCCACCGAAGTTCTCGACGAGCAGGTCGTTTCCATAAAACCGCGTGTTCGTGGGCATGCGGTACACGCTGAAGATGAGGCTCGGGTACCACTGGTTGTTCGTATACGACGCAGCGAACAGGCTGCGCTCCCAGGGCTGGGTGAACGACACGCCGCCAACGAAGGCCAGGATGTGCTTCGCCAGGGGCTCGGTCCAGACACTTGCGCCCGCAATGCCGAAATCGTCCATACTATCGTAATACGGAAGCAGGAGTGTGGCTGCATGGGTGATATTGCGCCATGAATCATACTTGTAGCGGCGCTGGATGAGCGAAGGATCGGGCGGGATCACAGCCGGAATCTCGTTGGGCGGCCGCTGCGTCGTCCAGGCCGCGTACGCTTCCGGTACTTCTACGTGCACGTCGGGGGCCGTGCGATCTGCGTCGATCCGGTAAGCCTTGTCGTTGGATTTCGAGATGCTGGAGACGACGATCAGGTTTTCGGGCGCGCCGAGGGAATCCGCCACGTACCAGTCGGTTGCCGTGGCACCCGTGGCGAGGTGGGTCACCCGCCGATGCGTGTCCGTGGCGCGATCATAGATGAATACGTTGGGCACCTCGTCCCGCAGCGACGTATAGGCGATCTGGCTGCCATCGGGGCTCCAGACCGGCATGCGGTCATCGGCCTCTCCAGGCGTGATCGGCGTCAGCTCGTTCGTGGTGAGATCGAGGAGCACGATATCGCGCGTGCCGTCGGCATCGAACCGTGAAAAGACCAGCTGCTCATCCGTGGGATGCCAGCGCAGCCCTGAGAGCTGGACATCCCCGGTGAACCGGGTAAGCTGTGTCTCCTTCCCCGTGCGGAGATCCAGCACGAAGATGTTGCCCGTGCCCCTCTCCGAACCGATGAAGGCGAGCCGCTGCCCATCCGGGGCAAAGGCAGGCGCGAAGGCGCGGCGACTATGCGTGAGGCGGCGGCGATTGCGTCCGTCCGCATCGACCAGGTACAGGTCGTTGAGAATCGAGCCGTGTGCGCCGCGTGTGGAGCGGGAGTAGGCGATGCGCCTGCTATCCGGACTCCAGGAGATCGGCGCATTGATGGAACCCTCCGCGATGATCTCCTGCTCCTTCGTCGTCCGGTTGACGACGTACAGCCGCCGGATGGGGCGATCCAGCGAGGCGACCGAGAGCACTGCGACCCGGGATGTATCCGGGCTGTACTGGAGATCGTAGATGTAGGCACCCGGCGCGGCGAGCGGCTTCACGCCGAGCGAGTCCGGTAGCTCTAACTGGCCCGCGATCGTGTTGTAGTAGACATTTACGTGACGCCGCCAGTCATCGTAAAACTGCCTGTAGGGTTTGTCCACCGTCGCCTGGAAGGCATCATAGAAATCGTGGACCCTCCCGATGCCAAGCAGGGTTTTCTTCCGATGCGCGAGGAGCTTTGCCAGCGTCGAATCGCCATATTGCCCGGCGAAGTAGCGGACCTGGGAGTTGCCGACGGCATAAAGCAGGCGACCGTTCCAGAGGGAACGCCCGTCGCTGTAGGAGAGCCGGTCGTCCAGCACGGCGGTACGGAGCCAGCGGTCGCCGCGCATGGCGTCCCAGTTCTCGGTCTCATACTGGGCAAGCCCCTCCGTCCAGAAACGGGGCAGTGGATTGGCGAAGAGGTTGCCGAACCAGCCGAGGTTGGAGCGCGTGGCCCGGTAATGGAAGATGTGCGTGAGTTCGTGTGCGAGCACCTTCCGCAGCCACTTCTCCTCCCCCGTCCACACGTCTGCCACTTCGTTGAGATGAACCCAGATATTGGTGTACGGATCATCGACAGCGACAGCAAATCCGTTCACGATCTCGTCTTCGTCCGAGAGGTAGATGCGGATTTTCTTGTCGAAGGTGACCTTCAGGTTCTGGGAGAGCGTCTCGTAAGTGGCCTCTGCAATGGGCGCAGCCTGCGCCTCGATGCCCGCGAGGTGGGCGGGGTACATGATCTTGAAGTGGGGTGTCTCAGCGACCTGCCAGTCCAGTTCGGGGTGATTGCGCCCGTTGAACGTATTGAATCCCTGTGCGAATGCGGCGGTACTGACCCCGAGCGCCGCGATCAGGCAAAGAAGAAAACGCATATAGGAATGACTACCCCTGCATACGGTCCGGTACAGCACTGTCCAGTCCACCCCTCGA
>Ga0164243_10011540_pt1 | contig 12594 bp, 9 predicted proteins | sample OricompcompostOP_FD_108781 | JGI IMG/M metagenome (GOLD analysis project Ga0164243, IMG submission 108781) | Organic Plus compost microbial communities from Emeryville, California, USA - Original compost - Organic plus compost (OP) | ecosystem: Engineered > Solid waste > Mixed feedstock >...
ATAGGAGGAATAGAGTGCCCATGGGAGTACGCCGTTTCCGTAGGTCATCTGCGGCTCGAACCAGTGCCATCCCGGCTCAGCCGACGTGGAGTAGAGGTCCATCAAATTTCCCTCTAAACGCTCGATCAGCGTCCAGACCTGAAGCTTCTCGAGCAGCTCCGGCCTTGTCATTCGGAGCGGATAGCATTCCTCCACTGTCCACAGCCGGGAGTAGGCCGCAAGTGTATATGCCCACCCCCGTGGGAACTGCAGCTGCTGCGCGGCAGCGGCCGACCGGAGCAGGATCGTTTCAGCAGCCCACCTGCTTCCCTCGTCCGGCAGCTCGGCCCATGCATTCACCGCAGCCCATACGGCGCGCCCATGGCAGTCATCCGATGCCGTTTCCGGTTCAGGAGAACGGTCATAAGCAACATTGTTATGGAACGTTCCGTCCTCTTTTTGAAGCCACAGCAGAAAAGCCAGGTAGATGTCTGCCAGCTTCAGCCAGCGCTCGCTGGCATCCGGTTCCATGCGCTGAATAACCGAACAAGCCCAAAGGGCACGGGCATTGTCGTCTGTTGTATATCCTTCCTGTCTCCGGGGAACCGAACCTAAGGCATGCTCGAGCAGACCTGTATCATCAGTCATCCTTTCCAAATGTCTAGGACAGATGCGGTAACTATTCAAGGGTCCCCCTCCCTCAGTTCGCTTTCATGATTTCCGGAACGGAAGCGGCTAATCCGTTGAACAGCTCCAGATGGAGCTGACCGACCTTGGACCAATGCATGTCCGCTCCAATCCGCCCCATTTCCCGTTCCCATCTTTTCGCCGTTTCCTCTTCGGAAAGAATAGCTCCCATTTGCTCCGACCATCCCTGCGTATCATCAAAAGGAATCAGCAGCTCCGGATAATCCCCCAGCAAATCCTTGGCATAGGCATACGGCGTCGTCAGAACCGGCCGGCCCAAACCAACCGCATAAGCGAGCGTTCCGCTCGTAATTTGCTGCATGCCCGGATAAGGCGTGACGTACAGGTCGGCGGCCGATAACAGCCCAGCCAGCTCGTTCTCCTCCACGAACCTGTCGATCATGACGACATGGCCATCCACTCCCAGTTCACGGGCAAGGGATTCGAGCTCCTGCCGGTACGCCTCGCCTTCCCATTTGCGCACTTCAGGATGTGTCTGCCCCACAATGGCATACAAGGCGTTCGGTACTTTTCGAACGACATCAGGTAGAGCACGAAGGATCAACTCAAAACCTTTCCCCCGGCTGAGAAGACCAAACGACATCATGACCTTGTGTCCGTCCCAGCCCATGGATTGCCGCGTCCGTTCGCGCAAACCGGCCGCAGGCTCCGGTGTTCCATGAGGCACGCAGCGGATTTTATCCATCGGCACACCCATCGATCGGTGGAGGTAGCCGGCAGCCAGCCGGTTCATTACCAGTATCAGATCACTGCGCTGGGCAATCCGCTTTTGAATGCTTAAATACGGCTCTTCCGGATGCTCAAATACGGTATGGAAAGTAACGGCAAGCGGCTTATCGAGATGATCGACCAAATCAAGCACATATTCTCCGGCTTCCCCGCCGAAAATGCCGAATTCGTGCTGAAGCGAAACGACGGACACGTCGCTCCGGTTCAACCGCTCGGCAAGCTTTCGGTATGCTTTGCGGTCCTCTTTCTCGACTTCATGGATCATCGGATCCGTATCTCCCAACAAACTGAACGCCGGCTTGACGGCGTAAACCTCATCTTGGCCCTTCCAGCCTCTGGCTCCGTTCACGCTTTGCCGCAAGTGATGCGTATAGGTGGCAATCCCGCATTTTTGAGGCACATAAGTGCCTATATAAGCGATCCGATTCATACCGTAATCTCCTCCTCCTCTTTGATGCGGTGCGCAAAAGCTTCGTAAAGGATATGCCGGGATCCGATTTCCGAGCCGAATCCGAATACGCATTGGTACAGCTGTGCTCCTTCCCTTACGTGACAGCCGTCCCACAGAATCGTCTCCGATAACCGGGTGTTATTGGCAATCCGGCAGTCGTCCCCGATGACCGTATACGGTCCGATGATGGCTTTATCGCCGATTTGCACGCGGTTTCCGATCACGACCGGCGGGATCAAAAGGGCACCGTCGCCGATCCGGCAGCTGTTCCCGGTCCAGATTCCCGAAGTCTTTTCTTTACCCGGCAGAGACAGCTTCAATTTCCGATCCAGAAGGTCCCAATGCACCTGCCGGTAACGCTCCCGGGTGCCCATATCGAGCCAATATCCGGTCATCGTGAAGCCATACACGCCTTCCCCTGCTTCGATGAGAAGAGGGAAGGTTTCCCTTTCGATCGATACCTCGCGGCCTGCCGGTATGTAGCTCAAGGCTTCTTTGTTCATGACATAGATTCCGGCATTGATCAGTTTCGAAGGTGCTTCCCCCGATTTCGGTTTTTCCACAAACCGGGCTATGCGGCCTGTTTCCGAGATGTCTACAACGCCAAAAGAACTGGGATCCTCTACCTCGGTCAGCCCGATGGTAACGGTCGCCTGCCGTTCCTGATGATATTGAATGAGCGGTTTAATATTCATATGCTGCACGATATCGGCGTTAAACACCAGGAAGCAGTCGCCAAGCAGCGATTCCGCGTTTTTAATGGCGCCGGCAGTACCCAGCGTCTCGTTCTCTATAACATACTCGATGGAGACCCCCCATTTTTTGCCGTCTCCCAAATGGTTTCGAATCAGGTCCGGGTAATGCTTGAGCGCCAGGACAAATTCCCTCACCCCTTGATCACTAAGCTGCCTTATCAAGTGTTCGATCCAGGGACGATTTCCTACTGGCGCCATCGGTTTCGGCATTTGTTCGGTTAACGGCCGCAGACGTGTGCCCAGTCCCCCGGCCAACAGCAACGCTTTCATCGGTTGATCACCCTCCAGTTCGGTTTTCGGTCATAAAAAAAGAAGCCGGCGCATGGCGAACCTTTTCTCGATCATGGCACCATGAGCGTAAAAAATTCATTCATCAACGACTTCTGTTTTGGAGTTGTCTGGTCTTCAGCCGCTATGCGCTAAAGCCCGTCCGCTATGACCTTTTGCCCCTCGGTGGGATCAAGTGCCGCATCATCGAACAGAATGGTCATATAAATATAACCCCCTCCCGCTTCAGATTATTAGCACTCACCTAAATAGGCTGCTATTAATACTAATAACGAATTCGTTCCTTGCTTTCAATAGCGAATACTCGCGGAAATGGATGAGTATCCGCCATGAAAGCCAATACATGGTATACTTTCGCAAGTTTTTTCAAATTTCCTTACTCATACGTCAGAAATGGATCGGGAATGACAATATAATGCGCTTCCGCATCGCTGATCCCTGCATAAAGAGCTGCCGTACCATCGGCTAAGCGAAGGATTCCCCCGCTGAACACGACGTCCTCTAGGTCGGTCCGTTTCGCGGGACCCGGGGCGAAGCTGGCCCGAACTGCGATCACTTCCATGTCGGTGTACTGTCCTGAATTCGGATCCAGCGCAAATACCATGGGATAATAATGACGCATGCCCTTCCCGTCGAAACGGGCGATGTGGCCCAGTACGCCCACCCATCCGTTCGACAATATTCGAGCTTCATTAACCCCACCCCATTCGTCATCCGCGAACTGCTCCTTAAGCAAGGGAGCGTTGGCTATAGCCTCCACCGTAAGCCTGTCCAGGGACGGAATCCGAAAGAAGCCGATTTTACCCAGCCCGCCGATTTCGCCCTGCGGTCTGGTAAAAATACCGATGTCCCCTTCCGGCAGGCCGACCATTCGGACATCCTTCATGCCGTCCGGTCCGGTAAAAAAAGGTTCCAGTTGATCAAGACGATTCCCTTGATAGAACACCGTTCTCCACGAGAGCCTGTCCTTGCGCAGCGGATCCGGAAAGGTCTCTACGCCTCCTATAATGAGCCGGTTTCCTATTCTTGTCACAAACGGATCCTGAAGCTTTAGAATCGGAGCCCGGTCCAAAGGATGCCATACGCCGTCCCGCTCGGTAAAAAACATCACCTGCGATTGTTCGCTGTCGCGTGATTCTACCCTGCCAGCCAGTACCTTCACGCCCTCGTCTTCAAAAGGAGCCGTTATGTTGTATACATCTTTACCGTTAACTCCTGTAAAAATCAGTTTTTTCCTCTCCAGGACGGGCACTTCTTTCACATGAAATTCCCTGAGGAGCACGTCACATGTTCGTATGGTACGCTTCTCCACATTCATGCTGATAAGTCTCCTTTCCTATGCTGCCTTGATTTTTCCGAATCCCATTATTATCAAAACGCTCAAAAAATCAATAGAGTATTGTAAACTCGATAGGGAACGAGCATTATGATTCTACGATGACCCTATTTTTTTCGCTTAAAGTGCGCTCAAGCTTGCTGAGGACGCTGTCTGTAACCGGAATTCCCAGCTGCTCCATTGCATACAAGAACGAGCCTACAGCGGGAGGAAAATGCGGATCCACCAAACGGAATGGCCTTCCCGGATCATCTATGGAGACACGCTTAAGCTTTTCTTGAAAATAAGTGCTGTTCGCTACGCTCCCGATGCACGCGACCCGCAGCGTTTCGGCCTGAAAATGCCGGCCGAGCAAGCGGATGCCGACCACGATCTGGTGGATGGACCGGTCGCAAACCGCTTGGGCTAATGAACTTCCTGTCGCTGCCGCCTCCGTAACATAAGGGGCAAAGGCTCCAAATGTCCGGTCCCTTTCACGGCGGTCATCATGGAAACCGTTCCTGCCCAGAATTGCAAGTTCCCCAAGGTCGGCTGCATTCCAATGCGAGAGCATATCACGAACCAGACGCCCGTCGGTATCATCTGTATGTCCGGCGATTGCTTCATAAACGGCGTCATAGGCCAGAAACCTCGCTGCACTTGCAGCATAGTGATGATAGTCGTAATTACGTATGTATCGCCCTTCTTCATTGATACCGAAAATAATCGAGCCGGTTCCGGAAATAACCACGACGCCTGGTTTTGCCATCAATGCACCGTAATGGGCGGCGACTGCATCGTTTACGTGCCACTTAGGGCATGTCATTTCCGGTAAATGAGTCAGTTCCTGCACCCACTCTAAATCCTGATCCCGGTCGTAGCCGGCGATGCCTGCGGCCATGCCGCAAATTTCCTCAGGGAAACACCCCGCGACGGAAAGGGCTTTGCGGATCGCCGCCTTGACATTATCCGTAGCCTGGTTATCCCGATGCTGCGATGCCGCTTTCTGATCCTCGATGTACGCTGCGATGTTTCCTTCCGGACTTGCGATGACCACTCTGGTATTGGAGCCCCCTCCGTCGATACCCATAATCAGTTTCCTTCCAGCCATATAATCCCCCTGCCCCCTTATCTCTACCATCCAATCACTAACCCGAGAAGAACTCCAGCCTTCATGGAAGTTATTTACTAGTTAGGTTTAATTCGACAAAGTTCTTTACATATCCTCCTCTGTTGTATCGAGTGTACGATAGGAACAATGATCCAAGTTCCTCGCAAAAAAAGCAGCAAATAACCGACCAAACCCCTTCCGAACGACCCAGGACTCCGGAATAATAAAGGGTCTTTGACCGCTTCCTCCAAAGCATCTTGGATTGCGGCTGCCTGTTATCCTTCGGTGAGAATGGGAATACTTTGATTCGTACCCCTGTTTATCCAGATTCTTCTCATGTCCATGCCGGGTACGATCAATCGAGTACAGTTCGGGTATGTATATATGATGCGGTTTATTTGTAAAAGGAGGTTGCATTCATGTTGGAAGAAAACAGACCGATGCCGGCAGAAGAAGGCCTGGATCATAGTTTAGCTTTTCTTAAAGAAGGCTATTTGTTCATCACGAACCGAACCCTCGGATTTCAATCGGATGTATTCGAGACGCGTTTGCTTGGCGAACGGACCATTTGCATGCGCGGGGAAGAAGCCGCCAGGCTGTTTTATGACGAGGACAAATTTATCCGGTTCGGTGCGGCACCCAAACGCGTGATTAAAACGCTGTTCGGTGAAAACGGGGTTCAAACGCTGGACGGCGAAGCCCATCGCCACCGGAAAGCGATGTTCATGTCCCTCATGTCCGACGGCGCGATGCAGCGTATACGGGAGCTGACCCGAAAATATTGGGAGATTGCAGCGAAAAACTTTGAAACGCGGAAAGAAGTCGAGATTTACGAGGAAGCCAAGGAATTGTTATGCCGGGTTGCCTGCGAATGGGCTGGAGTTCCGCTTAAACCGGAAGAAGTACGAGAGAAAACGGGCTGGTTAGGTGCGTTGTTCGAATCGCCCGCCTCCATTGGAATCACTTATATGAAAGGCCGGAACGCCAGAACCAAGGCGGAGTCCTGGATCAGCGGCCTGATTGAGGACGTGCGCGCCAACCGTTTCACAGCGCCGGAACATTCGGCACTGGCCGTGATCTCTTTTCACCGGGATCTGAATGGCCAGCTGCTCGACTTAAAAACTGCCGCCGTGGAAATGCTGAACATTATTCGTCCGATCGTCGCCGTTTCCATTTATATCGCCTTTACCGCACTGGCCGTCATTCAGCAGCCTGAAGAGCGGGAAAAGCTGGCCGGATCGGATGAAGTGCGGCTTGGCCACTTTATCCAGGAGGTCCGCCGCTTCTATCCTTTCTTCCCCGTGACGGCAGCACGGGTGGCAGAGGATTTTGTCTGGAACGGCTATCGGTTTGAGCAGGGGACGTTAACCATGCTGGACCTGTATGGCACCAATCACCACCCGGACCTGTGGGACAAGCCGGAGAAATTTATGCCGGACCGTTTTCATCATTGGAAAGGATCCCCCTTCAGGTTTATTCCTCAAGGCGGAGGAGATCATGATACAGGGCACCGGTGCGCCGGCGAATGGCTAACCCTGGAAATTATGAAGGAGAGCCTCGACTTCCTGGCCAACCGGATGAGCTATGACGTGCCACAGCAGGATTTAAGCTACAGCTTCAGCGATATTCCGTCGCTGCCTCACAGCAACATTGTCATTCAGAACGTCCGAAGTGTTTAGATATGAATTCGCTTATCTTCCACAGCCCATGTCTTCCCTGAACAGAGGAAAAGCCGCAGCAATGCGGCTTTTTAACATGCATCGAATTATCATTTTCGGGATCCATGCACAAGGACCTGGATTCACATGGCAGCCAGACCTCTTTTTTTGCGTAATGACTTAACGCTGTTTCCAATCGATTTTGCCCAGAATGCGCAGCACGCTGCGGACAAGCATTTGGCAGCTGCCCATGACGAACAGCCACACGCCCGCCGTTTGTGTCGACTCCTGAAAAAACAGCATGCTGCCGCCGATGTAGCACAGCGATATAATGATGTCGCTCGCGATCCGCAGAACCTTGCCGGGTTCATGGACCACAAGCCGGTGGTGCGGGAACTTAACTACCCAACGCCAGTGATGTTCATCCGTCTTAAACTGCTCAATTTCCATGAGATGATGCCGGATAATAAATCAGCTCCTTTCTGTAACACAAAGAGGACTGCCTGCACAGGAGCCCGCATCTTTTTATAAGAAAGTGCGTTTTATTTCATTACCCGCCCCATCCTTCATGAATCAAACCAATGAGCCGTTTAAAAAGCGTACCCACACCTCAGTAATTTTTAGATATAGGCAAATTTTACTCCTAAATGGAAAACTGTTCGGATATGATGAAAGTAATTCTTACGGAAAGGGTGTTTTCTATGAAAAAAATCGCCGTCTTACCTACCAACGGGAGGGCGACTATACTTTAACCCTCCTGCATTACGGGAGGAATCCAATTGAATTCCAGAATCAGAAAATTCATTTCCTACTATAGACCTTACAAGGGACTGTTTGCCGCCGATATGGCATGCGCTTTTATTTTGTCGGCGATTACGCTTGTTCTTCCGCTCGGCGTCCGCTACATTACCTCCGAGCTGCTTGACGGTGCTCATTCTGACTCGCTGTCCCAAATCTATGAGGTCGGTGCAGGGATGCTCGCATTGGTCATTCTCCATATTGCCTGCGAGGTGTTCGTGGACTACAAAGGCCACATGATGGGTGCGATGATGGAAGGCGACATGCGAAGCGAACTGTTCGAGCATCTGCAGAAGCTTTCGTTCCGTTTTTACGACGAACAAAAAACCGGCCAGCTGATGACCCGGACCACGAACGATATTTTATCCCTTGCCGAGCTGTACCATCACGGACCGGAGGACCTGCTCATCTCGATCTTGAAATTTACCGGTGCGTTTATCATTTTGATCGCGATCGACGTTAAGCTGACCTTGATCGTCTTTCTGTTTTTGCCGGTGATGGCTGCGTACGCGTTTTATTTTAACCGGAAAATGAATGCGGCCCTGCGAATCAGCCGGGACCGGATCGGGGACATCAACGAGCAGGTGGAAGACTCCCTCGCCGGTATCCGTGTGGTCAAATCGTTTACGAACGAGCACGTGGAGATCCGTAAATTCGCCCGGGCCAATGCCCGCTTTCTCCAGAGCCGGAGCGACGGGTACAAAAGCGAAGCCATTTTCTCCGGCGGAATGATCGGCTTTACACAGCTGATTACCGTCGCCGTTATCGTCTTCGGCGGTGCCGCTATCCTCCACTCGTCGATGCAGCTTCCGGACTTGCTGACCTTCTTTTTATGCATCGGCATTCTGATCGAGCCCATTCAGCGGATGGTGAATTTCGCAAGGCTGTATCAGGAAGGTATGACGGGGTTTGACCGGTTCATGGAAATTTTGGAGGTAGAGCCGGATATCTGTGACGCGCCGGGTGCGGCAGAGCTCGGCCATGCCGAAGGCAAGGTGGAATTCCGGCAGGTCTCCTTCAAGTATAAAGACGATCACCGGGAAGTGCTGACCGACCTGTCTCTTACCATTGAAGCCGGCGAATACGTAGCCATCGTCGGTCCGTCCGGCGTCGGGAAAACGACGCTGTGCTCCTTGATCCCCCGGTTTTATGAAGTCAGCGGAGGAACCATTCTTCTGGATGGCAAAGACATCCGCGGATTGACTTTGCGCTCCCTCCGCCGGAACATTGGTATCGTCCAGCAGGATATCTATTTATTTTCCGGCACAGTTATGGATAATATCCGTTACGGCAACGTGGAGGCGACCCGCGAGGAAGTCATCGAGGCGGCGAAAAAGGCCCATGCCCATGATTTCATTATAGGGCTGCCGGACGGCTATGATACCGACATCGGCCAGCGCGGAATCAAGTTATCCGGCGGTCAGAAGCAGCGGCTCAGCATTGCACGCGTGTTTCTCAAAAATCCGCCCGTGATCATCTTTGACGAAGCCACCAGTTCCCTTGACAACGACAGCGAGCAGGCGGTACAGTCGTCGCCAGAGAAGCTGTCCGACAACCGTACGACGTTGGTGATCGCCCACCGGCTGTCTACGGTCCGGAATGCACAGCGGATCATCGTGCTGACCGATGACGGGATTGCGGAACAGGGAACGCATGAAGAGCTTTTGGCACGGGGCGGCACCTATGCGCATTTATATAACATGCAGCTTAAGTTGTGACCGGCTATTCCCCTACAAAAAAACCATCCAGCACAACAGGGATTTCTCCCTGAGGCTCTGGATGGTATTTGCTGCTTCAGACTACTCTTCGTAAATTTTGGTGAGCATTTGGCCCAGCTCCTGCAGCGCCTGCTCTTCCTGCTCCCCGTCGGCTTCCAGCCGGATTTCATCGCCGGCGGCAATGCCCAGGGTCAACAGCCCGAGGGAGCTTTTGCCGTTGGCTTTTTTCTCGCCTTTGAACAGCGTAACTTTACAAGGAAACGTATTTGCCTTCTCTACGAACAGTTTCGAAGGGCGGGCATGAAACCCTTGCGGGTGGATGACGGTAAAAGTTTGGGATACCATAGCTTATGCTTCACTCCTTAGTTGTTGGTTGACAAAATCAAGCACCTCTTGCTGGGTGCTCATGCCGATCGCCTGCTCGGCCAAGCCTGCCCATTCCTCTCTGGACAAGCGGGAAATCAGTTCTCTGGCCGGGAGTACGGACGAGGCGCTCATGCTGAATTCGTACAGTCCGAGTCCGAGAAGAAGCGGAATCGCTGCCGAATCTCCGGCCATTTCGCCGCACATGCCGGCCCATTTGCCGTGGCGGTTAGCTGCCTGGATCACAAGCTGCACCAGACGAAGAATCGACGGATGATGAGGCTGATACAGATAAGCGACCGATTCGTTCATCCGGTCCGCCGCCATCGTGTACTGAATCAGGTCGTTCGTGCCTATGCTGAAAAAGTCCACTTCCTTCGCCAACACATCGGCGGCGATCGCTGCAGCGGGAATTTCGATCATAATGCCGACTTCAAGCGTATCGGACACCTTCGTGCCCTCCTGCTCGAGCTTGGCGCGTTCTTCCGCCAGAATCCGCTTCGCCTCACGAAGCTCGCCCAGGACGGCGATCATCGGGAACATAATGGCTAGCTTGCCGTGCATGCTGGCCCGGAGCAGCGCCCGAAGCTGGGTGCGGAACAAATCCTCCTTATCCAGGCATAAACGGATGGCCCGCTGGCCCAGAAACGGATTCATCTCTTTCGGCAGCTGCAGGTAAGGCAGCTCTTTATCGCCGCCGATATCCAGCGTACGGATGACGACGCGCTTGCCGTTCATTTTCTCCAATACATGCTTGTAGACAGAATATTGCTCTTCTTCGGAAGGGAACGAGCTGCGTCCCATATATAGAAATTCGGTACGGAACAAGCCGATGCCGTCCGCCCCGTTCGCCAGCACCTTCTCCAGATCGTCAATGCCGCCGATATTGCTGGCCAGCTCTACCTGAACGCCGTCTGCGGTGACCGACGGCCGGTCCACGTAGCTGCGCATGCGGGTTTTATACTCTTCATATTCTGCCTTACGTACGGAATATTCGCGGAGCTGCTCATCCGACGGATTGACGATGACCTGCCCGGCCGTAGCGTCAAGAATGATCATATCCCCCGTCCGAATCCCAGAAGCATCCGCTCCGGTCCCGACGACGGCAGCCAGCTCCAGGGAGCGGGCCATGATGGCGGAATGCGACGTCCGGCTTCCGATCTCCGTGACGAAGCCCCGGACGAATTCCAGATTTAACTGGGCCGTATCCGACGGGGTCAAGTCTTTGGCAATCAGAATGGTTTCTGCGCTCAGCTCGGACAGCGCGCTGTGCTCCCGTCCCTCCAGCTTGCTGATGACCCGTCCCGTAATATCCTTAACGTCCGCCGCGCGTTCCCGCAGCATCTCGTTATCCATGGACTGCAGCGCTTCGATGATGCTGGAAGCCACTTCGTGCAGGGCATATTCCGCGTTGACGCCTTCGCTCTCAATCTGGTCCAGCGTCGTGTCGATCAGGTCCGGGTCGTCCAATAGAAACAGGTGAGCTTCGAAAATCTCGGCCTTCTGCGGTCCAAGCCGCTCCAGCGTCGTTTCCCGGATCCGGTCGATATCGGCCTTGGCCGCATCCACTGCACTGCGAAGACGCTGTTTCTCGGCGGCAGGATCGTCGACCTTTCTCTGCTGCGGGATGGACTCCTCCGCTTCCAGCCGGTACGCTTTGGCAATGGCGATGCCCGGTGATGCGGGCACGCCGGTCAGCAGTTGGCTCATGGGCCATACCTCCTTATTTTACGTTGGAATTCGTCTATCGTGAACATGCTAGTTTTCGATCGATTATTGACGATTGTAGGCCTTCAACACTTTCTCGGTCAGCGTATGGTCTGGATCAAGACCGCTTACTTCGGCAAAAGCCTGGCGGGCGCCTTGATCCGCGATCAGGCTCTGCAGCTTGACGGCCTCCGGATCTTCCGCGAAGTCGAATTTAAGAGCCAGCGCCATGACCTCGGTCAAATGCTCGAAGGAACCGCCCTGCTCCCAGGCACGAAGCGCCGGCCGGACCAAGCGGTCATCCGGGGACAGCTTACGGATCGGCGACCGGCCGACCCGGACAACCTCGTCGCTCAAATACGGATTGCGGAAGCGGTCCATGATTGTACGAATATAGTTCTCATGCTCCGCAGCATCAAAGCCGTAAGCGCGCACGAGCATGCTTCCCGTTTCCTGAAGCGCACCGGTAACCAGCCCGGCGACTTCCTCATCCTTCATCGCTTCCTGGATGGTCGCATATCCTTTCCGGTATCCGGCATAAGCCGCGCTGCAGTGACCTGTATTTACTGTGAAAAGCTTGCGCTCAATATACGGAATCAAGTCGTCAACGTAATGAACGCCTTGGATTTCCTGAGAGCCGGAGAACATTTGGGATCGATTGATCACCCATTCGTAGAACGGCTCCACCGTGACAGCTAGCGGATCCTCATGATGCTGCAGCGGCACGATACGGTCTACCGCAGAATCCGGGAAGGCTGCAAAAGAAGCCGCTTTTTGCTGCTCTTCGAGCGACAAATGGCCCATGACATGTTCTTTAAGCTGCGTGCTGGCGCCGATGGCGTTCTCGCAGGCAATGACATGCAGCGGAGCTGCTCCGCGCTCCATCCGAAGCTTCAAACCCGCTGCAATCCCCGGCGCGATATGTTTCAGAATATTGACACCGACTGCCGTCGTAACCATGTCGGCTGAAGCCACAGCTTCCGCCACTGCTGCGGGATCCCGGCCGTCAATGGC
>Ga0164243_10011541_pt1 | contig 12592 bp, 11 predicted proteins | sample OricompcompostOP_FD_108781 | JGI IMG/M metagenome (GOLD analysis project Ga0164243, IMG submission 108781) | Organic Plus compost microbial communities from Emeryville, California, USA - Original compost - Organic plus compost (OP) | ecosystem: Engineered > Solid waste > Mixed feedstock >...
CTGGTGTGGCCGGACTGGCCGCTCAAGCTGCGCACCTCCTCCTCGCAGGAAGAGGGCGCCGAGCGCGACTTCGCGGTGCTGACGCAGAGCTTCGCCGGCGAAGGCGGCAAGGTCACCGGCCTGAACTGCGTGCGTGTGACGCCGGATTTCAAGCCGCTTGAGGGCAGCGAGTTCACGCTTAAGGCCGACCTCGTCCTGCTGGCGATGGGCTTCGTCCATCCCGTGCACGAGGGCATGATCCAGGAACTCGGCGTCTCGCTCGACGCGCGCGGCAATGTCATCGCCAACACGCTGAGCTACGAGACCTCGGAGTCCAAGGTGTTCGCCGCCGGCGACATGCGCCGCGGCCAGTCGCTGGTGGTGTGGGCGATCCGCGAAGGCCGCCAGACCGCCCATGCGGTCGACGCCTTCCTGATGGGCTCGACCACGCTGCCGCGCTGATCCGCAAGCGACACTGGTTCTGAAATGAAAACGGCGCCTCAGGGCGCCGTTTTTTTATTCCAGCTGAAATCGTCGGCGCGGCCGGGGCGCGATGGCGCGGGAACACCCTTCTCCAGCATGTTCCTGGCCAGCGCCAGATCGGCGGCTGAGGCGCCCGTCAGCTTATCGACCTCGTTCTCCTCGGCCTTCTCGGAAATCAGAACGCCGTTGGCGGAACGCGGCGCCAGGTTGAGCAGGACGATGCGGCTCGATCCCGGCTCCAGCGGCGCGTTGCGTACCGGCTCGGCTTCGGCCTCGCCCTCGTCGGGCGTGCGCAGATAGGGCCGCAGTTCGAGGTCCACGTAATGCGCCAGCTTGCGCGAGCCGGCGCGGTTGAAGTGCACGCCATCGGCCGAACGCAGCCGCACCACCTGGCCGTCGAGGTCTGGCCCGCGCTCGGTGAAGGCGTTGTCGTCGTCGACGAAGGCCTCCCAGACATCGACGAAGGTGCCGCCCAGCGCCGTGATGCGCTGGCGCACGAGGTCGTTCAGCAGCGCGTAATCGGCGGAGGTCGCTTCATTTTCGACGGGCGGCAGGCCGACCCAGACCACCGGGATGCCTTTGTCGCGGAAGGCCAGCATGACCTCGTCGACGCGCGAGGCGTAGATGTCCATCCAGGCCTCGTGCTGGAGCGGCGCAGCGCCATCCTTGGTCTCGTTGCTGTCGGCATCCGAGGGCTTATCGTCCTGCGGCCCCATCATGATGACGGCGACGTTGACGCGCTTCTCGCGGCCCGCGACCTCGCGGGCGATGTCGGCCCAGGACTTGTCGCTCGCCTTGAGGAAGCCCACTCCGGGCCGGATCTCCTTGACCAGGCCGACTTCGGGACGGTCGTCGAGCGCGTCGTTCAGGCCCTGCGCGAGATTGTCGGCAAGCGAGTCGCCGAGCACCGCCACGAACATGGTCTGCTCGACCACCTGGCGCTGCCGGACCGGAGGCGGTGCGCCGCCGCCGGCCGTGGTTGGCGGCGCCGCCTGCTGGCCCGGCAGGACACGGCGGCGCACCGGCGGGAGGTCACGCGGATTGACGGCCCGCGGCTGCGCCGGATGCCCGAACAGGCGTCGGAAGAAGGGAATGCGAAAGAGCCCGCGCGGCTCTTCGGGTTGCGCCTGCCGGGGGACATAGCGCTGGCCCCGCGGCGGCTGGGCGTAGCGCGCCGGAGGCGGGCCATCCTGGCGGTAATAGGTCTGCGCCGCAGCCGGCTCCGGCAGCGCCAGCGGCGCCATCAGGAGCAGGCCAGGCAGAAGGAACGCAATCGAACGACGCCGCATGGACCGCACTTTAGCGGGTTGCCTCCCGCAGAGCCACCGATGCACCGATCAGTCGATGGTGCGCAAGCGTTTGATGAGGTCGGTCGTCGGATAGCCGTCGACTTCCAGGCCAGCGGACTGCTGGAAGTCGCGGATCGCATCCTGCGTCTGGGGGCCGACCACGCCGTCGGGATCGCCCGCCCGGTAGCCGTGGCGGTTGAGAAGCGCCTGGAGCTCCTTGCCTTCCTTACGCGACAGTGCCTCGTCCGGCGGCCAGGGCGTGACGAAGGGGCCGCCGCCGCGGATGCGGTCGGCAAGGTGGCCCACCGCCAGCGCGTAGAAGTTGGAGTTGTTGTAGCGCTTGATGACCCTGAAATTCGGCAGCAGCAGGAAGGCCGGGCCGTTGACGCCGGCAGGCTGGTAGAAATGCGCCCGGTCGGAGGGCCGGGGGAAGCGCTTGCCTTCCACCCGGCGCAAGCCGAGCCTCTCCCATTGGGCGATGGTCAGCGTGCCGCGCCGCGCCGCGTGGCGCACATCGAAGCCCGGCGAGGCAACGACCTCGTAGCCCCAGGTCTCGCCGGGCCGCCAGCCCATGCGGTGCAGGTAGTTGGCGGTGGAGGCCAGCGCGTCGGGAATCGTGGTCCAGATGTCGCGGCGGCCGTCGCCGTCGAAATCGACCGCATAGTGCTTGTAGCTCGAGGGCATGAACTGGGTGTGGCCCATCGCGCCCGCCCAGGAGCCGACCATGTGGCGCGCGTCGATGTCGCGGTGGGCGAGGATGTCGAGCGCGTTCAGCAGTTCCTTGCGGAAATAGGAGGCGCGGTAGCCGTAATAGACGAGGCTTGTCAGCGCCTGGATGGTGGAATGGCCACCCATGAAGCCGCCGTAATTGGTCTCGTTGGCCCACACCGACAGCACGACGTAGCGATCGACGCCGTAATGCCTCTCGATGGCGGCGAGCGTGCGCGACCATTCCTGGGCGCGCTCCCGGCCGTTCTCGATGCGTGCGGCCGAGACGCGGCGGGCGAAATAGGCGCCGGCCGTTTCCTTGAACTCCGCCTGGTTGTTGGCGTGGGGCAGGATGTCCCGGCTGGGCTTGACGCCCCGGAAGGCCTCGTCGAACACGCTTTTCGGCACGCCGCGTGCGTGCGCGTCATGCCAGAGCTTGTTGAGGAAGGTCTGGTAGTTCGCGCTGGCCGGCGCCGAGAGCGCCACGAGTAGCGTCAGCGAAAGAGCCAGTCTGCCCGCAAAACGCCTGCCAGGCGCTGGGCGCGAGACGGTCGCGTCCTGATGCATGGTTTGCTCCGGCGGTTGGGCACATTCGTACCATGAGCTGCCCTCCGAAGCAGGCGCATTTTGGGTTAACGGTGCGTTAAGCCACGCGCTTTTCCAGCAGGCCTCGCTCCCATGTGAGCGCCTGGCGGACGATCGTGTCGAGATCGTCGAACTGCGGAATCCAGTTGAGCTGCCGGCGGATGCGGTCGGCCTGGGCGACGATCTTGGCCGGGTCGCCGGCGCGGCGGTCGACATATTCCACCGCGAAATCCACGCCCGAGACGCGCTTCACCGACTCGATCACGTCGAGCACCGAATAGCCCTGGCCGTAGCCGCAGTTGAGCGTCAGGCTCTCGCCGCCGCCGCGCAGATGGCGCAGCGCGCAGGTGTGGGCGGCAACGAGGTCCGAGACCTGGATGTAGTCGCGCACGCAGGTGCCGTCGCGGGTCTCGTAATCGGTGCCGAAGACATTGAGCTTGGGCCGCTGGCCCAGCGCGGTCTGCACCGCGACCTTGATGAGGTGCGTGGCGTCGGGCGTGGACTGGCCGGTGCGGCCCTCCGGATCGGCGCCGGCGACGTTGAAATAGCGCAGCACGACATAGGACAGCGGATGCGCGAAGGCGGTGTCCGCCAGCATCCATTCCGACATCAGCTTGGAGCGCCCATAGGGCGACATCGGGTTGGGCACGACGTCTTCCGACACCGGATTGACCGGCGGATTGCCGTAGACGGCCGCGGTGGAAGAGAAGACGAAATGCTTCACGCCGGCGCGCACCGCCGCTTCCAGCAGGGCCCGCGTCTTGACCGTGTTGGCGAGGTAGTAGCGCAGCGGATCGGCCACCGAATCCGGCACCACGATCTTGGCGGCGAAATGGATGATCGACTCGACGCGGTGCTCGTGCAGCAGGCGCTCGACGGAATGGCCGTCGGCGACATCGCCCTCGATGAAGGTGGCGCGGGGATCGACCGCCCAGCGGAAGCCGGTGGAGAGATCGTCCAGCACGACGACCTGCTCGCCTTGCGCCAGCAGTTCCAGCACCATATGGCTGCCGATATAGCCGGCGCCGCCGGTCACGAGCACGCTCATTTCGCGTCCTTCATCACTTGTCCATCTAAGCGCCCTATAAAGCACCACTTTCTCTACGATGTCTTGCGGCGCGCAGCCGGCGTGCCGCCGGATCGCGCAGGGTAAACGCATCCGCACGGAACCATTCGGTATTTGAGGCGTTTATCCAGCCCCATCTGAGTCCTTCATTCCATCGACAGAGATTCCATGAAGCGTATTCGCAAAGCCGTACTTCCCGTGGCCGGCCTCGGCACCCGTTTCCTTCCCGCCACCAAGGCCATCCCGAAGGAAATGCTCACCGTGGTCGATCGCCCGGTCATCCAGCATGTCGTCGATGAGGCGCGCGCCGCCGGCATCGAGCACTTCATCTTCGTCACCGGCCGCAACAAGGGCGCGATCGAAGATCATTTCGACAAGCAGTACGAGCTCGACGCGACGCTGCAGGGGCGCGGCAAGACCAAGGAATACGAGGCGCTTCTGGCCGACCTGCCGGCGGCCGGCGCCACCAGCTTCACCCGCCAGCAGGAGCCGCTCGGCCTTGGCCATGCGGTGTGGTGCGCGCGCGAGCTGGTCGGCGACGAGCCGTTCGCCGTGCTGCTGCCCGACATGCTCCACCATGGTCCGAGTTGCCTGGCGGGCATGATGGACGTTTACGCGGAAGGCGGCGGCAATGTCCTCGCGGTCTACGAAGTGCCGCAGGATCAGGTGCACCAGTACGGCATTGTCGGCGCGGGCGAGAAGAAGGGGCCCGGTTTCAAGGTCACCGAGATGGTGGAGAAGCCGAAGGCGGCGGAGGCGCCTTCCAACTACGCCATTTCCGGCCGCTACATCCTGCAGCCCGATATCTTCGACCTGCTCGCCAAGCAGGGCGCCGGCGCCGGCGGCGAGATCCAGCTCACCGATTCCATGCTCACTCTCGCCGGCCAGCAGGATTTCTTCGGCTATCTCTTCGACGGCAAGGTCTACGATACCGGCTCCAAGATCGGCTTCCTGACCGCGAACCTGGCCTATGCCCTCGACCGCGAGGACCTCGGGCCGCAGCTCCGCAAGGAAATCGCCGCGCTTGTGAAGTAAGCGCCGCCAGGCTCCGCCCGCCTCGGCCTGCGCCGGACGGGCGAAATGCTGCAATCTTCCGATCAGTCGAGTGCGGGATTGTCCGCCGGATGCGCGGCCGCCATGTCGGCTGCACCGGTGACGGTGCCTCCGAACGGTTTGGGATTGGGCCCGTAGCGGTTCGGGCCGGCCGTCGAGTCGGTGCAGAAGAAGACAAGCAGGACGATCGCACCGACAAGCGGAACCAGCAGGATCAGGTACCACCATCCCGAGCGGTCGATGTCGTGCAGGCGGCGAACGCTTATCGCCAGGCCCGGAAGAAGGGTTCCGAGGCTGAAAATGATGCTGAGCGGGCCCAGGCCGCCCTCGAGGCCAAAAACCTGCCCGTCGAGGATTGAAGCGATAAAGGCAATTATCAGCGCGACAAGCGTATAGAGCCAGAAATCCGAGCGCGATGATCTGCCGGTGAAGGCGGCATAATTCCGCAGACCCTTGATGAAGGAATTCGTGACGAGTTCCCGATCGAAGCATTTCTCCGATGGACAAGGTTCAATGGATTCCGGAATGCGTCAATACAGCGCCTGAACCTGGCCTATCTCCGCACCTTCACGCCCACTTCGACCCGGTCGTCGGTATAGCCGTCGTCGGGCTCGCTGCTGTGCAGGTGCTCGTGGGCGGCGCGGGCGGTCAGGGCGAAGGAGCGGGTGAGGCGGTATTCCAGGCCGAGTTCGGCCGTATAGGCTGTGTCGGTGCGGCTGTCGCCCTTGTAGTCGGTGCGCTCCCCCCTCAGCCTCGCGGTGGCGATCAGATTGCGCCGCAGCGAATGCTCAACCTCCAGTGAGGCGGTGTGCGTCACCGCGCCGGGCGAATCCGCGAAGGTGGTCTCGTCGAAGGCGGTGTCGGCGGTCAGGCGCACCGTGGTCAGCGGGGTCGCCTTCCACACCAGCGAGCCGGCGAGAACGAGGCCCGTCAGGTTCTCCAGCGAGTCGTCGTCCGGATGCTGGAAGCGGTAGCCGATCTTGCCTTCGGCGGAGATCAGCTCGTCGGGGATGAAGCGCGCGCCGATCGAGCCCGTGACGCCGGTGGAGTCACGGTTGATGCCGTTGCGGTCGCGGCTGCGGTCGTGGATGCGGCGGTCGCCGGACACTTCGACGAAGGGCTCCAGCGCCGGGCTGACATCGTAGCCGCCGCGCAGCCGTACCTCATAGGCGGTGTAGTCGCGGTCGCCGTTGTCGACCTCGCCGCCATCCTTCAGCTTGCCGTCCTGGTAGACGAAGCGGTCGGCGAGGGTCTCCAGCGTGGCGGAGAAGCGGTTGGGCTTCCAGGTTGCCCCCGCGGTGCCGCCGAAACCGTAGATCAGTGTGTTTTTCTTCAGCCCGTTCGGGGTCTCGGGGTCGCCCGGCGCCTCGCTCTCCACCGAGCCGCGCAGCCCCAATGTGAACTGCGTGGTGCGGCTGGCGTCGAAGCGGCCGGTGACGTCGCCCTCGAAGCCGGGGGCGTTGAATTCCGAATATTTGTCGTAGGCCGTGTAGCCGCCGCGCAGCAGCCCCGAGAGGGAGTGCCGCGCCCAGTCCGACTCGAAGGCAAGCTCGGAAGTGCTCTGCATATAGGCCGAGCCCTTGCCGTGCTTCACCCGGCCGGGATTCGAATCGTAGCCGCCCGAGACCTCGCTGCCCGGCCGGAGCAGGAAGCCGCCGGCGCGGATGCCGAGCGGCGCGTAGGCGTCGTCTTCCGTCTTCAAACGGCGCCGCGCCAGGCGCTGCGGTGCGTTGGTGCCCGAGGCCATCGGCGCGTCGAGCGTCGTGGAATAGATCGAGGGAAAGGCCGAAACCGGAATGGCATCGTCGCCATCCGCGGGCAGGGGCATGTCCGGCGTTTCGGCCGGGGCGGGCGCTCCGGGGACGGGCACTCCGATGGAGCCGCGCAGGCCATCGTCCTGCACCTCCTGGGCGGTCGCCGGCCCCGCCATCGCGAGAACCGCCAGCACGAAAGCCGTCAGTTGCAGGGCGCATGCCAGCAAAGCACAGACCTGCCCTGCGCGCACACGGGGGTGCGCCGCCTTTTGCGGGAAGGGCGGTCCGGCTTTCATGGTTAACGAAACTGAAGCAGGGATGGTTAAGGCCGGGTTGAGAGCGCCGCCGCCGCAAGCCGGGGATCGTGACCGCGGGTGCGGTGCACGCTTGCCGCCGCCGGACCCCGGGGCTAGATGTCTGCAATGACAGGCACACCGCTCGAACAAAGCCCGCGCGAGGATTGCGCCGACGCCGACCAGGCGTTGCTCAGCGCGCGTTCCTCCATCCATCTCGAAGCCGAGGGCCTGGCGGCGCTTGCCCGCGCGCTGGACGGGGATCTGGGCACGAAGTTCTGCGCCGCCCTGGCGCTGATCCGCGCGGCGCGCGGGCGCGTCATCGTCACCGGCATGGGCAAGAGCGGGCATGTCGGCCGCAAGGTCGCGGCCACTTTGGCTTCGACGGGCACGCCGGCTTTCTTCGTGCATCCGGCGGAAGCGAGCCACGGTGATCTCGGCATGATCACCGCGGACGACGTCATCCTTGCGCTGTCGTGGTCGGGCGAGACGATCGAGCTTCGCGACATGCTGCAGCATGCGCGCCGCTTCAAGGTGCCGCTGATCGCGATCACCTCAAGCGGCAGGAGCGCGCTCGGGCGCAACGCCGATGTGGCGCTGGTCCTGCCCAAGCCCAAGGAAGCCTGCCCGCACAATCTGGCGCCGACGACCTCGACCACCATGCAACTCGTCGTGGGCGACGCCATCGCCATCGCTCTGCTGGAGAGCCGCGGCTTCACCGCCTCCGATTTCCGTGTCTTCCATCCGGGCGGCAAGCTCGGCGCCGGGCTGACCTATGTCCGCGACCTGATGCACGAGGGCAATTCCATGCCGCTGGTGGGCAGCGGCAGCCACATGGCGGAAGCCATTCTGTGCATGAGCGAGAAGGGCTTCGGCTGCGTCGGCGTGGTCGATCCGGAAGGCCGGCTGTGCGGCGTCGTCACCGACGGCGACCTGCGCCGCCACATGAGCAGCGACCTGATGGCCATGCCGATCGAAGACGTGATGACCGACCACCCGCGCACCGTGGCGCCGGACATGATCGCCAGCGCCGCACTGGAGATCATGACCTCGTCCAAGATCACCGCGCTCTTCGTCGTCGAGGGCAATCGGCCGCTGGGTGTGGTGCATCTGCACGATGTGTTGCGCATTGGTGTCGCCTGAGCGCCAGTCTTAACGCGCGATTAGAAAAGCCTCGCCTAGAGTTCCCCGAACGCGTGTTTTGGGGGCAGGGCGCATGGATTTCGCCACCATCCTTGGCTTTCTTGCCGGGGCTACGGTTGTTTCGACGCTCATCTTGAGCGGCGGCAGCTTCGGCATGTTCGTCAGCGAGCACGCGATGATCGTCGTGTTCGGCGGCTGCACGGCGGCGACCCTGATCCGTTTTCCCCTTGGCGCGATCTTCCACGGCGTCCCGAGCGGGCTGAAATACGTCTTCAGCATGCGCAAGGTCGATACCCGCACCCTGATCGACGAGATCGGCCAGCTCGCCGACCTTGTGCGCAAGCAGGGTCCGCTGGCGCTGGAGAACGTGCAGGTCGACGATCCCTTCCTGGCCAAGGGCGTGCGCTACATCGCCGACGGCTACGACCCCGACGTCATTCGCCACAATCTGGAGCGCGAGCGCGATTTGTCGCTGGAGCGCCTGGAGGAAGGCCAGAAGATCTTCCGCTCGATCGGCGATTGCGCGCCGGCCTTCGGCATGGTCGGCACGCTGATCGGCATGGTCGAGATGTTCGCGCACATGTCCGACCCCTCCAAGCTCGGTCCCTTCATGGCCACCGCGCTGCTGGCCACCCTCTACGGCGCCATCGTGCAGAACCTGATCGGGACCCCGATCGCCGACAAGCTGCACCTGAAATTCGCCGAGGAGGAGCTGAACCAGACCCTCATCCTCGACGGCATCCTCCAGATCCGTGACTCGCGAAGCCCGGCCCTGGTGCGGGAATCGCTTCTCGCCTACCTGCCCGAGAAGCACCGCGCCGAGCTGCAGGAAGCGGCCTGAAAAGGGACTGACCAGCCATGGCGCGCAGAAAGGGCGACGGACATGCGGGCGGTCACGGCTGGTACGTGACCTTTGCCGACCTGATGGGCCTCTTGATGGCCTTCTTCGTCATGATCACGGCCTTCTCGACCATGGACGTGCAGAAGATGAAGCAGGCCCTGGGCTCCTTCAAGGACGCCTTCGGCATCCAGTACGAGAAGCCGCTCCAGGGCGCTGTGATCGAGCTCGACGGCCTGCCGGTGCGCGGCCAGACCAAGAACGTCGCCATCATCAGCCCCTCCCAGATCACCAACCATCCCGGGCCGGTCGAGGACACGCTGGAGAACGGGCCGCTGAAGAGCGGCCGCGAATTCCACTTCGCCACCGCCGCGGCCACTTTGCGCCAGGCGCTGCAGGAGCTGCCCGACGTCGCCGAGATCTCGCGCCACATCATGGTCGAGGATCGCCCCGACGGCGTCGCCATCCAGCTCATGGACCAGGACGGCCGCTCGATGTTCGCGGAAGGCTCCAAGGAGCCTTATGAGCGCACGCGCCGCGCGCTGCTGGCGGTGGGCTCGGTGCTGCGCTCGCTGCCCCAGCGCATCTCGATTTCCGGCCACACCTCGGCGGGCACGGGCGCGGCAACGTCCGGCTACGGCCCGTGGGAATTGTCGGCGGACCGCGCCAATGCCGTGCGCGCGCTTCTGGAAGAGGCCGGCGTTTCCGACGACCGCATCTATTCCGTCGCCGGCCGCGCCGACAGCGAGCCGCTGTTTCCGGACAATCCCTATCTGGCGCCCAACCGCCGCGTCACCATCCTCTTGATGGACGAGAAGCCGCCGGTTCCGCCGAAGCTCTGAGAAAGAGCCTTCAGAGCCAGCCCATCAACTCGCGCCGCACCAAGGCCTCGATCACGTCCATGCCGGGCTCGCTGGCGTTGAGGCAAGGGACGGCCACGAAGTGCGTGCCGCCGTTGTCGCGGAAAATGCCGGCGTTCTCGACGCCGATCTCCTCGATGGTCTCCAGGCAGTCGGCGGTGAAGCCGGGATTGACCACGGCGAGCTTGCGCACGCCTTCCTTCGCCAGTTGCTCCACCGTCTTGTCGGTGTAGGGCTGCAGCCATTCCTCCGGCCCAAAGCGCGACTGGAAGGTGAGGCGGAAGCGCTTCTCGTCCAGCCCCAGCGCCTCGCGCAGCAGGCGGGTGGTCTTGGCGCACTGGCAATGATAGGGGTCTCCCTTGTCCATGTAGGATTTCGGGATGCCGTGGAAGGAGGCCAGGATCACCTCCGGCTCCCAGTCGAGCCTTTCCAGATGCGCCTCGATGGAGCGCTTCAGCGCGTCGATATAGAAGGGCTCGTCATGCCAGGGCGGCGCCACGCGTAGCGTCGGCTGCCAGCGATAGGTTTTCAGCGCGTCGAAGACCTTGTCGCAGACGGTCGCCGTGGTCGCGGCGGCGTATTGCGGGTAGAGCGGCACGACGAGGATGCGGTCGCAGCCGGCCTCCTTCAGCCGCGCCACGCGCTCCGCAATCGAGGGATTGCCGTAGCGCATGCCCCAGTCGACCACGACGCGGCCGCCGGTGTCGCCCAGCCGTTCGGCGAGCTTCTCGGCCTGATCGCGGGTGATCGTGATCAGCGGGCCCTCATTGCGCTCCTTGTTCCAGATCGTCTCGTAGTCGCGCCCCTTCCGGCCGGGCCGGGTGGTCAGGACTATGAGGTTCAGGACCGGCCACCAGATCACGCGCGGCGTCTCGATGACGCGGCGGTCCGACAGGAACTCCTTCAGATAGCGCCGCATCGGCCAGTAGGACGTGCCGTCCGGCGTGCCGAGATTGACCAGCAGGACGCCGATCTTGCCGCTGGCGGCGGAGGGGTGCCCGCCCGGCAGGTGCGTGGCGTCGGTCTCGGAAAGAAGGCTCATGGCGTGTGTTCCAGCGATCTGCAGCCTCAATAGCGTCTTCCGCCCGCCGCGGCCATGGGGCGGGAAGCCGCTTTACATCAAGATGCGAATGATTATCATTTTCATCCATGAAGCGTTCGCTCGACGACACTCCCGCCGCCGTTCTCACTCCGCACAGGGCGGAGTCCGTCTCACTGGCGGAGGTGCATCGCTCGATTCCGGTGCCCTCGCGCCCGGGCCTGCGGCGTTTCCTGGCTTTCTTCGGCCCCGGCTATCTCGTTGCCGTCGGCTACATGGACCCCGGCAACTGGGCCACCTCGCTCGCCGGCGGATCGCAGTTCGGCTATACGCTGCTCAGCGTCGCGCTCTTGTCCAACATGATGGCCATCCTGCTGCAGTCGCTGTGCGCGCGGCTCGGTATCGGCTCGGGCCGTGACCTGGCGCAGGCCTGCCGCCACGCCTTTCCGGGGCCGGTGCGGTGGGTGCTGTGGCTCCTGGCGGAAGCGGCGATCTGCGCCACCGACCTTGCCGAGGTGATCGGCACTGCCATCGGCATCAACCTGCTGTTCGGCATCCCGATCGAGATCGGCGTGCTCATCACCGCCATCGACGTCTTCCTCGTGCTCTGGCTGCAGAAGCTCGGCTTCCGCTGGGTGGAGGCGCTGATCATCACGCTGCTCGGCGTCATCGCGGCGTGCTTCGCCGCGCAGATCGCGCTGGCGGATCCCGATTGGGGCGGCGTCGTCCTCGGCTTCGTGCCCAGCACCGAGATCGTGCGCAACCCGGCGATGCTCTACATCGCGCTCGGCATCATTGGCGCCACCGTGATGCCCCACAATCTCTACCTGCACTCGGCCATCGTGCAGACCCGCGAGATCGGCCACACCATCCCCGAAAAGCGCGAGGCCATCGCGCTCGCCACCTGGGATTCGACGATCGCGCTGATGCTGGCGCTGCTCATCAACGCCTCGATCCTCATTCTCGCCGCCGCGGGCTTCCACGCTCACGGCCAGACCGAAGTGGTCGAACTCGGCCACGCCCACACCCTGCTGGCGCCGCTGCTCGGCAGCGCACTGGCGCCGACGCTGTTCGCCATCGCGCTGCTGTGCTGTGGCCTGAACTCCACCGTCACGGCGACGCTTGCCGGTCAGGCGGTGATGGAGGGTTTCATCCAGATGCGGCTGAAGCCCTGGATGCGGCGGCTGGTGACGCGCGCCATTGCCATCGTCCCGGCGGCGGGCGTGACGATCGCCTATGGCGAGAGCGGCACCGCGCACCTGCTCATCCTCTCGCAGGTGATCCTGAGCCTGCAGCTTCCCTTTGCCGTGGTGCCGCTGGTGATGTTCACCGCGAGCCGCCGCCATATGGGGCCGTTGATCGCGCCCTACTGGGTTACCGCGCTGGCCACGCTGACCGCGCTCCTGATCATCGGGCTCAACGTCAAGCTGGTCTGGGACGTCTTCGCCGGCTGAGGCGTCAGCCGGCCATGGCCGGGGTGCCGGCGGCGATGAGGCCGCCGA
>Ga0164243_10011542_pt1 | contig 12592 bp, 12 predicted proteins | sample OricompcompostOP_FD_108781 | JGI IMG/M metagenome (GOLD analysis project Ga0164243, IMG submission 108781) | Organic Plus compost microbial communities from Emeryville, California, USA - Original compost - Organic plus compost (OP) | ecosystem: Engineered > Solid waste > Mixed feedstock >...
CCCAAACCTTCCCATCCCGGTGGTGAAGACGCCGCTGCAGATCCGCAGGGAGGCCCGCGAACGGGTTAGAAATATCGGTTCGCGTTTCAAGACTCTGCGCGACGTCGTACTACGCCATGAGGTCACGATCCAGAACCGCTGGACCAAGAAAACAAAGCAGCAGAGGCTCAAAATCCTCCTCGCCGCATGGCCAAAGATGGCCGGCCTTCACCGTCCGGATTTCCAAGCTTTCCGGAAGGAGACACCGGGGCAGAGACAGCGGGGAACCAGGTACCGGGATTCTTATTTGTGGCCGTACATTAACCAGGAGGATCTATCGAAACCGAGACCGATGCTGCTTCTTATCAATGCGAGGGGGCGCCATTCGCCTTCCCACTTCGCCGCCGCCGACGCCGAAGCGATGCACCTTGGCATCGTATCGCAGGCCACTGTACCCAGCTTCTTGAACCAGCACGTTATGATCTTGAATGGCGTAACCAAAGCCAATGATTACGGCAAGGTACTGGAGTGGGACGATCACCCCGATGCCTTTGACTGGCTCCATACTTGCAAGCAGTTTCATCCCGGCCAGGGTTTACTGGTTCTCGAAGCCCAGGATCGACTCTTGGAATTCCTGGTTTCCGTCTGCCGCCAGATCCTGCACGAAATTCCCGAGGACTCACTAACAAGCGATGCATTCCCCATTCAACCGGAGCCTCGACTCAAACCTGAGCGCGACGACAGCGGATTTGAATCCCTTGCCATCATGGCAGCTGAGGCTCCCTACCGCCTGCCGGCTAAGCTTGATCTTGATCGCATTGAGTCTCTGCTCGCGGCACGGACGGCAGCAGCCGAGGATCATCTATGGTCCCTACGCGAGGATCCGGCCTACTTTGCCGCGGAGCTTCTCGATTACAAGGAACACAGGCAAGAGATGATGATGGATACTTTGAACCGTGAGCATCCGGTCTTCAGAATGGATCGCGAAAATGTCTTCTGGGGTCGAGTACTTGGCAACATTCTCGTGGAGGCATATCTTAGCCTCGAACTATTCTCCGAGCTTCATCAACAAGCCCAGCGCCTCCAGGCTCTTCGCGAGAAATACAGAAGCGAGCTGTCTCCGTCAAAGGACTTGCCCGACGAGTACCTCAAAGCCCTTCTAAAATTCCGCTACTACCTCAGCCAGGCATCCAAGGGACCCCTCAACCAGCTCAAGCACACTGTCGTGTCTTCTCCGCCGATGCGCAAATTCTTTGTCCGCCTACCGCCGCCTCAGGGCGAACTGGCCAAGATTCAAATCCAATCCAGGCCCGGCGTCAAGCGGACCAAGGCCCAGGGTGACCTCATCTGGCTGCTCAGCACTCTGTGGGAAGACGACTACGGCTTGTTCCTCATGCGTCTTCCGGCAATGGTAGACGAACTGGAGCGCCTCGTACGAGCCGAGCCCGAGGCCCTGGAGCTGGTCTCATCGAGAATCGCCGCTGTCATCTCGGACCTCTCCATCATCTCCCAGTGCATGAGGCAGCTTGAGCTTTACCAACCTTGGGCGGCGAACTTTGAGCAGGCCGCCGCTGAGAACAAGACTGAGATAGAGGAAGATTATCGCGTGCGCAAGGATCCATGGGCCCGTATCCTATCGGCGTTCGGCGAGAAGAACTTGCTGCAGCGCGCTGTCGGCCTTGGGGCACCCACCGAGGGCAGATTCGTGTATCCCGTGAAGAAGCAGCGGACCAAGGACAACGTGGAGACGTTGCGGCGGTCAGAGGCGAACCTCGACGCGTTTTGGGAGTGTGTCGACAACTTGATGCACGACAAAGCCGGGAACCTGGACGGGTCGGCCCTGCGAAGTCTTTTGTCGCAGGCACGAGTTTTGCAACGTACCCCGGAATGGGTCGAGCCGGCAAAACCGGATACACCTGCACGGCAACCACCAGCTAATCCTCATATACTGCTCAAGCCCCTTTCAAACCTGTACTTTAATGCATCCGAGGGCAGGAAGGGTCGCCCTGCGCCAGAAGCCGCCGCGAAGGTTAAGGTAAAGACCAGGGGCACGCCGCAGCCGCAGGGTGACAACTCAACCGTCACTCCCGTCGAAACGGCCACAGACGTGGCAGATGGCCACCAACCTCGGTTTTCGGTGGATCCGCGGGCCTCCAGAGTGTTCCGAACCCTCTTTTTCAACCCTGGTGTGACGTCCACGCCTGGCGAGATCTCGTGGAACGATTTCCTGCACGCCATGGCTTCGACCGGCTTTATAGCGGAAAAGCTGTATGGCTCCGCATGGCAGTTTAAGCCCACGAAGCTCGATGTCGAAAGGGCAATTCAGTTTCACGAGCCGCATCCGCGGGGGAAGCTGTCGTTTACTGTGGCGAGACGGTATGGCCGGAGGCTCAATCGGGCGTACGGATGGCTGGGCAGCATGTTTGTTCAAAAGGATAAATCGGGCTGAATACACGAAGGTACTCGCTGCCATTGCAAGGGGCCATTACTCGTTATCATCTCCGATACTAACGACGTTTATGCGGAGTGGTTCAAGGTGACTGAATGTAGTCCGAGATCGTCGAGGTAGAAAAGACGATTTAACTTAACTCTTAACTTTGAGCTTCGCACTCACTCTCCGCCTGCAGTCGCATTTGAGGAGGAGCAAAGTAGAAGACCGCCCTTGGCTTTTTCGTTCGTGCTCAACTAATCATCGCCAGTTTCAGACTAGAATCCCGACTGTAGTAACTAAGACCCTTCCTGAATCCAGTCACACTCCTTGATACTCTCAGATTCTGATATTCGTGACGGCATGATGTTGGGAAATTATCTTTCTGAATCAACCAGCCGTGAATATTGAAAACTACATCGGCAGAGTTCCTCGACCGTCCTCTAATGTTGTGAGTAACTCTCTCGAGGTTATCTTAAGCCCTATATAAGTAGTCCTACTTCGTCTAACGGTGTCCCGAATACATGAGGCCGTTGTCAACCATGGTATTTGGCATACCCGTACGTCTAGCCCCTCCCGCGGCGCCTAGGCTAACCTGTCCCTATCTTTCACATCTTGACTAACCTTGTGCAGCTACCTCAGTGACAACCTGCTCGCTTCCGAGATCCTTATCGGCAGGATCGAAAGTCTCCGGCCACACGCCAGATTCCAGATTCCATGAGAAACAGCTCCGCCTCGTCAATGTTCGTTTCCTCCAGTGGGATCACCTTGGCATTCAGCTTGCCGGCCTTTGGCTTATGCTGTTCAAGCCATCTCGGGTCAATAAACGACTTCATCTCATCCAAGCTCTGGATAAGATCCTTTCGGAAATCTTCCGTGGGCTTAACCGCTGATATCCAGAGGCTGAGCTCCTCCCAAAACGCCTTCTCGTCTCGCAGTGCAGGCCAGGTTAGCGAGAACGCGATGGCTATAAATGGCCCGGCTCCCAGGATGAACCCGATAGCGAAGACCATGGCGTTCTTAGTAAGGGCCTCGAACCGGCTGCATTTTTCAGCCTGCTTCCAGGTCAGGTCTAGCCCACTGTGAGCTTTGTGAATGTCCGCCCAACTGAAATCATGGCTGTCTGGATAATGGTTCTGATATCTTCACTGTTGACCAGTTTGATCAGCTTCGCTTGGTAGGGATCCGTCTGTCGGAATTGGCAGGGGATTGTGAGGAGTTCCACGAGTCCTCTAATGTTCAACTCCATAGCGGCTTCGGGGACTATGCCTAGACCATTCAGTTTGCTAGTTCCCCGCTCACAGAAGTCCCCTTCACCACACCAGATGAGAGTCTCGCGGTCCATGGCAAAGCACTTGCACCCATGTACTGAGATGCGGATAATCCTTGGACGACACATGGGCAACTGGGATGTAGATGGCGCGGATGTAGGCGAGCAACTGCATCACGGGGTGGGTTGTCAGCAAATATCCCGGCTCAACAACGTTGCCATGGTAGCCGGTCTGTCGCTACGTACGTCGATCCCAATCCAGTCACCCCCTCGTTTAGGCAGAGGTAAAACCATGAACCAGGGCTATACCGACTCCGTGTTAGAAAAACGTGCATGACACATCACCCATCACCCATCGCCCATCGCCATTTGCTCTCAGAACTATGACACACGCACCTCTGCAGCCGCCCCTTTCTCGTAGTCTCGGAAACGGTTACCGCTAGTACAGGGGTTGTGTTCGACTTGAAAGTGGATTCTATCGGGGCCCGGACCGTAGCAGACGGGGAGATGAGTGAAGTTGCCATAAAACGTGTTCCACCAGCTTCCACGCACAATCTTGTATCCAGAGCGGGGATGAGGCCAGCCACCTGGTTCCTTGACGTTTTCGCCTCCATGATGCGCTTCGACATTCCAAAGATACTCTATCAGGAAATGTGAATAAAAGTCCTTTGGGTTATCATCGAGGGACTCTAGACACATCGGAGTTCAGGATCACTACTGCTCGTCTGGTCCAGCTAGCCACGATCAATGATGTGGGCCCTAGAGATGCCTAGGAACCACCAGAAACTCAACGAATTTGGTCCAACGAGCCCGCAAGTTGCGATCTTCATGCATGCAAAGTCTCCAACGACAGCTCACCACGAGGCCTACCAAGCAGAGCAGATCGGCGAATACCCAAACTATCTTCAAGCAAGTTTTTTCTTGCATGCTACTACGGCCTTTTCCCGCAACGTACAGGAGCAAGATGTGATACAAGTCGTAATGGATATCTTATCCCGCACAAGAGGTCGGCGAAGTCGCCGGGATCTACCCATTCCAACACACCGCTGCAGCAGGGGGGCCCACTACAGCGAACTCACTTGCCTTTAGCGTCATTGCTTCAGCTGATTTTGTAATTCCCTTACCACGAGATCTTGAATCGAGGTTGAAGCAACAACGTTAATAGAACAAAATAATCTCTCCGAGAGCCCGCGTTCTCTCAGTGGGCCCGCCGGTTGCGTGGGCTACAAAAACGAGACGGCCATACGAGTCGTTTTTCAGGTGCCAATGAAGCCGCCACTCGGGAAGTACTTAATGAAGGATTCCTTCGCGTTTGTCGGCGTGTAGCATATTACCATACCCGAGAGTCCCACCCCGGTCGACTTGAGAGAGTGTAGGGAGTGGGGACTTCGTCAAGTCCAGCGCGAATCCGAGGATCATTGCTTCGGGATCTGCAATGTGTATGAGTATACACAAGCCGGTACTGCCGGGTCAACCATGACGATTTCTTTGCTCCCCCTTTTTACGGGGGCACCTGCATGCGACCAACCTATCGTGCTAGTTAGAACATAGAGATACACTCTCCACTGTCGGGTTTACGTCACATGGCCTTCCAAGTACTAGGAGCAACATGGAATAGGCTTGCAAGGTAATTTTACTTTTGGAGGGTAATTCGGGGAGGATGACCTGCATCCTTTGGTAAAGGGGGAGGGAACAAAATACGTAAGGCCATATGCGTAAGATCCTTCTCCGTTTCATCTTTGTACGCATTTGTCGACGCCATGCAACATTGCATCACACCGCTATCAGATCTAACTGCAGGGAGTCCCTCTAACGCCTCACAGCACGGGCCGCCAGAGGGCACCAGTGGACCGAGGGGGTCTCGGGACCGGCCGCAGAAGACCGAAACTAACACGGTATGGCATGTGTTGCAACTGCCGGGCAAGCGAAGACTGACTCAAAGTCAACTAGAGAATGCCTGCAGAAGTGAGTGAATCCCGTCCCAGCTGAAAAGGAATGGACTGGTAGTGGGGACTAGTAAGGGAGCCCAATAGGAGTCTTCCAGTAGGGACCTACTGGGGCTAAGCGAGCCGAGGAAAAAGCACAGTGAAGCTGGGCAAAAGGAAGGGGCAAAGAGGAGCTCTATAATAGAGGCGGTAGGGCACTATTATTATTACTCGAGGACTAAAGTAGGCCATAATGGAAGGATTCCCAGGAGGAATCAAGAGGAGATGAATCAGTGATTAGTGACACTCCAATACTACACTGCCTTCAGCTATACCTGTTTTACTGTTGCCCCATAGTCTTTGACACGACCGCCTTTACACAACGATACCATGCTTCTTGTTAGTCGCCCCCGAGTTAATTATTTCCAGGACTGACCTCAAACCCACTGGCCCCTACGTCACTACTGAGGCACCAGCCCATCTCGTGCCGTTTCCATGGCATGGCCCAGAGAAATATTAAGAGATTAATCAGGCTTTGTATGTCAATCAAGAAGACTAATGACAAGGTTCTCAGTCACCTTTGGGTTTCGACTGCGTTACATGTAAGATTTGACCGTTAGGCCAGAAATCGAGCAACATGCCAATCTTCCATAGAAGCTCACAATTTGGTGCTAAATCTGTCATTTCCTACCTTCCAACATTACACTCCTACTGCATCGTAGATATTCCCAGCTCTGGCGTTGAAAAAGGGAACCTAAATAACAATGTTCAATCTAATGCGACCACTGTTAAGAGCCCGGTCCTCGCAAAGGTCGGTCAGGGGCATCGCCCAAGCCTGGTGCAAGAATAGATGCCTGGCATTTGTCGAGATCTCTGGGCGTAATTCAATGAGTGATGATGGATGAGATGGTCACTTAGCTTCCCGGGGTTTATCCGGAGTCTGCCTCATATCTCAGGTTTACAACGAGCGCTACGTTTACGACCTGGCGTGGTTAGCCGCCGAGCTTGTTCCACGGTTGGGTTGGGTCATCAAGCAAAACTAGCAGCCGATCATGGCTTCCGCCGGTGAGGAGGTAAGAAGCACACTGGCTGTGATTGAAAGCCTTCAGCTGCCGCACCCCTCAAATCTATTACTCTCTTCGTTTGTCTCCGAGGCGCTAGATCCTCTCGTGGCAGCCCGCTATGTGAAGGATAGACTCTCGACGGACGGAGGTCGTTCCCTAGTTTCCGATTGGGTCTACATTGTTGAATCGAGTATGTCTTACGCCTTTGACTATTGCTATTTAAAGCTCGGTTGGTGTGGGGTCGACGTGACGCTAACTTCACCAGTCACGCTAAATGCCACCCCGCCGCCACAACCGTCGGCCAGTACCACCAAGGAAATCACTCGACGCGATGGGCAAAGGTGTTGCGTGAGCGGAGGTGCTGGAAGTCTTTTAGATCCTCTCATAGTTGGTCCTATTTTATGTGTTCCTCGAGGGTGGCTGACGGAGAAGGTAATATGTTTGCTTGCTTCCTTTGACGAATCATCAAAGCGACTCTGGTGTCAGTCAGCACTGACGATGCTGGGCCGAAGCGCGAAATTCTTGATATGCTTCGGGCCTTTTTTAGCCCACCGTACCTGGACTGGTGGCTTGATTACGCCGAAAATCCTGCTAGGGTGCCGTCTTTTCGCAACCACTGGTTAATTCGGAAGTCCGTTTCTGCCGCATATGCGCGGGGACTCCTTCGGCTCGACAGATTGTTGCCATCAATGGTCGAGGTGAGTTGAATAGTTGAAACTTATTGCATCCCCCAATCCCACCCCCAGAAGCTTGGCCCCTTAATGATGCTTCAATGGGTCCCCATTCGATTTCCTCAACTGATACACTACATAGTATGAGGTTCATCATGTCTCCTTAGGCCCAGAGGAGCCCATTAACTTGGAGGGATCCTACCCACTATTAGGCGATCATTCACGATCCGGCCTTGCAAAAGTCGACCCTCGGTTTGTCGGCACCCATGCTCGGCTGAGCCGCAGCATGCGGCTTATCGAACTTGCCAGGAAGATAGCGCCAGAGATTCTGTCGAAATCACCGGAACAGCCAGATGATTCGCTACCGCAGGCGCCCCCTCGGGAACAACGAAGGTCTCTATCCCCTGGACTTCAGCCGGAGAAGAATCGACGCTTCTCTGTGGCGAACGTCCTAGGTTCCTGCCTTCTCCCCCTTTGGCTCGTGTTTCCGAACAAGGTTCGAGCGATTGCCTATAACGCATTACGAAATCTCGGAAAATACCTCTACGGGCCCAGCGATTCCTTGACGGTCCAGCGGTTGCCGTTTGGCCTTTACTTGAAGTACCATGGTGATCTTCCGCTGTACGATAACGAAAGGAAGGCGTTACAGACCGTTCGCCAGCATACGACAATACCGGTTCCGGCACCGCTTGATGTGGTTGAGGTCACGCCTGAGGACCCCAATGACCGATACTCCTTTTCCAACGGCTACATGCTCATTACTCGGGTCCCAGGAATTCCGTTATCCTCATGCCAGGACATCTTATCTGACCAAGACTTTGAGCACATCGGTTACCAAATGAAGGACTACCTGTCTCAGCTACGAGATATCCCCAAGACGGTCAATCCCGGGATGGCCATCTGCAACACCCTTGGCGAAGCGTGTAGGGACGCCCGTGTCTGCGGAGACGCGCCTGTTGGGCCGTTTGCGGATGAAGCCGCTTTCAGCCAAGTCCTCCGTTTCTCCGATGATCCGAGCCGTCGTGGCCATCGAATTTTCTTCACACACGCTGATCTTAACCCGCGAAATATCCTGGTCGACAGGGTCGTTCGTCGGGACGGAAGACCCGGGTGGCAGATATCCGGAATTGTGGATTGGGAGATGGCGGGCTACTATCCCGAGTACTGGGACTATACTAAGGCGCTCTTCGAAGGTTTCAGGTGGGGGAAGCGGTATACAAATTGGGTTACTGCGGTGTTCTCGACCTTTGGAGACTATTCCAGAGAGCTTGATGTTGAAAGGCGAAGTTGGGAATCCGGGGATGGTGTTTGAGGCTTGAACTGATTCGTTTCCCACGTCATGTTACGTAGTCACTTAGCAAAATACCCGACATCGATAGTTAGTGTTTATTGTTTATGATCACCGCTGCGGACATGAAGGATCTGGTGCCAAGCGTATTCCCGACATCGGGAGGAAGGGGTATACAGTGCGCGTTTCTTCATTTAATGTCACTGCAAGGGCGCAGTGCAATTGCGGTCCCTTGCAGAGGAAGAGACTCTTGCTAAACCGAATCTGCCCGAAGCCCGAAGAGGCGATGCGATCGGAAGTTGAAAACGCCCATCCTGACTATCCCACATGAGTTATAACGTCGCGGTTCGGTTCAGTGCCGGCCCGTTTGCGGCCCGTACTCACATGGTAACATTCCATTCCTCCACAGCCGCGGCGATGACGTGGAACCCTTCGCCGTATCCCTCGCAAATCCTCGCGGCTCTCGCAGCTAGACTTTGTTTGAGGCTTTCGCCTTCTTTCGCTAAGGGTTCCCCGAGGCACAAACACAGAAATGTGCGAACTCGGGCAACATCTAGTCCCACTAGTTCGACGTAGAGCACGTTCGTGTCTTCCTCGAGAACAAATCAATCCCAGCTGGGAACTTGCCAGTGATGGTTAGCTACTAATATCCACAGTATTTTGACACACGAGGCCGGTCTAACCGTCGGACGTAGGGATCGAACCGGCTAGTGGGAGCGTCGGGGGACCTCACAAAACGGCCACATGCTAATCAAACTAAACCTGCCTGGAGGCCCTGCTGGGAGACTGTCGTCCGAGCCGAATTTATCTCTTGTGCCGCATGCTATGCATATGTGATCTTGACCTCACAAAGCTGAGCCTACTCCTCCGTGGCACCAGAACTCCAGCATAACTCATCCGCATCCAGGAACTCGAAAATCGAGTCAAGAACGATCTGGGTTGATTCGTTATATAAATTATGTCGCCGAACCTTAGAACAAACCCTTTTAGGCGTAACCTGACAAAGCCCCAACTCGAGGCTTCTGTTCTCCAATTTGAAGTGATATTGTTCTATCAAGTTGTCTAACCCCAGCATAAGAGGCACAAGGATAGGGGAGGTCTCGCTGCATAGTGATCGAAGTGAAAGTTTGGCTTACTGGCTGCCAGATTGCATTGGCACTTATCCCTCTTTGGAATCGCTCACCTTCCTTGCGATATTTCAGGATTTTCCCGTAAACGTTAATAGTAGCCAGCGGCTTCCCTTTCTGGGTTCCTAGTGAAATGGTGCCTCTGATCAACGGCTCCGGCCGTTTTTGCGCCTGCGGAAACAGACCTCCCAACGACGCCCGATCGGTTATTTTTATGGTCTCGAAGGAGGTGGTTCGTTTCCAAGTCACCGTCGCCTTACTAGAGGTGTCCTGATTCGGGCTAGCTTACCTCCCGGGCCGAGCACGGAGTGCTGATAAGGATCGGCATCGTGCCTCGGAAGCGGGGTAAGCGAGTACTAATAGTTCGCCATCTCCGGGCCGGCGGAGCTTTGTCACGGACATGATCTCCAATACCTTGCGTTATCCTACCTTGTTTGGATCGAGCTAAGTTACTAGGCCGTGATGCTTATGGTTCGAGTGGGGACTTTTGAGAGGACTTCATTTCTTATTCATGGGGTAAGAGGGGTAGCCACCGCCGTGCCAGAGCCGGACGAGTAGTTTCTCGTTTCCAGGCAGTTGGGAGGCTTGGCGGCGGGGTTGTCTAACAATACAAAAGGTCCTGTGAACAGAGGACGCGGGTATATTTAGTTGTCCTATCATCCATCACTTCTTATCTACGAAGTAGTTATCTGACCCCACGCCTCTTATCTCGCCCCCTGAGAAGATATAAGTTTGGCCTGCGAGCCTGTGTCGCTCAGGACTTGTTTTGTCCACCTGCATCAAAATCCAACATCTCGTCGTTATTCAGCTTAGATACCTACCCGTGGGAAAAATGACTTGGGAGAGTTTGGCCGCCAAGAAAAGGGCAAGCGTCGTTGACGCCATTCCACCAGAATGGCGGTTAAAGGAAGTTCCCTCTGGAGACTCTGTAATGTCGGTACCCAAGGAGAGCGGCATCCTGAGTTCAGAGGAGTTAAACATCACCGAATCCTCTGCTACCGACCTTGTACGAGACCTAGCTGCCGGAAATCTTACATCGGTAGCTGTTACAACAGCATTCTGTAAGAGGGCTGCCCTTGCACAGCAGACGGTGAGATCCCATTAGCTTCTCGGCGATGAAAACTTCGGATTCCTAAATGTATTCTGACAACGAACAGGTCAACTGCCTTCATGACTTCTTCCCAGACTATGCGCTTGCTAGGGCAAAATACCTGGATGATTACCTCGCCAAACACAAGAGACCGCTGGGGCCCTTGCATGGGTTGCCTGTCTCCCTCAAGGACCAGTGTCGTATCAAAGTTAGTCCGCAGCTCATCTTTCACTTGCCCGCATTTCTCTCTTTTCCCGGACCTGGCAGAAGGAAAGTGGGGAAAAAAAAACTGACGATGAACTTCAGGGATTCGAGACAACAATGGGATACGCCGGGTGGGTCGGTAAGACGGACGAGGAGAACTCGGTTCTTGTATCCCTTCTCGAGAACGCGGGTGCTGTGTTCTACGTCAAGACTAGTGTCCCGCAGAGCTTGATGACATGCGAAACAATGAATAACGTGTTTGGTCGGACTGTGAATCCGCGAAATAAAAACTGGGCCCCTGGGGGTAGCTCTGGTGGAGAGGGTGCCATTCTGGGCTTCCGAGGAAGCGTACTCGGCGTGGGAACTGATATTGGTATGTCAGATATACCCACGATGTTCCATCCACTGAGGGATGACGTATGCTCAATGTTGCGTCAATATGAATATAGGTGGATCCATCCGTGTACCGGCAGCCTTCAACTTTTTGTACGGCGTTCGTCCCAGCCATGGTCGCTTGCCATACGCCAAGATGGCCAACAGTATGGAAGGGCAGGAGACAATTCACAGTGTTTGCGGACCTCTTGGACACTCCGTCGAGGACTTGAGGCTCCTGATCAAGGCCGTTCTCGCAGAACAGCCATGGAACTTCGATTCCAAAGTGGTGCCTATGCCATGGCGTGGAGCTGAGGAAGACGCGGTCAAGGCAAAAATTGCATCCGGTGGCTTGACGCTAGGATTTTATTCATGCGACGGCAATGTACGCCCCGCCCTATCTCATCCCGCTTTTAGGTGCAAGTCATTCTTAACTGGTATCACTAGGTCGTTCCCCATCCGCCTATCCTTCGAGCGGTCCAAACCGTCGTTGAAAAGTTTAGGGGCGCGAGGCATACCGTTTTGCCTTGGGAACCATACAAGCACCCATACGCGGTCAACCTAGCGAACAGAATTTACGCTGCAGATGGCGGAGCAGTAAGTTAATACGAGCCGACTTGGCGCCTCGGGCCACGAACTAAGAAGTTGAAACCAGGATATATTCGCAACGCTCAAGCTCTCTGGCGAACCTTCAATTCCCCACATTGCCGCGCTCGTTGATCCGAACATGAAGAAGGCCGATCTCAACGAAGTGTGGGATATCCAGCTCGAGAAGTGGAATTACCAAATGGAATATCTCGCTCGGATCCGAGAATTCGAGGCGAGCACCGGACGAGAGCTTGATGCTATCATCGCCCCTATAACCTGCACTGCCGCCATTCGACATGACCAGTTCAAATACTACGGATATGCCACTGCAATCAACGTCCTCGATTTCACCAGCGTCGTTGTCCCTGTCACATTTGCCGACAAGGCCGTCGATGTGAAGCCGAGCGATTTCGAACCGTTGACAAAGATTGATGCCGCTATTCACGCAGAGTGTAGGTATTTCTATCCTCATATCATAACACCTTTCGCTGATATTTAATCGCCAGATGATGCCGCCGCGTATCATGGAGCTCCAGCTGCTGTGCAGATCATTGGGCGACGCTTTACGGAAGAGAAGATCATGGCC
>Ga0164243_10011543_pt1 | contig 12592 bp, 7 predicted proteins | sample OricompcompostOP_FD_108781 | JGI IMG/M metagenome (GOLD analysis project Ga0164243, IMG submission 108781) | Organic Plus compost microbial communities from Emeryville, California, USA - Original compost - Organic plus compost (OP) | ecosystem: Engineered > Solid waste > Mixed feedstock >...
ATTCCTTCAACCGGTAGACCAGTACCAGAAAACAGAACGCACCGCAAAATACGCCATTCTGATAATCGTATTGACATTTGTAGCGTTGTTCTTTACCGAAGTGATCACCAAACGGCGGATACACATCATCCAGTATGTGCTCATTGGGGCGGCCATGATCGTTTATTACACCTTACTCCTTTCCCTGGCGGAACACATCGACTTCAACGGAGCTTATGCCGTTGCTTCTGTTGCGACGATCGCGTTGATCGGTTTCTTCCTTATGCGGTTGCTGAAACATCGGCGGACGGCATTGATCTTCGCATCGATCCTCACGGTAATCTATGTTTTTATCTTCATCATCATACAGCTGCAGGACATGGCATTGCTTCTGGGCAGCATTGGCTTATTTGCAACCGTAGCACTGCTGATGTATTTTTCCGGGCGTATTAATTGGATGCCCGACAGTATGGAAGAGACCGCCGCCTAAATTAGCGACTGTCTCAAATTTAGCGGCAGCCGTATGAACACGGCTGCCGCTTTTTTATGGTGATACATGATCGTCTACTCGTAAGCGCCCCAAAACTGAAGTTCACTCCACTGAATATAGGGGACGTTGTCGGTATTGTTCTTTTTAAGGACGAACCGGATGTAACGGAATGCCTTTCCCGTTTGGTCAGGATCAATGTCGAATTCGAATCCATTTTGGACGAAAGCGATATCTTCCGCACTGGTAACACTTCCGACATTATTTGGAGTCCCCGAAGGGAAGTTTATGGTACAATCTGCCAATTTTTCCCAGTCATTTTTCCAGGTGTCTGTGCCGCCTGCTTCCGGCCAGGAAGTCCAGTATTTTAGGTTATCTGCCACGCTTCCATCGCCAATTTCAGTAATTGCTTTTGGGTTATTGGTGCCCCAAACTTCAAATTCATACCATACCCAGGCTGAATAGACGGGGTTACGACCCCTTGTGTAATATTTAAAACGGCTGTATTTAGCAGGCACGCCCATATCGATTGTTAGATACGCCGGCAGAATGTAGATAGATGATGAAGCACCGGGTACATATTGATCCATGGTAGCCGCTCTGTAATAGAGGTAGTTAGAATTATCCCATGTATTCCCATCGTAGAGACTCGGAAACTTTCCCTGATTCTGGCCCACGTAGTTGGCTTCAATGGGATCCCCACGATACAGAGCGTTGTTGTAATCGTACGGATTCCAACGAGTTACATTACCCACTTTGCCTAGAATCTGCACTTCGTATAACGGCGTGAGCACTGTGTCAAGTGGTGCGGCAGCATGGTTCCATCGATCCCGTATTTCAATGGAGAAAGTTTGCTCCCTGGCGTCAAATTGCCGAAAGGTATAACCTCCTTTTTCTGCACTGGAATAATGCCGTTCAAAGAGAACCTTTTCGCCCGTAGAATCGGTCGTATAGAGCGATACGGATATGGGGTTTTTGGACGGATTTTCCCAGTTTGTGCGAACGCCGCTAAAGGTAGCCTGCGCTGTTAAGGTTCTGCGGATCTGTTCTACCGGCGGGGTCAGGGGCTGGATGGTAACTGGAACCGGTTGTGAGAGGTTACCGCTTTTATCGACGGCATACAGCTGAACGACATGTTCCTCGGTATCTGCATAACCTTCCAAGACAATCGAATCCTTAAATGCAGATGCATAGACCTCCATGGGTTTCTCACTTTCACTGAAAGTATAAACCGCTTTTGCACCCAGCAAATCGTTGTCGCTTGGCAAGGTATAGAAGAGAATCGCTCCTCCGTTGATGTTTTTTACGTGTATGTTCGTGATCTCGCCCGGTGGAATCCCATCGGTTGGGTCGCTCCAATCCTGTACGTTTTCGCAGCTCCAAACGAAGGCGATGACCAACGCAGTTATAATAAAAAGGGGGAATTTTATTTTAAAATGATTTGTTATCAGCGGACTTCTGAAACCCGCGTTTTTTATCTGATTAGATTGCTGATTCATGGTATGTTTCAGGTTAGTTCCATCCCAGGTTTTGTACCAGTTTCCGGTTGGTGAGCAATACACTCTGCTTGATCGGCCACAGGTAATCCTTCTTACTGTACGTCATGGGGAAGATTTCTGTTTCCCGATAGAACTCTTCGGTTGTTTCTCCGCGAATGTTTAAGCCGCGTATCGGTCGGTTAAGGTACGTTTCCGCGAGTTTCCAACGTTTCAGGTCCCAGAACCGTGCCCCTTCAAAAGCCAGTTCGTTCAGCCGTTCGCGACGGATAATGTCGCGCATACCCTCTTTTTGAAGCGGTTTTTCGGCATCAACAGCGTAATCCCGCCAGCTTTCTACCACGCCATCCAGTCCGCTGCGCTCCCTTACCATATCGATGTACTGGTACACCTCACTTGTTGGCGATGGAAGGGCCTCGTTCAGGGCTTCCGCGTACATCAGGTAAAGGTCCGCTAACCGGATAATGGGAAAAGCATACCGAAAGGCTGTAAAGGTGTTACTGTTATCCGGTACTGAAGACCGAAAATGGAGCCATTTTTTACAGATATAACCGGTAGCGGGGTAACGCTGTACAGGGTTGGCACCGCCCCCCACTTTACCGGCCTGAAGGTCAGTTACCCATAAATTGTCGTCTGAGGTAATCCGGCTGTTACCATAGAGGGTCCCCCCATCAAAGATAACAGATCCGTAAAAGCGGGCTTCCCGGTCAAAATGTAACTGGATGGTCCGATGATTTTCCCGGATGTAATATCTGTCAGCTGCAGTGGCGGTTCTGATGGACATAGGGTCAACACCTATCCATTCTTTATCCTCTTCGATGGGAACCCCATTTTTGGTATAAAATTGTTCGACTACCTGAAGCGTTGGCGCAAATGTACGGTAAAGGCCGCCTCCGTTTTGGGCAACAAAAAATACCGGATGACAAGCGCGCTGTAGAGCGAGCGTATTGGTCTTCGAATCTCCCCAAATGATTTCGTCATTCCAAAGCTCAGTAGCAGCTCCCCTGACCTGCATTGCGAGAATAGTTTTTTCGTTTAGAGCGGCTGCGTGGGAAGGGTTGGTTGTGCTGAAATCATACAGTTTGTGACCGGCTTCATGTGCGATGTCAATGGCTGCTCTTAGGGCCTCAGCGGCCCTTTGCCACTTTTCTACCGAATAATTTTGTGGGAAAAGTTGAATATTTCGGTCGTCCACTATACCGGCGTAATCCGTATTTCCATTGAACAACGGGCTGGCTGCTAACGCCAATACCTGTGCCTTCACGGCCAGGGCTATTGCTTGTGTGGGGCGTCCGATCTCATTGGTTTGATCTTCAATTTTCAGGGGTAAATCCACCACGGCTTCATCAATCAACGAAACAATATAGTCGACCACTTCATCTACTGGCTCACGGTATCGTTGTGCGGCTTCTCCTTTCGCGTTGAGAGGTAGGTTTTCCTTGATCAGTGGAATAGGGCCGTACATGCGAAATAACCAGAAATGATAATAGGCTTTTAGAAATTTGGCCTCGGCAATCCAGCGTATCCGTTCTTCGTCGTACAGATCATACGGTAGATGAATGTTTTCTAAAAAAATATTGCAATCGCTTAGTGCTGTAAACAATGCCTTTCCGCCGTTCAGGCTATAGGAATTTTCATTTTGTTCGCTTGCCCAGTAATTGGCTAACGGGGAATTGGTTCCCTGCGCGCCGCGTGCGATGTACCAAAGTCGGGGATTCATGCCGTCTACCGGGTCGATATACCACGTTTCATCCCCGCCGAGCATGGCCGGATTGGAGCCTGCATCGGCAAAGGCGGGTAAATAACTGAACAATCCGTATAGAAAGCCTTCGGCTTGATACCGCGTTTTAAACGCGTGATCTACGGTCGGAATATCGTCAGGAACCACGTCTAGAAAATTTTGGCATGACACGGTTAGAACACAGCTTATTATGGATAGGTATTTTATTAAAATTTTCATATTCCTTAAAACGAAAGATTGACACCTAAATTAAAGACACGTTGGAGCGGATATCCCAAGCCACTGCTACCCATTTCCACGTCCCACAACTTGAAATTATTGAATAAGAGAAGGTTGGTGCCGCTAAGGTAAACGCGGAACGCGGTTAAGTTGACCCGTTCAATCCACCGGTTGGGCAGTGAATAGCCGATTTCGGCACTTTTGAAACGTAGGAATGCATTGTTGCGCATAAACCAGGTGCTGCGTTGGGCGTTGTTGTCAATGAGGGTATTTGACAACCGTGGCCAAGCCGCTTTGGGGTTTTGCGACAATTCGGTCCAATGGTCGTCGGCAATAAATTGAGCGAGCCCCGTCTCCAGAATCTGGTCTCCCGAGGTTCGTTGCCGGAAGGGCGACATGGTGGCGTAGTCAATCCAAAAGGAAGAGCGGGCCGAACCTTGGAAGAACACAGATATATCAAAGTTCTTATAGCCGGCAGACAAGCCGAAGCCGTAATTAACTTCGGGTGTCGTAGGATAGCCGATGGGCACTCTATCGATTTCATTGATGATGTTGTCACCGTTGATATCCTTATACTTAATGTCTCCCGGCATATATTCTCCGAAATCCTGACGGGGTGAATTTGCAATATCTGCTTCATCGATAAACAATCTTTCCGCCACATATCCCCACTGTTGCGAAACGGCATGTCCTTTCTTCGACAGCCACTCCATATTGGTGAGTGAATATTCCGGTTCCTCGTAATAAAGAAAGGTAGAATGTGCATAGGTAAAGTTGGCTCTTCCGATCAACCAGGCATCGGCGGAGAGGCTATGGTTGTAATCCAACGAAACATCGATTCCTTTTCCCTGTGCTTCACCGACATTCACCTGGGGTGTTCTCCATAACCCCATTTCTGTGGGGACGTCTGCACGTGATTGCAGAATGTTGCTTCTGTACTCGTGGAACAGGTCTGCCTGAATATCTACTTTTCCCTTAAACAGGCCCAGTTCGATACCGAGATTTGTTTTTTGGGCGATCTCCCAACCGATGTTGGGGTTTGCATAATTTCTAATGAGTACGCCGTTGCGACTGATACCATTAAAGTTATAACCGGTTGTGAAGCTCCCGCCACCGCCAATGGCCACATCGGATAGATAAAAGAAGCGTTGGGCGCCGATTTCGTCGTTCCCCACCAAGCCGTAGGTGCCACGGAGTTTCAGCTTGGAGACCACTTCTTTTAATCTACCTGTCCAGAAGGGTTCATGGTCTACCGACCATCCGATACCGATCGAAGGAAAGAAGCCCCAGCGATGACCTTTGTCGAACTTTTCAGAGCCGTTGTAACCGAAGTTGAATTCTGCAAAATAACGGCTGTCGTATCCATAGGTAAATCGACCGGACAATCCGAGGTTACGTTGCGGCAAAGACTCGGCAAGCGTGGCAGCGTTCGCAATCAGTGCATTGCGGGCGATTCCCACCAACATACCGCTTACGGTATGCTTGTCATGGAAGGTCCGATTGTAAGCCAAGGCGGCTTCGCCATAAAAAGAACTTTGTACCGTTTTGTAGCCAGGCCTATATTCAATATACTCATTAGCCGTAGTCGGATTTAGTTCCATTAGGCCATATTCGTCTGTAAAGCGGTTGTATTGCGTGACCTGGTAATAAAAAGGGCTGTATGCTCGTGTGAGATCAAACCCTGCGTTTCGCGTTGTATTACCTAACACGCGCGCAGTAAGGCCCTCTATCCATTCACTAAAGTCTTGTTTAAGTTCAATCTGGGCCATCATTTTCGATTTGCTCTCTTCCCGGTAACCTCTTAGCATTTCTGCATAAGGATTCATGTATGAGTCACCTTCAAATCCGCCAAACAGGATATGATCGGCTCCTGCGAATACCCTATCGGGTTCAAAATACGCCGGGAAACGCACGGGACTCACTTGAAGTGCCTTTCTGTACATATCGCTACCGCCTGTTATGGGACCGATGTAATCATCGAACGTACCGTGTACACGGACGACGGCCTCGGTGGACCTGGTGAGATTAATATTGATGTTGGAGCGGATCAGGTATTGCTCGTAGTTGACGTTGCTATTGAAATTATTTCGCTCGTCTACTTTCAAAATGCCGTTGTCTTTCGAATAGGAGCCAGCGATGTAATAACGTGCTACGGTACCACCGCCGGAAATATTCAGGTTGGCCCGTTGGTTCACCGCTACATCCTTTGTGAGCATGTCGATCCAATCCGTGGCCGGATACACAAATTGATTCCGGTCGGGATTCATCGTGGCGTCAATTTGGCTATTTGAATAAGGCGTAGGTGCCAGTGGATCCCGGGTAGAAGCAGCTTCGTTAGCCAGCCGCATGTAGGTAATCGGATCCGCCAATTTGAGGGTAGATGTAGGCTGGGAAAATGAATTTTCAATGCGGAAGTTAACGGCTACTTTTCCTTCTTTTCCTTCTTTTGTCGTAATCAAAATTACACCGTTTGCTCCCCGCGCACCATACAGTGCCGTTGCGGTGGCATCTTTCAGCACCGAAAAACTTTGAATGTCATCTGGATGCATTTTGGACAGATCCGATGCGGATACTTCAACGTTGTCGATTAAGATCAGTGGATCCACCTTACCCGTTCCGAATGTAGTAACACCACGGATAAAGAAATTGGCATTATCATAGCCGGGCTCGCCACTGGTCTGATAAGAAATCATCCCCGCAATACGTCCTGAAAAGGCGGTGGTAAAGTTACTGCTTGGTACCCTCAGTTCTTTTGGCGAGATGGTCGTGATAGAAGAGACGACGCTTTCTTTTTTTTGTGTACCGAAAGCTACAACGGTTACTTCATCAAATTCATTGGCTTTAGGCATTAGTTGGATGGAAATTACCTTTTGAGTACCGACGACGATCTGTTGCGTATCGTATCCGACAAATGATATTTCCAACACGTCTTCCGGCTCTACGTTGATGGAGAAACTTCCGTCCACATCCGTTATAACCCCTCTGGTTGAACCTTTTACTGTAATAGAAACGCCCGAAAGCGGGTTGTCGTTTTCATCCTTGACGACACCGGCCACAGGTGCAGGCTGTATTTTTTGATTTCGTTCGGACGCGTTCTTTTCGGTTAGCAGAATGAAATCGTTTTTGACCTGATAGTCCATGTCGACGAATTGGAGCAGGTCTCTAAGCACTTCGCCGGCCTTTTTGTAAGCGCGATACGTGATTTTTTTCTTCAAATACCCGGCATCGTTAGCATAGGCCAAAGGGAGCGCATATTCTCCTTGTAATTGTTCCAATGCTTCTTCGATAGAGATATCCTGATACTGTACTCGAATACGCCGTTCGAGCCGTTCGGTCTGACCCAAACCAGTGTGGCTGGCTAAGACGGCGGATACTGTTAGTAAACTGCCAGCCACCAATGCGGATATACGCATAATGTACCTGCTATAAATCGTTGATAAATGTAGAGTCGTCGTATTTTTTTGCATTTTTGCAAAGCTGAATTAAGATGAACTGATAAGTGGTTGATCGCGCTATCTTACAGCAAGTTTCTCAGGCCAACTGTAAAATAGCATTTAGCACGATCCAGGAGTGCCTAGCATTTCTGGATCTCTTTTAAATACGTCCGTGTTGTGTTTTCTACATAGTAAATACTCCTATTTTTTGATTTCCCATGCGTTGGTATGTTTGATGAACTTGGCATTCACCACAAAGGCCAACGTCTCGATTATCTTTTCCGGTTTTCCGTGCTTCAACGATATGGTCAATCGCTGATTTGCCAACGTTGAATCCACCATAACGCTCCGTCCGTAGATTCGTTCATATTTTTTCAGGATCTTTTTCAACGGCTCGTTCGTACAGATCAGATCCTGAAGCTCCCAACTTGAGCGTTTATCTTCAGCTATGGTCCAATTGCCGTTGGACCATAGCGCTTGCTGGCCTTGAGTTAAAATGCAAGTTTTTTGCGTACCCAAATCCGAATGCTGTTTTGGGTCCACATTGTCTTCTAACAATATTTGTAAGGCTGTATCTGCGGGCACCCCAACCACTTTTACCTTTCCCTCCATCACCGATATTTTCTGATCAATATCCGAATCAACCGTGAAGGCAGTACCTAAGACGTGGGTAGTGAACTCGTTGCTAACGATGATGAATGGCCTTTGCGAATCTTTTGCGACATCGAAATAACCTTCGCCGTCGAATTGTACTAAGCGTATATGGGCAATATCCGCTTTTGGATAGCGCAGTGTGGAGCTGCCGCTGACGTTGACCTTTGTACCATCCATCAACAGGACCTCTTTGCGCTGGCCTGCTTGGGTTTTGACGGTTACCCATTCGATGGGTTTATTTGAGGGAGGGCTAAATATGAAAAGGCAAGCAGTTATCACGAACGCAACGGCAACGGTTGCCACCGCGATGGTAATTTTTTTGCCTTGTTTCAATCGTCGAACGGGAGGTTCAGAAACTCCAATGGTGTCTGTCAGCCGTTTTCGTAAGCGGGAACTTCCAGCGTGATCGGGTAAGGCGTTTTGCTGCGCCTTCAGCATCGCATATACTTTGTCCGCTTCCTGAATATATTGGCTTATACCGTCCCTTATATTCAATAGGTGGTTTAACCTCGCTCGTTCGTCGTCGCTTATTTCGTTCGCACGTAGTTTTTTGAGCAATGTCTGAAGTTCGTTTTCTTGCATATACCTATATATAGGGGAAAACGTGAACTTGGTAGGGATCGAAATATTAAAATTTGTTAACTCATTTATTGTCAAAAACATATTTTTGTGCAAACCAATTTGACACGTACTAGGAAGCTTACTTTGGCAGCAAATGCCGACTAAAATTAGGAATGGAGAACTCGACGGAAATATATTGGGTTAATCTTCAGCTCAAGCGCGGAGATCATCAGGCATTTTTAGCTGTTTATGAATCCGAGCGTCGGGTCTTATATCGCTTTGTAAAAAAATTCATTCAGGATGACGATACGGTTTACGATATCCTACATGACGCCTTTTCATCGCTTTGGCGGGTCCGGCATCGTCTTTCTTGCCGCTACCCGGTAGAAGGTTATCTTTTCCGGATCACACGGAATTTGGTCTATCAAACACTCCGGGAAAAAGCGAAATCAATCGTCATACCGATGGAAATAGATGCTGAAAAGTATCAACATTCGACGATTGAAATCGGTTACCTAGAGAAGGAATACAGTGCGATGCTGAAAGACGCGGTGGAGGCGTTACCCCCTCAACGGCAGCGGATTTTCAAACTCGCTCGTGAGGAGGGTAACACGTATGAACATATAGCGGACTCGTTATCTATTTCCCGGCAAACGGTAAAGGAGCATATGAGTCTCGCTATGAAGTCTATCGTTGACCATATTCAGAAGGAGCACGGCGTTAATGTTCGACTTAAGCCATTTTAGGGTCAGATGGTCCCGTTTATTTCTTGAAAAATTCCATTTCCATTTGTAGCGTGTAGTTGTTTTTATTATCATTGGGCATGGTAACAGTAAATCGATCGTTGTGGGTGCTATTCTTGGTATCCATCGTATTCAACCTCCACGGACAGACCCCAGACACGCTACGTGTACTCGCCATCGGAAACAGTTTTTCTCAGGATGCAGTGGAGCAGTACTTACATGAACTAGCTGATGCGTCCGGAAAGACGATGATCATCGGAAACCTCTACATCGGCGGGGCACCGCTGTCATTGCACTGGAAAAACGTGCAAACGGATAGCCCGTCTTATAGCTATCGTAAGATTGACGCCACGGGGCGGAAGGAGACGGTAGAGAAGGTAAGCATACGCTCGGCGCTTCTGGACGATCATTGGGATTACGTGTCGCTTCAGCAGGCAAGTCCCCTTTCGGGCCGGTTCAACACGTATGAGGAGCCGCTCCGGGGATTGCATCGTTATATTGATAGCGTGACCGGTGGAAGCGTACGTTTCATATGGCACCAGACATGGGCCTACGCACCTACGTCTACCCATACGGGGTTTGCGCACTATAACCGCGACCAACAGACTATGTACCGGGCCATCATGGAGGCATCGGAAAAAGCGGTTGGGCTGGTACCCATTACGTTGTTGGTGCCCAGCGGCACGGCGATCCAGAATGCGCGGACTGTGCTCGGCGATGACCTTACCCGAGACGGCTTTCATTTGGACCTGAACATCGGCCGTTTCATTGCGGCCTGTGCCTGGTTTGAGTCGCTGTACGGGGAGCCGGCCCCTGTAGAAAAATACCGGCCTGAACCGGTGACGGAACGGGAAGCGCAGGTAGCGCAGCAGGCGGCACATGCTGCGGTCCAACAACCGTTTTCGGTAACCAAATTGTCAGTGGATGTGGGAGCGGGCCAGTAATCTCCTGACCACCCGAATACTTTCTGTAGACTGGATGCGTGGGTTGGGTGATGCTTCTTTTGGTACTCGATCATATCCGCAGCCTGATGCATATCGGGGAGCAGGAAGATCGCTTTTTGTACCTGCAAATAGTATAAATATTTTGATTATATAAGGTAAAATTTACCTATGTTTGGCCATTATAAATTGAGGAATTATGACGCAATCTCAGGATGCTAAATCGAATTATAGCGTTTCTTTAGCCACTTTGACCACCTTATTTTTTATGTGGGGATTTATTACCTGCATGAACGATATTCTTATCCCCCATTTAAAGGAGCTTTTTCAGCTTACGTATTTTCAGGCGATGCTGGTTCAGTTTTCCTTTTTTGGTGCATATTTTATCGGTTCGGTGATATATTTCGTCGTTTCTTATTTCTCCGGTGACCCGATCAATAAAATAGGGTACAAGGGAGGTATTATCCTGGGATTGCTGATCTCTGCACTGGGGTGTCTTTTGTTTTATCCGGCGGAACAGACTGCTGTTTATCCGATGTTTCTGCTGGCCTTGTTTACCCTCGGCCTGGGGTTTACGTTGCTACAGATTTCGGCCAATCCCTACGTGGCGATCCTCGGGCCGCCCGAGGGGGCTTCCAGCCGGCTTAACCTTGCCCAGGCGTTTAACTCGTTGGGTACAACCATCGCTCCCGTATTGGGCGGGTATCTGGTTTTCGAATTCTTTGCGGAAGGGGGAGAAATTACTCCCGATGCAACCAAGATTCCCTACCTGATCTTCGGGTTGTTGTTTATCCTGCTGGCCGTGTTTGTGCGGATGATCAAACTTCCGCGATTTCAGGCGGAAGAAGTGGGAGGCGGCAAGCTGGGCGCCCTCGCATTCCCGCAGCTTCGAGGCGGTGTACTGGGTATTTTCTTCTATGTAGGTGCCGAAGTGGCGATCGGAAGCCTGATTATCAGTTTTATCAGTCAACCCGAGATCATGGGCTTGAACGAACATGTGGGCAAAAATTACCTGTCGCTCTATTGGGGGGGTGCGATGATCGGCCGCTTCCTGGGGTCTATTTCACTGAATGACAAGCTGAATGCAGTGAAAAAGGCAACGTATATGGTGTTGGCGGCAGTGGCAGTTTTTCTGGTTATCTATAGCATTGTGGATCTTTCCTTTGGCCAGATTTCGACGTTTCTTGTGTTCATCATCTTGAATTTTATCGCCTTCTTAATCGGGAGTTCCGTGGCCTCTCGTGCCCTGACGGTGTTTGCCGTTGTGAACATCGGGTTGATCCTGGCAACAGTGTTGGGTTCCGGCAGCTGGGCCATGTGGACGCTGCTGGCTGTGGGGTTGTTTAATTCTATTATGTGGTCCAATATCTTTACATTGGCCATCACGGGTTTGGGCGCGCATACCAGTCAAGGGGCATCGCTGTTGGTGATGGGTATTCTGGGCGGCGCGTTGATACCGCTTTTCCAAGGGTGGATGGCAGATATCATCGGGCTGAAGCTTTCTTTCTTTATTCCGGCCATCTGCTATGTTTACGTGGCCGGCTATGGATTGTATTGCGGGCGGAAGCTCGGCAGGATTAGCCAGTCGGAACCCGTGGCGGGCGGCCATTAAGAAAGGTATTACGGCAAATAGTGTATCAGCCTACGCAAACGTTGTGTGGGCTTTTCTTTTTCGGAGAGGCTAATTTTGGAAGCTAAGTGATTAGCCAATTCATAAGCCCATGCAGACACTTGCCCCCGAGGATTACATTGTTTTTGCCGTTTACTTTCTGATCGTTGCCGGGTACGGCCTTTATATCTATTTCCGGAAACGGGTTGGGAATGAGTCTACCCGGGAATACTTTTTGGCGGAGGGAAAGCTGACATGGTGGGCCATTGGCGCATCCCTGATTGCTTCTAATATTTCCGCTGAGCAGTTTATAGGCATGAGTGGCTCGGGTTTTAAGATGGGCCTGGCCATTGCCTCCTATGAGTGGATGTCTGCATTGACCCTGATCATCGTGGCTGTTTTCTTCATCCCGGTTTATCTGAAAAATAAAATATTTACCATGCCGCAGTTCCTGAGCCAACGGTATAATGATACGGTTGGGCTAATCATGGCGGTGTTTTGGTTGTTGCTTTATGTGGTAGTCAACCTCACATCTATCCTTTTTTTGGGAGCGTTGGCGATCAACAGCTTATCCGGCGTTGACCTGACGGTTTGTATGTACTTTCTGGCAGGGTTTGCCATCGTGATCACGCTGGGCGGCATGAAGGTAATCGGCTACACCGATGTGATACAGGTGGCGTTCCTTGTGTTTGGAGGGCTGGCGACGACCTACCTGGCTCTGAACCTGG
>Ga0164243_10011544_pt1 | contig 12591 bp, 10 predicted proteins | sample OricompcompostOP_FD_108781 | JGI IMG/M metagenome (GOLD analysis project Ga0164243, IMG submission 108781) | Organic Plus compost microbial communities from Emeryville, California, USA - Original compost - Organic plus compost (OP) | ecosystem: Engineered > Solid waste > Mixed feedstock >...
CTGGCCTGGCAGGCGGCCGCTTCCCTCGGAACCTCGGTCGTGCGACAGCTGGCAGCAAAACGTGATGCGGAAGCGGCACTGCCACTGCTATGGCGTGCCCACGAAGCGGGCATGCCCTGGACTCCTGGCATGCTCGCCGCACATCTGGAAGCCGTCGGAGAACACGTGCAGGCCGAGTCCCTAGCCCGAATCGCCGCTGACACAGGTGACCGGGAACCCCTAGAGGTCCTGGCCGAGAACCGGGCTTGTGACGATCCTGGTGGCACCTGGAGGGCGCTGCTGGCCAACGGCCTGACAGCACAGGGAACAACCGCACTCCCCTGGTGAGATGGGAGTATTGGTAGCGGCGGGCAGTGGCGCGACCTCAGAGTTTGGACGGAATGGCCAGCAGAACGCTTCACCTCGTGGATGGACGTGGCAGTGGCCAGGCGCTCCTGGTAACTGGTGCTGTCCTGTGGCTGGGCCAGAGAGTGAGGTGAGCTGCCCCCGGTTTCGTGGAGTCCCTGAAGCCAGGCTTATGATCCTGGCCCGAAGGAGAACCACGAGCAGTGCCAGCACCACGTAAGTACCCGGACGAGCTCCGCGAGCGGGCCGTGCGCGAGGTCCGCACCACCGGCCGTCCGATCGCACATGTCGCGAAGGATCTGGGCATCCACAAGGAGGCCCTGCGCGGCTGGGTCCGCCAGGCTGAGGCGGACAGCGGTGAACGCGATGACCGGCTGACCAGCGTCGAGCGGGAAGAGCTGAAGCAACTCCGCAAAGAAGTAGCGGAGTTGAGACGAGCGAACGAGATCCTCAAAGCGGCGAGTGCGCTTTTTGCCCAGGAGCTCGACCGTCCCCGGACGAGGCCGACCAGGTGATCGACAGCCTGAAAGACAGCGGCTTCGGGGTCGGGCCCGTATGCCGGGTGCTCGGCTGGTCCGAGTCGGCTTACTACGCCCGCAAGAAGCGGCCGAAGTCGTCCCGCCGGCTGCGGGACGAGCAGCTCATGCCCCTGATCGAGCAGGTCCATGCCGAGTCGGGCGGCACCTATGGCGCCCGCCGGATCACCCGCGCGCTGCGGCGCAGGGGCGTCGATGTGGCCCGCTGCACGGTCGAACGGCTGATGCGTGAGCTGGGCCTGGAGGGCGTCATCCGCGGTCAACGCCGCAGGACCACCGTGCCCGAGCCGCTGGCGCCCCGCCCGCCGGACCTGGTCGACCGCGACTTCACTGCCTCCCGCCCCGACCAGCTGTGGGTGGCGGACATGACGTATGTCCGCACGTGGTCGGGCTGAGCATACGTGGCGTTCGTCCTGGACGTGTACTCGCGGATGATCGTGGGCTGGCAGGTCGCGAACCACATGCGGACCGAACTCCCGCTGGATGCACTGGAGATGGCGCTGTGGAGACGGAGGATCAAGAAGGACTCCGGCCTCATTCATCACAGCGACCGCGGGTCGCAATACGTGTCAATTCGGTACACCGACCGGCTCGCCGACGTCGGCGCCTCCGCGTCGGTCGGCTCCGTCGCGGACAGCTATGACAACGCGATGGCCGAAGCCCTGAACGGCACCTTCAAGGCCGAGCTGATCGAGATGCAAGGTCCCTGGAACGACGTCGACCAGGTCGAGCGGGCGATCTTCCAGTGGGTCACGTGGTACAACGAAGAGCGTCTGCACTCCGCGCTCGACTACGTGCCGCCGGCCGAGTACGAGGAAGCTTTCTGGCGGAGCCAGGAGCAAGCCCCGCAGTCTGCTTGAAACAAGATCACCGGACTCTACGAAACTCGGGGCAGTTCACGGTGCAGCTTGGCCCATACCCTGGCCTTCGTCCACTCGGTGAATCGTCGGTGGGCCGTCGCCCCCGACGGCCCGAAAGACGCTGACGGCAACTGCTGCCACGTGCAGCCCGACGTGGCCACGAACACGATCGCCGCCAGTACCTCCCCCACGCACATGTCGAAAGTTTCGGGAGCGCTCCCGCCTGCCGAGGTCAAGTCGATCAATTCGCTGACCTGCGACTTCGAAAGACATTCGACGGGTTGCCGCGCACAGGGTTGTCAGGGACATGGACGCCTTCTACAGTCCCCTCCCGGAACACCATTGGGAGCGCTCCCATCAATGGGGAGGCGGGAGCGCTCCCGTCGGTAGCCCGCACCCCCTCCCGAGAGGTCCCCCACATGCCACGGTTACGGCACCACCCCCGCACCCTGCGCGCCGTGTCGGCGGCGCTCCTCACCGCCCTCGCCGCCCTCGCGGCGCTGCTGACCGCGACCGCCCCCGCACAGGCCGACACCACGATCTGCGAAGAGTTCGGCTCGACCGTCATCCAGGGCCGTTACGTCGTCCAGAACAACCGCTGGGGCACCAGCGCCACCCAGTGCGTCACCGCGACCGACTCCGGCTTCCGGGTCACGCAGGCCGACGGCTCGGTGCCGACCAACGGCGCGCCGAAGTCGTACCCGTCGGTCTTCAACGGCTGTCACTACACGAACTGTTCGCCGGGCACCGCGCTCCCCGCGCGGATCAGCGGCATCTCCTCCGCGCCCAGCAGCATCTCGTACGGCTTCGTCGACAACGCCGTGTACAACGCCTCGTACGACATCTGGCTGGACCCGACGCCCCGCACCGACGGGGTGAACCGGACCGAGATCATGATCTGGTTCAACCGGGTGGGGCAGATCCAGCCGATCGGCTCGCAGGTCGGCACGGCCTCCGTGGCCGGGCGCACCTGGGAGGTGTGGTCCGGCGGGAACGGCACCAACGACGTGCTGTCGTTCGTCGCTCCGTCCGCGATGAGCAGCTGGAGCTTCGACGTGATGGACTTCGTCCGGGCGACCGTCGCCCGCGGGCTGGCGGGCAACGACTGGTACCTGACGAGCATCCAGGCCGGTTTCGAGCCCTGGCAGAACGGTGCGGGTCTCGCGGTCAACTCCTTCTCGTCGACCGTGAACACGGGCGGCTCGCAGAACCCTGGTGACCCGAACGGCCCGGGTGATCCGGGCACGCCGGCCGCCTGCACGGTGTCGTACGCGACGAACGTGTGGCCGGGCGGCTTCACCGCGAACGTCACCGTCACCAACAACGGTTCGGCTCCCGTGGACGGCTGGCGGCTCGCCTTCACCCTGCCCTCCGGGCAGAGCGTCGTGCACGCCTGGAACGCGTCCGTCTCCCCCTCCTCGGGCGCGGTCACGGCCACCGGACCGGCCGAGAGCGCACGGATCGCCGCCGGCGGCAGCCAGAGCTTCGGCTTCCAGGGCGCCTACAGCGGCAGCTTCGCGCAGCCGGCCGCCTTCCAGCTGAACGGCACCGCCTGCAGCACCGTGTGAGGACCGCGGCGGGCCCCCTCCCGCCGTGACCCCGACGCTTCCGGGGCCCGCTCTTCCCTCCCTGCGCCGACGGGGCGGGCCCCGCAAGCCCGTACGTCCCGCCCAGGGGGCGGCCCGTGAGCCGCGACCGCCGCCCCCTCCCGTCCGCGCCGCGGACGGCCGTACCGGCGGACGGGTGCCCACGCACCCGCCGCCGGCCGGTCCCGTCCCGCGGCGCGACGGCCCCTCGACCCCCCGCCCGTCCGGCTGGCGCCCTCCCCGGCCGGGCGGGGGCTTCAACCGCCGGCTCCCCCACCCCTCTCGCACCGCCCATGAAGAACTCAGCATCGGGACAGGAGACTCCATGGCTCTGAGAAGCAGACTCGTCTCTCTGGCAGCGGTACTGGCGACCCTCCTCGGAGGGCTCGGTCTCAGTTTCCTCTGGCAGAAGGACGCGCAGGCGCACGGCGTGGCGATGATGCCAGGGTCGCGCACCTACCTGTGCCAGCTGGACGCCGTCACCGGCACCGGCGCGCTCGACCCGACCAACCCCGCCTGCAAGGCCGCGCTCAACCAGAGCGGCGCCACGGCCCTCTACAACTGGTTCGCCGTCCTCGACTCCCAGGCCGGCGGACGCGGTCAGGGCTACGTCCCGGACGGCACGCTCTGCAGCGCGGGCGACCGCTCCCCCTACGACTTCTCCGCCTACAACGCGGCCCGCTCCGACTGGCCGCGCACCCACCTGACATCGGGCTCGACGATCAAGGTGCAGTACAGCAACTGGGCCGCGCACCCGGGTGACTTCCGGGTGTACATCACCAAGCCCGGCTGGTCGCCCACCTCGCAGCTGGGGTGGAACGACCTGGAGCTGATCCAGACGGTCACCGACCCGCCCCAGCAGGGCTCCCCGGGCGCCAACGGGGGCCACTACTACTGGAACCTGCAGCTGCCCTCGGGCCGTTCCGGTGACGCGCTGATCTTCATGCAGTGGGTGCGCTCGGACAGTAAGGAGAACTTCTTCTCCTGCTCCGACGTGGTCTTCGACGGCGGCAACGGCGAGGTCACCGGCATCCGCGGCTCCGGCACGGACCCCGGCACCGACCCCACCCCCGACCCGACCGACCCCACCGACCCGCCGCACACCGGTGAGTGCATGGCCGTCTACAGCGTGACCAACTCCTGGAGCGGCGGCTTCCAGGGCTCCGTCGAGGTGATGAACCACGGGACGTCCCCGCTGAACGGCTGGGCCGTGCAGTGGAAGCCCGGGCAGGGCACCACGATCGGCAGCGCCTGGAACGGCACCCTGACGAAGGGCTCGGACGGCACGGTGACGGTGCGGAACGCCGACCACAACAGAGTGATCCCGCCCGACGGGAGTGTGTCGTTCGGCTTCACGGCCACATCCAGCGGCAACAACTTCCCGGTGGGCACGATCGGTTGCGTCAATCCGTAACACCCGCGCGATGAACGGGTGACAGGTCCCCGTCCGGTGCGCCGTCCGCCACTCCCCCACTGCGAGGGCGGACGGCGCTTCGCCGTTCAGGGCCGGGTCCCCTGTCCTCGAGCTCACTCCGCAGGGGCCGGTTCCCGCACCGGTGCGGCCGCCTGGCGGAAGGGCCGGTGCGGTCCGGGGGCGTCACCCCGGGCCGCACCGGCCCTTCGTATGAAAGGGCCTCGCCCGGGTCAACGGAAGATCACCGACCGGTCTCGCCGGGACACCGCTGTTCCCGCATCGAGACGCACCTGCAACACCTCGTACCGCACGTTTCCGCCTGCCGCGCCGTCACAGTCACTGAAGCGGCGTCGACCGACACAGGGGGTACACAGGATGAAGCGGCACGGAACACGACGGCCGGCCGGGGTGCTGCTGGCACTCACCGCGGCCTGCGGGCTGCTGCTCACCGGATGCGGCGGGGACGGCGACAGCGGGGCGCGCAAGAGCGACGCCTCCTACGACGGCGCCACCCGCGACGTGCCACGCCCGCCCGCCCCGGAAGGCTCGGGCCGGTACGAGGGCGGTGAGCGGGAGGGCGAGCAGGAGTCCCGGGACGTGGCGCCGGAGCCGGACTACCTGTCGACGTTCGCGCTGGACGTCGACACCGCCTCCTACGGCTACGCCCGGCGCACCCTCGACGAGGGCCGGCTGCCCGACCCGTCGACCGTACGCCCGGAGGAGTTCGTCAACAGCTTCCGGCAGGACTACCCGCGCCCCGACGGCGACGGCTTCACGGTCACCGTGGACGGTGCGCGCACCGACGAGGAGGACTGGTCGCTGGTGCGGGTCGGGCTCGCCACCCGGAACGCCGAGGCGGACGCCGAACGGCCGCCCGCGGCCCTCACGTTCGTCATCGACATCTCCGGGTCGATGGGCGAACCGGGACGGCTCGACCTCGCCCAGGAGGCGCTGGGCACCATGACCGACCGGCTGCGCGACGACGACTCGGTCGCCCTCGTCACCTTCAGCGACGAGGCGGAGACCGTGCTGCCGATGACCCGGCTCGACGGCAACCGGGGCGAGATCCACGACGCGATCGACAGCCTGGAGCCGATCGACTCCACCAACCTCGGCGCCGGCGTGGAGACCGGCTACGAGACCGCCGTGGAGGGGCTGCGCAAGGGCGCCACCAACCGGGTCGTCCTGGTGTCCGACGCCCTCGCCAACACCGGCGAGACGGAGGCGGGCGCCATTCTGGAGCGGATCTCCGAGTCCCGGCGGGAGCACGGCATCACCCTGTTCGGCGTGGGCGTCGGCAGCGACTACGGCGACGCGCTCATGGAGCAGCTCGCCGACCGGGGCGACGGGCACACCGTGTACGTGTCCGACGAGGAGGACGCCCGGGAGGTGTTCTGCGACGAGCTGCCCCGCAACATCGAGCTGACCGCCCGTGATGCCAAGGCGCAGGTGGCCTTCGACCCGGAGACGGTCGCCGAGTTCCGCCTGGTCGGCTACGACAACCGCAGGGTGGCCGACGACGACTTCCGCGACGACCGGGTCGACGGCGGCGAGGTCGGCCCCGGCCACACCGTGACCGCCCTTTACGCGGTGCGCACCCGGCCCGGCGCCGAGGGGCACCTCGCCACGGCGACCGTGCGCTGGCTCGACCCCGCCAGCCGCACCCCGCACGAGGAGACCGGCGGCCTGGAGGCCGAGGGGCTTGCGGAGTCGGTGTGGCGGGCACGGCCCCGGCTGACGGTGACGGCGACCGCCGCGTACTTCGCCGACGCGCTGCGCTCCGACGGCCACCGGGAGAGCTCGCTGCCCGGCGCCCCCGGTCTCGGTGAACTGTCCGAGCGCGCCGAAGGGCTGGCGGCGCGGACCGAGGACGCGGACGTGCGGGAGCTGGCGGAGGCGATCCGTACGGCGGACGGACTGGACTGATCGCGACGGGACCGTTGACTCGTTCTTACGCACGGGTAAGTTGACTCCCGAGTAAGTAAGCACGGAAGCAAGTACGGACAGCACCAGCAGGACAGTCAGCCGCGACCGGGAGCCGTCATGGGCGTACGCAAGGATCTGAAACGGGCGAAACGACGGGCCGATCTGGCGGGCCGCACCACCGTCGAGACCGTCAAGGACGAGAACGGGACCGTCCGCGAGGTCCGTTCGAAGGTCCTGGCCGCACACCCCGCCTCCGGCACGACCGCCGACATCCCGTTCACCAACGCGGACGAGGCGCCCGACGCGGTCGTGCTGCGCCGCGAGGAGGGGGGCGCGTGGCGCCCGGTCACGGCGGAGGCCTTCGCCGGGGAGGTCACCGCCGTGGCCAAGGGCCTGGTCGCGGCCGGTCTCGAGCCGGGCGACCGGGTCGCCGTGATGTCCCGCACGCGGTACGAGTGGACGCTGCTGGACTTCGCGGTCTGGGCGGCCGGCGGGCAGACCGTGCCGGTGTACCCCACCTCCTCGGCGGAGCAGGTGAAGTGGATCGTCCGGGACGCCGGCGTCCGGTACGTCGTCACGGAGACCCCGGACAACACCGCCACGGTCCGCGCCGGCACCGCCGCCGTGGACGCGCCGCCGGAGGTGTGGGAGCTGGACGCGGGCGCCGTCGACGAGCTGGTCGCCCGGGGCAGGGACGTCCCGGACGAGGAGGTCGCCAAGCGGCGCGCCGCCCTCACCGCCGACACGGTGGCGACCGTCTGCTACACCTCCGGCACCACGGGACGCCCGAAGGGCTGCGTGCTCACCCACGGCAACCTGTACGCCGAGTCCGCGAACACGGTCGAGCTGCTGCACCCCGTCTTCAAGGCGGTCACCTCCCAGACCGCCTCGACGCTGCTGTTCCTGCCGCTCGCCCACATCCTGGGCCGCACCCTGCAGATCTCCTGTCTCATGGCCCGCATCGAGACGGGGCACTGCCCGAGCATCAAGCCGGACGAACTGCGGCCCGCGCTCAAGTCCTTCCGCCCCACGTTCGTCGTGGGCGTGCCCTACCTCTTCGAGAAGATCCACGACACCGGGCGGGCCACCGCCGAGAAGATCGGGCGCGGCGCGTCCTTCGAACGCGCCCGCCGCATCGCCGTCCGCTTCGCACGGGCGCACCTGGACCGCTTCCTCGGCCGCGGCGAGGGCCCCGGCCTCCGCCTCTACGCCGCGTGGGCGCTGTACGACCTGCTGGTCTACCGCAGGGTCCGCAAGGAGCTCGGCGGGCGCCTGCGGTACGCGATCAGCGGCGGCTCCCCGCTGGAGAAGGACCTCAACCTGTTCTTCTACGCGGCCGGCATCATGATCTACGAGGGCTACGGCCTCACCGAGACCACCGCCGCCGCGACCGTCGTCCCGCCGCTGTCCCCGCGCCCCGGCACGGTCGGCCGGCCGGTCCCCGGCACGGCGGTGCGCATCGCCGACGACGGCGAGGTGCTGATCAAGGGCGGCATCGTCTTCGGGTCGTACTGGAACAACCCGAAGGCCACCGAGGAGGTGCTGCGCGACGGCTGGTTCGCCACCGGGGACCTCGGCGCGCTCGACGAGGACGGCTATCTGACCATCACCGGCCGCAAGAAGGACATCATCGTCACCTCCGGCGGCAAGAACGTCTCCCCCGCCGTCCTCGAGGACCGGCTGCGCAGCCGTCCGCCGGTCGGGCAGTGCCTGGTCGTCGGCGACAACCGGCCCTATGTGGCCGCGCTGATCACCCTCGACCCGGAGACGGTGGCCCACTGGCTGTCGGTGCGCAGGATGCCCGCCGGCACCCCGATGTCCGAGGTGATCGCCGACCCGCGCATGCAGGCCGATGTGCAGAAGGCCGTGGACTACGCCAACCAGGCCGTCTCCCGCGCGGAGTCCATCCGCAAGTTCGTCGTCGTAGCGGGCGAGTTCAGCGAGGAGAACGGACTGCTCACCCCGTCGCTGAAGGTCAAGCGGAAGGCGGCGCAGGAGGCGTACGCGGAGGAGATCGCCGCGCTGTACGCGTGAGGCGGGCGCCCTCGCGTGCCGCTCAGTCGGGCCGGGCCGCCCGTGCCGTGCGCGTCCGCCGTCAGCGCAGGTCGAGCCGCATCAGCACGCGGGAGTGGCCGGACAGCACCGAGGCGGTGTCGGCGGCGTGGGTGAACCCGGCCCGCTCGAAGTTCTTGCGGAGCCCGGGGTAGGCCATGGTCAGGTCGACACGGGCGTCTCCGCTGTCGAGGGGGTAGGCCTCGACGGCGGGGGCGCCCTGCGCGCGGGCGTACGCGACGGCGCCGGCGATCAGGGCGTGCGAGAGGCCCTTGCCGCGGTGGCCGGGGCGCACCCGGATGCACCACAGGGACCACACCGGCAGGTCGTCGACGTGCGGGATCTTGCGGTTGCGGGCGAAGGAGGTGTCCGCGCGCGGGGCGACGGCGGCCCAGCCGACGGGCTCCCCGTCCTCGTAGGCGAGCACACCGAGCGGGGCGCCGGAGCGGAGCAGCCCGGCGACGTACTCGCCGCGGGCGGGGCCGCGCAGTTCGCGGTTGAGCTTGGAGGGGATGCGGTAGCTCAGGCACCAGCAGACGTTCGCCTGCGGCGACTTGGGACCGAGCAGGGCACGGACGTCCTCGAACTTCGAGGCCGGGCGGACTTCGACGGTCATGCGTCCACGATGGCACGAACGGCCCGCCTGCGCCGCCGTATGTACGGCGCACGGCGGGCCCTTGCGTCAGTGCGCGGCCGGGGTCTCCTTGAGGAAGTCGCCCAGGCCGTCGAGCAGGCGGTCGACGTCCTCGTCGGAGGTGTAGCAGGCGAGGCCGACACGCAGGCCGCCGGTGTCACCGAGGCCCAGGTGGCGGGAGGCCTCCAGGGCGTAGAAGTGGCCGGAGGGCGCGTGGACGTTCCGTCCGGCGAGGAAGCGGTAGGCGTCCTCGGTGCGGCGGCCCTCGAAGGTGAGCAGCAGGGTCGGCGTGCGGCGGGCGGCCCGGGAGTGGACGGTCACCGCGTCGAGCGCCGCCAGGCCCTCCTCCAGGCGGGCCCGCAGCCGCGCCTCGTGTGCCCCGATCGCCTCGTACGCCGCCCCGAGCCGGGTGCGTCGGTCGCCGTCGGCCGGCCCGCCGAGCCGGGCGAGGACGTCGACGGCGGCGCGGGTGCCGGCCAGGAACTCGTAGGGCAGGGTGCCCAGCTCGAACCGCTCGGGCACCGCGTCCGAGGAGGGCAGCAGCTTGTCCGGGCGCAGGGTCTCCAGCAGCTCCGGGGCGGCGGCGAGGACACCGTGGTGCGGGCCGAGGAACTTGTACGGCGAGCAGACGAAGAAGTCCGCGCCCAGTGCCCTCACGTCCACCGGCGCGTGCGCCGTGTAGTGCACGCCGTCGACGTACAGCAGGGCGCCCGCCTCGTGGACCAGCCGCGCTGTCTCGGCGACCGGGGGCATGGTGCCGATGAGGTTGGAGGCGGCCGTGACCGCGACCAGGCGGGTGCGGTCGGAGAGCTGGGCGCGGATGTGGTCGGCGGTCAGCTCCCCCGTGGCCGGGTCGAAGTCGGCACGGCGGACGGTGACGCCGGCCCGTTCGGCGGCCTGCACCCAGGGACGGATGTTGGCGTCGTGGTCGAGCCGGGTGACGACCACCTCGTCGCCCTCCGACCAGCCGGCGGCGAGGGTGCGGGCCATGTCGTAGGTGAGCTGGGTGGCGCTGCGGCCGAAGACGATCCCCGCCGGGTCGGCGCCGAGCAGGTCGGCCAGGGCCTGGCGGGCCTCGACGACGAGGGAGTCGGCGTGGCGCTCGCCGGGCAGCAGGCTGCCCCGGTTGGACAGCGGCCGCGCCAGGGCGTCGGCGATCGCCTCGATGACGGGGCGCGGCGTCTGGGTGCCGCCGGGTCCGTCGAAGTGGGCGGTGCCCGCGGCCAGCGCGGGGATGTCGGCGCGCAGGGCGGTGAGGTCGTAGGTCACGGAAGCTTCCCGGGGGTCGGAGGGCGGTCAGGCGGCGGGGGCGTCGGGCGCCGGGGACTGCGGCGCGGGAGGCCGCGGTGCCGAGGGTTCCGGCGCGGACGGTTCCGGCGACGACGGCTCGGGAGGTCCGGGCGACGACGGCTCCGGGGCCGGGGGCTGCGGTGCCGGCGGGTCGGTGAGCTGTTCGCGGAGGTAGTTCCAGACGACCGCGACAAGGGCGGCGACCGGCACCGCGAGCAGGCTGCCGACGATGCCGGCCAGGCTGCCGCCCAGCGTCACCGCCAGCAGGACGACCGCCGCGTGCAGACCGAGGCCGCGGCTCTGGATCATCGGCTGGAACACGTTGCCCTCGAGCTGCTGCACGACCACGATGACGACCAGCACGAGCAGCGCGTCCATGAAGCCGTTGGACACCAGCGCGATGAGCACGGCGACCAGTCCGGCGAACAGGGCGCCGACGATGGGCACGAACGCGGACACGAAGGTCAGCACCGCGAGCGGCAGGACCAGCGGCACGTCGAGGATCCACAGGCCGAGGCCGATCAGCACGGCGTCGATCAGGCCGACGAGCGCCTGCGACCGCACGAACGCGCCGAGGGTGTTCCAGCAGCGCGCGGCGACGACCGGCACGTCGGTGGCGAGCCGGCCGGGGAGCTGGCGGCGCAGCCACGGCAGGAAACGCGGCCCGTCCTTCAGGAAGAAGAACATCAGGAAGAGCGCCAGGACGGCGGTGACGACGCCGCTGAAGACGGTGCTCACGCCGGTGACGGCGGTGGTGGCGATGGACCCGGCGCTGTCCTGGAGGCGGGCGGTCGCCGCGTCGAAGGCGCCGGTGATCTGGGCGTCGTCGATGTTCAGCGGCGGGCCCTCGGCCCACTCGCGGAGCTTCTGCACGCCCTTGACGACGCCGTCGCCGAGTTCACCGGCCTCCGAGGCGACGGGCACGGCGATGAGCGCCACGGTGCCCGCGCCGACCAGCAGGAACAGCACGGTCACCAGGGAGGCGGCGACCGCGGGGCGCAGTCCGCGCCGCAGCAGCCAGCGGGTCGGGGGCCAGGTGAGCGTGGTGAGCAGCAGGCCGACTATCAGGGGCCAGACCACCGACCACATCCGGCCCAGCAGCCAGAGGGCCACCCCGGTGGCCACCAGGACCAGCAGCAGTTCCCCCGAGATGCGTGCCGAGGTGCGCAGCGCGGCGCGGGTTTTACCGGCGTTCAGCGAGGCAGACATGGTGGCACCCTATGGTGCCCGCGCGTCCGTGGTGATCGCGGGACGCAAAGGACGTGTGCCGACGGGGCGTCGGGTGCGCCGCGCCCGGCCGGAGGGCCGGCCGGACACGGCGCGGGAGGCGCGGTCAGTCCAGCGGGTCGAGCGTCAGGGACGCCCCGCGCGGGTCGCCGTCGTGCACGAGCGACTCGTGGGCGCCGACGTCGTCGAAGGCGAAGGCGTACGCCTTCCCGTCGGCCATGTGCGCGTGGACGATCCGCGCGTAGTGGTTGGTGACCGGGTCCTGGTAGAAGCCGGCCGCGCTGCGGTCGGGCTGGTTCGGGTTGGTGAGCAGGGTGGTGCGGTTGAAGCCCGCGCAGAGGGTGCGCGAGATGGGGCCGCGTACCTGGTCGTTGGGTGCGTCGAGGAGGCGGTGGCAGCCGAAGACGGACGAGGCGTCCGGCTTCTGGAAGGCGGTGACCTCGTTGCCGGAGCCGTCCCTGAAGCGCAGCACGCCGCCGGAGACCCGGCCGGTGTACCGGACGTCGGGACGGTCGGTGAACGGCGTGACGATCAGGTCAGTGCCCGTGTACTTGTCCCAGACGCGGTTGATGTAGTCGTCCATGACGGACGCCGGGAGGGCGCCGGTCTCCACCCCGTACAGCGGGGACAGGGCGCGCAGCACGGTGCCGTCGGAGCGGGTCTGGATGAGGTTCCCCCAGCCGCCGCCCTGTGCTCTGCGGGAGTTGAACACGCCGTTGTA
>Ga0164243_10011545_pt1 | contig 12591 bp, 13 predicted proteins | sample OricompcompostOP_FD_108781 | JGI IMG/M metagenome (GOLD analysis project Ga0164243, IMG submission 108781) | Organic Plus compost microbial communities from Emeryville, California, USA - Original compost - Organic plus compost (OP) | ecosystem: Engineered > Solid waste > Mixed feedstock >...
ACCATCACGCCGTACTCGCCGTCGGCGACGGCGTCGATCGCCTGCAGGCCGAACCGGGTCGCCAGCCAGCGGTCGAACGCCGACGGGGTGCCGCCGCGCTGGACGTGGCCGAGCACCACGGCGCGGGCCTCCTTGCCGGTGCGCTGCTCGATCTCCTGGGCGAGCCGATCGCCGATCCCGCCGAGCCGCACGTGACCGAAGGCGTCCTTCTCCCCGCTGGCCAGGGTCATCCCGCTGCCGTCGGCCGGCACGGCACCCTCGGAGACCACGATGATCGGGGCGTACTCGCTGCGGAAGCGCGCCTCGACGTGGGCGCACACCGCGTCGATGTCGAAGGGGACCTCGGGGATGAGCACCGCGCTCGCCCCGCCCGCGATGCCGGCGTGGAGGGCGATCCAGCCCGCGTGGCGCCCCATCACCTCCACGACGAGCACCCGGTGGTGCGACTCCGCGGTGGTGTGCAGCCGGTCGATCGCCTCCGTCGCGATGTTGACGGCCGTGTCGAAGCCGAAGGTGAAGTCGGTGCCCGACAGGTCGTTGTCGATCGTCTTCGGGACCCCGACGACCGCCACACCGCGCTCGGCGAGCTTGGTCGCGACGCCGAGGGTGTCCTCGCCGCCGATGGCGACCAGGGCGTCGACCCCGGCCGCGGCGAGGTTGTCGGTGATCCGGTCGACCCCGCCGTCGACGGCGAACGGGTTGGTCCGCGAGGAGCCGAGGATGGTGCCGCCCCGTGGGAGGATGCCGCGGCACTGCTCGATGCCCAATGGCATCGTCAGCCCGTCGAGCGGACCGCGCCAGCCGTCGCGGAAGCCGACGAACTCGAACCCGTGGTCGTTCACCCCCTTGCGCACCACGGCCCGGATCACCGCGTTCAGGCCCGGACAGTCACCGCCACCGGTCAGCACTCCGACGCGCATGGCACCAACGTACCCGGGCCCCTCCCTCCCGCCCGTGCGCACCGGCGTGACCTACTGTCCGTGCCATGACCTTCTCGATCGTGGCCCGGTCCGCCGACGGCGGCACCTGGGGAGTCGCCGTCGCATCCAAGTTCCTCGCCGTCGGATCCGCCGTCCCGGCCGCCGTCGCGGGCGTGGGCGCCGTCGCGACCCAGGCCGACGCCAACGTCGCCTACAAGGGGCTCGCCCTGGCCCACCTCGACGAGGGCGCGACCGCCTCGGTCGCGCTGCAGCGCCTGCTGGAGGAGGACGAGGGCCGTGCGCACCGCCAGGTGGGCATCGTCGACCTCGACGGCGGCGCCGCCTCCCACACCGGCAGCGAGTGCATCCCCTGGGCGGGCGGCCTCACCGGCGACGGCTATGCGATCCAGGGCAACTGCCTGACCGGCTCGGAGGTGGTCGAGGCGATGGAGGCGGCCTGGCTCGACAGCGATCCGCAGGCCTCGCTCCAGGACCGACTGCTCGCGACGCTGGTCGCGGGGGACGCGGCGGGCGGCGACCGCCGGGGCCGGCAGTCCGCGGCCATCCTGGTCGTCCGCGAAGGGGCGGGGTACGGCGGTCTCGACGACGTCGCCGTCGACCTCCGGGTGGACGACCATCCCACGCCGCTCGACGAGCTCGCCCGGCTGCTCGACCTCCACGAGCTGTATCTGACCGCGTCGACCGACGAGGAGAAGGTGGCCGTCGACGACGCGCTCCGGGCCGAGCTCGAGGCCTTCGCCGCCGCCGCCGGCCACCGCGACTTCCACACCTGGGTCGGCACGGAGAACTACGAGATGCGGGTGGCCCCCGACCTGTCGTGGATCGACCGGCGGGTGCTGGCCATCGTCGAGGCCGCCCGCGGCTGAGCGCGAGGCTGGCCCGGGGGGCGGAGCCGCCGCTCAGCGGTCGCTGAGCCGGTCCAGCGCGGCCTGCGCGGCGTCCCGCTCCGCGCTGGCGGCGCGCAGCTCCGCGGCGGCGCCGTCGCGGACCTCCTCGGCCTCGGCGACCTCCTCGTCGAGCTCGTCGGACTGCTCCTCGAGGTCGGCGAGGCGCCGTCGCAGCTCGTCGATCTCCGCCTGCAGCTGCAGGGCCCGGGCGTTGAGCCGCTCGACCTCGGCGTCGGCCTCCTCGTGGGCGGCGCGCGCGGCGTCGTACTCCTCGGTGGCGGCGTCGAGGCGCTCCTGCGCGGCGGCCCGCGCCTTGGCCTCCCGGTCGGGGTCGGGGACCACCCGCAGGTCCGGCGGACCGGGTCGCGGCGCCTCCCGCGGCGTGGCCTGGAAGCCGAGCGCCTCGGGGACGGCCACGGCGAAGGCCAGCTCGTCGGCGTCCATCGGCTCTACGCCCGTCGTGCGCAGCGCGCTCACCAGCAGGCCGCTGCGCACCGCGCGACCGCACTCGGCGTCCACCATCGCGGCGGTCAGCGTCGCCTCGACCTGCTCGGCGACCGCCTCGGTCACGCGGAGGCCCTCCTCCGCGGCGATCCGTCGTGCCTGGGTGGTGACGGCGGCGGTGACCTGACGCCGCTGCTTGGTCAGGGCGCGCAGCTCCCCCGCCGACATCGCCGCCTGCGCCTCGCGCAGCGCCGCCCCGACGCTGAGCACCTGGTCGACCTGCGCGCCCTCGCGCCGGACCAGCAGGTCGACGACCCACGCGGCGGTGCTCGGCTTGCGCAGCGCCTTCACCCGGGCGGCGAGCGGCGTCCCCTTGAGCTCCTTCGCCCGCGCGTCGCGCGCCGGCGTGAACTCGGAGAGCGGCAGGGAGTAGAGCTCGTCGGCGATCTCGAGCAGGTCGGGCAGGGCCTCCACGCAGGGTCCTCGTCTCAGTCGACTTCTCGGGCCCCGACCCGGGCCACCACTCGGGACACGACGCAGGCCACCGGTCAGACCTCGTCGAGACCCTGGGCGATGGCGTAGCGGGTCAGCTCGACCCGGTTGTGCATCTGCAGCTTGCGCAGGGTGTTCTGCACGTGGTTCTGCACCGTGCGATGGGAGAGCACCAGCCGCTCGGCGATCTGCTTGTAGGACATGCCCTTGGCGACCATCTTGAGGATCTCGGTCTCGCGCTCGGTGAGGCGCTCGCCGGGCGGCGTCGCCGGCGCCAGCATCCGGCGGAACTCCCCCAGCACCAGCCCGGCGAGGCCCGGGGTGAAGACGGTGTCCCCGTCGGCGACGCGGCGTACGGCGGCCACCAGCTCCTCGCGCGAGGCGGACTTGACCAGGTAGCCGGTCGCGCCGGCCTTGACGGCCGCCAGCACGTCCTGCTGCTCGCCGGAGGCCGAGAGCACGAGCACCCGCGACGACGGCTCGTCGGCCAGGACCTGCGCGGTCACCTCCACACCCGTCGGCTCCGGGATCTGCAGGTCGAGGACGACGACCCGGGGCCGGGTCGCGCGGAACCGCGCGATGGCCTCGGCGCCGGTGGCGGCCACCGCGACGACGTCGAAGCCGGCCGCCTGGAGGTCGCGCTCGACGGCGTCACGCCACATCGGGTGGTCGTCGACCACCATCACCCGGATCGCGTCCGTCATGGCACGAACCCTATGCCCCCAGGCGGTGGAAGCGTCCGCGCCGATGCAGCAGCGGGTCGTCGTCGGGACCGATCTCGACGTGCTCGAGCTGTGCGGTCACCTCCACCGACCACCCCACGGCGCGCTCCCCGGTGAGCCGCACCGCGGCCCAGGTGGTCGCCGAGGCCAGGCGCGGGCCGTGGCTCTCGTCGACGAAGGCGGCCTGCCGGAACGGGCCGCCGGGTGCGGGCGCCGTCCCGGCGAACGCCTCGGCGAGCTGGCGGTCGCCCCACGAGAGCAGCTGCACCACGCCACGCCCGGTCGCGCGGAGCACCTCGAGCAGATCGGCGTCCGGGTCGATCAGCGCGAGCAGCGCCGGCTCCGGCCCGAGCGCCACCATGAGCGAGGTGACCGTCAGCCCCGCCCGCCGCGTGTCCGCCGCGGCGTGCTCGTCGGTCCCGGCGGTTCCCGCGGAGCCTGCGGTCCACAGCGTGACGGCGCCACCGAGCCGCCCGCGCAGGCGCCGGGCCGGGTCCGGGTCGGCGTCCGCGAAGGGATGCGTGGTGTGGATGGTCATCGGTCGGTCCCCTCCTGCTCGCGAGGTACGACGAGCGTCCACTCGGTGCCGTGCGCGCCGGTGTCCAGCCGCGCGGTGCCGCCGAGGTCGCTGATCCGGCCGCGGATCGACTGCGCGACGCCGAGGCGGCCCTCCTGCTCGGCCGCCTCCAGGCGACCGGGCGGGATGCCCGGTCCCTCGTCACGCACGGTCACCTCGATCCGGTCGCCGAGGTCCTCGACGAGCACCCAGGCCCGGGCGTGGTGGCCGACCTCGACAACGTGGCGCTCCACGTTGTCGAGGCAGGCCCGCACCACGGCCACCAACTCCGTGACGGTGTGCGCCGGTAGCACCACCGCGTCACCGGGCAGGGCGACCTCGACCCCCGGACGGGCGCCGAGCACCCCGAGCGCCGCGGCCAGGTCGGCCCGTCCGGACGCCGCGACCGGCGACGTCGTGACCGCGTCCTGGGAGCGGATCAGCGTGCGCAGCGCCTGCTCCTGCTCGCCGGCGGCGCGGCCGAGCTCGCCGCCCTGGCGCTGGACCAGGGCCAGCACCTGCAGCACCCCGTCGTGGACGGCGCGCGCCAGCCGCGCCCGCTCGGCCGCCGCGGCGGCCTCGCGCTGGGCCAGGTCGCGCTGCGCGGCCATCTCCTTCAGCGAGGCGCACACGAAGCCGACCATCGAGCCACCGAGGAGCATGAGGAAGACGTTGCCCCAGTCCTGCTGGCTGACCTGCGAGCGGCTCAGCAGGTCGACGCCGCCGAGCACGACCGCGGCTGCCGTCCCCCCGCGCCAGCCGTGGCAGATCGCCCACGCGAGGATGGCCCCGATGATCCAGTAGCCCGGGATCGTCGCCTGGAACCAGGGTCCCTTGGCGACCGGAGTGGCCAGGACCAGCGCGACCGCCAGGGCCAGGTCGACGACGAGCACCGCGAGCACCCGCCGCTCCGGCGCGGCGTACACCGCCGTGAAGGCGCCGGTGGCGACGACCATGACGCCGACGCAGCCCCAGCCCAACGCCGGGTGGTCGAAGTTGTCGCGATAGACGTTGAGCGCCACCGCGTGGCCGAGCACCACCACCCGGAGCACCGCCAGGGCCCGGAACATGCGGTCCTCGACCGCGATCGCGGCCCGGGTGGCCGTGCCCGGGAACGCCGACACGGATCCGGTCAGGAGGCGAGCTTCCGCTGCTCGCCGCCGTCGCCGTGGTCGGCCTTCTTGGACTCCGCCTTCGCGCGGGTGGCGTACATGTCGACGTACTCCTGCTGCGAGAGCCGCATGATCTCGTACATGATCTCGTCGGTGACCGAGCGCAGGATGAAGCGGTCGTTCTCCATGCCGGCGTAGCGGGAGAAGTCCATCGGCTTGCCGAAGCGGACGTGCGGCCGGGTCCACCGGCCGAACTTCTTGCCCGGCGGGGCCACGATGTCGGTGCCGACGACCGCGACCGGGATCACCGGGACGCCGGTCTCCAGCGCGAGCCGCGCGATGCCGGTCTTGCCGCGGTAGAGCCGGCCGTCGTGGGAGCGCGTCCCCTCGGGGTAGATCCCGAAGAGCTCGCCGTCGGCGAGGACCCGCTTCGCGGAGAGCAGGGCCCCGGAGGCGGCGTCGCCGCTCGACCGGTCGATCGGGATGTTGCCGGTGCCGCTGAAGAAGGTCTTCTGCAGCCAGCCCTTGATGCCCGGCGAGGTGAAGTACTCCGCCTTGGCGACGAAGCTGACCTTGCGGGGGACCACGAGCGGCATGAACAGCCAGTCGGCGTAGGAGAGGTGGTTGCTCGCCAGGATCGCCGGGCCCTCGGTGGGGACGTTCTCGACGCCCTCGGCGTGCGGGCGGAAGATGACCTTCAGCAGCGGACCGAGGGCGATGAACTTCAGGAACCAGTAGAACAACGACCGACCCTTTCCCCAGCGACCGGCGACCGCCCGGACGGACGCCACTGACACGGATCCTAGTGGCTGTCGAGGCCTGCGCCGACACCGTGGTCGGGCAGAATCGGCGCCATGCCGCCCCTGCCGCCGATGCCGCCGACCGCCACGGACCCGACCGCGCCGCTCACGATCGCCGCTCGCCCCGAGTTGACCGGTGGCCGGCGGATCGGCGTGCTGCTCAGTCACGGGTTCACGGGCTCGCCGGCGTCGATGCGCCCGTGGGCCGAGCACCTCGGCGCCCAGGGGTACGGCGTCGCCGTACCCCTGCTGCCGGGGCACGGGACGACCTGGCAGGAGCTCAACCGGCTGCGCTGGGAGGACTGGTACGCCGCCCTCGCCCGGGCGTTCGACGCGCTGAGAGCCGAGCACGACGCTGTCGTGGTCGGCGGGCTGTCGATGGGCGGCGCACTCGTGCTGCGCCTGGCCGCCGACCGGCCCGCGGAGGTCGCGGGGGTCATCGTGGTCAATCCCGCGGTCGCGACGCGGCGACTCGACGTGCGGCTGCTCCCGGTGCTCAAGCACCTCGTGCCGTCCTTCCCGGCGATCGCGAACGACATCAAGAAGCCGGGCGTCGACGAGCACGCCTACGCGCGCACGCCGCTCAAGGCGATCCACTCGCTGATCCGGGCGTGGCCGGCGCTGCGCGCGGACCTGCCGCGGGTCACCGCTCCGCTGCTCTACTTCCGCTCCGCCGAGGACCACGTGGTCGACGACGCGTCCGAGCCGGTCATCCTCGACGGCGTCTCCTCCACCGAGGTCACCCGTGTGGCGCTGCCCGACAGCTTCCATGTCGCGACGCTCGACAACGACGCGCCGCTCGTCTTCGAGCGGTCCGCGGCGTTCGTGTCCGAGGTGACGTCCTCGCAGGCGTGAACCCACGCCCTAGACTGGCAGGGTGCAGCGGGACGAGCGCGACGACGACGCCGCCTGGCAGGCCATCGTCGCCAACTACGGCGAGCGCGTCGAGCTCGACGCGTCCGAGGGCACGGACCCGTGGCCCGCGCGCACCCCGTCCGACGACTCGTGGGACGACGGGACCGACCAGCCCGACGGCCTGGCCGACGACGACGAGCTCGACGACCTCGACCGTCTCGACGACGAGGGCTTCGTGCCTCCCCCGGCGCCGCCGGTGCCGGTGCCGGGCCCGGACCGGATGATCGCGTGGACGGGCGTCCTGGGCTCGCCGGTGGTGCTGCTGGTCCTGCTCGCCTTCCGCGTCGCCGTGCCCGCGTGGCTGGCCTGTGTGCTCGTCGGCGGCTTCGTGCTGGGCTTCTGCTACCTGGTGATGCGGATGCCCGGCTCGCCGCGCGACCCGTGGGACGACGGCGCCCGGCTCTGACTCCCTCAGGCCGCGGGCGTGCCTCCCGCGCGTCCTCAGGCCGTCCTTCAGGCCGTCCTCAGGCGCCACGACGCTCGGTGAGCGCTGCTCGCGCGAGGAGAGCGGCGCCGACCGCTCCGGCCTCCGGGCCGAGCGCGGCGGGGAGAAGTGCGGGGACCGGTCGGTGGGCGGTGCCCTGCAGCGAGTCCGCGAGCGCGGCACGCGCCGGAGCGAGCAGCAGCTCTCCCACGGCGGACACGCCACCGCCGACCACGACCAGCTCGGGGTCGAAGGCGGAGACCAGCCCCGCGACGCCGACGCCGAGCCAGGTGCCCACCGAGGCGAACGCCTGCCGCGCGACCTCGTCGCCCGCCTCGGCCAGCGCGGTGACCTCGGGGCCGTCGAGATGACGGCCCAACGCCACCCGCGTCACCCGTTCGAGCGCCCGACCGCTGCAGTACTGCTCCCAGCAGCCACGCAGCCCGCACTCGCAGGCCAGTCCGTCGGGCACCACCTGCATGTGGCCGAACTCCCCCGCCAGCCCGTGCGCGCCGCGGACGACCCGCCCGCCGAGCACGAGCGCGCCACCGATGCCGGTGCCGATGGTGACCAGCAGCGCTGCGTCGACGCCGTGCGCCGCCCCCGCGACCAGCTCGGCGTGCGCGGCGCAGTTGGCGTCGTTGTCGAGGACGACCCGCGGGGCCGGGCCGCCGACGGCCCAGTCGGCACCGGCCAGCCGCTGCTCGAGGCGGCGCCGCACCGGGGCGTCGCGCCACGGCAGGTGGGCTCCGAAGAGGAACCTCTCCCCCGCGGCGTCGACCAGCCCGGCGGCGGCGACCCCGACCGCCCGCGGCGCGCGCTCGCCCGCCACCTCCCGCACGGTCGCCACGACGGCGGTCTCGAGCTCGTCGGAGGCGGCCGATCGCCCCGGCATGGACCGGGTCGCCGCAGCCTCGACCGCGCCGGAGTCGTCGACGCGGACCGCGAGCACCTTGGTGCCGCCGACGTCCACCCCGACGTACGCCGGGCGGTGGGCCTGCCGCGTCATGTCAGCCTCGCGCCAGGTCCGCGGCGCCGACGACGCCCGCCCGGTTGCCGAGGGCGGCCGGCCGGATCTGCGCCGCGGGCCGGAAGCCGCGCCCGGTCAGCTCGCGCTCGAAGGCGGCCCGGATCGGATCGAGGAGCAGGTCGCCCGCCTCGCTGACCCCGCCGCCCACGACGACGACTCCGGGGTCGAGGACCGCCGCGAGGGAGGCGATGCCCTGGCCGAGGACGTCCCCGAGCCGGGCGAGGGCAGCGACGGCGAACGGGTCGCCGTCGTGTGCCGCTTCGGTCACCAGCGGCCCGTCGATCGCGCCGGGGTCGCCGCCGGCGCGGTCGAGGAGACCGCGCGCGCGATCAGGGTCGTCGAGCACGGCTGCCCGGGTGTCGCGCACGAGGGCCGAGCCACTGCCGTACTGCTCGAGACAGCCGCGGTTGCCACACCCGCACGGGCGCCCGTCGGGAACCAGGCGCAGGTGCCCGATCTCGGCGGCGACGCCGTGCGCGCCGCGCAGGAGACGGCCCCCGGCGATCACGCCGCCGCCCACCCCGGTCCCGACGGTGACCATCAGCTGGTCGTCGTGGTCGCGCCCGGCGCCGTAGCGGAACTCACCCCACGCGGCGGCGTTCGCGTCGTTCTCGACGACCACGGGCAGGCCGATGAGGCGGCGCAGGTCGGCGCCGAGGGGCTCCTCCCGCCACGCGATGTTGGGGGCGAAGAGCACGGTCGAGCGGTCGGAGGCGATGTAGCCGGCCGCGCCGACGCCGACCGCGATCACCGGGTGCTCCGCGGCGAGCCCCGCGACGAGGGCGGCGACCGCCGACTCGATCGCGGTGGGGTCGGCGGCCGGCGACACGACCCGGGCCTCGGCGACGACGGCGCCGTCGGCGTCGACCACCGCGCCGGCGATCTTGGTGCCGCCGATGTCGACCCCGATCGTCAGCGGGCCGCTCACGGCGACTCCGGGTCGTCGGTCTCGTCGAGATCGATCCGCTGGACGTGCGGGCCGCGTGGCGCACCGCCGCCCTCGCCCGCCGAGGGCGGGGCGTCCACCAGCGCGGCGGCGGCCTGGAGCAGCGAGGACGCCGCCACCATGAGGTGCGCCTTCACCTCCGGCGAGGTCTGGCGCACGGTGTGGATCACCCGGCAGACCGGGCAGTAGCGGCACTCGGCGGCGTCGGTCGCGATGTGCTCACCGACGTCGTGGGCGAACGCCGCGGCGTCGCCGGCGTGCTGGCGGGCGAGGTCGGCGAGGGCGCCGAAGAGCTTCATCGCCTCCTCCCCGACGCTGCCGACGGCGTCGGCCGGCCGGCCCGGGTCGTGCTCGTCGCTCATCGCGCCTCCCTCAGGGCCGCCGCGGGCTCGGCGAAGCGGACGCGGAGCTCGCCGTCGACCACGCTCGCTCCGGCGACCCGCAGCCGGGCGAGCCCCGGCGGCAACGTCAGCAGCCGGCGATAGGAGCCGACCGTCATCACGAGCTCGTCCCCGTTGCGGGCCAGGTCGACCTCGCTGCGGCGCGCGTTGGGAAGGGTGAGACGGGCGACCGCGCCACCGTCCTCGCTCCGGGAGACCCGGAACGGCCCCTCGCCGCCGGGGACGGCGAGGGGGTCCGCCCCGTCGTACAGGTCGGCGGCCAGAGCGCACAGCGCGTCCACCCCGACCGGCTCGGCCGGTTGGTACTCCGAGGTCCACACGGGCAGCCCGGGGAAGGACTGGGCGACGTCGTCGAGCACCTCGCGCTGGGCGGCGACCCAGCCGGCGCGCCACGGGTCGTCGTCGCCGGCCGGGAAGACCCGGTTGGCGATCACCCCGTCGACGCGGTAGCCGAAGAGGCACAGGCCGGTGTAGGCGCGGCGAGCCTCGGCGAGCACCACCTGCTCCGGGGTCAGCACCAGGCGCACCGTCGACTCCGGGCCGGACAGCAGGTCGTGGACGTCGTCGAGCTCGCCGTGCAGTCGGGTGATCGCGTCGAAGACGGTGTCGCCCGGCATGGGCACGCCGGCCGCGCGGTCGAGCACGGGGCGCAGCGCACGGACCAGGCGCCGCTGGATCGGCAGCAGCCGCTCGAGATACCAGCCCAGCGCCTCGGGGAGCGCGAGCAGCCGCAGCGTCTCCGCCGTCGGCGCGCAGTCGACGACGATCACGTCCCAGCTGCCCGACCGCGCGTGCTCGCGCAGCTCCAGCAGCGCGAGGACCTCCTCCGCGCCCGGGATCACCGTCATCTCCTCGGCCGCGACCGGGTCCATTCCGACGGCGTCGAGCACCGACAGCAGGTAGCGCTGGATGTCGGCCCACGACTGCTCGAAGCGCAGTTGGGCGTCGACCTGCTGGAGATGGAGTCCGGGGGCGATCTCGACCGGGTCCGCGCCGCCGTACGCCGACCCCGGCTCGGCCGCCCCATAGGCGTCGGCCAGGGAGTGCGCGGCGTCCGTGGAGATCACCAGCGTGCGCAGTCCCCGTCGGGCGGCGAGGGCGGCGGTCCCGGCGGCGACGGTGGACTTGCCGACACCGCCCTTGCCGGTGAAGAGAAGGATCCGCACGATTCGAGCAGACCTCAGCCGCCGGACTCGACGCGCTTCTTCAGGCCCTTGAGCGCGGTGTCGATCAGGATCTTCTCGCCCTTGCGCTTGAGCATGCCGATGAGCGGGATGGAGACGTCCAGTGCCAGGCGGTAGGTCACCTCGGTCGTGCCCGGGGCGGTCTCCCGCAGCACGTAGGCACCCTCGAGCGCCTTGAGCATCTTGCCCTCGACGAGCGTCCAGGTGACCTGGCGGTCGCCGTCCCACACGTAGGAGAGGGTGTACTCGTCCTTGATCGGGGAGACGTCGAGGGCGAAGAACACCTCGCGTGCGCGGCCGCGCTGCGCGGGGTCCGCGGCGTCGTACGACGAGCGCACCTCGGCGACGGTCACCCCCTTCGCCCACTGCGGGTAGGCCGCGAAGTCGGCGATGACGGCCATCACATCCGCGGCGGGCGCGTCGACGACGATCGACGAGGACGTCTGTTCGGCCATGGCCGGAAGGCTACCGGACCGGCGGGCCGGGCCGGGGGTGACGCCTGCCGCACGCTCCGCGGCAACCTCGGCGCCGGCTCGGCGCCAACTCCGTGCCAACTCGGCGGTAACCTGCGCGGGTGCGTGAGTACTCGACCCCGCAGACCGTTCAGATCCCGCAGACGGGCAATCTCACCGACGACGTGGTCCGCAACGCCGCCGAGGCACCCCAGGCGGTCCAGTTCAGCCGGTCCACCGCGGACGGCGGCTGGGAGGACGTCTCGTGCGCGACCTTCCTCGCCGAGGTCTCCTCCGTCGCGAAGGGCCTGATCGCCGCGGGCGTGCAGGCCGGTGACCGGGTCGCCGTCATCTCGCGCACCCGCTACGAGTGGACGCTGCTCGACTACGCGATCTGGTTCGCCGGCGCGGCCACCGTGCCGATCTACGAGTCCTCGTCGGAGGAGCAGATCAACTGGATCCTCTCCGACTCCGGCGCCCGCGCCGTCGTCTGCGAGGACGCCGGGCACCGGGCGCGGATCGAGGCCACCCGGGCCGGGCTGCCGGACCTCGCCCACCTGTGGACGATCGAGGACGGCGCGGTCGCGACCCTGACCGAGCTGGGTGCCGGCGTGTCCGACGCCGACCTGGAGGCGCGGCGTACGACGGCGGGGCCGGCGGACCTCGCGACCCTGATCTACACCTCGGGCACCACGGGACGGCCCAAGGGCTGCATGCTCACCCACGACAACTTCCAGACCGAGCTCTGCGTCGCGGTGGCCGAGCTCGAGCGGCTCTTCGACGCCGAGGGCGCCTCGACGCTGCTCTTCCTCCCCCTGGCCCACGTCTTCGCCCGCATCATCCAGGTGGGCTGCGTGAAGTCGCGGACCCGGCTCGGCCACAGCGCCGACATCAAGAACCTCCTGTCGCAGCTGGCGACCTTCCAGCCGACGTTCATCCTCGCCGTCCCGCGGGTGTTCGAGAAGGTGTTCAACACCGCCTCGCAGAAGGCGACCGCCGACGGGAAGGGCCGGATCTTCGACCGTGCCGCCGAGGCGGCGATCGCCTACTCCCGCGCGCTGGACGGCGGCCGCGTGCCGCTGCGGGTGCGGGCCCAGCACGCCCTCTTCGCGCGCCTGGTCTACGGCAAGCTCCGCTCGGCGCTGGGCGGGAAGTGCGAGTTCGCCGTCTCCGGCGGCGCGCCGCTCGGCGAGCGGCTGGGGCACTTCTACCGCGGGATCGGAGTGACGGTCCTGGAGGGCTACGGGCTGACCGAGACCACCGCGGCCCTGACCGTGAACCTGCC
>Ga0164243_10011546_pt1 | contig 12590 bp, 12 predicted proteins | sample OricompcompostOP_FD_108781 | JGI IMG/M metagenome (GOLD analysis project Ga0164243, IMG submission 108781) | Organic Plus compost microbial communities from Emeryville, California, USA - Original compost - Organic plus compost (OP) | ecosystem: Engineered > Solid waste > Mixed feedstock >...
CTCCATCTGGCCGAGTGGCGGCAGGCATCACCGCCACGCGCCATCACCGGCGCCTCTGTCCGGCAGCCCGACGGGGCAAGCCAGTGGATCACCTGGATCGACGTGGTGCCCGATACGGACGACTTCGAGCGGCTCGGCACCGATTTCGAGGCCACGGGCGCGGCCATGTCCGGCAAGGTCGGCTGCGCGACGGCACGCTTGATGTCCCAGCGTGCTCTGGTCGACTTCGCGACAGGCTGGATGGCCGCCCATCGTCCCTCGGCGAAGCAGCGGCCAGACCTGTCGGCGAGCACGGGCGCTCCCTGTTCCACCCCGTCCTCTTCGTAGCCGCCGACACCCCGGATGCGCCTCCGTCGAGCGCTCCACGGGTGAAGCGCTCAGGTCCGCCGCGGTGCGGCCTGTCGCCGCCGTCGGGGAACTTCGAACAGCCACGTCGCGCGCACTACGAGCAGCCCGCGGTGGATCGCCAGGCTCAGGCCGATCACCGCGGCGGTCAGCAGAATCGGATACTCCGCCACCATAAGCGCCTGTCCGATGCCACCCAGCCCGGACATCGGACCGACGAGGAACCCGTGCAGCAGGGCGAGCAGCGGCATGTGGATGACGTAGATCGGCAGCGTTCGTCGTCCGAGGGCGGCGAGCGCGTCCCCCACCGGGCGCCACCTGCCCACTCGCGCGGCGGCGGTCACGCCGAAGGCCACCGCCGCGACGGACACCGCCGGCCACACCCCCACCCACCGCTGACCGCCGGTCACGGCCATGACCGTCAGCGCCGCGGCGTACGCCACGAGGGTCAGGGCCAGGCGGCGGTTCGTGGCGGTCGTCGCCCACCGTTCGACGTACGGCTTGAAGTACAGACCGCCGAGGAAGAACACCAGGTTCTGGTAGACACCGCCACGGTCGCCCGGGGTGGCGAGCACGCCGGCGGCCGTGATGACGGACAGGGCCGCGGCGGCCGCGAAGATCACCGGCCGCGGCGCCCGCCGTACGGCCCTGGCGAACGCGAAATAGAGCGCGAGGGCGTACAGGTACCAGAGGTTGGACGGGGTGATGGTCAGCTGTTCCACCAGCCCGAGCACGGAATCGGCGTGGGCGGTGTCGAAATCCGGGACCGCGGCCAGGATCACGGTGTGGATGAGCAGCCAGACGGCGTACAAGTACAGGAATTTGGCGACGCGGGATCTGCCCAGCACCCGCCACGGGCGGTTTACGGCGTTCGCCGCGAAAACCCCTGAGATGGTGAAGAACAGCGGCATCCGAAGCGGCAGAAGCTGCTCGCCCAGTGTTCCCCAGGCACTGGGGACGGGAGAGCCGGCATGCCATCTGATCTGCAGATAGTCCTTGACGATGACATGCCACAACACCACGAGGATGATGCAGGCGCCCTTGGCGACGTCCGCCCACTGTGCCCGTTGCCGGGTCGCGTCGGCACCGGGCGTGGTCCGGGCGTTCCCGTCGTGAATCCGAACGGTCGTCACGATTCTCCTTGGTCAGCGTGAGGAAGGGCGCGCGGGAGCCCCCGGGCGGCTGATTCGGTTTCCGGCCGGGTTTCCTGCTTCGGGGGGCAGCGGCCTGTCAGGGCCAGGGCGCGTGGGAGTGGGAGGTCCCGCTGAGCGGACCGGGGGCCTCTTGAAGGCGGCTGTCGGCTCTGGAAAAGCTTCGCTGCCGGGCACGGGACGGCGCATCGGCCTCAGGGCAGGGATCTGCCCGGCACCGGCTCTACCTTTCGGCCGATTTCGGCATCCCGCACTCTGACTACGCTGGTCACGATGACGATGCCGCAGATCCGACGCTTGTGGTTACGCCTGGGCCAGGTGGCCGGGCTGATCGTGATGGCGTTGCTCGGGATCATCGACCTGCGCTACGGCATGCTCCAGCTCTCCCCTGTCGGCCTTGTGCTGTCCCTGGCGCGGGTGGGGCTGGCCGTGGCCACCGTAGGCGTCTGGCTCCCCGAACACCCGCAGAACTCCCGGCGCCTGCCGTCGCTGGCTCTGCTGCTCGCCGCCGCGTCGATCGCCGGCACCGTCGCCACGCTGAGGGCCGGGTTCGGCCCGGCGGGCGCGTGGGGCTTCGCCGAGACGTGCGGCCTGCTCGCGAGCATTTACGTGGTGGCGCGCCGGGGGGCGCCCAGGTCGTCGGTCGCCGCGGTTCTGGCCCTTGGGCTGGCCGGGGTCCTGCTGCCGTTGCGCGGTGTCGCCGACGACCAGTACGTCATAGCCGCGCTCCTCGTCGCCCTCGGCGTGGCCGGCGCGAGCGCGGGTGGGGCCTACCTGCGGTTCCTGGACCGTGGGCGGGAGCAGGTTCTCGTCACGATGCGGGCCGAGCAGCGCGCCGAGTTCGCCCGGGAACTGCATGACTTCATCGCCCACCACGTCACGGGAATCGTGGTTCAGGCACAGGGCGCGCGGTTCATCGCCGAGCAGGATCCGCAGCGGGTGATCCTCGCCCTGGAACAGATCGAGCAGGCCGGCGCGGAGACGATGAACTCGATGCGGCGGATGGTGGGCGTGCTGCGCGACCCGCACGCCGCACCGGACGCGCCGTTGACGCCGCTGGCCGGGCTCACGGAGCTCAACCCGTTGCTGGCGGGCTTCAACGGTTCAGGTGCGCCGGTGGCCCACCTGAACGTTGACGGAGATCTGGACGGGATTCCCGTCGAGGTCTCCACGACGGCCTACCGGGTGGTGATGGAGGCGTTGACGAACACCCGCAGACACGCGGCCGGCGCCCGATCGATCGACGTGCAGATCTCCCGCGGCCCGGAGTCCCTTTTCGTCCGGGTGACGGATGATGGCGCCACCCCGCGCGCCGCCGGGCCCCGGCGACAGCACCGGTACGGTCTCATGGGCCTCACCGAGCGGGTCCATGCCCTCGGCGGACGGTTCTCCGCCGGGCCCGGTGCCGGGGGTGGCTGGGTGGTCGACGCGGAGCTGCCGCTCGAACACGAGGCGGCGCGGTGATTCGAGTAGTGATCGCCGACGATCAGGCCATGGTCCGGACCGGCTTCAGCATGATCATCGACAGCCAGCCGGACATGGAAGTGGTGGGCGAGGCGGCGGACGGCGTGGCCGCGGTCGACCTGGCCCGGCGGCTCCGGCCCGATGTGGTGCTGCTGGACATCCGGATGCCCCGGATGGACGGCCTGGAGGCGCTCCGGCTGCTGGCGGGCAAGGATGTCGCCGACCCGATCAAAGTGGTCGTGGTGACCACCTTCGATCTCGACGAATACGTGCACACGGCACTGAGCACCGGCGCGTGCGGGTTCCTGCTCAAGGACTCGGGGCCGGCACTACTGGTGGAGGCGGTCCGGGCGGCGGTGTCGGGCGATGCCATGATCAGCCCGTCGATCACGGTGCGGCTGCTGAAGCATCTCAGCCCCCCGGCCCGGGCGCACGACGACGCGGGCCTGTCGCCGCGGGAACTCGACGTGGTGAAGTTGATCGCCCGAGGCCTGACCAACGCGGAAATCGCCGAGCATCTGTTCATCGCCGTCGGCACCGTCAAGACGCATCTGGGCAGCGTGCACATGAAGCTGGGCGCCCGCAACCGGGTGGAGATCGCGGCCTGGGCGTGGGAACACCGCCTGGTCGATTGAGCCGCCGGGCTACGGCGGACAACGGCCCCGACCTGGGCGAGAAACAGTCCACGAGTGCCCGCTGCTGACCGCCCCTTCATGGCCGCTAATGGCCCGGCGATCAGGCTCGCGACCTCGCTTTCTGGCAGCAGCTCATTCAGACAGGGACTTCGAATATGAGCTCGAGGCCGTCCACCTCGTCCCACTGCTCTCCGACCTCGACGAAGCCGAATCCGGAGATAGTGGCCAGGGACGCGGTGTTCTCGGGGCTGATCGTCACCCGCGCGGTTCTCACTCCGGATTCGGCTACGGCCCGACGCATCAACTCGGTCAACATCGTCCTGGCGTACCCCTGACGGCGGTAGCCGGGAGCCACCGAATAACCGATCTCCACCATGCCCGTCTCATCCGGCGGCCCATGGAACCCGGCATACCCCACCACGACGCCCTCGGGCTCGGCCACTACGGCTCGGGTGAGCCACCCCGCGCTACCCGGGTCCGTGGCCAGCTGATTGACCCGATACCGCCAGACCCACTTTGCCTGATCGGTGAGGAAGTAGTCCGTGAGCTCGACTCCTGCCTCGGCACTGGCCCGGGCAAGGTCGTCCTCCAGCAAGGCGGCCATGGCCGTGCTCGTCAGATCGACAAATCTCACTGACCTCAGGTCCGTACGGGCTGGTGGCCGGCGTTCGGGCTCATCTGTCACAGCGCGGATGATTGCGGAGCGCCCCGGACCGTGTCCAACGGTTTTCGGAGTGGTCGATGTCCAGCGGGCTCACGTCACGACCTCAATGCGTTCACTCGGCTCAAGACCTTCGCCTTGGGTCGAAGGGGCGGCGGATGCTCGTCGCCAGGCCGCGTCGCGCAGCAGGCGCAGGCCGTTGAGACCGACGATTACCGTGGAGCCCTCGTGACCGGCCACGCCGAGTGGGAGGGGCAGCTCGCCGATCAGGTCCCAGGCGACCAGAACGGCGATGAATGTCGCGGCAACGACGAGGTTGGCGACGACCAGACGGCGGGCGCGTCGGGCCAGAGCTATTACAGCGGGTATGGTGCCGAGGTCATCACGGGTGATGACCGCGTCGGCCGTGTCGAGCGCGAGGTCGGACCCGTGACGGCCCATGGCGATGCCCACGTGTGCGGATGCCAGCGCGGGGACGTCGTTCACGCCGTCGCCGACCAGCGCCACCCGTGCCTCTCCGTTCTCCAGCCGGCGTACTTCCTCCACTTTCTGTTCGGGCAGTAGTCCGGCACGTACGTCCCTGATGCCGACCAAGCCGGCCAGCCGATTTGCGGCATGAGGGTTGTCACCGGTCAACAGGACTGGTGGGGAATCGGTCATGGCGTTCAGGCGGGCGATCACATCCGCGGCGCCGGCTCGAATACGGTCGGCCAGAGCCAAGACGGCGACCGGCTGACTGTCCAGGTGCATCAGCACGGCACTGTGGCCGCTGTCCTCCAGTTCGGTCACTACCGCGTGCGCCGCGCCTGAGCGGTCGGGGAGGCGTACGGGGCTGCCGATCTCCACTGAATGTCCGTTCACCTGGGCACGGACACCACGTCCGGGTAGCGATTCGAATGTTTCGGCGGTAGGCCAGGTCAGGTTGGCGTGACGGGCGGCTTGCACGATCGCGCGGCCCAGCGGATGCTCCGAGCCCGCCTCGGCTGATGCGGCCAGCGTGAGCAGGTCATCACGGCTCATGCTGGTGCCGGGCAGAGGGCGGATCTGGGCGATGTGGGGGCGGCCCTCGGTGAGGGTGCCGGTCTTGTCGAAGGCGACCCGAGTGATGGAGGCGAGGTGTTCCATCACCACAGCGGACTTGACCAGCACTCCATGACGGCCGGCGGTGGCGATGGCGGCCAAGAGCGGGGGCATGGTGGCGAGCACGACCGCGCACGGCGATGCGACGATCATGAAGGTCATCGCGCGGAGCAAACTGTCCTGCACAGCCACGCCCCACAGCAGCGGCAGCGCGAACAAGGCGATGGTGGCGATGACCATGACCAGGGAATATCGCTGCTCGACCTTCTCGATGAGCAATTGAGTACGGGCCCTGGTGGCGCTGGCCTGCTCCACCATGGCGACAATCCGGGCGATTACCGTCTCGCTCGCTGGTCGGGTCACCCGTACGCGCAAAACGCCGGTGCCGTTCAGGGTTCCCGCGAAGACCTCGTCGCCCGGCTGCTTGTCGACGGGCAGGCTCTCCCCGGTGATGGACGCCTGGTCGACGTCGCCGGCACCGGCGACCACTTCGCCGTCAGCGCTGATCCGCTCTCCAGGCCGCACCACGATGATGTCGCCAACGGCCAGCGCGACGGCCTCAACGATGTGTTCGTCACCGGAATCGGTCACGCGCGTCGCCCGGTCGGGCGTCAGGTCGAGCAACCCTCGGACAGAGTCGGAGGTGCGCTTGGTGGCCACCGCTTCCAACGCTCCGGAGGTGGCAAAGATGACGATCAACAGTGCGCCGTCGAAGACCTGCCCGATCGCGGCGGCGCCGATCGCCGCAGCCACCATCAGCAGATCGACATCCAATGTTCTGTTACGTAGCGCCTTGAGCCCTGCCAGGCCGGGCTCCCATCCTCCAGCGGCGTAGCAGGCCAGGTAGAGGCTCCACCACAGCCACGATGGCGCTCCGCCGAGTTGGCAGATACCACCCGCTGCGAACAGCGCCGTTGCCGCCAGCGCCCAACGCACCTCAGGCAGCGCCCAGGTGCTGGAGCGACGGGAAGGCAGCCGATCAGGCAGTGCTGACGTGGCGTCAGGCTGCGGGGAGGTTTCCAGGTCCACAGTCATTGTGTCATCGTATATGCGCACTTATGCAGATACGCAAGCAAGTGGCCTTTCGGGTTATGCTGGCGGCATGCACACCTCGCTGCCCGACTTCGACATGCCGAACGAGGAACAGGTGCAGCTGGCCGCCGAGTCGTTCCGACTGCTGTCCGACCCGACGCGGATAAAAATCATGTGGGCGTTGCTGCAAGGGGAGTCGTCCGTGGCCTGCCTGGCCGAACTCGCCCAGGCCGCCCCCACGGCAGTCAGCCAGCACTTGGCCAAGCTTCGCCTCGCCGGATTGGTCAAGGGCCGGCGCGAAGGGACCTTCGTCTACTACACCGCCGCTGACGAACACGTCCGACGCTTGCTGGCACAGGCTCTCTACCATGCTGATCACATTGACCGCGATGAGTCCGCGATCTCACCCGGATCGACACGCACGCCTGCCTAGCAGTTCTCAGGCTGTGTGCCGAGGAGGGACGTACCCAGGTTCGGCCTGGCGCCGAAGGCGATCAATCAGAAGTGATGTTCTGACGTCACGTCTGCGAGGTCGGGCCGCTGCTCGGGCGGGATGCCTCGGTGGAGCTCGACGGGCGGCGGCCAGCCGGCGAGGTGGCCGCCGCCGTCGAGCTGTTGTTCAGCGGTGGCTCTCCGCCGCGGACCTGAGCGCGTCGAGCGTGGACTGGTGTGGCTGGTCGAGGACGGCCTTCGACTCGTCGACGAGGCCGGTCAGGCGGGCTACCTCGGCGTCGGTCAGGTTCTCGGCGACCTCGGCCGCGGCGATGTTGGTGCGCAGGTGATCGGGGTTGGTCGTGCCGGGGATGATGACCATGGCAGGGGAACGGCGTAGCAGCCAGGCCAGCGCTACCTGGGCCAGCGTCGCGCCGAGGCGCTCCGCGGGGCCGGTCAGCGCGTCGTAGCTGGTGAGCCGCCCAGAGGCCAGCGGGAAGTAGGGAACGAACATGATGCCCTGCGCCTCGCAGTCGGCGAGGACCTGGACACCGCTGCGGTCGAGCAGGTTGAAGCGGTTCTGCACGGCCGCGATCGGCGTCATCTTCTGCGCGCGAGCCAGCATCTGCGGCGTCGCGCCGGACAGACCGATGCGGCGGATGAGCCCCTGGTCGCGCAGTTCGACGAGCACGCCGAGCGAGTCCTCCAGCGGCACGTCGCTCTCCTCGCTCTGCGCACCAGGAGTGTCGCCGCCGAGCCGCAGGTACGTCAGCTCGCTCGCCTCCGTACCCAGGTCGGTCAGCGCCTCGTGGACCTGCCGGCGGACCGTGTCCGGGTGGTCGGTGATGATCCACGACCCGCCTGGGCCGCGCCCGGCGCCGACCTTGTTGCCGACGATCACCCCCTCCGGGAACGGCCGCAGCGCCTCCCCGATCAGCCGGTTCACCGTACGCGGCCCGTAGGCGTTCGCGGTGTCGAAGAACGTGACTCCCAGCTCGACCGCCAGGCGCAGCACCCGCCGCGCCGACCCGGGGTCGACCGGCGGCCCCCACACGTTCGGTCCGGCGAGCTGCATGGCGCCGTATCCGACACGATCCACTGGCTTCCCCCTCGATGTATCACTGCCACGCCGATCCGCGTATCACTGTTCGTTTCAGTGATACGCGAAATGCCGTAGCATTGCAACCGTGGACGATGCGAAGACCCGTACCCGGCGGCACATCCTCGAGGTAGCGGCCGACATCCTGGAACGGGAGGGCGCCCAGGCGGTCTCCACCCGCTCGGTCGCCGCGGCGGCCGGCATCCGCGCCGCATCCCTCTACCAGCTCTTCGGCGACAAGGACGGCCTCCTCGCGGCCTTGGCCATCCACGCCTTCGAGCTCTACCTGGCCGAGAAGCGCACCCTGGCGCACACCGATGACCCGGTCGACGACATGCGCCGCGGCTGGGACATCCACGTCGACTTCGGCCTGCGCCACCCCGCCTTCTACCTGCTGATGTACGGCACCGACCGGCCCGGCCGCCGCCCACCCGCCGCCGACAGGGCCCACGACCTCCTACTGAAGTTCCTCGACCGCGCCGCCACCGCCGGCCGCCTCCGGATCCCCCCCGCCCTCGCCGCCCGCCTCTTGCTGGCCGCCGTCACGGGCGCCACCCTGTCGCTGATCTGCGTGCCTGCCGAGGACCGCGACCCGGAGATCTCCACGAGAATGCGCGACACCCTCATCGACTCCCTCACCACCGACCCGCCCCCGGCCACCGACCCCGGCCTCGCCTCCCGCGCCCTCGCCCTCGATGCCGCCCTCACCGCCGCGGACGGGGCCCCCCTCCCGCTCCGCCCGACCGAAACCGCCCTCCTCCGCGACTGGCTCCACCAACTCGCCCACTGATCGCCCAGCCATGCCATCAAAATCACGAGCCAACTGAGCCACAGGCTCATCCGGGAAAGCGGATTCCACAGGACTTCGAGGCCGACAAGCGCAAGCCGACCAGAGAATCGCTGACGCACTGAGCGCCCGGGTAGAGACCGACCGGAAGGCGGCCAACGGCAAGAAGGAGAGCAGTGCTGAGAGCTGATGGCCCGTTAATGGCACGAACGCCGCTTCCCGTGATCGTGGAAGCGGCGTTTTGGCTGGTGGAGCCTAGGGGATTCGAACCCCTGACTTCCTGCTTGCAAATCGGCCTGATCACCAGGGGAAACGGCCCCGACCTGGGCGAGAGACCCCGCACATGATTTAGAGCGCGCTCATGCCCTCGCCGATGCTCTGGCGCGCGCTCTGACACTCGACCTATCAGGAGCCGATCTCAGGAACGTAGATCTTTCTTCGGTCAAGCTCTCGCTCTACAAAATCGCTGGGGCGCTATGGTCATCCTCGACAGTCTGGCCAGAAGGCACAGAGGAATCCATTCGCCTACGATCTGTCGAAGTTGAGCCTGGAGTAGTCAGGATCGAGCACGAAGGTACCTCTTCCCGTGACAGTCATTCTTTCCTTTGAGCACCTAGAACCATCTACATCGGCGCACAAAGGCCGTTGATTCACTGGGAATCCAACTCAACCTAATCATCCCCGCTACGAACTGCGCCATTCCATGTGATGTGGACGCGAGATCCTAAGACCAGGATTGACTTCAGCACTCTCGCCCACCGCGCGCCCTTGCGTAGTCAGAGTGGCCAGGGCCGCCGTGATGCGCTGGCGAAGCTGCTTGTCGGATTGGTAGGCGGTCAGGAACGCCACCTCGTCCACGAGCACCAGGACGAACGGGTCAGCGGGGGTTGGTGTGTGGGAGCGCTGGAGGCCGGCGAACCGGTCGGCCCGCTCCTGCATCACCGAGACCGCCTCATCGAGCAGGTCGGCGCACTCCTTCGGATCGGCGGCGTACCGGGAGCCGAACAGCGCCCGGCCGAAGGACAGTTCCATCCGCTGGGGGTCGAGCGCCCAGACCTGCACCAGGACCCTTCGACGGGCGAGGCGTTCAGGCTGGAGGTGTGGATCTTTTCAGGACTTCGCCAATCCGGCCAGGGTGCACGGTGGGCGATTACGGTATGCATAGTGATCTATGGCAGGATTTTCCCATGGTATCCGTTAAGCAGATTCAAGTCGCCTTCGATTGCGCTTCACCTGAGCGTGTCGGTCGCTTCTGGTGCGAGGTGTTGGGGTATGTCGCGCCGGCGCCGCCTGAGGGGTTCGCCAGTTGGGACGACTTCAATCGCACGCTGCCGCCCGAGCAGCGGGACTCATGGTTCGCATGCAGCGACCCCTCGGGTGTCGGTCCGCGGCTGTACTTCCAGCGCGTTCCCGAAAGCAAGGTCGCCAAGAATCGGCTGCACCTTGACGTGCGGGTCGGCACCGGACTCGTCGGTGCAGAGCGCCTGGCAGCCCTCGAGGCCGAATGCGCACGATTGATCCCTCTCGGCGCGAAACGCGTGCGGCTCCTGCCCGCCGATGAAGAAAACGAGTCGTGCCTCGTGATGCAGGACATCGAGGGCAACGAGTTCTGCCTGAGCTGACGAACGTCTACCTCGTTGAACGCGTACCTGACTCGCTGATCGGCTTCCACGGGGATGGCTGTCCGTCAGCTCTCCCGGGCCCTCCCCCAAGGCCAGGTAGTTAAGGTTTTTGGGCTGCTGGCAAGAGTGGTGGGGAGATTGACCGGGCGGTGTAGATGCCGGGTCCGATCTTGTGGATGAGCTGGCTGTTGGCCCAGCGGGACAGCTGCCGGTACATGGTGTTCAGGGTGACATCACCGAGGTGACGGGCGATGTCGCGGGCCTGCCAGGAGCGGTCGGGATCTTGGTGGGGGAGGGCCAGGACCTGTTGTTGCCGGCGGCGGTCGGCTGTGACCAGGGGTCGTTCGTCCCGGGAGACGGCAGGCGGCATGGGCGTCGGTTGCAGGAAAGTGATGACCAGGCCGGTGATCGTGCGGCTGTGGTTGGGTCTGCCGTCATCGAGTCGTTCTTTGTAGCGGGAGACGGGTGATTTGACCTTCCGGGTGCTCACCCGCAGTCGGCGGGCTGGGAGCAGTCCGGCCAGAAGGGCGCGGGCGATGGCTCCGGTGGCTGGGTTGGGGTCGTCGCCGGTCACGCCGGCGGCTTGGATGACCTGGTCGCGGGCGCTTTGCAGGGCGATGGTGAAGGAGCAGCGGTCCGGGTCGGTACCCGGCAGAGACTCCGCGGCGTCGACCATGACAGTGCGCAAGAGTTGGTAGAGCGTGAGCAACGCCCACATCTCCTGCTCCAAGCCGGCCGGGTCGCCGGAACGCAGGACTCGCCCATGCATGAGGGTGTGGCGCAGGGCGTAGTACGCCGATTCGTGCTCCCACCGCTGGTGGTAGAGCCTGACCAGGACGGCGGCCGGGTAGCGGCGGGCGTCGGTCAAGGTGGTGACCAGCCGGTAGAAGCCGGTGAAGGCGGTGCCGTCGACGCAGGTCACGGTGATCTGCGCGTCGATGATCCGCACGTTGACCGTGCCGATCAGGGACAGGTAGGAGCCGTCGGCCAGGCGGGACAGGATCGGCGCGCGGCGGTTGCTGCGTAGCCGGCCCAGGACTTGGGCTCCGGTGTCCGTCACCGCGGCGAGGAAGTCGTTGCCGTCGAAGCCCTTGTCCCACAGCACCAGCATGTCCGGTCTCAGCAGGTGCAGCAGCCGCCCGGCGTAGTCGGTCTCGCCTGTGGCGGTGGGCCCGAAGACAGCGCCGATCACTGCTCGGGTGCCGGTTTCGACCAGGGTCATCAGCTCCAGCTGGGGATAACCGCCATGCGCGAGCCGATCCAGCCAGGCCCGGTTCCGGCCGGTATCGGGCACCTTCAGTGAGCTGCAGCCGTCGAAGGAGACCATCCGATAGCGGCCGAACCGCACCCCGGGCGTCACCGGCTGCGCCAGCGGACCGCACACAACCTCGAACAGCGCTCGCATCGGCGCAACGCCCACCCGGCGGCGCAGGTCGCGAACGCCTTGGCGGTCGGTGCGGCAACAGCGGGCAGCCCCGCCAGAGCGCTGGTCATCTTGCAGACGAGCCGGTGTCCGACCTCCGGGAACAGGCACATCGCCAGCAGGAAATACACCCCGACCCGGGAGGGAAGCGCTCGGAGCCGGTGCTGAACCCGGCCCGTCTCCGCCAGCACCGCGTCCACCAGCTCGAACGGCACAACCTGGGTGAGTTCTCCCAGGTGGCCCGGTGCGAACACTCCCGCGGCCACGCGCACCACCCGGGAAATGACAGACTGATCCCGCAACGGGACTCCACTCTTCAGATGATCTTCGCCGATATCTGATCTACAGGAGTCCCGTTGCCCGTCTCAGCCGATTGGCAAGAACCAGATCCTCTTAACTACCTGGCCTTGGGGGAACCCCCGACAAGCTGCTCAGCCGGAACCCGTGCCGGATCAAGGGCACGGACAACGAGCAGACACCAGAGCGGCCCATCCTCACCGTGACCCAGGTCTTCGAGCTGGCCGACAAGATGGCCGACGGGCGCTTCCGCGCGCTGATCCTGCTGGCCACCTTCGCCAGCCTGCGATGGGGCGAAGTGATCGCGCTGCGGCGATCGGACATCGACATCGAGGCGCGCACCGTCCGCGTGCGCGAACAGCTCATCGAGCTGGACGGGGGAGACATGGTGCTCGCTCCGCCCAAGTCGCGGGCCGGCAAGCGGACGGTCAGCATCCCCTCGGCCATCGTCCCGGCGCTCGTCGACCACCTCGACCAGTTCACCGGCACAGGCGAGGACGCGTTCGTCTTTCTCGGCAAGCGCGGTGCGTTCCTCCGCGGTGGCAACTTTCGGCGTGAGGCC
>Ga0164243_10011547_pt1 | contig 12590 bp, 9 predicted proteins | sample OricompcompostOP_FD_108781 | JGI IMG/M metagenome (GOLD analysis project Ga0164243, IMG submission 108781) | Organic Plus compost microbial communities from Emeryville, California, USA - Original compost - Organic plus compost (OP) | ecosystem: Engineered > Solid waste > Mixed feedstock >...
GCCGTCGACGACCAACCCGCTCCTGCGCTACTTCATCGCGATCGGCTTCGGCGTGGTGTTCCTCATGGCCGCTTCGACCTTCGGCGGCACGATCGCGCAGAGCGTCGTGGAAGAGAAGCAGACCCGCGTGGTCGAGCTCCTCATCTCGGCGATCCCGACGAGGGCGCTGCTGGCCGGGAAGGTGATCGGCAACACGATCCTCGCGATGGCACAGATCCTCGCCCTCGCCGCGATCGCGGTGATCGGGCTCATGGTCACGGGGCAGAACAGCCTGCTCAGCGGCATCGGCGCGCCGATCCTGTGGTTCGCGATCTTCTTCCTGTTCGGCTTCATCCTGCTCGCCTCGCTCTTCGCCGCCGCGGCGGCGATGGTCTCGCGGCAGGAGGACATCGGCTCGACGACCACGCCGATCACGATGCTCGTGATGGCCCCGTACATCCTCGTGATCATCTTCAACGACAACCCGCTCGTGATGACGATCATGTCGTACGTGCCGTTCTCGGCCCCGGTCGGGATGCCGCTGCGGCTCTTCCTGGGCGACGCCCAGTGGTGGGAGCCGCTGCTGTCGCTCGTGATCCTGCTCGCCTCGTGCGTGGCGGCGATCCTGGTCGCCGCGAAGATCTACGAGAACTCCCTGCTGCGGATGGGCGCGCGGGTGACGCTGGCAGAGGCCCTGCGCGGCTGAGCCGCGCGGGCCGAGGAGCCTATCCTGCGGCCGGTCCGCCGTCGCGCGGCCGTGAGCGGCGGCGCAGCGCCCAGCGGCCGAGGAGGAGGACCGCGATGAGCCCGACGAGGCACATCGCCACGGCACCGTCGCTCACCTCCAGGAACCGGGTGAGGATCGGATGCGCGGCCTGCGTCGCCGTGTCGAACTCCCAGTACACGTCCGGGCCGCGCACCGCCGATCCCGGGGCACGCCGGACTCCACCGAGGGCGTGGCCGATCGCCGGACGGACCACGCCGTTCAGGAGGACGCCGGCGAAGAGCGGGCCGACGATGCAGGCATAAAGGCCGGCCTCCGACGGATCGACCCGGAAGAACCGAAGGAGGCGCGCCGCGCCGGTCGGAGCAGCAGGCTCTGGCATCGGCGTCCTCTCCTCGCCGCGCTGTCGGAACCGGGCGGCGCCGTCGAACCGGCCAGCACGCGAACCGGATCGGATCTGAAAGCCATGCAACCACGCCGACCCGGCGATCGCGCAATCCGGCAGACGAGTCTCGCGCACGGGAATATGCATGCGCATGCATAGGTTGGGGGTGAGGACGCGGACGATGGGGTCCGTCAGAGGAAGACACGATCCGAAAGGCAACACCGCACATGAGCACCCCCGTCCTCGACCGCACCGCCCCCACGGAGCACCCCGTCCTCGAGGTCCTCGCCGATCGCTGGAGCCCCCGCGCCTTCGACCCGTCCACTCCGATCGACGAGGCCAAGCTCGCCTCCGCGCTCGAGGCGGCCCGCTGGTCTCCCTCCGCCAACAACTCGCAGCCCTGGCGCTTCGTCGTGGCCCGCCGCGGCACCTCCCTGCACGACGGCATCCAGTCGGCGCTCATGGGCTTCAACCAGGCCTGGGCCGGGAACGCGGCCGTGCTGATCGTCGCGATCGCCGAGACCGCGAACGAGGACGGCGCGCCCTACACCCACGCCCTCTACGACCTCGGCCAGGCGGTCGCGCACTTCTCGGTGCAGGCCCACCACGACGGCCTCGTCGTCCACCAGATGAGCGGCTTCGTCCCGGAGCGGATCCGCGAGCTCGTTGAGCTCGACGAGCGCTTCGCCCCGACCACGGTCATCGCCGTCGGCGAGCTGGGCGACCCCGCCGCCCTCCTCCCCGAGGCCCTGCAGGAGCGCGAGTCCGCTCCCCGCGTCCGCCGCGCCCTCGACGAGACGATCGTCGCCAGCGCCTGACGCCCCCTCTTCGAGCCCCGGCCCGCTTCCCCCTCGCGGCCGGGGCTCGATGTCTGCCCCGGCCCCGGTGCCCTGCATGACGGATCGTCCCCTTGCCGACGTCCGTGACGAAGGATCGACCCCATTCCGGCCGTGAATCCGGCGCACACGCCCTACGCTCTCGCCATGACCGCTCTCCCCGTCCGCACCCGCGCCGGCTACGCGCTCGGCGGGATCGCGTCGGGGACGTACGGGACCGTGCCCGGCCTCATCCTCATGCCCTACCTCACCGACCTGCTCGGCGTCGAGGCCGCGCTCGCGGGGCTCATCGTGTTCGCGCCGAAGGCCTGGGACTTCTTCCTCAACCCCGTCGCCGGGCGCTTCAGCGACCGGTTCCGCGACCGGAGGGGCGACCGGCGTCCCCTGATCCTCCGCGCCGGCATCCTGCTCGCCCTCGCCTTCACCGCGATGTTCCTCGGCCCGACCGCACCTCCCCTCGGCGCCGCCCTCTGGGTCCTCGTCGCCTTCCTGGCCTCGGCCACCGCCTACGCGTTCTTCCAGGTGCCGTTCCTCGCGATGTCCGCCGAGCTCACGGACGACTACGCCGAGCGCACCCGGATGATCACCTGGCGCGTCGCGGTCTTCTCCGTCGCGATCCTCGTCTCGGGGGCGAGCGCACCCCTCGTCGTGGAGCTCGTCGGCGGTGTCGGCGGCTACCGGGTGATGGCCGTCGCGATGTCGGTGCTGATCGTCGTCGGCGCGCTGGGCGTCTGGCGGGGCACCAGGGGCGCGGCGACGCTGCGCTTCGAGCCCGCGGGCGGACGGCTGCGGACGCAGCTCGCCGCGGTCCTGCGCGACCGGGACGCGCTCGTGCTCATCGTCGCGTACGTGCTCCAGGCCGTCGCGATCGGCATGGTGCTCGGCGGCGTCGTCTACGTCGCGCGGCACGTGCTCGGCGACCCCTCGGCGGCGACCGCCGCCTTCGCCTGCTTCGTCGCACCGGCCGTCGTCGTCATGCCGCTCTGGTCGCGCCTCGGCTCCCGCATCGGCAAGCAGCGCGGGCACATGGTCGCGACCGTGGTGATGGGACTGGGCCTGCTCGGCCTCCTCGTGGCGCAGGGCGGGCAGACCGTCCCGATGCTGATCGCCGCGGCCGTCGTGGGCATCGGCTACGCCGGCGCCCAGCTCTTCCCTCTCGCGATGCTGCCCGACATCGCCGCGGAGGACGCCAAGCGCGAGGGCGTCAACCGCATCGGCATGATCTCGGGCGTCTGGTCGGGCTTCGAGCTGCTCGGCTACGCGCTCGGCCCCGCGCTGCTCGGGCTCGTGCTCGCCCTCGGCGGCTACGTCTCGTCCGCGGGAGGGGAGGTCGCCCAGGGCGAGAGCGCGCGGTGGGCGATCGTGCTCGGCGTCTCGGCGATCCCCGCGCTCCTGTGCGCGCTGAGCCTCATCCCCCTCTCGCGCTACCGCCTGGACGCACGGCTGCGCGCGGCCGGCGCCTGAGCGCTCGCCCGCTCATCCCCGGCACGTCGGCGCCTTCCCGGCCCGGCACTCCCCCCGGCCCGGCGCTCCGCCCCCGACACCCCCGGCCCGGCGCGTCGGCGTCCGCCGGCCCGGCTCACCACACCGGCGCGATCCGGCCGGCCGTCCGTCCCGCGTCGTCGAGCAGATGCCCGTTGCGCTTGACGCTGCGGAGCACCGTCCAGCGCTCGTGGACCTCGACGTCGGATCCCCACGCGCGCTCCACCGCGGGGACGATCGTGAGCGACGAGCCCCTGACGCACAGGAACAGCGGGGCGGCGCCGACGAACGCGCCCACCCGATGCGCCTCGGGAAGCCGCGCCGCCCGCTCGGCGGCCCGCTCCAGCTCCGCCGCGGACGCCCACAGGATCACCCCTCGCCCGAGTCCCGCGGCAGGCATCGCCAGATCGCAGCCGAGGCGCAGGTGCCCCGACGCCGTCGCCCGCTCGACCGTGCGCCGCGCCGTCGCCTCGGACACGCCGAGACGCGCCGCCAGGGCGGCTGCGGGCATCCGGGGGTCCTCGTCGAGCACGGCGGCCAGCTCGTCCAGCACCTCTCGTCGCGGAGGACGCGGGTCGGCGCCGTGCGTTCCCTGCGTCTCGCCCGTCCGCCCGCGGAGGACGGCCTGCTGCGCGGCGGAGAGGGAGCGCAGCCGCCAGGACGAGTCCTCGGCCACGACCGCCGAGGCGACCTCGACGCGGAGCACGGACGCCCCGGCCTGGACGAGCGCGGCCACACGGCCGGCGATCCCGGGAAGGCCGTCCCCCGTCGCGACGAGCACGAGGATCCCGGCGGAGGTCTCGTCGGCCACGATCACCCACGGGAGCGCGACGACGGCGGCGAGCACGTCGGACGACGTTCCCCGCTCCAGGAGGACCGCGGCGACGTCGGTGCGCGACGACCACCGTCGCGGCGACGGCCATGCGGTGGTCCAGGCCAGGCGCTCGGCGCTCATCCGCTGCCAGTGCCGGGCGACGGTCGCCGCGTCCGCGCCCACCGCCTCGGCCACGCGGGTCCAGGGCGCACGGGCGTCGATCTGCAGCGCGTGCACGATCGCGAGGTCCAGCTCGTCCAGCATCCGCGGCGCATCGGCCTGCGTCGACTCCATGGACGGATCGTACCGGTCGGTCGCCCACAGATGATGGATCGGCCCCGGATCGAGCGATGAGGTCAACGCTTTCCTACTCTCGCAGGATGGGATTCGACACCGCCCCGATCCTCGACACGATCGCCGACCTGGTCGGCCTCGCCCCGCGCGCGACCGGCACCCCCGGGGGCGCCGCGGCGGCCGACTACGTCCGGCAGAGGTTCGACGCCGCGGGGCTCTCGACCGAGGTGATGGAGGTCCCCTCCTTCGCCTGGCATGCGGATCGCGTGCACGTGCAGGCCGGCGACACCGCGGTGCCCTGTGCCCCGATCCTGCACTCCGGCCTTCCCGCGCACGACTGGACCGGGGCCGCGCAGCACCGGATCGACGCCAGGGTCGTCGACATCGGCGCCTCCCGCATCGGCCGCAGGGACGTGCGCGGCGCCGTCGTCCTCTTCGACCTCACCTTCGACATGACGCTCGCGCACACGCTGCCGCTGACGCTCTCGCTGCACGACCCGGAACGGCGGGTGCTCCGCCGCGACGTGCTCTCGTCGCGCAATCCCTACGTCACCTCGCTCGCCCGGACGATGACCGCCGCGGCCGAGGCCGGCGCCGTCGGGGTGATCGGCGTGCTGCGCGACTACCCGGAGTCGCTCGGCTATCACAACGAGTACTACCGGCGCACGCTCTTCCGGCTCCCCGGCGCCTGGGTCACCCGCCGCGGCGGCGAGCTCCTGCGTTCCGCGCTCCGCGACGGCGCGCGCGTGCGGCTCGAGCTGGATCTGCGCCGCGAGGCGGCGACGTCGCGATCCGTGCTCGGCGTGCTCCCCGGCCGCAGCCGGGAGACGATCATGATCCAGTCGCATCACGACTCGGTCGGCGCCGGAGCGGTGGAGGACGCCTCGGGAACGGCCGAGGTGATCGCCCTCGCCGAGCACTACGGCAGGTCGGTCGCGCCGCGCTCGCGCGAGAAGACGCTCCTGTTCACCACCTTCGACACGCACTTCACGGGCTACCACGCACACCGCGCCTTCGCCGAGCAGCACGTGCTGTCCAAGAATCCGCGCTGGGACATCGTACTCAACGCGACGATCGAGCACGTCGGCCTCCGCGCCGTCCGCGGCGACGACGGCGGCTTCCGGGCCGTGCCCGAGACCGAGCCGCGGGGCGTCTTCGTCAACGTCAGCCTTCCGCTCCTCCGGCACATCGCCCGCGCGGTGCGACGCCACGGGCTGCACTCCACGAGCCTGCTCAACGCCGCGCCCCTGGAGCTCCTCGCCTCGGGCATCCCCACCGACGCGTCGTTCACGTTCGTCTCCGGCGTCCCGACCGTGAGCCTGATCTCCGGGCCGCTGTACCTGTACGACAACGCCGACACGATCGACCGGATCGACGCCGACCAGCTCGTGCCGGTCGCCCGCTTCTTCGCAGACGTCGTGGACGAGGCGGAGCGCCGCCGCGGCCCGCTCCTCGGCGTGCTGCCCCGCCCGATCCGCCGCCTCCTCCCCCGGGGGCGCTGGTGAGCACCGGAGCGACGGAGGGCGCGGCGGAGGGCACCGGACCGGCCGAGAGCCCCGGACCGGCCGAGAGCCCCGGCCCGCTCTCGCTCGGCGAGACCCGCGTCGTCGCGTTCCCCGCGGTCTCCGTCGACGGCAGGCCGCAGGAGCAGACCGGGCTCCTCCACCTCCCCCCGACCCCGCCGCCGGCCGACGGGCACCCGGTGGTCGTCTTCGGGCACATGACGACGGGCGGCGGGCCGCGGAGCGCCCCGAGCATCGGCGGACCGCATCATCCGGAGCACCGGAGGATGAGCCAGGGCGACGTCTTCTGCGCACGGCTCGTCGCCCGGGGCATCGCCGTGCTGCGGCCGGACTACGAGGGCATCGGCGGCCCCGGCCCGCACCCCTATCTGATCGGCCGCTCGCTCGGCTCCTCGATGACCGCGATCATGCGGGCACGGTCGGACCTCGACGCGCGGCTGGGCGACCGCTGGGCCCTCGCCGGGCATTCCGAGGGCGCCGTCGCCGCGCTGCACGCCGCCGTCCTCGGCGAGCCGGACGCACGCGCGCGGCTGCGGGCGGTCGCCGCCTTCGCCCCGGTGACGCGGATGGAGACGAGCATCGGCGCCGCGCGGCGCGTCTCCTTCCGCTCGCCGGGCACCGGGGTGGTGTCGGCGCTCATCGGGCTCATGCTCCGCGGAGCGGCGACCACCGATCCCGCTCTCGCCGCGCTCCTGGACGCGGACGGCCTGAGCGACGCCGCCCGCGAGCGGTGGCACGATCTCTCCCGCCTGTGCCTGACCGAGCTCGCCGCCCGCGACTCCTGGGGCGGGATCGCACCGGGGCGGATCGGCGGCGCCCGCGGCGCGGAGATGTTCCGCCGCCTCGACGCCTCCTTCGCCGAGAACGAGGTGGCGCGGCTGCGCGGGTTCCGCGTGCCGGTGCGCATCGACGCCGCCCGGTTCGACGAGGTCGCCCCCGCGCCGCTGACCGCACGCCTGCTCCGCGACTACCGTCGCGCCGGCGTCGACCTCACCTCCCACTGGTGGCCGACCCACCACTCCGGCGTGATGCGCGCCCGGCACGCTCCCGGCGACGCCGCGCGGTGGATCGCGGAACGGCTCCGGGGCTGACCGGTCGCTTCGTCCCTCCGCCGAAACAACCTTCTCGCGCAAGAATCTCTCTTCTTTCCCCGGCCACGCAGGGAGATGGCTGTCGGTGCCGCACGAAGTCCCCCTAGGATCGTGGCCCATGGGCATGCCTCGGAGGGTGAAGAGCGTCGAGCAGTCGATCGCCGAGACGCAGGACGAACGCCGGTCGCTCCGGCGCGCGCTCGGCGTGGGCGACCTGGCCGTGATGGGCGTGGCGGTCGCGGTGGGGGCCGGGATCTTCTCGGTCGGCGCGGAGGCGTCCGCGCATCGCGCGGGCCCGGCCGTGATCATCTCGTTCCTCATCGCCGCGCTCGTCTGCGGGCTCGCGATCCTCTGCTACGCCGAGTTCGCCTCGTCGATCCCGGTCGCCGGCTCCGCCTACACGTTCACCTACTCGACGCTGGGCGAGTTCCTCGCCTGGATCATCGGCTGGGACCTCATCCTCGAGATGCTCATGGCCGCGGCCGTGATCGCGAAGTACTGGGGCGTGTACCTGGGCAACGCGGTCTCGCTCTTCGATCTGGACGTCCCGATGACCATCCCGATCGGACCGCTGTCGTTCGACTGGGGGCCGGTGGTCATCGTGGCGGTGTTCACCCTGCTGCTCGCGCTCGGCACGCGGCTGTCGAGCCGGGTGAACGCCGTGTTCACGATCATCAAGGTCGGGATCGTGGTCTTCGTGATCGTCGTCGGGTTCTTCTTCGTGAACCCGGCGAACTTCACGCCCTTCGTCCCGCCCGCGCAGCCAGGGCCCGCCGCCGACAGCGTGTGGACCCAGTCGCTGTTCTCGTTCATGACGGGCGCCGCGCCGTCGGTGTACGGCGTGTTCGGCATCCTCAGCGGCGCGGCGCTGGTGTTCTTCGCCTTCATCGGCTTCGACGTCGTGGCCACGAGCGCCGAGGAGGCCAAGGACCCCAAGCGCACCGTGCCCCACGGCATCATGCTCGGGCTCCTGATCGTGACCGTCCTCTACGTGCTCGTCACGATCGTCATCACGGGGATGGTGTCGTACGCCGACCTGGCCAAGCTCGACGCGCCGTCGCTGTCGAGCGCGTTCGAGCTCGTCGGAGCCACCTGGGCCGCGAAGGTCATCTCGATCGGCAGCCTCGTGGGCCTCACGACCGTGGTCATGGTGCTGCTGCTCGGCCTCGCCCGCGTGGTGTTCGCGATGAGCCGTGACGGCCTGCTCCCCCGCGGCCTCAGCGTGACCGACCCGAAGCGGGGGACGCCGGTGCGCATCCAGCTCGTGGTGGGCGTGGTCATCGCCATCATCGCCGGCTTCACCGACGTGCAGGTGCTAGGCGACATGATCAACATCGGCACCCTCTCGGCGTTCGTGCTCGTGTGCGTGGGCGTGCCGATCCTGCGACGCACCCGCCCCGACCTGAAGCGGCCGTTCACGGTGCCCTTCTCGCCGTGGCTGCCTTGGATCGCCGCGCTCGCCTGCCTCTGGCTCATGCTGAACCTCAGCACCGAGACCTGGGTCCGGTTCGCGATCTGGCTCGCCGTGGGCCTGATCATCTACTTCGCCTACTCGCGGCGGCACTCGGTGCTCGGACAGGAGCTGGCCGCCGACCTCAAGTCCGGCGCCCGCTCGATGGGCGACGCCCGGCGCTGACCTGGCCCGCGCGTCCGCGGCGCCCGGCGTGGCCGCTGTGCCGGCGTGACCCCGGTGCCGGCGTGACCGCGGTGCCGAACAGGCATGGCCGAGCCGAACCGGCGTGCCCTGCGGAGCGGCGGCTCGGCGCGACTCTTGCGGCGACGGCGCCGTGTCGCGCCGACGCCCACCTCGGCTTTGCTAGTGTGATCACACTAGTGTGATAGCGAGGATGCATGAACGGACGAACACTGCGGCGGGGGCGACCCTGCCTGCACGCCCTGCTGGGCCTCTCCCTGACGATGGGCGCGGCGCTGGGCGCGATGACGACGGCCGGCCCGGCCTTGGCGGCGGAAGGAGGATCGAACCCCGCGAGTCCCGCGGCGACGAGCAGCGCGCGGCACACCGGCCCGCAGCACACAGGCCCCTCCTTCACCGGCCCACAGCACACCGGCCCGCAGTTCACCGGTCCGCAGTTCGCCGGAGAGCTGCCGCGGGTGTTCTACCGGGTCGACACCCGGCCGCCCGAGGTGGTCTTCCGCGACGGGTTCTCCGCCTGGGGGGACAACATGGACCTGGTCCGGCACACCATCAACACGCGAGACCGCTCCTCGGGCTTCGTCGCGCTCACCGACGACCTGGCGGCGGCGAACCAGATCGCCAACGACTACCTGTCCGATCTCGACGAGGCCGGCAACCGGCGCCACGAGAAGGTGTGGGTGTACCGCGTCGCCCCCGGCGGCGACGTCCACAACGTGAACCGCAGCCTGGAGCACATCGAGGCGCTCGTGCAGCAGCGGATCGACCTGGGCGAGCAGCAGGTGCGGGGAATGTGCGGCGGCGAGGAGCGCTATCGGCTGCAGACCGAGATCATGGCGTGGGGGACCTACCTGGCCTTCACCCGGCTGTCGGCCGAGCGTCACGCGGCGCAGCGGGAGTGGGTGAGCACGGGCGTCGTCCTCGGCGAGAGGGTCGAGGCGGGCGCTCCCCTCACGCGGCCGAACGAGATCGTCCAGCGGGGAGACCGCCTGTGGGCGGAGTCGGCGATCCGCCACGAGGGCTTCGACGCCAGCCTCATGAACGTCCCGCCCAGCCGCGACCTCCTGACCGGGATCCCCGCGGACAGGGCGGCGCTCGAAGACAGCGTGCGGAGGATCCGGAAGGCCTTCCGGGAGGCCGGCGTCGGCCCGAGCGGCAGCAGACCCTAGCCGAGCCCCGTGCCCGCTGCCCGCTGCCCGGTTCCAGGCCGAGCGGCTCAGCCGGTCGCCGCGTCCACGTACGCCGTCACGGCGGCGAGGACGTCCGGCTCTCCCAGAGCCCCGCCATGCCCGATCAGCTCGGTGACGATGTGCTGGGCCTTCGCCCCCAGCCGCGCCGCCACCTGGTCGGCCCACTCCCGCGGCGTGGACGGGTCGAGCCGGTTGCTCACGAGCAGCACCGGGCGGTCGGTGGTCGGGGCGAACGGCGCCCCCGCGCCCTGGCTCGGACCGGGACCGGTCGCGCAGGTGGCCAGGTAGCCGGCCGACTCGGCCGACACCCGTACGTCCGGCGCGACCGCGGTGGTCTGGGCGAGGAGGGCTCGCATCCCCTCCGCCGACGACACGCGCAGGTCGAAGTCGGAGCAGACGATGCGGTCGGGGAAGAACCACTGCGAGGAGGCGTCGTCCTCGGCCGCGCCCTCGTCGAACCCGCGCGGATCGTCGCCGGCGAGATCGGCGAGAGAGGCCACGGCGCCTGCGAAGTCACCGGTGCCGATCGCGCCCTCGACCAGCTGCGCCACGGCCGCAGGCTCCCATGCCCGGCCGGACGGCGTCGTCCCCGGGACGCGCCCCGCCTCGACGTTTCCGACCGCCTGCCGGAACGCCCCGCGGGCGTCGTTGCCGAGCGGGGCGCACTCGTCGGCGGCGGAGCACCAGTCCGCGAAGGCGTCGAAGATCTGCTGGGCGCCCCGGGCGGCGACGGTCTCGAACTCGGTCGCCGACTGCTGCGGGGCGAGCACGCCCTCCAGCACGGTCGCCGTCACCCGCGATCCGAAGAGCTCGGCGTACCGCGCACCGAGCAGGGAGCCGTACGAGAAGCCGTAGACGCCGACGCGCTCGATGCCCAGAGCGCTGCGCAGGGCGTCGGCGTCGCGGGCGTTGCTGTACGCGTCGAGGTGGGACTGCAGGCTGGCGGGACGCGTCGCGCAGCTCGACGAGAAGCGCTCGCTCGTCGCCGCGAACCCGGCGAACGGGCTCTCGTCCGCCGGGGGCACGAGCGGCAGCCGCAGCGTCTCCCGCAGGTCGCACAGCACGGCGCCCTCGCCGGACACTCCGCGCGGATCGATGCCGATGAGGTCGTAGCCGGGGGCGAACTCCGCGATGGCGTCGAAGCCGACGTCCGCGGTCGATCCGGGACCGCCGGGGAAGTTCAGGAACGTTCCCCGGGACGGGCCGTCGGCCTTCTTCCGGTAGACCGTGGTCGTGAACGTCTCGCCGGCCGGGTCCGCCCAGTCGACCGGCAGGGTCATGGATCCGCACTCCACCCCGGGCTCGAGCCCCAGAAGATCGCGGCCGCACTGCCCCCACACGACCGCGTGCGCCGCTCCGGGCCCGCCCGTCGGCGCACGCTCGGTCTGCTGCACCTGAGGCGCCGGGCCGCCGCACGCGGCCAGGAGGAGCGCACCGGCCGCGGCCGCGATCGCACCGAGGAGACGTCCTGCTCTGGCCACCGCCGCACTCCCCTCCCGCCCCGCCGACACCGGGGACCCTCCGACTCGGGTCACCGCGACTCTAGGACATCGCACCCGAGGGAAAGCTGGCGCCCACGGTCGTCTCGCCGGACAGCGGCGCCGCCCGCGGACGGCTCCCTCTCCTCGGACACACGACGCGGCCGCGGCGACGATCGCCACGGCCGTGTCGTCTGCGGGCCGGTCAGTCGAGCAGCTCGGCCTCGATCACGTCCTCGGCCTCGGGGGCGGGACCGGCGCTCGTGAGCACGAGACCGGACCCGTCGGCCGAGACGTCCACCCGCACCACGTCGCCGTCGTGCACGTTGCCCGAGAGCAGCGCGGTGGCCAGACGGTTCTGCACCTCGGTCTGGATGAGACGGCGCAGCGGACGGGCTCCGAACACCGGGTCGTACCCGCGCTCGGCCAGCCACGACCGGGCGTCGGGCGTGACCGCGAGCGTGAGGCGCCGATCCCGGAGCCGGGTCTGGAGCTGGTCGACCGCGAGCTCGACGATCTGCGCCAGGTCGTCCTCGCTCAGGGCCTGGAACATCACGATGTCGTCGAGCCGGTTGAGGAACTCGGGGCGGAACGCCTGCCGCACGAGGGCCATCACGGCCTCGCGCTTGCCCTCGGGCGACATGGTCGGGTCGATGAGGATCGGCGATCCGATGTTGCTGGTGAGGATGAGGATCACGTTGGAGAAGTCGACGGTCCGCCCCTGACCGTCGGTCAGCCGGCCGTCGTCGAGCACCTGCAGCAGCACGTCGAACACCTCGGGGTGCGCCTTCTCCACCTCGTCCAGGAGCACGACGCTGTAGGGACGGCGCCGCACGGCCTCGGTGAGCTGGCCGCCCTGCTCGTAGCCGACGTACCCCGGAGGGGCGCCGACGAGCCGCGACACCGAGTGCTTCTCGCCGTACTCCGACATGTCGATGCGCACCATGGCGTGCTCGTCGTCGAAGAGGAACGCGGCGAGCGCCTTCGCCAGCTCGGTCTTGCCCACGCCCGTGGGGCCGAGGAACAGGAAGGAGCCCGTGGGACGGCCGGGGTCGCTGATCCCCGCCCTGGAGCGCCGCACCGCGTCGGACACCGCCTTCACGGCGTCCTTCTGGCCGATCAGGCGCTTGCCCAGCTCGC
>Ga0164243_10011548_pt1 | contig 12589 bp, 7 predicted proteins | sample OricompcompostOP_FD_108781 | JGI IMG/M metagenome (GOLD analysis project Ga0164243, IMG submission 108781) | Organic Plus compost microbial communities from Emeryville, California, USA - Original compost - Organic plus compost (OP) | ecosystem: Engineered > Solid waste > Mixed feedstock >...
CCCGCCGTGGCCGGTCGGGTCGTGGACGTCGTCCGCGCGGCGAGGCGCTGAGCCGCCTCAGCGTCCGGTCGTCGCGTCCTCGACGACCGGGACGAGGCGTTCCGCCAACGGCTCGCGCAGCGACGTGGCGTAGGTCGCCGTCATGTGGGAGGTCTGGCGGTAGACGAGCACGTTGCCGATCACGGGGACGCAGGTCTCGGTCGGGCAGATGAGGTCGTTCATGTCGACGACGCTCACGCCCTCGACGCGCTCGGCGGCCTCGAGCTGGACCCGCGCACCGGAGCGCGACAGCCCCTCCTCGCGGTCGAACGTGCAGGCAGCGAGGTCGTCGGGGTGCTCCGCGACGCACTCGTACACCGGGGCCAGGTCGCCCGGGTTCGGGTTGTCCAGCAGCACGACCACGGGGATCCCGGCGTCGATCAGCTGCTGCCAGCGCTCCGCGAGCCCGTCGGCCATCGCGGACCCCGTGCGCGAGCTCGGGTCCGGCGGGTCGGACATCGCCTCGTTGATCCTGTTGCCGACGAGCACGACGTCGGGCTGCAGCGCGAGCACCTCCTCGAGGGTGCGCTCGTTCCACTCGGTGCAGCTGGTGTACTCGGCGCCCTCGTTCACCTGGCGGCCGGTGCCGAACGCGCACGCCGACTTCGAGATCGAGTAGACGTGCCAGCCCTGCTCGGCAGCGATCGGGTCGAGCGCGGGCTGCCACTGGACCAGCTTCGAGTCGCCGACGGCCGCGACCACGAGGTCGCCGTCGAGGTCGCCCCACTCGCAGACGATCGGCTCGGCGCTGACCTGGTCCTGCTGGCAGCCGTCCGCGTAGGCGTCGGGGACGTCGTGGATGGCCTCGGTGGCGTCGGGCACCCACCAGTCGATGTCGGCGAGGCTTCCGACCGACCCGGGTGCCGCGCCGTCCGTCGTGGCGCCGTCCTCGAGGAGCGATCCGGCCCCGACAGCCTGCTGCTCGCCCGGGGGCGCCGTCCGCACGGGCACGGCCAGCGCGAGCACGAGACCGGCGACGACACCGACCATCGTGAAGCCGCCACCGAGCGAGAGCGCGAGACCGTGCGAGCGCGAGACGGACGGTGCGAACCGGATCGGGTTCTCGACCAGGCGGTTGCAGAGGTAGGCGGGTACCAGGCTCGCCGCCACGACCAGCAGGCCCTGCAGCCGGCCGAGACCCCCGACGATCTCCTCCGCAGCCACGAGCAGGGGCCAGTGCCACAGGTAGAGCGAGTAGGACAGCCCGCCGAGCCAGACCATCGGGCGCGCACCGAGCAGCACGGTCGCCCCGGACCGGCCCGCGGCGACACCACCGACGATGACGACGGCCGTCGCCAGGGTCGGCCAGAGCGCGGCAGCACCCGGCCAGGGCACCGACGAGTCGAGCAGGAACCCGCTCGCGAGGACCGCGGCGAGGCCGGCCCAGGTCGCCGCCCGAGCAGGCGCGGCGGGCAGCCGCTCCCAGAGCGGGGCGCCGATCGCCACCAGGGCGCCGATGCCGAGCTCCCACAAGCGGGTCGGGGTCGCGAAGAAGGCGACCGAGGGGCTGCTCGAGGTCCACAGCACCGAGCACACGAGGGAGCCGACGATCACCGCACCGATCGCGAGCGTGAGCACGGGGCGCGTGCGCGCCTGCGGTCGCCGTCGCAGCCACCAGGCCGCGGCGACGATCAGCAGCGGCCACACGACGTAGAACTGCTCCTCGACCGCCAGCGACCAGAAGTGCTGCACCGGGGACACGTCGACGTCCTCGGCGAGGTAGTCGACCGCGCGCCCCGCGAGCACCCAGTTGACGACGTAGAACGCGGCGCCGACGATGTCGCCGGCGAACACCCGCCACACGACGGGGGACGTGGTCGCCCAGGTCAGCACCGATGTGGCGACGAGCACGACCGCCGTCGCGGGCAGCAGCCGCTTGGCGCGCCGGGCGTAGAAGCGGACCAGCGAGACCTGGCGGTCCCGCTCGAGCTCGCGGACGAGGATGCCGGTGATGAGGAAGCCGGAGATGACGAAGAAGACGTCGACGCCCACGAACCCGCCGGGCAGCAGGTCGCCGGCACCGTGGTAGACCAGCACGAGGCCGATCGCGACGGCGCGCAGACCCTCGATGTCGGGCCGGTAGCCCGGCGCCCCCCGAGCGCTCCGGTCGGGGCGAGCGGCTGCGCGTGCGTGCGCCGGCACGATCAGCGCCCGCCGGCGCCCTGGTCGAACCGGAGCAGCAGCGCGCGGCCGGCGAGCTCGCGCTCGACGGTGACGGGCCAGCTCTGCCGCCACGCGTCCACCGCGGCGGTCTCGTCGGGTCGATGGGCGTCGTCGAGAAGGATGCGGGCTCCCGGGGCGAGGTGCGTGGACAGGACCGGCAACGCAGGGTACCTGGCGAGCTCGCCCGTCGCCCCCGGCGGGCCGTCGACGACCAGCAGGTCGATCGTGCCGAGGGTCGCCGGGTCCACCGAGTACCACGGCATCGCACCGCGCGGGGTCTCGACGGGCGCGAGAGGCGCGTGCACGACGGACGCCCGGTCGCCCAGCTGGTGGTCGTCCAGCAGCCGCCGCGTCCGCTCGGCGTAGCCGTCGTCGTGCTCGAGCGCGACGACGGAGCCTCGGCCGATGCGGCGGACCGCGTGGGCGAGCCACACCGTCGAGGTGCCGCTGCCGCACTCGACGACACGCGCGGGGCGGTGCCGCGCCACCAGGTCGACGAGCGTGAGCAACGTGGTCGGCTCCATCGCCCAGCCGTCGACGCGCGGCAGCGGGGCGGTGGGCGCGAACATCTGCTGCAGCTGCAGCAGCGCCTGCACCTGGTTGACGGAGTCCGTGGCGAGCGCGCGCATCCGACGTTCCAGTCGCTCGTGGCGCCGACCGGCCTCCTCGTCGTCTACGCGCACGCGCGCGACGTCCTGCGCCACGCGCTCCACGGCACCGTCGAGCTCCCGGACGGTGGCCAGCGTCGCCGGCGGCTCGTCCAGCCGGGTCGTCAGGCGTGCGACGGTCGCGCGCAGCTGCCGGATCTCGGCCCGAGCCTGCGTGGCACCGCGGCGGGCGTCGAGCTCCAGCAGCACGACCACGGCGAGCACCACCAGCAGCAACGGCGCCGCGAGACCCTCACCGCGCCACAGCAGCAGGGCCGAGCCACCGGCGGTCAGCACGCCCACGGCGATCATCGCCGTACGGTGCCTCGACATCGCCCGACCTCCCGTTCTGGGGGTAGGCCGACACTAGTCGACGGGCCCGGCTCCCGGCAGGTGGACGTCAGGGGTGCGGTCGCTCGCACCACTGCGAGCAGGGCAGCACGCGGCGCTCGGCGTCGCCGGCGTACGGGCCACCCTCGGCGGGGTACAGCCGCAGCTCGGCCTCCTCGCCGAACAACGGGCCGGCCGGACGGCCCGCGGCCAGGTCGGAGTCGAGCCGGGCCGCGGCACGCACCCAGAGCCGACCCAGGTGCTCGTCGTGGGTCTCGGCGAACCGCTCGTTGCCCCCGTTGGGCGCGCGGGTGATCTCGCCCAGCACGATCCCGCGGCTCGTCTCGTAGAGGTCGACGCGGCAGAAGGGCAGCCCGACGGCGCGGGAGAGGTGCTGCGCCACGGTCACCATCTCGGGGAGCGCCGTCGGCACCGGGATCGCGGGATCGTGCCGGCGACCGAGCGCGACCTCGCCGTAGTCCTGACCGAGCTCGTCGACGAGCTTGAGCCGGATCGTCGACGGGTCGCCGTGCACCGCGACGTTGCGCACCAGCACGTGGCCGACCTCGCCGTAGAACATGTACAGCTTGACGTCGTCGGGGATCGGGCCGCCGTCCGGCCCGTGCAGCAGCTCCTCGGCGAAGTACGGCGCGCGAGCGCGACGGCCGAGCGCGCGGAGACGCTCGCGCAGGTCGTCCTCGTCGACGACCTGGTCGACGCCCAGCAGCCGGTAGCGGCCCTCGCCGACGCGCTGCAGCGGGAACACCGCGGCGGAACCGGCGCCGCCGTCCGCCTTGAGGACGAGCTCGTCGGGCAGCCCGTCCAGCTGGACGGCGTCGATGTCGGGCCACACGGCGAGCACGGTGGGGACCCCGACGCCGTGGCTGGCCGCGAGCTCGAGGTTGCGCAGCTTGTAGGGGAGCTGGAGAGCCGCCGAGGTCCGGGGCGCGTGCAGCGCGTGCTCGGCGCGGAAGACCCTGATGTGCTGGCGCATCGCCAGCCGGAAGGAGGCGCGGTCGAGGTCATCGAGCCGGCGGTTCTGCGCGCGCTCCTGCGCCAGCGACTCCGCCAGTGCGGCGTTCGCCTCCTCCAGCGCCGCGAGCTGCCGGTCGCGGTCTCGCCCCAGCTCACGCACACGTCGCGCGAGCGACTCCTGCGAGGACGTCAGCCGAGCCGTCGAACGAGCCAGGTGCGCGAGCCGCGACCGCTGAGCGAGGTGCGTCCGGAGGAGGACGAGGACGCCGAGCGTGGCGAGCAGCACCAGGCCCACGGCAGCGGCGCGGTCCTGGCCGAGCAGGACGCCGACGGCGCTGGCAGCACCCAGCAGCAGCACCAGCACGGCGACGAGCCGAACCCGCACCGTCACACCGACCTCTCCTCGCCCGTGGCCGGCGGCTCGGGCCCCACGCCCCGACGACCGGCCGGCTCAGGCTACGGCATGAGCTGCCGCTCGGGTGCGGGGCGCGGCGCGTGCCGTTCGATATCGTGAACCGTCCGTTCACACGCTGTTCAGCAATCGTTCCATCCGATCCTTCGGGGGTAGCTTGGCCATGACCCTCGACGAGAGTGCGACGACGGCGGCTCGCGCCCTGGCCGAGCAGTACCTGGACATCGCGAGGCTGCGGGGCGGCTCCGCCGCGCTGGTCCAGACGGTGCTCCGGACGAGGTCGCGCTCGGGTCGTGACCTGCTCGCTCACGCCGCGGCGGGCGTCGACTCGGCGGCGGAGCTGCTGGAGGCGCTGCGGCGCGACCACGCGTCGGGCCGCCAGGACGCGGTGCCGCGGCTGGACGCGGAGTGGGCGCTCGCGCTCGCGCGCGTGCTGGGTGCGCAGAACCTGACGCCGTCCGACCCCGCCGACGCGGTGCTCGTCCTGGAGGAGCTGCGTCGTCGGCACGGGCCCGAGGTCTTCGAGGACACCGAGGCCCAGCAGCTGGTCGTCGACCGGCTCTGGCAGGCGGGCGAGCGCGAGCTGCTGACCTCCTGGCTGCCGACGCTGCACCGGCTCGAGCCCGACATGCTGCGCTACCTGCGCGCGGACCTCCTCAACCCCTTCGGTGACGGCGGCGGCAGCGTCGAGGAGTGGCACCGGCTCGTCGCCGAGATGTTCGAGGAGCACGGGGTCGAGCCCGTGACCGTCTCGCCGGACGCACCGACGCCGTTCGACGGGCTGGGGAGCACGGTCACGCCCGGGTCGGTCGACGGGCCGCTGGTGACGGTCGTCATGACCTCCTACCGGCCCACCGAGGCGCTGCTCACCTCGGTCCGGTCGATCTGCGCGCAGAGCTGGCGCAACCTCGAGGTGCTGGTCGTCGACGACGCCTCACCGGCGGAGGACGACGTCCTCCTCGACCGGTGCGCCGCGCTCGACCCCCGTGTCCGCGTGCACCGCATGGAGCGCAACCGCGGCACCTACGTCGCACGCAACGCAGGTCTGGACCTGGCCACCGGCGACCTCGTGACGTTCCAGGACGCCGACGACTGGTCGCACCCGCGCCGCATCGAGCGGCAGGCGCAGGCGCTGCTGGCGGACGAGACGGCCCCAGCGAGCCGCAGCCTGTGCCTGCGCGTCTCCGAGGACCTGCGGTTCCAGCGGCCCGGTTACCAGCCGATGCAGGCGAACGCCGCCTCGCTCATGATCCGCCGCGAGCAGGCGCTGGCGACGGTCGGCTACTTCGACCAGGCACGCAAGGGCGCCGACACCGAGTACCGGCGCCGTCTGGAGGCCGTCGCGGGCCGGGACGTCCTCGACGTCGAGGAACCGCTGGCGATGGTCCGGATGAACGCGGGGTCGCTGTCGCGCGCGGACTTCACCCCGGGGTGGCACCACGCCTCCCGATGGGTGTACCGCCTCGCGTACGGGCGCTGGCACGACGCGATCCGCGAGGGCGCGGCCGACGCCCGGCTGCCGCGCGAGCCGGGACCTCGCCGGTTCGCGATCCCCCAGCGCTTCGCGGTGGAGCAGGAGGCGATCCAGGCGGACCCGCCGCGCTACGACGCGGTGCTGCTCAGCGACTGGCGGCTGCACGGGCCCACCCAGCGCGCGCTGCTGGCCCAGGCCGACCTGCTGCGCGAGGCGGGCATGCGCGTCGGGCTCGCGCACCGGGAGTCCTACGGGCACATGAGCCGGCGTCGGCTGCCGCTCGTGCCGCAGGTCGTCGAGCGGCTCAACGACGGCCGGGTCGACTTCGTCGCGCTCGACCAGCTCGGCTCGGTGGCCACGCTCCTCGTCCGCTCGCCCGACGTGCTCCAGCACGCACCCGCCGACCCGAGCTCGCTCGAGGTCAACCAGGTGCTCGTGGTGGCGGACAGCCTGCCGACGACCGACGGCGAGCTGCCGGGCTACTCGGTCGGCGTCTGCGACGAGACCGTCCGCGCGACCTTCGGGGTCGAGCCGACCTGGGTGTCGTGCTCGGAGGCGATCCGCGACGCGCTCGCGTCCGAGCTCCCCACCGAACGGATCCGTGACGCGGAGCTCACGCTGCTCGACGACGAGGCGCGGCCGGTGCGGCGCCCGCAGCGACGCGCGCGACCCGTCGTCGGACGGCGGCTCACCGGAGCCGGCCCGCAGTGGCCGGATTCGGCGCGCGAGGTGTTCGAGGTCCTCCCGGACGACGACTCCTTCGACGTCCGGATCGCCGGCGACCCGCGCACGCTCGGCCAGGTGATCGGTCACGCGCGGGTACCGACCGGATGGGTCTGGTACCCCCTGGAGACCCTCGGCGTCCGGCGGCACCTCGCACAGCTGGACTTCTACGTGGACGTGCCGCACCCGAGCGCCCCGGTCCGCGCCGAGCGCGACGTCGTGCTGGCGATCGCGAGCGGGTGCGTCACGATCCTGCCGCCGCGCTACGAGCCGGTCTACGGCGCCGCGGCGCTGTACGCCGAGCCGGCGGACGTCCCCGCGCTGGTGCGACGGCTGCACGCCGACCCGGACGCCTGCCGGGAGCACGCCGAGAGAGCCGCGGCGGCGATCCGGGAGCGGTTCGGGCCGGCTGCCGTCCGTGACCGGGTGGCGCGCACCGGCCCTGGCGCTGTCGGCGACCTGGTGGCGGTGCCGGAAGCCCAGCGCCGCATGCCGGCGAGCGGCGCCGTCCCGCTCGTGCTGCTGGTCAACGTGCAGACCGCACCACGCCTGGGTGCGATCCTCCGGCGTCTCGCCCAGGACCCGGTGTGGGGGAGCGCGCCGATCACGATCGTCCACACGCCGCGCGCGCAGCCGTACGTCGACGCCGTCGTCGCCGAGCATCCCGACGTCGTGTTCCTCCCGACCGCCTCCAGCGCACGGGAGGAGCTCGCCGACGTCGCCTGCGACGCGCTGCTCGGGCACACCGGCGGGGCCGTCTGCGTCGCGCGCCTGCCGCGGCAGAACGGCCTGGACTCGTGGCTCGCCTCGGTCTCGCTGCAGGCGGCCGAGCTGCGGGACGCCGCCGCCAGCCCGGTCCCGCTGCTGCTGCACACCTCTCAATGCCCGCAGGAGGTGACGTCGGCCTACGTGCACGACGTCCTCGGCATCGCCGACCTCGACGACGACGTCGCCGCCTACCTCGGCGCCGCACTGCTCAGCGGCGCTGAGCCGCGCCTGGAGGCGATCGATCCCGAGAGCGGTGACATCCGGCTCCTCGGGTGGCTCAACGCGGCGATGGTGCCCGGCACCGCCCAGCCGCCGTGGCGGTACCGGTTCGTGCTGACCCGCGCTGGCGGCGCCGAGGTGCGCTCCGAGCCGGTCACCCCGCGGGTGCGGGTCGACAGCCACGGCCGACGGACCTGGGAGGAGCTGGTCGGCACGGTGCCGCTGGTCGAGGCGCACGACGGCGCGTACGCGGTCTCCCTCGAGGTCGACACCGGCTCCGCCGCGACGTCGGTCCGGCGGCGCCTGCAGCCCTCGAAGGGGCTGCTCTTCGGCAGCCGAGCGGTCACCATGACCGTGCAGGGGTCGTCGACCCGGCGCATCCGCTACCTGACCCACACCGTCGGTGACGGGACGTCCTGCTTCGTGCTCGTGCAGCGTGGCCGCGGGGCCCTCGGGCGGCTCCGGTGGGCGGCGACGATGCTCAGGAAGGACCTCGGGTTCGTCCGCCGCGGTCGCGCCTACCCGCGCATGGTCGGGATGCGGGTGCTCCGGCTGCTGACCAAGCCGCTCTTCTGGGGTCGCTCGATCTGGCTGATCGGCGAGCGCACCGACACGGCCCAGGACAACGGCTTCCACCTGTTCCGGCACATCCGCGAGCACGAGCCGCGCCGCAGCGCGTACTACGTCATCGACCCGGCGAGCCCGCAGGCGTCACGGGTCGCGCACCTGGGCCACGTCGTGGCGCACTCCTCGTGGCGGCACCAGCTGCTCATGCTGCACGCCGACGTGCTCGCGAACGCGTACTCGATGCGGTACCTCGTCCCGAGCAGCTGGCTCGCGGAGGGCTACACGAGGCACCTCGCCTGGCGCATCGGCTCGGCGCGCGTCTACCTCAAGCACGGGATCCACCTCAACGCCAACGCCTTCAAGCGTGGGCTGACCGGCTACGACATGCTGCTCACGGCCATGCGCCGCGAGACCGAGGCGCTCCGTGCGGTCTCCGGCTACGACCACCAGATCCGCGAGATCGGGATGCCCCGCTACGACGGTCTGGAGCGGGTGCCGGGCACCCGGACGATCCTGTTCATGCCGACGTGGCGGCAGTACCTCACGCCACGTTTGAACGGCGAGGTCAACCACCACCAGATCCCGCTCGAGGGATCCGACTACGAGCGGTTCATCACCGGTCTGCTGACCAGTCCCCGCCTGCACGCCCTGCTCGAGCGGCACGACTTCCGCCTGCAGCTGCTGCCGCACTACAACGTCGCCGACCACTTCGACGGATCGGTCGCGACCTCCGACCGGGTCGGGGTCGCCGACCCGGACCGGACGAGCTTCCAGGACATCCTGCGAGGCTGCGACGTGTTCATCACCGACCACTCCTCGGTGCACTTCGACATCGCCTACATGGGCATCCCGATCATCTACGTGCGCTTCGACGAGGAGCTCTACGAGACGCGGCACGCCTCACGGTCCTGGTTCTCCTTCGAGGAGGACGGCTACGGTCCGGTCGCCTACTCGCTCGAGGAGACGCTCGACGAGCTGGAGCGGCTGCTGGCCCACGGCTGCGAGGTCGCCGAGCCGTACGCGTCACGGGCGGCGGAGGCGTTCACCTACCGGGACCGCGACAACACGGCGCGGGTCGTCGCAGCGATCGACGCGATGCTGCGGGGGGACGACGACGCCACGGGCGACGGCCGCGACGAGAGCGGACGTGGCGCCGCTCCGCAGGAGCCAGGCTCCCGTACGCTGACGCCCTGATGCCAGCGCACAACGTGGTCGGAACCCCTGCGGACGTGCCGGCAGGGCACGTTCCGGGCGCGCCTGCGGGCGGGGAGTAGCCGATGTCGGAGCGGACGATCCCCGGCGCGGAGTCCACGCGTGGCGCGTGGCGCTCCGCGCTGCGCACCGCGCGCCACCCGCGTGCGGTCTACTGGTTGACGACGACGGCGAGCGTCACGGCCGTGGTCGTGCTCTGGTGGCTGCTGACCACGCTCCTCGACGTCAACCCCGTCCTGTTCCCCAGCCCGGCCGACGTCTGGGAGGCCGCGGTCCGGGGCATGCAGGAGCGGCCCGTCGCCGACGGTCTCGACCGCACGATCCGGGGCTACCAGAACTACTACCTGTGGGAGCACCTGCTCGCCAGCCTGCAGCGCATCGGTGCCGGTGTCGGGCTCGCGCTCCTGGTCGGGGTCCCGCTCGGGCTCCTGATGGCGTCCTTCCGGTGGTTCGGCCTCCTGCTCGACCCCTACCTGAACTTCCTGCGCTCGCTGCCCCCGCTCGCCTACATCGGGCTCCTGATCGTCTGGTTCGGCTTCGGGGACGCGCCGAAGATCTGGCTGCTGTTCCTCGCCGCCTTCCCGCCGATCGCGATCGCCTCGATCAGCGGCGTCCGCGGCGTGCGGGAGGACCAGATCAACGCGGTGCGCACGCTCGGCGCCAGCCGCGGCCAGGTGCTCGTGCACGTGACCCTGCCCGCCGCGCTGCCGGAGATCGTCACGGGCTTCCGCGTGGCCGTCGGGTTCGCGTGGACGACCGTCGTCGCCGCAGAGATCCAGAACGGCATCCCCGGCATCGGCGGCCTCGCCTACATCTCCGGGTCGCAGAACCAGACCGCGGTCGTCATCGCCTGCATCATCATCATCGGCATCACGGCGATCCTGCTCGACCAGCTGGTCAAGAACGTCGAGAAGGTCCTGATCCCCTGGCGGGGCAAGGCATGAGGCCCGCCCCGCGCCCACCCGTCCGTCCCCGAGGAGGGTCGATGTCCCCGATCAACCATCGTCGCACCGCCGGAGCCGCGCTGCTCGCCGCGGTCGCGCTCACCGCCGCCGGGTGCGTCGACAGCGGTCGCTCCCAGACCGGGGACGCGGCCGTCGACGAGTGCCCGTGGGAGCCCGACACCTCCGTCGAGGCCGAGGTCTCGATCGGATGGCAGCGCATCCCCAACGGCGACCTCGTCGTCAAGGACCTCGGCCTGCTCGAGGCGTGCATGCCGAACGCGCAGATCACGTGGACCGAGTTCGACTCGGGCGGCAAGGTCGTGCAGGCCTACGCCTCGGGCGACATCGACCTCGCGCTGATCGGGAACTCGCCGTCGGTGCTCGCGATGTCGCCGGACAACAACCTCGACGTCGACGTCGTCTGGATCCACGACGTCATCGGCGAGGCCGAGTCGCTGATCGCCAAGGACGCCGATGTCAGCAGCCTCGAGGACCTGCAGGGCGAGCTGATCGGGGTGCCCTTCGGGTCGACCGCCCACTACTCGCTGCTGCAGGCGATCCTCGTCGCCGGCCTCGACCCCAGCACCGACTTCGCGATCACCAACCTCGAGCCGTCGGCCATGCCCGCGGCCTGGTCCTCCGACGGCATCGCCGCGGCCTGGGTGTGGCAGCCGACCCAGAACGAGCTCCTCGAGTCCGGCGGCCACCTCGTGCTGTCCGCCGCCGACACCGCCGCCGACGGCTACCCGACCTACGACCTCGGCACCGCCGACCGGACCTTCGCCGCGGAGAACCCCGAGCTGATGGCGCAGTGGGCGCGCGCGCAGGACCACGCGGTGGGCCTGATCCGGGACGAGCCCGACGTCGCGGCCGAGTCGATCGCGGCCACGCTCGGCATCACGATCGAGGAGGCCTCCGAGCAGATGGCGGGCTACACCTACCTCACGGCGGGCGAGCAGGCGGGGGAGGACTACCTGGGCGGCGGCATGGCCACCGACCTGGTCAACACCGCGACGTTCCTCCTCGAGCAGGGGTCGATCGCCCAGACGCTGCCCGACGAGGAGTACGCGTCGCACGTCGACCCGAGCGCGGCGCGCGCCGCGGCGGGCTGACGACCGGGTGGCAGCCGTGACCGAGACCGGGCAGCACAGCAAGGCGGTGGAGATCGCCGGGCTGCGGCACTCCTTCACCGTGCAGGGCGAGCAGGTCCCCGCGCTCGAGCGGATCGACCTGCGCATCGATCCCGGTGAGTTCCTGTGCGTGGCCGGACCCTCGGGGTGCGGCAAGACGACGCTGCTGCGACTGGTCGCCGGCTTCATGCGGCCGACCGACGGGACGATCACGGTGGGAGGCGAGCCGGTCGTCGCGCCCGCCTCCGACCGTGGCGTCGTCTTCCAGCACCCGACGCTGTTCCCGTGGCTCAGCGTGCGGGAGAACGTCGAGCTCGGCCCGCGCCTCAACGGCGTGCCGCGACGCGAACGAGCCGAGCTCGCCGACCGCTACATCGAGATGGTCGGCCTCAGCGAGTTCAAGGAGCACCGCCCCTACGAGCTGTCCGGCGGCATGCAGCAGCGCTGCCAGATCGCCCGGGTGCTGACCAACGACCCGGACATCGTCCTCATGGACGAGCCGTTCGGGGCGCTGGACGCCCTCACGCGCGAGCGCCTGCAGAACGAGCTGCTGCAGATCCAGCGCACCACCCGCAAGACGGTCCTCTTCATCACGCACTCGGTCGAGGAGGCCGTGCTGCTCGGCACGCGGGTCATCGTGCTCAGCCCCCGGCCGGGCCGGGTCGTGCTCGACGAGAGCGCTCGGCTGTCGCCGCCGGAGCGGCCCTACAGCGCCGACGAGCTCCGCGCGCTGCCCGCGTTCGTCGCGCTCTGCGACAAGGTCAGGGAGGCGATCGGAGCGGCCGCCGCCCCGACGGCGCCCGCGCCGCCCGTCTGAGACCGGTCGCGACCGCCGGGGTGTTGGCGGTGAGCGGGCGTCGGGTCTGTGTCAGTGTGGACGGACACGACGGGAAGGTGGGGTCCATGGTCGTCGACAGACGCGAGTTCCTCAGTCTCGGCGCCGCCGCTGGGGTCGGCGCCTTCGGGCTGGTCCAGCGACAGCGGCA
>Ga0164243_10011551_pt1 | contig 12588 bp, 9 predicted proteins | sample OricompcompostOP_FD_108781 | JGI IMG/M metagenome (GOLD analysis project Ga0164243, IMG submission 108781) | Organic Plus compost microbial communities from Emeryville, California, USA - Original compost - Organic plus compost (OP) | ecosystem: Engineered > Solid waste > Mixed feedstock >...
CTCTGGCTGCTGTCGTTGCCGTTTCGGGCGCTGGCGGTGGTGGTGGAGGCGCTGTTTGCCTTCATCAAGGCTGTGCTGTTCCTGCCCGCGCGGCTGCTCGGCCATCGCGGGTAATGCCTGCTACCTCGCCGCGAGGATGGTTCGTTTGATCACGGCTTCGAGGATGGGAACTTTGTAAGCATTCTTCGGCAGCGGAGTCGCGCTACGGACGGCGGCGGCAGCGGCTTCGCTGGCCGAGAGTTCATCGATACGGCGGCCCACCAATATCTCTTCGCTCTCCACCGCTCGACGCGGCACCGGCGCGACCCAGCCCAGAACGATCTTCGCACTCGCCACGACATCCGCGTTCATCTGCAGGACTACGGCGACGTCGCAGATGGGCCAGTCGTAGCTGTCGCGCTCGGTCTGCTTGTGATAAGCGCAACGCGTGCCCGGCTGGATGGGCGGGACGGTGATCTGGGTCAGAATCTCGCCATCGGCGATGATCGTGTCACGGTCTCGCTGCATCGATGGTGGCAATAGGAAGTCTTTCAGCGCGACGGTGCGCGACGAACCCTTGCCCAGCGTGAGATGAACACTTGCCTCATAAGCAACCAGGGGAGTGGCGAGGGTCGACGCATGAACCATCACCGTCTGCTGGTTCTCGAAGATCGCGTGATGCTGATGCTCGCTATGATCCGCCTCCGCAATCCGGTGGAAATGTTCGTTACGGAAATACCAGCAGCGTGGTCTCTGCAGTAAGTTGCCACCGATGGTCGCCGCATTTCTCACCTGCGGCGTGGCAGCGTGAAAGGCCGCTTCGGCCAAAGCTCGATAGTGCGATCGGATGCCGTTGTGACGTTCGATCTGCGCCAGCGTCACGAGCGCACCGAGCTGCATTCCCGACATCTCCAGCCGCACATCGCCCAGCGAAGGAATCGATTTGAGGTTCACGATCCGCGCGGGCTGGACGATGCCCTCCTTCATCAGGTCGAGCAGATCCATGCCACCGGCTTTCGCAATCACCGGCGCAGTTGCGCTCGTCGTCGCCAGCAACGAAGCCGCTTCATCGACCGATTTCGCGTCCACCCACTCGAAGCTTCGCATGATCACTCCGCGCGCAAGGCCGCGAGGACGTTCGCGGGAGTCATCGGCAGCGTGTAGATGCGCTTGCCGGTGGCGTTGAAGAATGCGTTGGCGATTGCTGCGGCCGTCGCGACATTTGCGGGTTCCGCAACCCCGCGCGCGTCGGTGGAAGACTGCCCACCGAGCAGCTCGATCAAATGCACCTCGATCTGCGGCGTCTCGCGCGATCCGACGATCTTGTATTGATCGATGTTGGCATTGAGCTGTACGCCGGTGGGGCCGTCGAGTCGCCGGTCCTCATAGAGCGCGTAACTCACGCCCTGGATCACGCCGCCGAAGATCTGGCTTTCGACCAGCTTGGGATTGATGGGGCGTCCGCAATCGTGCACGGCGACCACGCGCTCGACCTTGACCGCGCCGGTCTGCGTATCGACGCAGACTTCGGCGAACTGCACGCCGCCAATCGCATGCGGGCTGATATTCAGCTCGCCGGCCTTGCGCGCATAACCTTCGTAGTCGTCACGGCGATCGCCTCGATGCACGAGCGTCTCGATGCCCGCGCGCCGCAACGCTTCGGCGAAGCCGAGTGACGTCTTCGAATCATCACGACGTTCGATGCGGCCGTTACGGAAGATGAGATCGTCTGCGTTCGCGTTCAGCAGCGGCGCGACTCGGCTCGCGATGTCGCGAGCCGCTGCATGTGCCGCGTTTCTCGCAGCGGGCGTCAACGAACTCGTGACGCGGCTGCCGCCGGAGGGCGGGCCGGGCGGGAAGCGCGAGTCGCCGACATGAACGCGCACATCCTCGGCGCGCAATCCCAATTCTTCAGCGACCACTTGAGCAAACACGGTGCGCGTGCCGGTGCCGATGTCCTGGGTGCCGCAGAAAGCTTCTACAGTGCCGTCACCTTGGATGCGGATCTCACAAGTCGTGTAGCTATTGACGATGTAAGGCCACATGGACTGCGCCATGCCGATGCCGCGCTTGATCGGTCCGGTATCGCTGCCGGAAGCGCGGCGACGGGACCAGCCGATCTTTTCCGCGCCAATGCGACGCTCCGCCGCCCGGGCGCGGACATCGTCCGCGTCGCGCGTATCGATCTTGTCTCGCAGGGCAATCGGGTCCATGCCCAGGCGAGCCGCGACGGCGTCGATCGCCTGCTCGAACGCGAATATTCCTTGCGTCTGACCCGGCCCGCGAAAGGCGGCGCACGGACCGGCGTTGGTGAAAACGTCGTAGTGCTCGATGCTCACATTCGGGCAGGAATACATGCTGTGATGACATGACCCGACGCCGGCACCCGCGGCGACGCCGCCCGTACCGAAGCTGCGCAGCTCGATCGCTGTGAGTGAGCCGTCGCGTTTCGCGCCGATCTTCAGGCGTTGCAGGCTGCTCGGTCGATTGCCGACCGAGACATGCTCTTCGCGTCGATCCAGCACCAACCGAACCGGTGCACGAGCTTTGCGCGATAGGTGAATGGCGAGCGTGCCATAGTTGCCAATGCCGTATTTCGCGCCGAATCCGCCGCCGGTGTAATCGCTGATGGCGCGGATCTTTTCTTTTGGCAGCTGGAAAATGTCCGCCGCCTCGTCGCGCACGCTCAACACGTGCTGTGTCGATGCGTAGATCGTCAATTCATCGTCGCGCCAGTCGGCGACGACGCCATGAGGTTCGAGCGGAGTATGCGTCTGGACCTGGGTCCGGTACTCGCCTTCGACCACGACATCGGCTTCTTTGAAGCCGCGCTCCAGGTCGCCTCGTGAGCCGCCTTTGCTCGGGCCGCGCAAGTTGCCTTTCTGTGGCAATCCTTTTGCCGCGCCACCGCCGCCCGCCGTTGCATGGTGCTCCGTAGGGCCGGGGAACACGGGAGGCGAGGTCGCCTGCATGGCGTCCTCCAGCTCCGTGACATGATCGATCGGCTCGTATTCGACTCGGATCAAGTCGAGTGCGGCTTCAGCGGCTCGCGCTGAGGTTGCCGCGACCGCCGCGATCGGTTGCCCAGCGAAGCGGATGACAGGGTAGGGCTCGTTCGCTTCCTCGCCCGGATCGCGCAACTCGGCAGCCTGGAGCAATCGTTCCAGCACATGCACGGCCCGTACGCCTGGAGACTTTTCCGCCTGCGAGGTATCGATCGACTTGATGCGGGCGTGCGGCACCGTGCTGTTCAGCGTGCGCGCGTACAACATGCCGGGGAGCTGAACGTCGAAGGTGTAGCGGGCGCGGCCGGTAACTTTGTCCAACGCGTCCATGCGCTTCACGTCTTTGCCGACGACTTGCAGCTCAGCGTTCGTAGGCCATGCAGGCGGTTCGCCGCGAGGTACGTTGCGAGTGACCTGTTTCAGGGCGTCGCCCACGATGCCGGCGGACAGCGTGCGCTGTTCGAGGGAATCGCTGCTCATTTCTTCTTGCCTGCGGCGCGCGTCATCTCTGCCGCGGCCAGGGTGGCCTTGAAGATGTTTGGATACGTTCCGCAGCGGCAGAGATGACCGGAGATCGCGGTCTTCACATCTTCGAGCGTGCAATCGGGATTGCTGTCCACCAGCTGCGCGCAGCTCATCACCATGCCCGGCGTGCAGAAGCCGCATTGAAGGGCGTCGTGCTCGATGAAGGCACGCTGCACGGGATGCAGCTCGCCTTCGCGGCTCAAGCCTTCGATGGTGGTGATGCTCCGCTCGCGCACGTCGAGCGCGAGCGTCATGCAGCTGGCGGCAACTTCGCCATCGATCCACACGGTGCAAGCCGAGCACGCGCCACGATCGCAGCCGATTTTGGTGCCGGTGAGGCCGAGCGCGTCGCGCAGGAATTCCACCAGCGTGGTGGCTGGGTCGGCGAGCGCAGTGTGTACCTCGCCATTGACGAGCAGTGACAGCGGCTGCGGCTCGGGGCCGAAAGTGCCCGGCGCTTCACGGCCGGGCGGATGATGGGGGGCGACGCTCATGGGAGCCTCCGTCGAAGTCCGATCCTTCGGCGCGAGTCCCTGCAATGAGACGGCAACGCTCCTACGCCCGCCGAGTTCCTTACCGCTGCGGATCCGTTCAGCGGGTGATGGTCCGCTCTCGCAACGAGCTGTTGATGTCTTCCAGATCGGCCCGATCCAGCGTGCCGGTGGCGAACTGCAGCTGCAGGACGTTCAGGATGTAGTCGTAGCGGCTGCGGGCGTAGTTGGTCTGCGCCTCGAACAGCCTGCGACGCGCATCGAGCACGTCCACGGTGGTGCGAGTGCCTACTTCGAAGCCCGCCTCGGTGGCTTGCAGGGCCGTACGGCTGGATTCCAGCGCCTGGCGAAGCGCGCGGACGCGCGAGATTTCGCTGAGCACGCCGAGATAGGCGTCGCGAGCGGCACGCTCGGTTTCGCGATTGGCGCGTTCCAGCCGCTCGCGGGCAGCACGATGCAGATAGACCGTCTGGCGGACGCGCGAGGAGGTGAAACCGCCCGAGTAGATGGGCACGGTGACCTGAATGCCGATCGTGTCCGACTTCTGTGTTTGATCCGCGGGCGCGTGCGAAACGCCGCCAGCGTTACGGCCGACCTGGTCGCCGGTGATGTCCTGATCGCCGCGACTGGCGATGAGGTCGATGGAGGGGAGGTGGCCGGCGCGCGCGACACGCACGTCCTGTTTGGCGATATCGGTCGCCAGCCGTGCCGAGATGACCGCGAGATTCTGTTCCAGGGCGCGAGTCACCCACTGTTCTTCGTTCTCCGGGTTGGGGGACACCAGAGGCATGTCGTCCACCGGCGTCGCCAACGTATCGAACGACTCGCCCGTCAGCTCACGCAACAGCTCACGAGCGGTCGCGAGCGAGCGCTTGGCCGCGATCACGGCGGCGGCGGCCTGGTCGTGCGCGGCGCGCGCTTCCTGAACGTCGGTGATGGCGATCAAGCCGACCTCGAAGCGCTTGTTGGCCTGCTCGAGCTGGCGGGAGAACGCTTCGAGCGCCGCTTCGGCCGCATCGACGGTGTCCTGCGCGGCGAGCACGTCGAAATAGCGCACCGAGGTGCGCTGAATGAGATCCTGCTGAGCGAACTGATAATCCGCTTCGGCCTGCGCGACTTCGGCATCGGCGCGCTTCAGCGTCATCCACTGGTCCCAACGGAACAAGCTCTGCCGCAGCGTCAGGTCATATTGCTTGGCCTTCAGATCGGAGCTGCTGGTGACATTGATCGGCACCAGCTCGCTGTTCGGGTTGTTCGGATCGCGGATGAACTGGATGCGGCCGCTGTCCTGATCGATCTTGTTGTACGAGCCGGTTGCGTCAAATTGGGGCAGCAGCGCCGAGAGCGCCTGCGGCTTGGATTCGCGACTGGCGAGACGAAGCGCATCGGCTTCGCGGATCTGCGGATCGTTCTGCAAGGCGCGCTGATAAACGGTGATCAGATCGGCGGCGTGGGCGCCGGCCGAGGCCAGTATCAGACTGCAAGCGGCGACGATGAGCGGAGCGCGTACTTTCATCTTTGTTTCGTTCCAGTCCCAGTTGCGTTCGCCGGATGATGACACGCTGGCGAATTAATTTATGTCTGGCGCGCGCGCGTCGGGCGAGCTTAACCATTCATGCCACAGATCCGCCGGGCCGAGCCACGTCTCTTCCGTCACATGGACGTTGCTACGGGCCGCAGCGGTAACGCGGCTTGAGACGCTCAATAAGTCGGAATGGTTGCATCCAGCTCGCGCGACCACGCGAGGATGCCGCCCGCCACGTTGACCGTGCGGAAGCCGTTCTGTTGCAGATACTTGGCGACTTCGAGGCTGCGACGTCCCGAACGGCACAGGACGGCCACTTCCTTGCTCCGGTCCAGCTCGCCGATGCGCTCGGCCACTTCGCCCATCGGAATGTGCACGACCTGCTGATCGGCCGGCACGCTGGCGACGCCGAGCTCCCAGGCTTCGCGCACATCGAGGAGCGTGAACACGTCACCGCGCTGACGGCGCGCGACGAATTCGGTGGGGGTGATCTCGGCGATCGGTTGCGGAGTGCTCATGAGATTGATTCGACGTAGGCGATCAGAACACGAATTCCGACGGACGCGGCGCGTTCACCAGCGGCGCGATCACGGTTTCGAACAGGCTTTCACGCTGCCATTCGCGCTCACCGACGCGTGTCACCTTCCAGGCTTCCATCACCGGCGCCTGGCCGACCACCACGAACAGGCGCCCGCCGATGCGCAGCGCCTGCTGGAAGCGCTCGTCATACAACGGCAGCGAGCCGGTCACGGCAATCACGTCGTAGGTGGACTGTTCAGTGAGCTGCATGCCATCGCCCACTTCGACCGCGACGTTGTTGATCGCGGCGGCGAACAGGTTGCGGCGGGCCATCTCGGCCAGCTCGGGCAGGATTTCAATGCTGCGAACGCGGGCCGCCAGCATGCCCAGGCAGGCGCTCAGATAACCGCTGCCCGTACCGATTTCCAGCGCCACGTCGGCGGGATCCGGCAGCAGTGCCTGCAGGATGCGGCCATGGATCTTGGCCGGCAGCATCGACTGGCCGCCGGGCAGGGGAATCGACGCGTCGGCAAAGGCGACCGGGGTGAAGGCCGCCGGGGCGAACTGTTCGCGCCGCACGGCGCGCATGGTGCTCAACACCCGCTCGTCGAACACGTCCCAGGCATGCACCTGCTGTTCGATCATCTGCTGGCGGGCAAACTCGATATTCATAGGCAATATTCGTAGACAAATCAGGCGGGATTGGGCGGGGGCGAAGCGTACGGGCTTTGATTCCGCCAGACAAGTTAAAGCCCGGACAGCTGCGCGCCGGCTTCAAGGGAACCCTGAATCCTTCTTCAGGGACACATTCAGGCCAATATTTCCCTGCTCCCCGCATACAATATGGTCAATCCCCCCGGCAGATGTTCAGCCGTTCGCTATGCTCCTTTCCCGGCTAATTAGGTGCTTGCGCTCGTATCTTCGCGGCGCCACTCCAACTTACCGGGTGCCGGGGTCTGCCGCGGCAACCTAGGGGATCGAAGCAAAGAGCGTTTCAATGTGAGTGCCCTGTTGGGGACTTTGACCATCTCTCTCGCCGTCGCGGTAGTGCTGCTGCTGGGTTTCATCCTCTGGCGGGAGCGCCGGAGCTCGGCCCTGACGCGTGCCGCCGGACAGCTGGAGGGGATCGTTCGCTCTGGAAATTTCGCCGAGCGCATCCGCGTCGGCGGCCCGGCCTCGGAGCTGGCCGAGAATGCCAATCGGCTGCTCGAGCAGATGGCCATGAAGGATCTGATGATCAGCGAGCGCGAGCGCTCGCTGGTCGGCCTGCTGGGAGGCCTGCACGAAGCGGTCGCCGTGCATCGGGATCACATCGTGTTCGCCAACGAGCGTTTTGCCGCGCTCACCGGCGCCATGGCCGCCGAGCATCTCACCGGCAAGAAAATCGCCGATCTGCTGCATCCCGACTACACCGAGCTGGTGACCGAGCATTTGCGTCGCTCGCTGGCCGGCGAGCCGGGGCTGGAGCGACTCGAGATCGAGCTGCATCCGGACACCCAAGGCGGCACGCCGCGCGTCGAGCTGACGGCGGTGCGCATCGACTATCAGGGCGGCCCGGCGTTGTTGTTGACGCTCGTCGAAATGGGGCCACGCTCGCTGCCGGCATCGGCGCCGGCGCGCAGCGGCCGGCCCACGGCCTGGGAAACCCTCGATTCGCTCGGCGAGGGCATCATCACCACGGACGTGAGCGGCCGCATCGACTACGTCAATCAGGCCGGCGAGCAGCTGATCGGGGTCAGCGCCGTCGATGCGCTCGGCAAGAGCATTACCGACATCATTCAATTGCTGGACGAGGGCGACCGCCGCTCGCTCGGCGATCCCGTGCGTCACTGTCTGGCGACACAGTCCAAAGTCACCGCCGGTCGGCGTGGCTTGATGATCTCGCGCAATGGCAATGAAGAGCGCTCGGTGGAGCTCACCGTCACGCCCTTGAAAGGGCAGAAGGGCGATCTGGTCGGCACGGTGGTCGTCGTGCGCGATGTGAGCGAGTTGCGCGGCATCACCAAACAGATGTCGTATCAGGCGAGCCACGACGCGCTCACCGGTCTGGTGAATCGCCGCGAGTTCGAGCGTCGTCTGGAAGAGGCGCTGCAGACGGCGCACACCAACGAAGCCAGGCACGTGCTGTGCTACCTCGATCTGGATCGCTTCAAGGCGGTCAACGACACCTGCGGTCACATGGCCGGCGACGGCATGCTGCGCGAGGTCGCGGCGCTCATCAAAGAAGCGGTGCGCGATTCGGATACCGTCGGTCGTCTCGGCGGCGACGAGTTCGGCCTGCTGCTCGTCGGCTGTCCGCTCGACAAGGCGCGACAGATCGCCGACGACGTGGTGCGGAAGATCAGTGACTACCGCTTCGTGTGGAAGGACAAGATCTTCAACATCGGCATCAGCGTCGGCCTGATCGAGATCTCTCGCGAGAGCGGCGCGCCCGATGAAGTGATGAGCGCGGCTGACTCGGCGTGCTATGTCGCGAAGAAGCAGGGCAATCACGTGCATGTGTACTCGGCGCGCGATGAAGCGGTGGCGCGTCATCGTGGCGAGATTCAGTGGCTGCAGCGTCTGCAGTCGGCGCTCAAGGACAATCGGTTCGAGCTGATGGCTCAACCCATCATCGCCTCCTCGGCGACCGAAACGGGCCCGGCGCTGGAAGTGCTGCTTCGCCTGCAAGACGAGAGCGTGCCGGGCGGCATCTCGCCGGCGGAGTTCCTGCGCGCGGCGGAACGATATCGCTTGATGGCGGATGTCGATCGCTGGGTCGTGCAGACGGCGCTCACCGCGCTGGGCCGCGGCGGCATCCGGTTGCCGTCGAGCCGCAGCCTCGCGATCAATCTGTCCGGGCAGACGCTGGGCGATCCGCAATTTCTCGAGTTCGTCGTCGATGTGCTGGATCGCACCGGCGTGTCGCCGAATCAGCTGTGCTTCGAAGTGACCGAGAACTCGGTGATCACCAACATCGAGCACGCGCAGCGCTTCATCGGCGTGTTGCATGGCATGGGCTGTCAGTTCGCGCTGGACGATTTCGGCCGCGGGCTGTCGTCGTTCGGCAATCTGAAGAACCTGTCGCTGGATTATCTGAAGATCGACGGCACGTTCATTCGCAACCTGGCGGTGGATTCAGTGAATCAGGCGATGGTCGCGGCCATGATCAAGCTGGCGCGCACGCTGAACTTCCAGGTGATCGCCGAGCAGGTGGAAGATGCCGGCGCGCTGGATGCGGCGAAGAAAATGGGCGTCGATTTCCTGCAGGGCTTCTATCTCGGCCGGCCGCAACCGCTGGCACGCGTCGTCCCGGCGCGGAGCATCGGCACCTAACCCGCCTCGTTCCGCGGTGGCTCCGGTCGGCGCCACAGCCACATCAGCACCAGTGCCATTATCGCCGTGGTGATCTCGGCCACCCACATGCGCGTGGTGGTAAGGAACAGGATCACTGCGCAGGCCGCCATCATCACCGACGCCGTGATTTTCGCCCGCCGGCTGACTGCGCCATGTTTTCGCCAATCGCGCAGCATCGGGCCGAAGATGCGGTGGCTCTCCAGCCAGTGATGAAAGCGCGGCGAGCTGCGTGCCGCTGCCCAGCCCGCCATCAGAATGAATACGGTCGTCGGCAGGCCAGGAACGAAGATTCCGATGACGCCGAGCGCCACGCATACCACCGCGAACCCCAGCAGCAAGTAGCGGACTACTGCAGGTAAGGGGCGGGCGGGTTTGCGGACGTCATCCATCCGCAGAGTTTGACGGCAGGACCCGGCGCGCCGTCAACGTTGTAGTTCGTGCGCCGCGCCCAGGCTGCAAACGAAAACGGCGCAGCCTGAGCTGCGCCGTCTGTCGAGTACCCCGCCACCTCAGGCGGCGACGACTATCAAAGCAGCGGCACGAGCAGCAGTGCCACGATGTTGATGATCTTGATCAGCGGGTTGATCGCCGGGCCCGCCGTATCTTTGTACGGATCGCCCACCGTATCGCCCGTGACCGCGGCCTTGTGCGTCTCCGAGCCCTTGCCGCCGAAGTTGCCTTCCTCGATGTACTTCTTCGCGTTGTCCCACGCACCACCGCCGGTGCACATGGAAATCGCGACGAACAGGCCGGTGACGATCGTGCCGATCAGCAGACCGCCGAGCGCGCGAATGCCCGCGCCCGGGCCCATCAGGAAGTTCATGCCGAAGGCGACGATCACCGGCACCAGGATGGGCAACAGCGACGGCACGATCATTTCTTTGATCGCGGCGCGCGTCAGCATGTCCACGGCCTTGGAATAGTCCGGCTTGCCCGTGCCTTCCATGATGCCTTTGATCTCCTTGAACTGGCGGCGCACTTCCACGACTACCGAGCCGGCGGCGCGGCCGACGGCTTCCATCGCCATGGCGCCGAACAGATAGGGCACCAGGCCGCCGATGAACAAGCCGATGATCACCGCCGGATCGGACAACGAGAACGCCTGCAACTTGCCGGCGGCGTCGAGGTTGTGGGTGTAGTCGGCGAACAGCACCAGTGCGGCGAGACCGGCGGAGCCGATCGCGTAACCTTTGGTCACGGCCTTGGTCGTGTTGCCGACCGCATCGAGCGCGTCGGTGATCTTGCGCACGTCCTTCGGCAGGCCCGACATCTCGGCGATGCCGCCGCCGTTGTCGGTGATCGGACCGTAGGCGTCGAGCGCGACGATCATGCCCGTCATGGACAGCATCGCGGTGGCCGCGATCGCGATACCGTAGAGATCGGCAATGTAATAAGAGCCCCAGATGGCCGCGACCACCGCGAGCACCGGCAGCGCCGTCGACTTCATGGACACCGCGAGACCCGCGATGACGTTCGTGCCGTGACCCGTCTGTGAAGCGGCGGCGACGTAACGCACCGGCGAGAATTCGGTCGCCGTGTAGTACTCGGTGATCACGATCAACGCGGCAGTGAGTACCAGGCCGATGACCGCGCACGCGAACAAGCCGCTGGCGAGTTCGGGGCCCATGACCATCCTGGTCACGAAGAAGAACGCGATCAGCGCCAGCACGCCGGACACGGCCGTGCCTCGATACAGCGCGTTCATGATCTTGCCGCCCTCGCGCGCCCTCACGAAGTACGAGCCGATGATGGAAGCGACGATGGAAACGGCGCCGAGCACCAGCGGATAAATGACATAGCGGATGTCGATGCCGCCGTCGGCTGCCGTGAACATCAGACCGCCGAGCACCATCGTGGCGACCACGGTCACTGCATACGTTTCAAACAAGTCGGCCGCCATGCCGGCGCAGTCGCCGACGTTGTCACCGACGTTGTCGGCGATCACGGCCGGGTTGCGCGGATCGTCTTCGGGAATGCCGGCTTCGACCTTGCCCACCAGGTCCGCGCCCACGTCGGCGCCCTTGGTGAAGATGCCGCCGCCGAGACGCGCAAAGATGGAAATGAGTGAGCCGCCGAAGGCGAGGCCGACCAGCGAATGCAGTGCGTGCTCATCGCCGATGACGCCGCGCATGAACGTGAAGTAGCCGGCCACGCCGATCATGCCGAGGCCGACCACCAGCATGCCGGTGATGGCGCCGCCACGGAAGGCGACTTGCAGAGCGGGATTCAGACCGACGCTGGCAGCCTGCGCGGTACGCACGTTGGCGCGCACCGAAACATTCATGCCGATGTAGCCGGCCAGACCCGAAAGGATGGCGCCGACCGCGAAACCGCCGGCAGTGGCCCAGTCCAGCGCCAGGCCGAGCACGATCAACAGGACCACGCCGACGATGGCGATGGTGGAGTACTGACGATTGAGATATGCCTTGGCGCCTGCCTGAATCGCCGCGGCGATCTCCTGCATTCGCTCATTGCCCGCGGGCTGCTTGTTGATCCAACCGACCGAAATTACGCCATACAGCACGGCCAGAACACCGGCGCCGATCGCGAGCCAAAGCGCGACATCTGTGGACATCAACTTCCTCCCCCTTGCGGGTGCATCGTTGTGAGCGAATTTTTAGAGCAGGCAGATCGTCAGTAAGGCAGTTCCAGATAAAACGTTGAGTTCGAGGGCCGGCGCGCCGACCAAGGCCGGCGCGCCCGTGTAACAAATGACAAGTGTCGGAAAAAAGTCGCGAAACTATAACACAAAGGGGGTATCGAGCTTTTTCTTCAGCGGCGCGTTCTTGAGCGTCACATACTGCGGCAGGCCGTCTTTGTACGGCGGATAGTCTTCCCCGCGGATCAACGGGCTCAAATAACGTCGCCCCTTGGCGGTAATGTGGAAGCCGTCGGTGGTGATGTAATCACGCGGCAGCATTTTTTCCTGATTGGCGACCTTGGCGAGCGGCGCCATGCCGATCTTCCAGCGATACGGGCTGTGCGAGGTGCGCACGATGGTCGGCATCACCGAATTGTGACCCTTGAGCGCCAGCTCCACCGCCGCCTTGCCGACCGCATACGCCTGCTCGACATCGACCTTGGATGCGATGTGGCGCGCGGCGCGCTGCAGATAGTCGGCGACAGCCCAGTGATATTTGTAATTCAGCTTGGACTTGATCAGCTGCGCGATCACCGGCGCCACGCCGCCGAGCTGCGCATGGCCGAA
>Ga0164243_10011552_pt1 | contig 12588 bp, 13 predicted proteins | sample OricompcompostOP_FD_108781 | JGI IMG/M metagenome (GOLD analysis project Ga0164243, IMG submission 108781) | Organic Plus compost microbial communities from Emeryville, California, USA - Original compost - Organic plus compost (OP) | ecosystem: Engineered > Solid waste > Mixed feedstock >...
CCCGACGCCACCGTGCTCGCCGAGACGCTGCTCGCCCGTACCGTGCTGCCGCAGGTGTTCCGGCTCCTGCTCGCCGTCGACGAGGCGGACCCGCGCGACCCGGACGAGGTGGGCCTCGCCGACACGGTCGATCTCGGTACGATCCGGCGGCAGGTCACCGAGATCCTCCCGGCCTGACCGCCCGGGGCAGACTGGTCGGATGGACAGCGGAACGGACCCGTACGAGGTGCGCCGCGCCGCGCCCGACGCGGCCGAGGAGCCGGCCCCGCGCGAGGAGGGGGTGCCGCCGGACGCCGTCTCCTGGCGGGTACGGCCCGGGCTGGTCGTGGTGAAGGCGGTCGGCGCGGTGGTGTTCCTCGCCGCCGGGATCTGGGCGGCGGCCGATCCGGTCGGGCTCGCCATCGGCATCGGCGGCGCGGTGGTACTGGCCGCGCTCGCGGCACGCGACCTCGTCGCCGGCACGACGGTACGGGCGGACCGGTCCGGCGTGACGGTCCGCACCGGCATCGCCGGTCACCGGCACCTCGACTGGTACGAGATCGAACGGATCCGGGTGGACCGCCGGGCCCGGCTCGGCATCCGTACCGAGCTGGTCGAGCTGGACTGCGACGACGAGCTGTACCTGTTCGGCGCCAACCAGCTCGGCGCGCCGTGCGACCAGGTGGTCGCCACCCTCACCGCGATGCGGGACCGGTCAGAAGCCGCCCAGTAGCTGCGCGGTGCGCGCCACGGTGAGCAGGATCAGGATCAGCAGCACCCCACCGAACACGGCGAGCTGGACGGGCGTGCGCGCGGACCTCGGCGCGTACGCGATGCCGAGGCCGAGGACGCCGCCGGTGACGAGCCCGCCGACGTGACCGAGGATCGAGATGCCCGGCACCAGGAACGTGAACACCAGGTTGATCACGATCAGTACGACGACGCTGGAGCTGGACAGCCCCAACTTGCGGTTGATGAAGAACATCGCCGCGAACAGGCCGAACACCGCCGTCGACGCGCCGCCGGACAGCGTGTTGCCGGAGAACAGGTAGCAGGCGACGTTGCCGCCGATGCCGGCGATGAAGTACAGCGCGGTGAACCGCGCCGGGCCGAGCGCCCGCTCCAGGTAGCGCCCGAGCACCCACAGCACGTACATGTTCATCGCCACGTGCAGGATGCTGAAGTGCACGAACATCGCCGTGACGAGGCGGTAGTACTGCCCGTCCGCGATGGCCGGCGCGAACACGCCGAGCTTGAGCTCCAGGCTGGTGGTGGAGCCGGCGAGGAAGCTCGACCCCTTGCCCATCGCCGCGCCGAGACCGCCGCCGACCAGGGTCAGCACGTACACCAGGACGTTGACGGCGATGAGGCCGATCGTGACGTACCCGCGGTCGCCGGAGCGGTGGTTGCCGCCGAACGCGCCCTGCGGTTTCCGGACGGTACGTTTGCCCTCCGAGACGCATTCCGGACACTGGAAGCCGACCGAGGCCGCGTTCATGCAGTCCGGGCAGATCGGCCGGTTGCACCGCACGCACCGCACGTACGTCTCGCGGCCCGGGTGCCGGTAGCAGACCGGGACGGTCGGGCTGCCGGTGGTCTGCGGTTCGGTCATCGAGCGCCTTTCCTCACCAGGTCCCTGCGGTACGGCAGACCTCAAGCATGCCGCACCGGGCGACCGGTACGCTCGGCCGCCCGGTTCCGGCCCGTCGGCCTACTCCTGGGTGATCTCGATCCGCTCGATCGTGATGTCCTGTACCGGCTTGTCCTGCGGGCCGGTCTGCGCCTTCGCGATCTGGTCGACGACCTGCTGCGACGCCGGGTCGTCCACCGCGCCGAAGATGGTGTGCTTGTTGTTCAGCCAGTTCGTCGCGGCGACCGTGATGAAGAACTGGGACCCGTTCGTGCCGGGGCCCGAGTTCGCCATGGCCAGCAGGTACGGCCGGTTGAACTGCAGCTCCGGGTGGAACTCGTCGCCGAACTGGTACCCCGGCCCGCCGAAGCCCTTACCCAGCGGGTCGCCGCCCTGGATCATGAACCCGTCGATGACCCGGTGGAAGATGGTCCCGTTGTACAGCGGGCCCTCACCCGGCTTGCCGGTCGCCGGGTCCGTCCACTCCTGCGTACCATCGGACAGCCCGACGAAGTTCTTGACGGTCTTGGGTGCGTGGTTCGGGAACAGCTCGGCCTTGATCGGGCCGGCGGTGGTGTGCAATGTCGCGTACAGCTTCGCAGCCATGAATCCTCCTCTTTCTGTCCGCCCGGGCCGCGTGCTTCCGCCGGGCGGCCGGCCACCTGATGGCCAATCACGCAATCGTCGCATGCTGGCGTTTCGCCGATACGGGGGTACGGGAACAGGGAGTATGGGGCGGGTAGTACTCACGGGAGGTGGCACAGTGTCGCTGGGTCGTGCGGAGAAGACACGCGCACAGCAGTTCGGAAGCGAAGTGACGGACGGGCTCGGTCACCTGCGCTCGGCGGCCGTGATCGCCGCCGAACGCGCCGCGGAGACCGTGGCACCGCGGGTCGACTCGGCCAGGGTGGCGATGGCGCCGCGGGTCGACGCGGCCCGCGAGGTACTGGCGCCGCGGTTCGACGCCGCCCGGGGTGCGGTCGCGCCGCGCGTCGGCGCCGCCCGTACCGCCGTCGGCAAGTCCTGGGACACCACCGTCCAGGCGGTGGCGCCGGTGGTGACCGCGGCGGCGGAGTCCGCCCGGCGGTCGACCGAGGAGGCGCGTAAGGAGGCGGGCAAGGCGAAGAAGAAGGGCCGGAAGGCGCGCGCCGAAGTCAAGCGCCGGGCCGAGGGGGCGAAGAAGGCGGCCCGCGGTGAACGCCGTCGCCGCTGGCCCTGGGTGGTCGGCGCGCTCGCGCTCGGCGTCGCGGTCGGTACGGTCGCCGCGGTCGTGTCCCGGCGCTCCACCGCGAACTGGGACTCGTACGAGTCGGAGCACGAGTTCGCCGAGCCCAGCAGCGTCTTCGCGGAGGCGCGGGAACGGGCGACGGAGGCGACCGGTACCGCCAAGGACAAGGCTGCCGACGCCGTCGACACGGCCAAGCAGAAGGCGTCCGAGGTGGCGGACAAGGCGAAGGACAAGGCGTCCGAGGCCGCGGAGACCGCCAAGCAGAAGACCTCGGGTACGGCGGAGCACGCCACCGAGGCACACACCAACGGCCACAAGCGCTGACCGATCGGCGTGGCCGGCGGGGCGTCGTTGACCCCGCCGGCCACGCCGCGGTGTCAGAGCCAGCCGGACCGGCGGAAGATCCGGTACAGCCCGATGCAGATGCCGAGCATCACCGCGACCACCGCCGGGTAGCTGAACATCCAGTGCGTCTCCGGCATGTGGTCGAAGTTCATGCCGTAGATGCCGGCGATCGCGGTCGGCACCGCCAGGATCGCGGCCCAGGCCGCGATCTTGCGCATGTCGTTGTTCATGTCGACGGACAGCTGCGCCAGCCGCGCCTGCAGGATCGAGTTGATCAGGTCGTCGAACGTGACGATCTGCTCCACCGTGCGGGAGAGGTGGTCGGCCACGTCCCGGATGTACCGCCGGATCTCGCTCGGCACCCCCGGGATCCGCCCGGAGACCAGCGAGTTCAGCGGGCGGGCCAGCGGCACCACGGACCGCTTGAACTCGACCAGCTCCCGCTTGAGCTGGTAGATCCGCTGCACCCGGTCGTCGCCGGCGCGGCTGAACACGCTCTCCTCGACCTCGTCGATGTCCTGCTCCATCTCGGACGCGACATCGAGGTACAGGTCGACGACCCGGTCGACGACGGCGTGGAACACCGCCCACGGGCCCTGCGCGAGCAGCTCCTCCTTGGTCTCCAACTCCTGCCGTACCGGACTGAGCCGGCAGGCGTCACCATGCCGAACGGTGATGACGAAGTGCCGGCTGATGAACAGCATCACCGCGCCGGTCTCCACCACCTCGCTGGTCTCGGTCAGCTCGGCGTGCTCGACATACCGCGCGGTGCGGACGGCGACGAAGGTGATCTCCCCGTACCGCTCGATCTTGGGCCGCTGGTACGACTTGACCGCGTCCTCGACGGCCAGTTCGTGCAGGTCGAACGTCTGCGCGATGTCGGCGAACTCGTCCACATCCGGCTCGTGCAGCCCGAGCCAGACGAACGCGTCCTCCCGCCGGCGGGCCTCCGCCAGCGCGTCCTGGTAGTCCCAGTCACCGGGCTGGCGCACACCCTCCACGTACAGCCCGCAGTCGACGATCGAGCTGCGCGCCGGGCGGGCCGGCGGGCGCGGCGGGGTCACGCTGGTACCGGGGCGGGGCAGGACTTTCGAGACGACGCGGACGGGAGCGGTGAACGCCCGACTCAGCCCACGACCGTTTCCTCGGTGCTGGTAAGCCATCGTCCGCCCCCTTTCCGCCTGCACGGCAGCGGCCGATGTCCGGGCACAGTGCTGCCGCGGGTCCTCCAAGTCAGTTAGTCGGGAAATGTCCGACTCGAGATGCACGGAATCTGCCGGACGGCAGCGCGCACACTCCCACCCGGGTCTTGCCCCAAACTGTACTACCAGGCACGGAACGCCGGCCGCCGCGGCGCGGGTGTGCACGGTCACCCGCCCCTGACCGCGGGGCGCCGGACAGCAAGGGGGCATAAAGCGAGGCGCCGGGTGGGCCACCGGCTACGGGGGGTTCAGCCGGTGACTCCACCCGGCGCCTCCGGGGGCGGGGGTAAAGCTTTATGCACCACTCCGCAAGTTGATGCTCACGGACGGCGGCCGTCGTCAATCTAGGACGCCCCTGCCGGCCAGGGAATGCTTTCCGTTGGCGGGTTTGCGCCATGACACAAAAGCGACGTCGCCGCGAGCGTCACCTTCCCACGATCTGGACGTTATCCATCGGCTGAGAATTCAGGCGGTCGCGCGCACCGCCTCGGCGAGCCGGCGAACACCCTCGTCGATCTGGTCCGACGTGACCGCCGAGTACGCCAACCGCAACGCGTGCTGGCCGCCCTCCAGCAGGAAGTCCGTACCCTTCACGACCGCGACACCGCGCTCGGCCGCGGCCGGCGCCACCTTCGCCACGTCCACGCTGTCCGGGAACTCGACCCACAGGAAGTAGCCGCCGTCCGGCACCGTGAACCGCGCCTCGGGCAGGTGCGTGCGCAGCGAGTCGGCGAGCAGGTGCACCCGCTCGGACAGCGCCGACCGTACGGTCTTGATCGAGGCGTCGATCGCGCCGGACGTGGCGAACTGGTACGTGATCCCCTGCGCCACCATGCTCGGCGAGATGTACGTGTTCGTCGCGGCCTTGGCGATCTTCGCGATCGTGTCCGCCGGACCGACCAGGTACCCGACGCGCAGGCCCGGGCAGACCGTCTTGGTGAACGAGGACGCGTACACCACCCGGTCGTTCCGGTCCAGGTCGAGCATCCTCGGCAGCGGGTCACCGGCGAACCGGATGTCGTAGTACGGGTCGTCCTCGAACACGACGAAGTCGTACTCCCGGGCCAGCTCCAGCAGCCGCTCCCGGCGCGGCTGCGAGAGCGTGACGCCGGCCGGGTTCTGGAAGTTCGGGATGATGTGCGCGAGCACCGGCCGCAGCCCGCCGGCCAGCAGCCCGGCCAGCTCCTCGACGTCGAGGCCGTCGTCGTCCAGCGTCACCGGGTGCATGGTGCCCTGGCGGTTGCGCAGGCCGAGCAGGGTCCGGTCGTACGTCGGGCGCTCCACGATCACGTCGTCGCCCGGCTTGACCAGCAGGTCGAACAGGAACGCGTCGGCCTGCAGCGACCCGTTCGTGACGAGGACCTGCTCCGGCGCGACACCGTGCTTCTCCGCGATCCACTTGCGCAGCGGGACGTATCCGACCGACGTCCCGTACGCCGTGAGGCCGGCGGGATCGGCGTCGAAGGCGCGGACAGCTGCCTGCTTGAGGCCCTCGACATCCACGATGTCCAGGGACGGGGCACCACGTGCGAACGAAATCGTGTCGGCCATGCGACAAGGTTAGGCGCCCCGGCGCGAACCGCAACGCACGCCCTGTCTGCCGCTCACCATGCGGTACCGGTCGGCCACGGTGCGGCGCGATCGGCCGGACGTGCCCGACGCGTACCGGCCGGGCCGTAGTCTCGGGTGCCGTGAGCGAGCTGCGTGCGGTACTGGAGTCGGGGCTGCCGGGTGAGACCGGGCCGGGGGTGTACCCGTCGGCGGTGGCGCTGGTGCTGCGGGACGGCGAGGTGGTCGGCGAGGCCGCGGTCGGCGAGGCGGTGCGGTACGCGGGCCGGGACTTCTCCCTGCTGCCACCCGAGCGGCGCATCCCGGCGCGGCCGGACACCATCTACGACATCGCCTCGATCACCAAGATGTTCACCGCCGTGGTGGTACTGGGTCTGGTCGAGGAGGGGCTGCTCGACCTGGACGAGCCGGTCGCGACGTGGTTCGAGGAGTACCGGACGCCGACGAAGCGCCGTACCACAGTGCGGATGCTGCTGACGCACGTCGGCGGGTACCGGCCGGGCCGCCCGGTGTGGCGGGAGGCCGACTTCATCGCCGACCGGCGGCGGCTGCTGCTGGCCGCCGAGCCGGTACGCGAGCCGGGTACCGCGTTCGAATACTCCGACATCGGCTACCAGACCGCCGGTTTCCTGGCTGAGCTGGTCACCGGGCAGCGGCTGGAGACCCTGGTCGCCGACCGGATCCTGACCCCACTCGGGCTGCGCCAGACCGGGTTCAACCCGTCGGTCGCGCTGCTGCCCCGGATCGCCGCCGCGGAGGAACGCGACGACCTCGCCACCGGGATCATCCACGGCCGGGTGCATGACGAGAACGCGTACGGGTTGGGCGGGGTCGCCGGGCATGCCGGGCTGTTCTCCACCGCCGCCGACCTGGCCCGGTTCGGCGAGCTGCTCCGGTACGACGGGACCCTGGACGGGGTGACCGTGCTGAAGCCGGAAAGTGTGGCACAGCTGCGTACCGACCAGCTGCCGGCCGGCGTCGACCGGCGGTACGACCAGGGCATCGGGGCGCGCATCGGCGACCCGAACTTCATGACGCCGCTGCCGGGATCGTTCGGGCACACCGGCTTCACCGGTACGTCGATCGTCGTGGACCAGGCCCGCCGGCTGACCGTGGTGCTGCTGACGAACCGGGTGCATCCCACCCGGGACACCGACGTGAACCCGGTCCGTACCGCCGTGTCCGCCTGGGCCGCCGCACAGTGACGGGAAACTCGTAGCGCCACGGGGCGCGCTCTGTTAGTACCGGTATCGTGCTCGCCCCTTACCGTCGGATCCTTGCCACCCCGCATCTCCCGTTGCTGCTCGTCATGTCGCTGCTGGCCCGGCTGTACGCGACGGGCATGGCGCTGGCGATCACGTTCCTGGTGGCCGGCTGGACCGGGTCGTACACGCTGGCCGGGGTCGTGACCTCGGCGCTGATCATCGGTAGCGGCGTCGGCGGCCCGCTGCGCGGCCGTTCGGTGGATCGCAAGCCGGCACCGCGGCTGCTCGTCCTGACCAGCCTCGGGTACGCGGCCGGGATCGGGCTGATGGCGGTCCTCCCCGCGGCGTGGTGGCCGGCGGCGCCGGTACTCGCGTTCCTGGCCGGGCTGAGCCAGCCGCCGGCGAACCAGGTGGCCCGCGCGGTGTGGTCGCGGCTGCCCGATCCGACCGCCCGGGAGGCCAGCTACGCGGTCGAGGCGACCCTGCAGGAACTGCTGTTCGTGGTCGGCCCGATGCTCGCGGCGCTGCTCGTCGCCGTGGTCAGCCCGCGCGCGGCGGTCGGCGCCTGTGCGGTACTGGCGCTGCTCGGTTCGGCCGGCTTCGCGCTGGTGGTGCAGCGTTCCGGGCTCGCCACCCGACCGGCCGCGACGCCGGCGGCGGGCCCGCGGCGCCGGGAGTCGCCGTTCGCGGTGCTGCGCTCCCCCGGCCTGGTACCGGTACTGGTCGTGATGGCGATGCTGGTCGGCGCGCTGACCGCGGGCGACATGGTCGTCGTGGCCTGGGCCCGGGACCGCGGTACGCCCTCGCTCGCCGGCGTACTCGGCGCCGTCTGGGCGGTCGGCTCCGGGATCGGCGGTCTGGTCCTCGCCGGCCGCGGCGGGCAGCGGCTGGTCCTGCGGGTCGGCCTGGTCACCGCCGGCCTGGTCCTGCTCGCGCTGGTGCTCCCGCCGGTACTGGCGGACCCGTCACCGCTGCTCGTGGCGGCCGTGCTGCTGCTCGGCGGTACGGCCATCGCACCGGCCATCGCCGCCTGCAACTCACGGCTCGGCGGGCTCGCGCCGGACGACCGGCGCGGCGAGGCGTTCGGCTGGATGACCACCGCCACGACCGCCGGCGGCGCGATCCTGTCCCCGGTGGTCGGTTCGCTGCTGGATCACCTGGGGCCGGCGGCCGCGGCCGGGTTCGGCGGTCTCGTCGTCCTCGCCGGTACCGTCCTGGCCCGGCGCGTCCCGCAGGCACCGACCCCGGTCCTGTCGTCCGCCACCGCGTCGTCCGCCACGACCTGACCCGTCGGCGTCGCGTGCGGGCCGGCTGGTCAGCGCAGGTCGAGGGCGGCCAGCAGGTACGGGAGGGCACGGGCGCCGAGTGCGGCGTCGGCGGCCGGGTTCCCGCCGTACTGGAAGCGTTCCGACGGCGCCGGCTCCGGCTCGCCCGGCAGGTACGCGCGGTGCCCGGCGGTGTCCGAGTCCACCACGGTGATCCGGCCGCCGGCCGACCGGCGCCGCTCGGCCAGGTCCCGGGCGAACTCGGTGGACTGCCACATCCGGTCGTCCCCGCCGGCCACCAGGACCACCTCGCCGCGGATCCGCTCCACCGGGATCGCCGCGGCCGCCGCCTCGGCCGGGTACGCGGCGAGGCTCCGCTCGTACACCGGGCGGCACGCCACCGGCTCCGGCTGTGGCTCGCCGTCGTCGTACGGCACGAACGGCAGCGGCTCGCCCCGCCAGGTCCAGGACGACCGGTACGGCTTCATCACGCCGTCCCGCCCCGGCCCGACGTTCGCCCACACCACCGAGGTCGGCGCGAACGCACCGACCAGATCCAGCCGGTCGTCCCGGATCCCGGTCAGCAGCGCCGCCTCCGCGCCCTTCGACAGGCCGATCATGCCGAGCCTGCGCGGCTCGTACCGGCGCAGTTCGTCCAGGGCGGCGGTGAACGTCTCCAGCGGTACCTCGCAGACACCGGGCGGCTGCCCCGGCCCGCCGAACCAGCGGATCGACGCGGCCAGCGCGCCGTGTTCGGCGAACACCCGCGCCCGGTCACCGTCCACCCGGCCACTGGAACCGGCGACCACCAGTACGGCCGCGCGCGGCGGGGTGTCCGGCAGCCACAGCACGCCGGACGGGTCGCCGGGCAGTGCCTGTTCGGTGGGCATGGCAACCACCTCCGCCACCGATCATCGCAAGCCGCGCCCACGCCGGTACGGACAACGTCGCACCCGCCGCGGGCCGGCGGCGTAGGTTCTGCCGTGGCGGATCCGGTTGCCGCCGATGGAGTACACACACGTCTGTGAAAGGAGGCGGCATGACGACGAGCCGACCGCGGCCGCCGGTGCCGTACGACTTCCTGCCGCCGGTGCCGTCGTTCCCGGTGTCCTCGACGGACATCGCCGACGGTCAGGTACTGCCGGACGCGCAGGTGGAGTCCGCGCGGGGCAGCGTCTCGCCGCAGCTGTCCTGGTCCGGTGCGCCGGCCGGTACCCGCAGCTACGCGGTGACCTGCTTCGATCCGGACGCGCCGACCGGTTCCGGCTTCTGGCACTGGGTACTGTTCGACCTTCCGGCCGAGGTGACCTCGCTGCCGGCCGGGGCCGGTTCCGGCGACTTCGCCGGGCTGCCGGCGGGTGCCAAGCACGGCCGCAACGACATCGACCAGCCGGGCTTCACCGGCGCCGCGCCGCCGCCCGGGCACGGGCCGCACCGGTACATCTTCGCCGTACACGCGCTGGATGTCCCGACGCTCGGCCCCGCCGCGGGCGCGCCACCGGCGTTCGTCGGGTTCCACATGTTCGGCCACACGCTCGGGCGTGGCCTGCTCACCGCCACGTACGAGAACAAGGGCTGACCGCAGTCGGTTCAGGTTCCGGGCTCGTGGCACAGGCGACCCGGACCTGACCCGCTCAGTCGAGCACCGGTACGCCGTGGTCTCGTGCGGCGGCAGCGAGCCGCTCATCGAACGTCGCCAGCCGAGCGGATCTCTGGACCGCGGCGAGCAACGCGCAGCAGTCCGGCATCTTGAGCCGGGTTTTCACCCGCAGCAGGGCCAGCGAGGCGGCCACATCCCCGGTTATGCCAACGCTGGTGACGCCCAGCAGCTGGAGAGCACGGTGGGCAACCTCCAGCTGACCGGCTCGTGCCGGGCCGACGAGTACTTCGGCCAGGGTCAGCGCGCTGGCCGCGAACGGTTCGTCGGTTGCCGACAGGAGATGGGTGGCGCGGTCGTGGTGCCTGTCGGTGTCGTCGAGATGAGCGATGAGGACGCAGGCGTCGAGGACGATCACGCCGGCCAGTCCGACCGCAACTCGGACAGGTAGTCCGGCCCGTAGACACCGCTCAGGACACCGCTCGTCATCCCGACGGCGTCCTGGCGATGCGCGGCACGCCGGCCCTGCTCGGCTGCCACGGCGCGATGTCCTTCGGCAACCAGGTGGGCGAGCAGTCGGGTGCGATTGCCCGCGTCCTCCGGCCACCTCGCCGCGGCGTCGTCCAGCGCCGCCGCGACCTCATCGGTCTCGGTGATCACATGTCGTGGCCGCTTGGTAGGCATGATGCAAGTGTAACACCGCTACCGAGGTGTGACACCTGGCGGATCAGAGGTCGAGGGAGCGGGCGATGAGCAGGCGCTGGATCTCGCTGGTCCCTTCGCCGATCTCCAGGATCTTCGCGTCCCGCCACATCCGGGCGACGGGGAACTCGTTCATGAAGCCGTACCCGCCGTGCACCTGGGTGGCCTCGCGCGCGTTGCTGACGGCGGACTCGGAGGCGTACAGCTTCGCGATGGCGGCCTCGGTCTTGAAGTCCGCGCCGGCGAGCATCCGTGCCGCGGCGTCGTAGTACGCCAGCCGGGCGGTGTGCGCGCGCAGCTTCATGTCCGCGATCTTGAACTGGATCGCCTGGTAGTCACCGATCTCGTGGCCGAACGCGGCGCGCTGCCTGGCGTAGGAGACGGACTCGTCGACGCAGCCCTGCGCCAGGCCGACGGACAGCGCGGCGATCGCGATCCGCCCCTCGTCCAGGATCCGCAGGAACTGCGCGTAGCCGCGACCGCGCTCGCCGACCAGGTTCGCCGCCGGTACCCGACAGTCCACAAAGGACAGTTCATGGGTGTCGGAGGCGCACCAGCCGACCTTGGAGTACTTCGGGCCGACGGTGAACCCGGCCGTACCGGACGGGACGAGGATCGCGGAGATCTCCGGCCTGCCGTCGGGTTGCCGGCCGGTGACCGCGGTGACCGTGACGAAGTCGGTGATGTCGGTACCGGAGTTGGTGATGAACGACTTGCTGCCGTTGATGACCCAGGTGTCGCCGTCCAGTTCGGCCCGGGTCCTCGTCGCGCCGGCGTCCGATCCGCCGCCCGGCTCGGTCAACCCGAACCCGGCCAGCGCCTCGCCCCGGCACAGTCGCGGCAGCCACCGCCGCTTCTGCTCCTCCGTACCGAACCGGTAGATCGGCATCGCACCAAGGGAAACCGCCGCCTCCAGGGTGATCGCGACGGACGAGTCGACCCGGGCCAGCTCCTCCAACGCCAGGCACAGCGCGAAGTAGTCGCCGCCCATCCCGCCGTACTGCTCCGGGAACGGCAGGCCGAACAGCCCCATCTCCCCCATCCGCTTCACGATCGGGTACGGGAACTCCGCGCGCTCGTAGTAGTCGCCGATGACCGGCGCGACCACCTCGGCGGCGAAGTCGCGTACCGACTCGCGGAGCGCCTCCTGCTCCTCGGTGAGCCTGAACTCCATTGTGGACGCTCCTTTGTGGACAGTTATACCGGGGTGACGCCATGCCGGCGGTCGGCGAAGTCGCGGCCCTTGCCGGACGCCGCCGCGTACCGGGCGATCAGCTCGCCGCGCAACTCCGCCGGCTCCACCACGGTGTCCACCACCAGCTCGCCGGCCAGCCGCATGATGTCGATGTCCGCCTCGTACTCGGCGCGCCTGGCCGCGACGAAGTCCGCCCGTTCGGCCTCCGGCAGCGCCGCGATCTTCCTGGCGTACACGGCATTCACCGCCGCGTCCGCACCCATCACCGCGATCTTCGCGGTGGGCAGCGCGATCGTCGCGTCCGGCTCGAAACCGGGGCCGGCCATGGCGTACAGCCCCGCCCCGTACGCCTTGCGCACCACCACGCACATCTTCGGCACGGTCGCCCGGGACACCGCACTGATCATCTTCGCGCCGTGCCGGATGATCCCGGCCTTCTCCACCGCCGAACCGACCATGAACCCCGGTACGTCGGACAGGAACAGCAGCGGCACGTTGAACGCGTCGCACAGGTCGACGAACCGGGTCGCCTTGTCGGCGGAGTCGATGAACAGCACGCCGCCCTTGAACATCGAGTTGTTCGCGACGACGCCGACCACCCTGCCGTCCAGCCGACCGAACCCGGTCACGACCTCGCGCGCCCACAGCGCCTGGATCTCCAGGAACGAGTC
>Ga0164243_10011555_pt1 | contig 12586 bp, 10 predicted proteins | sample OricompcompostOP_FD_108781 | JGI IMG/M metagenome (GOLD analysis project Ga0164243, IMG submission 108781) | Organic Plus compost microbial communities from Emeryville, California, USA - Original compost - Organic plus compost (OP) | ecosystem: Engineered > Solid waste > Mixed feedstock >...
CGCCAGCACCGCCGACGCCGCGAGCAGCACCGGCAGGTGCCGCAGCCGCCAGCCCCGGTCCTCGGCCGCCCGCTGTCCGCGGGTCGTCGGCTCAGCCACGGGGGTACGCCGGGAACGCGGCGACCAGGTCGGCCACCTCGGCGCCGATCCGGGCCAGCTCGGCCGTGCCGCCGGGAGCGGCCGGGTCGGTACGCACGGCCCGGGCGATCAGGCTCGCCACCTGCCGCATCTCCGGCTCCCGCATGCCCTGGGTGGTGACGCTCGGCGTGCCCACCCGGATCCCGGAGGCGACCATCGGCTTCTGCGGGTCGTACGGGATCGCGTTCTTGTTGAGCGTGATGGCGGCCGCGTCGCAGCGCGCCTCCGCGTCCGCTCCCGTCACACCGACCTCACGCAGGTCGACGAGGGCCAGGTGGGTGTCGGTGCCGCCGGAGACCGGCCGCATCCCCTCCTCGGCCAGCCCGGCCGCGAGCGCCTGCGCGTTGCGGACCACCTGCGCGGCGTACGCCCGGTACTCGGGCTGGGCGGCCTCGCGCAGTGCCACCGCCTTGGCCGCCACGGCGTGCATGAGCGGCCCGCCCTGGGTGAACGGGAAGACCGCCTTGTCGATCCGCTGGGCCAGCGACTCCCGGCAGAGGATCATGCCCCCGCGCGGGCCGCGGAGCACCTTGTGGGTGGTGCAGCAGACCACGTCGGCGTACGGCACCGGCGAGGGGATCGCCTTGCCGGCCACCAGTCCGATGAAGTGCGCGGCGTCCACCATGAGGTACGCCTCGACCTCGTCGGCGATCTCCCGGAACCGGGCGAAGTCGATCAGCCGGGGGTACGCCGTCGCCCCACAGATGATCATTTTCGGCCGGTGCGCCCGGGCCAGGTCCCGTACCTCGTCGTAGTCGATGAGCTCCGTGTCCCGCCGGACGGTGTAGCCGACGGTGTGGAACCACTTGCCGGAGAAGTTGACCCGGCTGCCGTGGGTGAGGTGGCCACCGTGCGGCAGGTCCATGGCCAGCACCGTGTCGCCGGGCTGCACGAGCGCCGCGTACGCGGCCAGGTTGGCGCTGGCCCCCGAGTGCGGTTGCAGGTTGGCGTGGTCGGCGCCGAACAGGTCCTTCGCCCGGGCGATGCCGATCGCCTCGGCCCGGTCCACCTCGGCGCACCCGCCGTAGTAGCGCCGTCCCGGATAGCCCTCGGCGTACTTGTTGGTGAGCGTCGAGCCGAGCGCGGCGAGCACCGCCGGGGAGGTGAGGTTCTCGCTGGCGATCAGCTGCAACCCGCCGCGCAGCCGGTCCAGCTCACCGAGCACCACCCCGGCGATCTCCGGGTCGGTGGCCCGGAGCTGGTCGAAATCCGGCCCCCAGAAGGTGCTCGTCACGGTGTCCACGACGAAGCAGTCTAGGGGGCCGCAGACTGGAGACCATGAGATGCCTGGTCACCGGCGCGACGGGGTACATCGGCGGGCGGCTCGTCCCGCGGCTGCTGGCCGACGGGCACCAGGTGCGCTGCCTGGCCCGCAACGCCGGCCGGCTGCGTGACGTGCCCTGGGCCGCCGACGTGGAGATCGCCGAGGGTGACCTGCGCCGTCCGGAGACGCTGCCGGCCGCCGTCGCCGGCGTGGACGTGGCCTACTACCTCGTGCACTCGCTGGGCCAGGCCGGGTTCGAGTCGGCCGACCGGGAGGCGGCCGAGACCTTCGCCGCCGCGGCCCGCGCCGCGGGCGTACGCCGGATCGTGTACCTCGGCGGGCCGCAACCGGCCGCCGACGGCGGCACCTCCGCCCACCTGCGCTCCCGGGCCGAGGTGGGCAGGATCCTGCTCGCCAGCGGCGTGCCCACGGCGGTGCTCCGCGCCGCGGTGATCATCGGGTCCGGCTCGGCGTCGTTCGAGATGCTCCGGTACCTGACCGAGCGGCTGCCAGCCATGGTGACCCCACGCTGGGTGCGCAACCGCATCCAGCCGATCGCCGTGCGGGACGTGCTGCGCTACCTCGTCGCCTGCGCGGGACTGCCGCCCGAGGTCAACCGCGCCTTCGACATCGGCGGCCCGGACGTGCTCACCTTCGAGGACATGATCCAGCGCTACGCGCGGGTGGCCGGTCTGCCCCGGCGCGTCATCGTCCCGGTGCGGGCGCTCACGCCGACGCTGTCGTCGTACTGGGTCGGGCTGGTGACCCCGGTGCCGAACGCGATCGCCCGGCCGCTCGTGGGCAGCCTCATCCACGAGGCGGTCGCCCACGAGCACGACATCGCCGCGTTCGTTCCCGACCCGCCCGAGGGGCTCACCGGCATCGACCGGGCGCTCGAGCTGGCGCTCGCCCGGGTCCGCAACGCCGAGGTGGAGACGCGCTGGTCGACCGCGAGCGGCCCGCACGCCCCGGCCGAGCCGCTGCCCAGCGACCCGCGGTGGTCCGGCGGCACCGCCTACACCGACCTGCGGGAGCGGGAGGTCGACGCTCCCGTGCAGGCGCTCTGGCGGGTCATCGAGGGCGTGGGTGGCGAGCACGGCTGGTACTCGTTCCCGCTCGCCTGGTCCGTCCGTGGCTGGCTGGACCGGCTGATCGGCGGGGTGGGGCTGCGCCGGGGGCGGCGCGATCCGCACCGGCTCCAGGTCGGCGAGGCGCTGGACTTCTGGCGCGTGGAGGAGATCGAGCCGGGGAAGCTGCTGCGGCTGCGGGCGGAGATGCGGCTGCCCGGCCGGGCCTGGCTGGAGATGCGCGCGCTGCCGCGCGACGGCGGGCGCAGCCGGTACCAGCAGCGGGCCGTGTTCCTGCCGCGCGGGCTGGCCGGTCACGCGTACTGGGGCGCGGTGGCGCCGTTCCACGCGGTGGTCTTCGGCGGGATGGCCCGCAACATCGCCCGCGGCGCCGAGCGGGCCGCCGGCCTCAGTTCCCCGTCCGCGGGCCGGTGACCTCGTACGCGATCCGCTCGCTGGGCGGCACGAAGTCCCGTACCGGCTCGTCGCGCAGGCCGAACGAGAGCACCTCACCGACCGCCGCCACCAGCCGCGACTGCACGGCCTGCCCCACGGCGTCCCGCGGATCGTCCGGGTTCGTGGCCATCGTGGCGACCGCGAGCTGCGGGGTGAACGCCACGACCGTCTCCGTCGCGTACCGCTCGGAGCTGCCCGTCTTGCCCGCGACCGGCCGGCCCAGCCGTTGCCGCAGCGACTCCGCCGTGCCGCCGTCGCACCCCTGGTACATCGACTGGTCGCCCACCGGGCACCGGGCCGCGTCGGCGGCCGCCCGCGCCACGTCGGTGTCGAGCACCTGGCGGCAGTCCGGCCGGCCGGCCGCCACCGGCCTCCCGGCCGCGTCGGTGACCGACACCACGGGCAGCGGCGCGCACCAGGTCCCCTCGGCGGCCACCGCGGCGTAGGCGCCGGCGAGGTCCAGCGGCGTGGTGGCCGAGACGCCGAGGGTGAACGGTCCCCATTCCTTCGCGCCCTCCCGCGCCAGCCGGGCGTCGGACTCGGAGCGGAAGACGATGCCGAGCCGCTGGGCCATCTCGACGACCCGGTCCGCGCCGACCCGCTCGATGAGCCAGGCGAAGTACGTGTTGACCGACCTGCCGAACGCGCTCCACATGTCGTGCCGCCCGTCCAGCGACACCGAGGCGTTCTCCGGGCACCAGCGCCCGCCACAGCTCGCCTCCCCGGTGACCGGGAAGTTCGTGACGAGCCGGCCCGGCGCGTCGTACTCGGTCCGCAGCGGCAGGCCGGCCTCCAGGGCGGCCAGCATCGTGAAGAGCTTGAAGGTGGAGCCGGCCTGGTACCCCTCGATCGTCCCGCCCCCGGCGACGAGCTGGTTGACGGTGTTCGGGTAGTTCTCCCCACCGTCCGGGTTCTCGTCGACGCTGTAGGTGCGGTTGACGGCCATGGCGAGCACCCGGCCGGTGCCGGGCTGGATCACCGCCGTGGGCGCGGCCCGGCGGTCGGTCTTCGGGTAGACGCTCAGCACCTGCTCGACGGTGGCGCGCTGCACGGCCGGGTCGAGGGACGTGACGATCGAGTAGCCGCCCCGGCGCAGGGCGCGCTGCCGCTCGTCGGCCGTGGCGCCGAACGCCGGCTGGGCGCTCCACCACCGGGTGAACCAGTCGCAGAAGAAGCCCCAGTCGTTGTGCTCCCCCGGCACCGCCGTGCAGTCGTTCGGGGTCTCGCTGGGCCGCAGGTTCAGCGGCTCGGCCTTGGCGCGCGCCGCGACGTCGGCCGGGACCTGGCCGGTCTCGACCATCCGGTCCAGCACGTACGCCCGGCGGGCGAGCGCCGCGTCCGCGTCACCGTTGATCGGCTCGTCGGTGTGCGGCGAGCGCACCAGGCCGGCGAGCAACGCCGCCTCGGCGAGCGTGAGGTCGGCCGGCGACTTCGAGAAGAACCGCTTGCTGGCCGCCGCGATCCCGTACGCCCCGGCGCCGAAGTACGCGATGTTGAGGTAGCGGACGAGGATGTCCTCCTTGTTCAGCTCCCGCTCCAGGGCGAGCGCGTACCGCATCTCCTGCACCTTGCGGGCCGTGCTGACCTCGGTGGCCGCCTTGCGGTGCTTCTCGGAGAGGCGGGGATCGCTGCTCAGCACGTTGCGCACGTACTGCATGGTCAGCGTGGAGGCCCCCTGCCGGGTCTGCCCGTCGCGCTGGTTGACCGTGAAGGCGCGGGCCACCCCGCGCAGGTCCACCCCGCTGTGCTCGTAGAACCGGGTGTCCTCGGCGGCCACGATGGCCTGCCGCATGACCGGCGCCACCTCCTGCAGCGGCACGTCCACCCGGTCCTCCTCGTAGAAGGACGTGATGAGGGTGGTGCCGTCGTTGGCGTAGAGGTTCGAACGCTGGGCGGTGGGCGGCGTCCGGAGGGTGTTCGGCAGTTCGGAGTAGGGCGTGGAGAGCGCGCTGAACCCGATCCCGAACACCAGCGCGACCGGAAGGGCGGCCCCCGCCAGCACGAGCCCGGCCAGCACGCCGGCGATCAACACGGTCAGCACTTTGTCGAGATGGGCCCGGATCATCAGCTCTCCCCGCAGGAGCCGGTCACGCTAGGACCCGTTCAGGATGACCCGGAATGCGCCGATTCGCCCCGTGTTTAGGGCAAACCCGGAGGAATTTCGCGAGGCGCGACAGTCACGGCAGCAGGGTCGCCGCGAGCGGCTGCACCGTCTCCTCGATCTCGTCGGCAACCCGGCTGAAGCACTGGTCGCCCCGACCCCACGGGTCGTCCAGGTCGTCCGTCGAGAGCGGTCCGGCGCCCTGGCGCGCCGCGTGCGCCGCCGCCACCAGCGCGACCCCGCGCGCGTACACCGCGTCCGGGGTCGCCTCGGCCGGCGGCAGCCCGGCCGCGTCCACGGCGCCGAGCAGCCGGCCGAACTCCCCGAGCACGAAGGTGCGGTCGGCCGCGTCGGGACGCAGCGCCACCACGTACTCCTGCTGGTCGGCCGTGGCGGTGAGGACCAGGTCGGCGGCGTCGATGTGGTCCGAGCGGAGCTTGCGCGCGGCGAACCCCGCCACGTCGCCTCCCCGCGACGTGACCTGCCGGGCCGCCGGCGGGTTCATCTCCTCACCGGCGTGCCAGCCGCCCGTGCCGGCGCTGTGGCTGTGCAGCAGCTCGTCGGCCCGGGCGGGATCGACGCCGCGCCGCGTCAGCCGGTCCCGCACCGCCAGGGTGAGCAGCCGCTCGGCCATCGGCGAGCGGCAGATGTTCCCCATGCAGACGTGCAGGACCGTGAACGGCGGCACTAGGCCCCCTCGGTGATGTCCGGCACCACGTCGCGCAGCTTCTCCATCGGGATCGCGCCGTGGCGCAGGACCTGCGGCACCTCGCCGGTCAGGTCCACGATCGTGCTCGGCACCGGGTCGGGGCAGGGGCCCGCCTCCAGGTAGGCGCGGACCGAGTAGCCGAGCTGGTCGCGGGCCTCCTCGGCGGTGACCGCCGCCGGCTGGCCCGTCTTGTTCGCCGAGGAGACGGCCATCGGCCCGGTCTCCCGCAGCACCTCCAGGGCCACCGGGTGCAGCGGCATGCGCACCGCCACCGTGCCGGTCTTGTCCCCCAGGTCCCACTGCAGGCTCGGCGAGTGCTCGACCACGATGGTGAGCGCGCCCGGCCAGAACGCCTCGACCAGGTCACGGGCGGCGCGGGGCAGGGAGAGGACCAGACCGTCGAGGGTGTGCCGGGAACCGATCAGCACCGGGGGCGGCATCTGGCGGGTGCGGCCCTTGGCGTCCAGCAGGGCCTTCACGGCGTACGGGGTGAACGCGTCCGCGCCGATGCCGTACACGGTGTCCGTCGGCAGGACGACCAGTTCCCCGTTCTTGACCGCCTCGATGGCCGCGGCGATGCCGCGGTCCCGGTCGGCGGGCGACCGGCAGTCGTAGAGCATCACGAGGAGTCAGTCTGCCACGCCGGTCACGGTTCGCGACGGCGGCCGTCCGCCCGTCGGGACGCGGTGGCGAAGCGGGGCCGCCCGGTGAGGTCCCGGTGCTCGGCCACGTCGGTGAACCGGCCGTCGGCGACGAGCAGCGCGGGCACGTCCGCGCCGTGCGTGTCGTCGTGCTCGATGCCGACCACCCCGCCGGCGCGCAGCAGCGCGCCCGCGCGGGCGACGACCGGGCGGATCACGGCCAGGCCGTCCGTGCCGCCGAAGACCGCCTCGGCCGGGTCGTACCCGGCCACCTCCGGGGCCACGAGTGTGTCCGCCGGAACGTACGGCGGGTTGCACAGCAGCACGTCGACCCGGCCGACCAGGTCCGCCAGCAGGTCCGGCGCGGTGACGTCCGCCTCGACCACCTCGATCGGCCGGTCACCCGCCGCCGCCCGGTCCGCGGCGTTGCGCCGCAGCCAGCGCAGCGCCGCCGCAGACCGCTCCACGGCGACGACCCGGGCCTGCGGCAGCTCCTGCGCCACGGCGAGGGCGATGGCGCCCGACCCGCTGCACAGGTCCACCACGAGCGGCGCCTCCCGACCCCGCCCCTGGGCGATCCCCCAGCCGGCGAGCAGCTCGGTCTCCGGCCGGGGCACGAAGACACCCGGCCCGACGGCCAGCTCCAGGCGGCGGAACGCCGCGCTGCCGGTGAGGTGCTGCAACGGCTCGCGGCCGGCCCGCCGGGCCACCAGCGCGTCGAACGTGGCGAGCTGGTCGCCGTCGAACCCGTCGGCGAGGGCCAGCCGCCCGCGCGGCACGTCCAGCACGTACGCGGCGAGCAGCTCGGCCTCCGTACGGGCGGCCTCCACCCCGGCGTCGGTGAGGATCCGGGCCGCCCGCGCCACGGCGATCGAGGGCCTGATCCGGTTCGTCCCTTCGGAGGGGTGTTGCGGCTCGGTGGTCACGACATAATCATGAAGCGTCGCGGGTCACGTCACGATCGGGTGCGTCAGGCGCAGCCGACAGGAGGTCGCTGGTGGGTTGGCTCGACCGGGTCGGTGACCAGGTTGACGCGCTGACGCAGTCGCGGGCGTTGCAGGAGTCCAGCCGGTCCGCCGAGGCGTACACGGTGCTCGAGCGGGTCCTGCACACCACGACCGATCCCCGCACGCGCGCCGACGCGCTCGTGCAACGCCTCTCCGCTCTGATCAATCTCGGACGTACGGCGGAGTTCACCCGGGCCATCGAGGAGGCCTCCGCGGCCGTCCGCGACCTCCCCGAGCCCTACCTGCACGGCCACCTCAACGCGCTGGCCGCGCTGGCCGCCCACCACCAGGGCGCGCTCGACCGCTGCGTCACCCACCTGGTCAAGGCCGCCCGCGCGCTGAACGCCGTCGAGGACCCGGACCGGGACACCGCCTGGGGCTGGCACGACCTCGCCATGGCGTACTCCTACCTCAGCTTCCACGGGTACGCCCTGGGCGCCATCGAGCGGGCCCGGCAACTCGGCCTCACGGCCGGCATCCCCGAGGAGACGTTCGCCGCACCCGGCATCCGGCTGCGCAACGCCGTCGCGCTGGACCACAACGGGGACAGCGACGGCTGTCTGCGGGTGCTCCGCGACGTGGCCTCCGACCTCGCCCGCTTCCTCCGGAGCGGGCGGGCCGGCCGGCTGCGCCCCAGCAGCCTCGCCGCGTACGGCTACGCGGCGGCCCGACGCGCCGCGCTCGGCGACGAGATCGAGCCCGGCGACGAGGCCGCGCCCGCCCGGCTGCTCGCCCACGGCGGCGACAGCGCCCGGGCCCGCGACATGCGTGACCTCGGCACGGTCTGCCTCGCCATCGCCGCCGGCCGGCCCATCGAGGCGGTCACCCGGCTGGACTCCGTACGGGTGTCGAGCGAGACGCTCGGCGCCGCCGAGCCGGCGCGGCTGCGCAGCATCGCGCTGGCACGGGCCGGCGACCACGCGGCGGCGCACCGGGTGGACCGGCTGGCGTTCCGGCTGGCGGCCCAGCGCAACGACCGGCTGCGGGACGTCTACATCGACGGCATCGCGGCCCGGATCGACCACGAGGAGATGCGCCGGGAGGCCGCGCGCTACGAGGGCGAGGCGCTCACCGACCCGCTGACCGGGCTGCCGAACCGGCGCCGGCTGGAGCGCTACATCGCCAGCGTCGTCGCCCGCGGGGAGCGCGTGGTCATCGGGGTCTGCGACCTGGACGGCTTCAAGGCGGTCAACACGCGCCACGGGCACCACTCCGGTGACCTGGTGCTCCAGCGCATCGCCGGGGTGATCAACCGGGTGATGCGCCGGGGCGACTTCGTGGCCCGCTACGGCGGCGACGAGTTCGTCGTGGTGCTGCCCGGCGCCGGCATGGCCGAGGCCACCGAGGTGGCCCGCCGTATCGGCGCGGCGGTCGCCAGCGAGGACTGGGAGGCGCTCGTCCCCGGCACGCCGGTCGGCGTGAGCGTCGGCTTCGCCGAGGTCTCCGGCACCGGGTCGGCGCTACGCGACGCGCTCAGCACCGCGTTCGAGGAGGCCGACCGGGCGATGCTGCGCGCGAAGACCCGCCCGCGCGCCTCCTGACCCGTCGCTGCGGTCGAAGCTGCGGGGGCCGGACCGGACGCGGGGCGGGATCAGCGACGGGCGAGTTCGGCGTCGCCGGCCAGGCGGGCGGCACGGTCGGCCTCGGCCAGCGCGTCCAGCACGCCGTCCAGCTCGCCGGCGAGGGCCAGGTCGAGGTTGTACGCCGTGTAGCCGATCCGGTGGTCGGTGATCCGGTTCTGCGGGAAGTTGTAGGTGCGGATCCGCTCGGACCGGTCGACCGTGCGGACCTGCGCCTTGCGCGCGTCCGAGGCGGCCGCGTCGGCCTGCTCCTGCGCGGCGGCGAGGAGCCGGGCGCGCAGGATGCGCATCGCCTGCTCGCGGTTCTGCAGCTGCGACTTCTCGTTCTGGCAGGAGACCACGATCCCGGTCGGCAGGTGGGTGATCCGGACCGCCGAGTCGGTGGTGTTCACCGACTGACCGCCCGGGCCGGACGAGCGGAAGACGTCGATCCGCAGGTCGTTGGGGTCGATCGTGACGTCGACCTCCTCGGCCTCCGGGAGCACCAGCACACCGGCGGCGCTGGTGTGGATCCGGCCCTGCGACTCGGTGACCGGGACCCGCTGCACGCGGTGCACCCCGCCCTCCCACTTGAGCCGGGACCAGACGCCGTTGCCCCCCTCCGGCACACCCTTGCTCTTGATGGCCAGCGAGACGTCCTTCACCCCGCCCAGGTCGGAGTCCTGCGAGTCGATCACCTCGACCAGCCAGCCCCGCCGCTCGGCGTACCGGGTGTACATCCGCAGCAGGTCGCCGGCGAACAGGGCGGACTCCTCGCCACCCTCGCCCGCCTTGATCTCGACGATGACGTCCTTGGCGTCATGCGGGTCCCGGGGGATGAGCAGCTCGGCCAGGCGTTCCTCGAGCGCGGGCAGGGACGCCGCGATCGACTCGGCCTCGGCCGCGAAGGACGGGTCCTCGGCGGCCAGCTCCCGCGCGGCGGCCAGGTCGGCCCGCGCCTGCGCCAGCTCACCGGCCGCCTTGTGCAGCGGCACCAGCTCGGCGTACCGGCGGCCGACCCGCCGCGCGGTGGCCTGGTCGGCGTGGATGCCCGGGTCGGCCAGCCGCTTCTCCAGCTCGGCGTACTCGTCGAGGAGAGCGGTCAGACGCTCGCTGCTCATGCTGCGGATGCTCCTTCGACGGCGGGGAGGACGGGGGTACGGGCCGGCGGCGCGGCCGGGAAACGGCCGCAATACGGACGGCGCCCGCGTCCGGTGCGGAACCGGACGCGGGCGCCGAACGAGGAGCTACTTGCCCTTCTTGGCCTGAACCTTGGCGTACTTCTGCTGGAACTTGGCGACCCGGCCGGCGGTGTCGAGCACGCGCTGCTTACCGGTGTAGAACGGGTGGCAGGCGCTGCAGGTCTCGACGTGGATCGCCCCGCCCTTGGCGGTGCTGCGGGTCGTGAAGGTGTTGCCGCAGGAGCAGGTGACCTCGGTGGTCACATACTCCGGGTGGATGTTGGGCTTCATGTCGCCTCGGTCCTTTCGTCGGTGGTCGCCGGGTCGCCGTCACCACCCGCCGCTCCGTACGACGGGCTCGGGCGTGAACCGGAACCGGTGGCCGATTGACCAGTGTGCCATGGGCGCGGGCCGGGCCCGTCATCGGGCGGCACAGCAGGTCCGGCATCGACAACGCCCGGCATCCTTCCGGCATTCCCGCCGGCCGGCGGGGCATTCACGGGGCTCCGGTGCGGGCCGGCGTACCCCGGACGGGGCACGATCGACCCGGAACGCGGCGGTGGTCAACGGCCGCCGGAGGTCGACGGACACGGAGGTGAGCGGTATGCCCCGCCTGATCGCGACCCGAGGTCTGCCCGCCTCGGGGAAGACCACCTTCGCACGGCGGCTCCAGCCGTCCGTGGTCCGCGTGAACCGGGACGACCTGCGGCGGATGCTGCACGGCGAGCGCCTCTTCACGCAGTGGGCGGAGGCGCAGGTGACCGTCGCCCAGCGGGCGCAGGTCGAGGCGCTGCTGCGGGCCCGGGCCGACGTCTGTGTCGACGACACCAACCTGCGGGCGCGGACGCTGCGCGACTGGGCCGAGTTGGCCGCCCGGTACGGCGCCGAGTTCGAGGTGCACGACTTCACCGACGTGCCGCTGGACGAGTGCCTGCGCCGGGACGCGACGCGGCCCGAGGCGGACCGGGTCGGCGAGGCCGCCATCCGGCGGCTGCACGCGCGCTACCTCGAGGGACGGCCCCTGCCGCTGCCGGTGCCGCAGGCCCGCACGGGCCGCCCGGCCCGGGTGCACCCGGCGCCGACCGGGGCGCCGGAGATCGTCCTCGTGGACATCGACGGCACCGTGGCGCTGAACGTGTCCCGCAGCCCGTACGACATGACCCGGGTCGGCGAGGACCAGCCGAACGAGGCGGTGATCGCGGCCGTGCGCGCCATGCACTCGGCCGGGTACGGGGTGGTGTTCTGCTCCGGTCGGGACGCCTCGGCGCGGGCGGACACCGTGGCGTGGCTGGCCCGGCACGTCCGGGTGCCGTACCTCGCCCTGCACCTGCGGGCGGTCGGCGACTCCCGCAAGGACTCGGTGGTCAAGCGGGAGATCTACGAGCGGGAGATCCGGGACCGGTACCGGGTGATCGGCGTCTTCGACGACCGTGTCCAGGTGGTCCGGATGTGGCGCGCCCTGGGTCTCACCGTGTTCCAGGTGGCCGACGGCGACTTCTGACCGTGCGAGCGGGGCCCCTCCTCGACCGGTCCGGCCGGGGAGGGGCCCCGCTGGCCACCTCAGGCGGCGGCGCGGCTCGCGGCGGCGGTGGTGACCGTGGCCTCGGCGCGGACGCCGTTGACCGTCACCGCGAGCACCAGCGAGGCGCCGGACCGCAGCGCCACGAGCCGGCCGGTGGCCGGGTCGAACCAGGCCGCGTGCCACGGCCGCAGGCCCGTCACCGGCCCGACGTGCACGTTCGGGGAGGCGGACCAGTCCGCGCTGACCGGCGCGGCCACCGGCACGGCCCGTCCGCCCGGCTGTTGGAGCGTCGCGGCGACGGTCACCGGGACGCCCACCTCGATGCTCGCCGGCGCCGTCACGGTGACCGCGTCCGTGTGGGCGTGGACCTCGGCCGCCACCCAGCGCGGCCCCTCGGCGAGCGGGCTGCGCCGGGCCCGGTCGGCCTCGGCGGCGGTGACCGGGTCGACCCCGAACTCCGTCCAGCCGGTGAAGCCGCCGCGGTCGGCGGGGGTCGACGGCGTCTTGCCCGAGTTGCCGTTGACGACGTACGGGACGCCGTCCACCCGCTCGGCGTGGAAGGTGCCCACGTGGCCGCCGACGAAGAGAGCGCCCTTGCCGGTGCGGTGCTGGAAGTCGGCCAGCCACTGCTCCAGCAGCGCCGCCTCCTTGCGGTCACCGAGCTGGCTCGCCTTGGCCGGGGTGGGGTCGCGCGGCGGGTGGTGGTGCAGGACGACCACCGAGCCGACCGTCGGGTCGGTGGCGGCCGAGTCGAGCGCCGCGCGCAGCATGCGGACCTGGTCGAACCCGCCACCCCGCAGCGAACCGGTGGACGTGTTCAGCGTCACGAACCGGGTGCCCCGGTGGTCGAAGGTCCGGTACGTGTCACCGAACACGGCCTGGAAGTTGCCGATCGGCGCCCCCATGATCTCGTGGTTGCCGGGCACGTAATACCAGGGAAC
>Ga0164243_10011556_pt1 | contig 12585 bp, 9 predicted proteins | sample OricompcompostOP_FD_108781 | JGI IMG/M metagenome (GOLD analysis project Ga0164243, IMG submission 108781) | Organic Plus compost microbial communities from Emeryville, California, USA - Original compost - Organic plus compost (OP) | ecosystem: Engineered > Solid waste > Mixed feedstock >...
ACGACAAGATCGTGCGCTCGACCCATGGGGTGAACTGCACCGGGTCCTGTTCGTGGAAGATCTATGTCAAATCCGGCATCGTCACATGGGAGACGCAGCAGACCGATTATCCGCGTACCCGCCCCGATCTGCCCAACCATGAACCGCGCGGCTGCGCGCGGGGTGCGTCCTACAGCTGGTATCTTTACTCGGCCAACCGGGTGAAAACGCCGATGATCCGGGGCAGGCTGATGCGGCTGTGGCGCGAAAAGCGCCGCAGCATGTCACCGGTCGCCGCGTGGGAGGCGATCCAGAACGACCCCGCCGCCCGCGAAAGCTATACCCGCATCCGCGGCAAGGGCGGCTTTGTGCGCGCAGGCTGGGACGAAGCGACCGAGATCATCGCTGCTGCCAATGCCTATACCGCACGTAAATACGGCCCCGACCGGGTCTTTGGCTTTTCGCCCATCCCGGCCATGTCGATGATCTCATACGCCGCCGGGACGCGCTATCTGTCGCTTTTGGGCGGGACCTGCATGTCCTTTTACGACTGGTATTGCGACCTGCCGCCGGCCAGCCCGCAGACCTGGGGCGAACAGACCGACGTGCCCGAAAGCGCCGACTGGTATAATGCCGGCTACCTGCTGATCTGGGGCTCGAACGTGCCGCAGACCCGCACGCCCGACGCGCATTTCTATACCGAGGCGCGCTATCGCGGCACCAAGTCGGCGGTGATCTGCCCCGATTACTCCGAGGCGGCCAAGTTCGGCGATATCTGGCTGAATGCCAAGCAGGGCACCGATGCGGCGCTGGGCATGGCCTTCGGCCATGTCATCTTGCGCGAATTTCACCTGGACCGGCAGGTCCGCTATTTCGAGGATTACTGCCGGCGCTATTCCGACATGCCCATGCTGGTGCGGCTGGAGGAACAGGACGGCCGCCTGATCCCCGGCCGCCAGCTACGCGCCAGCGATTTCGACGGCGCGCTGGACCAGGCCAACAACCCGGAATGGAAGACGGTCGCCATCGACGAGCCGACCGGGCGCATCGTGGTCCCGAACGGCTCGGTCGGCTTCCGCTGGGGCGAAGAGGGGCGCTGGAACCTGGAACAGAAGGCCGGCGAGGACGAGGTGCGGCTGAAGATGAGCCTGATCCTGGACGAGGATCGCGACGCGGTGGTGGGCGTCGATTTTCCCTATTTCGGCGGCAGCGCCACCAACGGCTTTGCGGTGGACGACCGCGGCGCGGTGCTGACCCGCAACGTGCCCGCCAAGCGCCTGCGGCTTGCCAATGGCGAAGAGGCGCTGGTCGCCACGGTCTTTGACCTGATCTGCGCCAATTACAGCCTGGACCGCGGCTTGGGCGGCGAGAATGTCGCGCGCGACTATGACGCCGACCTGCCCTTTACCCCGGCCTGGGCGGAACGGATCACCGGCGTTCCCCGCGACCGGATCATCCAGGTGGCGCGGGAATTCGCCGCCAATGCCGAAAAGACCGATGGGCGGTCGATGGTCATTATCGGCGCGGCGATGAACCATTGGTTCCACATGGACATGAACTATCGTGCCGTCATCAACCTGCTGGTGATGTGCGGCTGCGTCGGCCAGTCGGGCGGCGGCTGGGCGCATTACGTCGGCCAGGAAAAGCTGCGCCCGCAGACCGGCTGGACGGCGCTGGCATTCGCGCTGGACTGGGCGCGGCCGCCGCGGCACATGAATGCCACCTCGGCCTGGTATGCCCATACCGACCAATGGCGCTACGAGACGGTGAGCGCGCAGGAAATCCTGTCGCCGACCGCGCCCAAGGGCGACTGGAACCGGCTGTCGCTGATCGACTACAACATCCGGGCGGAACGGATGGGCTGGCTGCCCTCGGCCCCGCAGTTGAAGACCAACCCGCTGGAGGTCGGCCGCGCCGCCAAGGCCGAAGGCATCGCCGCCAAGGATTACGTCGCGCGCGAACTGCAATCCGGCGGCTTGCAGATGTCCTGCGAAGACCCGGATGCGCCGGAAAACTGGCCGCGGAACCTGTTCGTCTGGCGCTCGAACCTGCTGGGTTCCTCGGGCAAGGGGCATGAATATTTCCTCAAACACCTGCTTGGCACCGATCACGGCGTGCAGGGCAAGGACCTGGGCCAGGAGGGCCGGCAGAAGCCGGTCGAGGCCGCCTGGCACGACCAGGCGCCCGAGGGCAAGTTGGACCTGCTGGTGACGATCGACTTTCGCATGTCCACCACCGCCGTCTATGCCGATATCGTCCTGCCGACCGCCAGTTGGTATGAAAAGGACGACCTGAACACCTCGGACATGCATCCGTTCATCCACCCGCTGCAAGCGGCGGTGGACCCGGCTTACGAGTCCAAGACCGACTGGGAAATCTTCAAATCCATCGCCTGCAAGTTTTCCGAGATCGCGCCCGAGGTGCTGGGGGTCGAGACCGACGTGGTGCAGCTCCCCCTGCAACATGACAGCGCCGGCGAGATCGCCCAGCCCTTCGTTGCCGACTGGAAGCGGGGCGAATGCGCGCTGATCCCCGGCAAGACCGCGCCCGCCTATATCGAGATCGAGCGCGACTATCCCAACCTTTACAAGCGGTTCACCGCGCTGGGTCCGCTGATGGAAAGGCTGGGCAATGGCGGCAAGGGCATTTCCTGGGACACCAGGGACGAGGTGCATCACCTGCAAGCCCTGAACGGGCGCGTGACCGAGGAAGGCGCGACCAGGGGCATGGCGCGGATCGACACCGCCATCGACGCCGCCGAGGTGGTGCTGATGCTGGCCCCGGAAACCAATGGCGAGGTGGCGGTCAAGGCCTGGGAGGCGCTTGGCAAGGCCACGGGCCGCAGCCACAAGCACCTGGCCGAGGTCAAGGAGGACGAAAAGATCCGCTTCCGCGACATCGCCGCCCAGCCCAGGAAGATCATCTCGTCCCCCACCTGGTCCGGCATCGAAAGCGAGGAGGTCTGCTACAACGCCGGCTGGACCAATGTGCATGAGCTGATCCCCTGGCGCACCGTCTCGGGTCGCCAGCAGCTTTACCAGGACCACGAATGGATGCGCGCCTTTGGCGAGGGCTTCGTGACCTGGCGTCCGCCGGTGGACCTGAAAACCGTCGGCCCGGATGCCCGGAAATCGCTGGCCGCGGGCGAAAAGCATGTGGTGCTGAACTTCATCACCCCGCACCAGAAATGGGGCATCCATTCCACCTATACCGACAACCTGCTGATGCTGACGCTGAACCGCGGCGGTCCGGTGGTGTGGATTTCGGAAATCGACGCCCGCAAGGCGGGGCTGGTCGATAACGACTGGGTCGAGGTCTTCAACAGCAATGGCGTCATCGCCGCCCGCGCGGTGGTCAGCCAGCGCATGAAGGAAGGCAGCATGTTCATGTATCACGCCCAGGAAAAGATCGTGAACACGCCCGGCAGCCAGATCACCGGCCTGCGCGGCGGCATCCACAATTCGGTGACGCGCATCGTGCCCAAGCCCACCCATATGATCGGCGGCTATGCCCAGCTTGCTTACGGTTTCAACTATTACGGCACCGTGGGCGCCAACCGCGACGAATTCGTCATCCTCCGCAAGATGAACAAGGTCGACTGGCTCGACCAACCCCTGCAAGCGGGACCCGCAACCCAAAATATGGAGGCAGCGGAATGAAAGTGCGTGCGCAAATCGGCATGGTGCTGAACCTGGACAAATGTATCGGCTGCCATACCTGCTCGGTGACGTGCAAGAACGTCTGGACCTCGCGCGAGGGGGTCGAATACGCTTGGTTCAACAATGTCGAGACCAAGCCCGGCATCGGCTATCCCAAGGATTGGGAAAACCAGAAACGCTGGAACGGCGGCTGGGTGCGGACCCGCTCGGGCCATCTGCGGCCCAGGCAGGGCGGCAAGTGGCGCGTGCTGGCCAATATCTTCGCCAATCCCGACCTGCCCGAGATCGACGATTTCTACGAACCCTTCGATTTCGACTATGACCACCTGAAATCCGCGCCGGAAATGCAGGCTTTCCCGACCGCAAGGCCGCGCTCCAAGATTTCGGGCGAGCGGATGGAAAAGATCGAATGGGGCCCGAACTGGGAGGAAATCCTGGGCGGCGAGTTCGAGAAACGCAGCAAGGACTACAACTTCGAGGGCATCCAGAAGGACATCTACGGCGAATACGAAAACACCTTCATGATGTATCTGCCCAGGCTGTGCGAACATTGCCTGAACCCGGCCTGCGTCGCCTCTTGCCCCTCGGGCGCGATCTACAAGCGCGAAGAGGACGGGGTGGTGCTGATCGACCAGGACAAATGCCGGGGCTGGCGGATGTGCGTTTCCGGCTGCCCCTACAAGAAGATCTATTACAACTGGTCCACCGGAAAGTCGGAAAAATGCATCCTGTGCTATCCGCGGCTTGAATCGGGCCAACCCACGGTCTGTTCGGAAACCTGCGTCGGCCGCATCCGCTATCTGGGGGTGATGCTTTACGACGCGGACAGGATCGCCGAGGCCGCGGCGGCGGAATCGGAAATGGACCTTTACGACGCGCAACTGGGCGTGTTCCTGGATCCCAACGACCCCGAAGTGATCGCCGCCGCCCGCGCCGAGGGCGTCCCCGAGGACTGGATCCGCGGCGCGCAGCGTTCCCCCATCTGGAAGATGGCGATGGAATGGAAGATCGCCTTCCCGCTGCACCCGGAATATCGCACCCTGCCGATGGTGTGGTATGTCCCGCCGCTGTCGCCGATCCAGAACGCGGCCGAGGCGGGCAAGATCGCCGCCCAGGACGATATGCCCGACGTGCGCAGCCTGCGTATCCCGCTGAAATACCTTGCTAATATGCTGACGGCCGGGGACGAGGCGCCGGTGGCGGCGGCACTGGAGCGGATGCTGGCCATGCGCAGTTATATGCGTTCCAAGACCCTGGACGGGGTGGTGAACCTGGGCGTGGCCAAGCGCGTCGGCCTGACCCCGCAGCAGATCGACGAGATGTATCAGTTGCTGGCCATCGCCAATTACGAGGACCGTTTCGTCATCCCGACCACGCATCGCGAGATCGTCGAGGATGCCTATGACCTGAAGGGTGGCTGCGGCTTTACCGACGGGCATGGCTGTTCGTCGGGCGACAGCCCCTCGCTTTTCGGCGGCAAGAAATTCCGCAGCCCGCAGGAGTTCATCGCATGAAAAGCTTCAAGGCCCTTTCCGCGCTGCTGTCCTATCCCAGCGAGGATCTGATCGCCGCGCTGCCCGAAATCGACGCCGCGCTGCATTTCGAGGGGCTGCTTGGCCCCAAGCGCATGGAGGAAATCCGCCGCCTGCTGCGGGAATTGCGCCAGGGCGACCTCTATGAGCTTCAGGAACGCTATGTGCTGCTGTTCGACCGCTCGCGCAGCCTGTCGCTGAACCTGTTCGAGCATGTGCATGGCGAAAGCCGCGACCGCGGCGGCGCCATGGTGGACCTTTTGGAAACCTATCGCGCCGGCGGCTTCGACCTGGTCGGGCCGGAACTGCCCGACCATTTGCCGGTGCTGCTGGAATACCTGTCCACCCGGCCCCTGGCCGAGGCCGAGGCGCTCTTGGCCGATGCCTCGCATATCCTGGTCGCGCTGGCCGAGCGGCTGACGCGGCGCGAGACGGCCTATGCCGGCGTGCTGAGCGCGCTGGTGGCGCTGGTCGTGACCGAGCCGGCCGAACTGCCCCAGGACCTGGCCGCCCTTCCCGACGACGACCCCGAGGATCTGGCGGCGCTCGATGCCGTCTGGGAAGAGGCGCAGGTCACTTTCGGTCCCGACCCCAATGCCGGCTGCCCGGCCAACCGCGACATCCTTGCCCGCATGGACGCCCCGCGCGTCCCCGGCCCGGCGCAATGAGGAGGCGCAGATGAACAATTTCCTTTTCGGGATCTATCCCTATATCGCCATCACCGTAATGATCCTGGGCTCGATCATCCGCTATGATCAGGATCCGTTCAGTTGGAAATCCAAGTCCAGCCAGATCCTGCGGCGGCGGCAATTCGTCATCGGCTCGGTGCTGTTCCATCTCGGCGTGCTGGTGATCCTGTTCGGGCATCTGGGCGGGCTGCTGACCCCGATCGCGGTCTTCGACGCGCTGGGGATCAGCCATGGCGCCAAGCAGGTGCTGGCGATGACTGCCGGCGGCATCGCCGGGTTGATGGCGCTGGTGGGCGGCGGGATGCTGCTGCATCGCCGGCTGACCGACCCGCGGGTGCGCGCCCATACGACGCTGGCCGATACCGGCATCCTGGCGCTGCTGGTGGCGCAACTGGTGCTGGGGCTGGCGACCATCCTGGTTTCGGCGCAGCATCTGGACGGGCACGAGATGGTGCGGCTGATGTCCTGGGCGCAGGGCATCGTCTATTTCCGCGCAGGCGCGGCCGATCACCTGGTCGGCGTGCATTGGCTCTTCAAGCTGCATATCCTGCTGGGGCTGACCATCTTTCTGCTGTTTCCCTTTACGCGGCTGGTCCACATGATCTCGGCCCCCCTGCGCTATCTGTGGCGGCCGGGCTATCAGATCGTGCGGACCAGGCGCCAACCGGCCAAGCGCCATCCGGCGGAGTAGGGGCGATGGAGATGAAACCGCTCTTGCCGCCGGTCGTGGTGAACGGCGTGACGCTGGACCCCGGCCGCATCGCGGCCGAGGCGCAGAACCACCCCGCGCCCAAGGGCAAGCCCGGCCATGCCTGGCGCGCTGCCGCCCGCGCGCTCGCCGTGCGCGAGCTGCTGCTGCAAGAGGCGCGCGCCCAGGGCATCGCGGCAGAGCCCGCCGAACTGGCCCCCGGCCAATGGGAGACCGAGGACGAGGCCGCGATCCGCGCCCTGTTGGACCAGCAGGTCCGGCCCGTCCCCGCCGACGAGGCGGCGTTGGCCGCCCATTACGCCGAGCATCCCGACCAGTTCCGCGCCCCCTCGCTTTACGAGGCGGCGCATATCCTGTTCGCCGCCGCCCCCGACGATGCCGAAGCCCGTGCCCAGGCGCGGGTCAGGGCCGAGGCGGCGCTGGCGGAACTGCGCGCCCGGCCGCGCCGCTTTGCCGAGCTGGCCGCCGAGCTTAGCGCCTGTTCCTCGAAAGCGGCCGGCGGGGTGCTGGGGCAGTTGACCTCGGGCGATACGGTGCCCGAGTTCGAGGCCGCGCTGGCCATCATGGAGGAAGGCGCGCTGGCCCTGGCCGAGACCCGCTATGGGTTGCACATCATCCGCCTGGATGCCCGCGCCCGCGGCCAGGTGCTGCCGTTCCAGGCGGTGTTGCCGCAATTGCGCCAGGCCCATGACAAGGCCGCCTGGCTGCGCGCCAGCCGCGACTATCTCGATAGGCTGATCGTCGGGGCCGAAATCTCGGGCATCTCCTTCGACCGGGAAAGGCGGGGGTGATGCAGCTTGCTTATGTCAGCCTGCCCGGCCGCGGCGCGAACGACCGCTTTCTGGCCGCCTTTGCCCAGGCGGCGCAGGCGGCGGGGCTGCGGCTGGCGGGGACGGTGCAGACCAATCCGCGGCGCGAGGGCCGCGCGCGCTGCGACATGGAGCTGCGCGTGCTGCCCGGCGGTCCGGTGCTGCGCATCAGCGAGGATCGCGGCAACGGCGCGCGCGGCTGCCGGCTGGACGCGGGCGTGCTGGAGGCGGCGGTGCTGGGCGTCGCCGCCGCGCTGCCCGGCGCCGAGCTGCTGCTGGTCAACAAGTTCGGCAAGCAGGAATCCGAGGGCCGCGGCTTTGCGCCGCTGATCGCCGAGGCGCTGTCGCTCGGCATCCCGGTGCTGGCCGGGGTGAACGGGCTGAACCTGCCGGCGTTCCGGGCCTTTGCCGAGGGGCTGGCCACGCCGCTGCCCGGTGATCAGGCGGCGGTCATGGGCTGGTGCCGGCGCGCCTGCCGGCTGCAACCCGCTTGACCTGCGAAAGCCGCAACGAAAAAGGCCCGGCCGTCGTGACCGGGCCTTTTCCGTTGGGCCTCAGGCCGTGCGCCTTGCGCCCGAGACCGGCTTTTTCCCCAGCCGCGGCCGCGCCAGCACCGGCAGGTAAAGCAGCGCGAAGCCGCCAAAGGCCAGAACCCATAGCGTCCCCGACAGATGCAGCAGCCAGACCTGCGCCGGCAGCATCCCGGCCAGCAGCCGCAGCACGACCGAGGCGGTCAGCGCCAGATAGATCGCCGTGGTGCCGCGCCCGGCATGAAGCGCCCGGCCGCTATGGCCCAGGCTCGCCCGGCTCATCACCGCCAGCGTCATCAGCCCGATGGCGCCGGCCAGCCAGACATGCCGCGCCGGTGCGGCCGGCATCAGGCCCAGCCCGGCCGCCGCTTCGGCCCAGAAGCCCAAGGCCAGGAATCCATAGGCCAGGTGCAGCACCCAAAGCAGCGGCTCGGCCCCGGTCCGTGCGCCCTGCCAGCGGGACAGCCGCCACAGATGCGCGCCGCCGCAGGTCAGCATCAGCCAGGGCATGGCCCGGCCTTCGGGCAGCGCGACAAAGCCGGCAAGCGTCACCACCGTCAGCCCCAGCACCAGCCCGTCGCCGCGGCCAAAGGGCACGGGCAGGCGCGGCGCCGTGCGCGCCGCCAACCAGTTGCGGGTAAAGCTGGGGATGATCCGCCCGCCGATCAGCGCCATCAGCATCAGGCCCGCCGCCAGGCCCAGCCGCATTCCCATGCCCTCGAAAGCCGCGTTGCCGCGGGCGGCCTCGATGTGGAACAGCGCGTTGCCGGCGGCGAACAGCCCCAGCAGCGCCAGCACCGACAGATTGCGCCAGTTCCGGCCGTGCAGGATCTCGCGCGCCAGGAAGGCCAGCAGCATGAGACCCGAGGCCAGGTCGGCCAGCAGCACCACGCGCCAGTCCACCAGCGCAGACACCCCGACCGCCGCGCGGCCCAGCAGCCACAGCCCGACCAGCCCGGCCAGCGGCGCACCCATCACCGGCAGCCGCCCGGTCCAGTTCGGCACCGCCGTCAGCAGGAAGCCGGCGATGACCCCGCCCAGATAGCCGTAAAGGAATTCATGGGCGTGCCAACTGAACGGGTCGAATGCCAGGGGCAGGATCTCGGCCCCGGCCAGCATGGCGACCCAGATCGCCATGGCCAGCGCCGCCCATAGCGTCGAAAGCAGGAAAAAGGCCCGAAAGCCATGGCTCAGCAGCGCCGGCCCGCGATAGCTGCGCAGGCGTTCCGAGGTAGACATCGCGCGTCTCCGTCAAAAAGGTCAGGGACAGGGGGCGGCGCCGGGGCGCGCCTCCAGGAACCCTTGGGCAAAGATGGCGCCGGGCTGGATGCGGCGCAGGTCGGCCAGCGCGTCCTGCGCCGAAAGCCCGCCTGCCAGCAATTGCGCGTAAAGCCGGGTCACTGCCGCGAAATCGCCCGGCTGCGGCGACAGCCGCAGCGCCGCGACGCCGGCCTCGCGCAGCGCATCCACCTGCCGGGCCACGGTCATGTGGGTATAGCTGAGCGTCTGTACGCCGTTCACGGTCAGGAAGGGCGCGCCCTCCAGCGTCTCGACGGTGCGGCCGTCGGGATCCTCGGCGCAGACGAATTGGCAGCTATCCTTGGCGCGATCATGCAGCCGCGCGTGATAGCAGCGCCCCGAAATCGCCAGCGGCGCGCGGCCATGGCCCCAGACCTCGACCGCGACGCCGGCATCGCGCCCGGCCCGCGCCAGCCGCGCGACCGAACCGAGCGGCAGTTCCGGCGGCAGGCAGATGCGCCCTGCGCCCTTGGCGGCCAGCCATTCCAGCGTGCCTTCGTTATAGACGTTCACCGTCGGCCCGACCCAGAAGGGCGTGCCTTCGGGCAGATGCTTGAGCGCGCCAAGATCGGCGATCTCGACCGGCAGGCCGGATGCGAACAGCTCGGCCGTCTGCCGCCTTTCGCGTTTCAGGGTGATCAGCGTCAGCGTGGACAGCGCCACCTCCTTGCCGGCGGCCTGCAAGAGCTCGACCGCGGCGGGGATTTCGTGCTGCCAGAAGGGCAGGCGCTTGGAACAGACCCATTCGCCGATCACCACCCGCTGCACGGGGGTATCGGCCAGCATCCGGTAAAAGGCACGGATCTGATCCGCGCTCCAGAAAAAGGCGATGGGTCCGACGGTCAGGTCCATGGTCATCTCCAGGTCTTGGCATAGGCGCCGGTGGTGGCGGCCTGGCCCTCGGTCAGGCGCGCCAGCAGCCCCTCGGGCATGGGCGCGCCCTGTTCGGCGGCCTCGACCGCGGCGCGAAAGGCGCGCACCACCTGCGCGACATAGGCGCGGGATCGCTGCCGCCCCTCGATCTTCAACGCCCGGACCCCGGCCTTTTGCAGCGCCGGGATCAGCCGGGTCGCGTCCAGGCTGACCGGATCCTCGAAGATATGGCCGGTCTGGCTGTCGCCCTTGCCGTCGGCCGAGGTGAAGCAGCCCTTGCACAGCGTCGGATAGGGCACCGGCATCCCCTTGGGCGTGCGGTGGATCAGGAAATCGCCCAGCCGCGCCTCGTGATTGCCGGCGACATCGGCATAGGCGACGTGGCTGGCGGGCGAGCAGACGCCGTTCATGTTCGGCGAAAGCCCCGTGGCATAGGAAGAGAGCGAACAGCGCCCCTCGGCCATGACGCAAAGCCCGCCAAAGACGAAGACCTCGGTTTCCACGTCGATCTCGCGGTTGATGGCGGTGATTTCCTCGACCGTCAGGACGCGGGGCAGCACGACGCGCCGGATGCCGAAGGTTTCGGCATAGAAATTGATCGCGTCGGGATTGGCGGCGGCGGCCTGCACCGACAGGTGCAGCCGCAGGCCGGGATGGGCATTGGCAGCGTGCGCGATCAGGCCCGGATCGGCCAGGATCACCGCATCCGCGCCCAGCCGGGCGGCGTCGCCGACGGCGCGGTGCCACAGCGCCTGATCGCCGGCGCGCGGAAAGGTGTTGATCGCGACCAGCACATGCGCGCCGCGGGCATGGGCATAGGCGATGCCCTCGGCCAGTTCTTCGCGGGCAAAGTTCAGGCCGGGAAAGTTGCGGGCATTGGTTTCGTCGGCAAAGCCGCAATAGACCGTATGCGCGCCGGCATCGACCGCCGCGCGCAAAGCCGCCGGGGTTCCGGCCGGGCAGACCAGTTCCATCATGCCATCACCTCTTGCCGGGACAGGACCAGGCCGCTTTTGCGCGCCACCAGCGCCGAGCCGCGGCGCAGCCAGCGGTCCAGCGGCCGGCCGGTCAGCGCCGCCAGTTCCTCGGTCAGGTCCAGTTCGGCATCGTCCAGCGCATTGCGCAGCGCCAGCACCGCCGAGGTATCGCCGCCGATCTGCAATTCGCCGGAAAAGAACAGCGCATCGCCATCCTCGGCGCCGTGCAGCATGGCAAGGAACGCCGCCAGCCCGCCGCGGATCGCCGCGTCATGTTCGGGCGCGGGCGCATGGCGCGAATGAGCGGTCAGCCGCCGCGCCTGGGGCTGCATCAACAGCAGGAACGGCGCATCGCTGACATCAAGCAGAAAGCGCGCCTGGGCATAGGGGCCAAGGCGCGACAGGATCGTCGGCTCGCGCGCGGCGATGCGGCGCAGGAAAGCCGTCAGCGCCAGGCCAAGGGCCGGGCGGGACAGCGGCGGGGGCGGAAGCCGCATCAGCAGCGGCGGCAGGCTGGGGCGCTGGGTCATGATCCGGGTCTAGACCCGCCAATCGGCGCTGTGATTGATATTGGTCAAATCGGCGGCGGAAAATCCTGCCTAGCTTTGGAGGACCGCCCGCCCTGCCGCGGGCCTGCCGGAGTCCCTGATGCGCAGCCTACCCATCTTTCCCGACCTGCGGGCGTTTCTGTCCTGGCTGGAGGCGCGGGGCGAGCTTGCCCGCATCGCCGAGCCGATCTCGCCCCGCCACGAGATGACGGCGGTCGAACTGGCCTGCCTGCGCCGCGCCGGCCCGGCCTTGCGCTTCGACCGGCCCCAAGGATCGCGCATTCCCGTCATCGCCAACCTGTTCGGCACCCGGACGCGGGTTGCGGCGGGGCTGGGCTTGCAGCCGGATCAGATCGCGGGTTTCGGCGAATTCCTGGCCGCGCTGCGCAGCCCCGCCCCGGTCGAGGGGATGCGCGATGCCATGTCGCGCTGGCCGATGCTGCGCGCGGCGCTGGCGACGCGGCCCAAGGTCCTGCGCCACGGGCCGGGGCAGGCGGTCGAACTGCCCGGCCTCGATTCGCTGCCGGTGCAGACGCCCTGGCCCGAGGATGGCGGGCCGCTGATCACCTGGCCGGTGGTGCTGACCCGGCCGCAGGACAGCCGGGCCGAGGATCTGGCCCGCTACAACCTGGGCGTCTATCGCGCCCAGGTGCTGGGACCGGACCGGCTGATCCTGCGCTGGCTGGCGCATCGCGGCGGCGCGGCGCATCACCGCACATGGGTGCGCGCGGACGAGCCGATGCCGGTCGCCATCGCGCTGGGGGCGGATCCGGCGCTGCTGCTGGCCGCGGCGCTGCCGCTGCCCGAAACGGTGTCCGAACTGGGCTTTTCCGGCGTGCTGCGCGGCGCGCGGGCCGAACTGGTCGCGGCGCAGACCGTGCCGCTGATGGTGCCCGCCCGCGCCGAGGTGATCGTCGAGGGCTGGGTTCATCCCGGCGAGACCGCGCCCGAAGGCCCCTTCGGCGACCATACCGGCTATTA
>Ga0164243_10011557_pt1 | contig 12584 bp, 8 predicted proteins | sample OricompcompostOP_FD_108781 | JGI IMG/M metagenome (GOLD analysis project Ga0164243, IMG submission 108781) | Organic Plus compost microbial communities from Emeryville, California, USA - Original compost - Organic plus compost (OP) | ecosystem: Engineered > Solid waste > Mixed feedstock >...
ACTGAAGGTGAGCGAATGGGTGAGGTCGAACCCCTTCGCCGCCAGGATGATCGGTACCAGGGAGCCGAAGCCGTAGTAGCCGAACGCCTGCAGTAGTTGGAAAAGGTACAGCATGATGGTGCGGCGGCGCCAGGGGGCTCGCATCAGCGCGCTGAACCGCTGCGGTTTCGGATCGGCGATGTGGTTCCTGTTTTCCGCCTCTGGCAAAGGAATTCCGGCTGATCGCTCGAGTCGCTCGACGACGGCATCCGCCTCCGCCGGCCGGTTGTGCGCGGCCAGCCACCTGGGTGATTCCGGCAGGCCGGCGCGGAGTGCCGAGACGATCGCCGCGCCGAGCGCGCCGATCACGAAAAGCCAGCGCCAGCCGTCGATCCCGAACGGTGTGTGCCCGACCAGGCCCCTGGCAAGGAATCCGGCCGCGGGAACACCGCAGAAGCCGATCGTGTAGGCCCATGCCGTCGCGCGCCCGCGTGCGTGCGCGGGCAGCAGGTCGGCCAGGTATGCATCGGCCAGTGGCAGCTCGGCGCCGATGCCGACGCCCGCGATGAACCGGCAGACGACGAGCATCCAGACATCCGTGCTGAAAGCGCCCAACAGGGTGAAAACCGAGTAGACGCTCAGTGTCAGCAGGAACGCTTTGCGCCGCCCGATCCGGTCGGCAAGGCGGCCCAGCGCGACGGCACCGACGAAAGCGCCGAGGAACGCGGACGCGAGCAACGGCTTGAGCTCCCCGCTCGTCACGCCGAATTCCTTGGACAGCACCGTGCTCACCGTGCTGGCGAGGAACAGGTCGTAGAGATCGAAGAACGTGGCCACGCCGACGACCGCGATCAGATACCGGTGGAGCCGGGTGACCGGGAGTCGATCGAGGCGTGCCGCTGTCGCTTGCTGCGCGGTGGTCATGCTGGGCAAGCTACCTCCCGCCCCGTGGATCGGGAATACCTGTTCGGGTAGTGGCGGGGGAACGTCCGTTCGATTATTGTGGGCTCCGTGGCGGGCCCGTCGTGGCCTCGCGAATGGGGATTTTCTTTCACGGATCACGGTTTCAGTCATGGCGCGCGTGCGCCTGTCTTGTCATGCGCGAGAACGGAGGTAACGAGTGAAGAAGATCGAACGGTGGTCCGAACCTGCCCACGTGCTTGGTCTGGACGTTTGCACGATTGGTCCTGCGTATGCGTTTCGCCCTGTATGCGCGGGCAGGCGTGGTCAGGGACGACGACATGGGCCGGCTGGACCGTGCCATGCCGGCGCATCGGGCAGACGCTGATCACGCCTGGCCGGGAGTGTTTTCGGCGCACCTGGTGCACAAGGTCCGTGCCCAGAACACGTCTCGGCTGCGAGTCCGAGGTCGCGTCTTCGGTCTCGCGGAGTGCGGGGCGGCGTGCGTTCCCGTCGCGCCGACCACGGGCCGGGTCCGATGCCCGGTCTGCTGGCCGTGGCCCGATGTTGATTCCAACTCGAAGGTGGTGGTGTGATTGACGGATTCGGTCGCGTAAGCGTGTTGTGAAGGCTCGACGCCAGGCGCTCAGCGATCGCGATGTCACGTGCAGCTGGATCTTGATGGCCGGCCTTGCTGCGTGATGGCTCTTGCGATTCTAGAGCGGTTTGGGCGGCGGTGGCTGTCCTGCGACCGATACGGAGCCGAGCATATCCCCGGCGCGGCCGAGCCGGGGTGGATGAGGCGTGGTCCCGCGAGGTCCTGGGCCACGGCGAATCCGTAGCGGCCCTCTGAGCGTATGGCGCCGTTGGCGCCAGGGCGCGAAGAAGGTGGCTTCGAATCGGTTTGCAGCGGCCTTTACCGATGGCTGCTGCCGATGACGGCGGCAAGCGCCGGCCGCGAGCAACGCGACGGCCATTGGGGGCCACGACGGGCGTAGCGCGCGTAGTGTCCTTTGTGGACTCGATGACTCGCCGCTTGCTCGGACCGGACTGCGCGCCGTGGGCCGGTGTCCGTGCTCGGGTGACGATCGCACCCTGTGACCGACCTCGGCAGGCGGCATGCGGCGACCGCTACGGCGTTGTCTTCGTGAGCGCTTGCGTGGCGACCACGGCGAGTTCGGGGAATCGGGCTGGATTGCACAGCCCGGCCCGGTTCCCCGAACGTTGATCGCGCCTCGTGCCGAGGGCGTGAGGAGCCGCCCCTTCGCCTGTCTCGGTCGGCACGACGATTAAGGCCGTGGCACCTACCCGGTGACGTGCTGGCCCGATGGGTCGTCAGGCCGGATGGGGCCGTTACACAGGTGGATCACCGCGGAGCACACCCTTGAGCAAGGATACCGATACGGGGGCGGGCGTCCGTGTGCCGCAAACCGACGCGACACACCGCCGGTCCGATCCAGGCGTGCACCCAGAGCCGGGCGCGACCTGCCCCGGGCGCGCTCCGGGGCGGTCCTGATCCGAAGTGGTCCTGAACCGTGGCGGCGGCAACTGTTACGGCGGCCGTCGATACGAAGCGTGACAACGTTCAGGGGCCTGCGGTGTGGGTGGCGGCTGCTCGGCGCCGGATGGAGCCGTGGGCCTGATCCGTCCACAATAGACTTTCGGGACCCCCGGGCGGCGCCGAACTGGGGGAGGAAGGCGCGGCCCGGGGGCCGTTCGCTCCAGCGCCCGAGGGGGAGTGTGCGCCGGAGCACGACCGGCGTGAACTGGGGAGGATGACACCGGCCGCTTCCATCAGCGTACAACTCTTTTTCCGGTTAAGCCGGTGCCCGCGAATCAGGCCAGTAAGTCTGTGAGCAGGCCGTTGAGCACGGTCGCGAAGCCCGCGGGATTCCGCTGAGGTGCCAAATGCGCGCCCGGCATTTCCATGAACGGCAACCCGAGCTCCAGTGCGAGGGACCGAGCGGGCCGGTAATGATAGTAACCACGACTGTCCTCCCCGGCCGCGAGCACAATCGGCACTTGGGCGCCACGCAGCGCATCCACGTCGGGAAGATAGCTATAGAAGCCGACCAGCTCACGAGTGAACAACGTGTGCCACTCGTCCTGGTTCGGTAACCGCACTGTTCTCAAGTCCGGCAGTCCGGCACCGGCGATCGAGCCGAGGAAGTTCTTGAACGAAGCCATCAGGTCGCCGCCCGCCGCCTGGTCTTCGGCGAACTCGAGCCATTCCTCGGCGTCGGGCAACAACCTCACCGCTGGCGGCTCGTGCGCGACCAGGCCCTCGACCACCGCGGGGTGACGTGACGCGAGAGCGAGTCCGATCTGAGCGCCCGCGCTGCTACCGAACACCAGTGCCTTGCCGTAGCCGAAGTGCTCGATCACGGCGCGGGCGTCGTCGGCATGCCGCTCGACCGTCAGGGCGCCGCCGCCCGTGCTGCGGAAGTGCCCTCGGCGGTCGTAGGTGAGCACCGTGTACGACTCGCCGAGGCGCTTGGCGAGTGCCTTGAAACTGTCCGCGGAGCCGATCCCACCCGCGATCATCAGCAGCGGGGGACCGTCCCCTAGACGTCGCACGAACAGATCGGCGTCCTGGACAGAACACCTGCCGTCCTCGGAGAGCATGTCGGAAGTCAAGCACAGGCGATCACACCGATCCGACGCAGGAGGGTGGGCGTTACCGATCATGCGAGGGGTGCTCCGGGAGCGTTGTCCGCGCTTGGGGGCACGACCTGCCGGTATGGAGTCATTCGAAGCAGACGGTTCCCCACATCAACCGCGCGCACCCGCCCGGCGGGCACCTGCGCGCCGGGCGGTGCCGATGTCACACCGCGGCAGCGATCGTGTCGGTAATCGGGGTCGTGGGGCGGCCGATCAGGGCGCGAAGCTCGCCGGTGATCTCGCCGAGCAGATTGGCCTTCGTATCGGCGTCGAGCGCCACGACGAACTGTGCCGTCTCGTCCGGCACCCCCGCCTCGATCAGCGCCGCCTTGTGCTGGTCGGGGGTGAGGTCCGTGTAGGTGATCGTCTTGCCGGTGGCTTTGCCGATCTCGCCGGCGAGATCGTCGTAGGTCCACGACTCGTCACCAGAGAGCTCGTAGACCTTGTTCTCGTAGCCGGCCGACGTCAGAACCTCGACCGCGGCCGCGGCGTAGTCCGCGCGCGCCGCGCTGGCGATTCGGCCCTGGCCGGCGCTCCCCACGAAACCACCGGTGGAGACCGCCTGCTCGATGGTGCGGAGGTAGTTCTCGTTGTACCAGCCGTTCCGCAGGAATGTGAACGGCAGACCCGACGCACGAATGATCTCCTCGGTGGCCTTGTGTTCCGGCGCGAGGATCAACGGGCTGGTGTCGGCCTTCGGTGCGCTCGTGTACACGAGCTGCCTCACACCGGCCTTTTGCGCCGCCTCCACGGCCGCCCGGTGCTGCTCCACACGCTGTCCGACCTCGCTACCCGAAATCAGCAGCACCTTGTCGGCGCCTGCGAGTGCGGCGGTCAACGTCTCCGGCTCGTTGTAATCCGCCTTGCGCACCGCGACGCCCAGGTCAGCGGCCTTCTCGGGCGACCGCACGGCGGCGACGATCTGATCCGCGGGCACCTTGGCCTTCAGGCCCTCGATGACAAGGCGGCCGAGCTGGCCGTTCGCGGCAGTGACGACGATCATGCATGACTCCTTCAGACGTGGTTGCCACATCGAAGTTAGTACTAACTTTTAGAAAGTGCCAACCTAGGGTAAGTGTCATCACAGTGGTCGGCGCAGTGAACGGGGTATTTTGGTAACCATGACCAGTGCGGCCACTTCGTCCGCGGCCTCCGAGGAGGATCGCGCGGAGTCCGAGCACGACCAGCTGGTCGCGGACGTGTTCGCCCGCGCGTGTGCTTCGCGCGGGATTCTCGAGCACGTCACCGGGCGCTGGGGCACGCTCGCACTCGCTGCGTTGGCCGAGGGGCCGTTCCGGTTCAATGCCTTGCGGCGCAAGGTTGACGGTGTGAGCGAGAAGATGCTCGCGCAAACCCTGCAAGCCCTCGAGCGGGACGGATTCGTCCACCGCGAGGCGGAACCGACGATTCCGCCTCGCGTGGAGTACAGCCTGACGCCGAGCGGTCGTGCGCTCGCCGGAAAGCTGCGAGAGCTCATCGATTTCGTGGAAGCTCAGGTGCCCGACGTGACCGCGGCCCGTGCCCGCTACGACGCCGCCAAGGCACGCGAGTAGTTCCTGGGCGGGGCTCGCAACCGAGAGATGCTTCCGGAGAGGCCTGCACGAGGCACCCGCGCGAATCCAGGAATGTCGAGCGGGGTTGCTGTTGACCCGGGCGGCCTGGCTTGCCGGGCGGGGTGAGTCGGTGTGGGAAAGCCTTGCTGTCGAAGGAGTGGGCGGATGTGGGCTACTGCCTCGACCGATTCTCGGCGGGCTGCTTGCCCGACCGGCCGACGCGAACGCCGCAGTGGGTGCGCGGGCTACACACGTTCCAGAATGCTCGCCGTCGACAGGGCGCCGCCGGCGCACATCGTCACCAAGGCCGTTCCCGCGTTGCGGCGTTCGAGCTCGTGCAGAGCCGTGGTGAGCAAGCGGGTTCCCGTACTTCCCACCGGGTGGCCGAGTGCGATCGCGCCCCCGTTGACGTTCACTTTCGCCGGGTCCGGCTCGTGCACCTGCTGCCATGAGAGCACCACCGAAGCGAACGCCTCGTTCACCTCGAACAGGTCCAGATCGCCGATCTTCATCCCGGCCTTCGTCAGCACACGCTCGGTCGCCTGCACCGGTCCATCGAGGTGGTAGTACGGCTCCGCCCCGACGAGCGTCTGCGCACGCAGCCGCGCCCGCGGACGCAGCCCCAGAGCTCGCGCCCGTGAAGCGTCCATGAGCAGGATCGCTGACGCGCCATCGGAGATCTGGGACGACGTGCCCGCGGTGTGCAGCCCGCCGTCGAGTACCGGCTTCAGGTCCGCCAGCCCCTCAAGCGTGGTGTCGCGCAGGCCCTGATCCTTGTGCACCAAACCGTCCGGCGTCTTCACCGGCACGACCTCGCGCTCGAAGCGGGACGCGGCCCAGGCCTCGGCCGCCTTCTGCTGCGACGCGACGCCGAACCTGTCGATGTCCTCACGTGTCAGCCCGCGCCGCACGGCTATGCGTTCGGCGGCCCCGTACTGATTGGGCATGTCCACCGCCCACGACTCGGGCTTCGGCTTACCGACGTCCACACCGGCGTTCGCGCCGAGGGGCACCCGCGTCATCGCCTCGACGCCACACGCGACGCCGGCCTCGATAGTGCCCGCCGCGATCAGGCCCGCGATCAGATGTGTCGCTTGCTGCGCCGACCCACACTGCGCGTCGATCGTTGTCGCGCCCGTTCTCTCCGGCAGCCCCGCGTGCAGCCACGCGGTGCGCGTGACGTTGCCGGCCTGCTCGCCCGCTTGCGTGACGCAGCCGCCGATCACCTGCTCGATCAGTGCCGGGTCGAGGCCGGCCCGTTCGAGCAGCGCGGCCTGGGCCGCACCGAGCAGTTCCGCCGCGTGCAGTCCGGACAGCCAGCCACGGCGCTTGCCGATCGGGGTCCGCACGGCCTCGACGATGACAGGTTCGCCCACCGTGATCTCCTTCCGCTTGCTGACCTCAAAGTAGAACAAGTTTCAATGCATGACAACCAAGTCGCAGGTAGAGGGGCTATTCGGCTACCGTTCGAGAAGGTGTGCTCTACCTGGAGGTTCAAGATCCTAATCGAATCAGTAAACGGGTATCACAAAAACTCTTCCTTTAGTTAACACCGTATGCTTCAATCGGCTCTAGAACGTGTTCCACGAGGATGTGGCGCTCCTGGAGGTAGCCGTGGCAGCACCGATGATCCCGACAGGTTTCGACTTCACCGACCCCGATCTGTATGCGCAGCGGCTACCGCTCGAGGAGTTCGCCGAACTGCGCCGCACGGCCCCGGTCTGGTGGAACCCCCAGCCGCACAACCTGGCCGGGTTCCACGACGACGGCTTCTGGGTGGTGACGCGCCTGGAGGACGTCAAGGCGGTGTCCCGCGACAGCCAGCTGTTCTCCTCGCAGGAGAAACTCGCGATCATCCGGTTCGACGAGACCATGACCGAGGAAGGCATGAACGCCAACCGGCTCGTGCTCCTCAACATGGATGCCCCGCAGCACACCAAGCTCCGCCGAATCGTGTCGAAGGGCTTCACGCCGCGCGCGATCAACAAGCTCGAGGACACGTTGCGCGAGCGCGCCGCGCGCATCGTGCACGAGGCCAGGAAGAAGGGCTCCGGCGACTTCGTCCAGGACGTCGCGTGCGAGCTGCCGCTGCAGGCCATCGCCGAGTTGATCGGGATCCCGCAGGAGGATCGCGGGAAAATCTTCGACTGGTCCAACCAGATGATCGGCTACGACGACCCGGAGTACCAGGTCGAGCCGATCGCGGCCTCGGCGGAACTCGTCGGCTACGCGTGGAACATGGCCGAGGAACGCCGCAAGTGCCCGATGGACGACATCGTCACCAAGCTCGTCCATGCCGATGTCGACGGCGAATCGCTCAACTCTGAGGAGTTCGGCTTCTTCGTGATCCTGCTTTCGGTGGCAGGCAACGAAACCACCCGTAACGCGATCACCCACGGCATGAAGGCCTTCCTCGACCACCCGGATCAGTGGGAGCTCTACAAGGAGAAGCGGCCCAAGACCGCGGCTGACGAGATCGTCCGCTGGGCGACGCCAGTGATCGCTTTCCAGCGCACCGCGATGGCCGACACGGAGCTGGGCGGGCAGCAGATCAAGCGCGGCGACCGCGTCGGCATGTTCTACAGCTCGGCCAACTTCGACCCGGAGGTTTTCGACCACCCCGAGAAGTTCGACATCATGCGCGAGGACAACCCGCACGTCGGCTTCGGTGGCACCGGTTCGCACTACTGCATCGGCGCCAACCTGGCCCGCCTGGAGATCGACCTGATCTTCAACGCGATCGCCGACGAGATGCCGGACATCCGGGAGATGGCGGCGCCGGAACGGTTGCGATCCGGTTGGCTCAACGGCATCAAGCACTACCAGGTCGCTTACGAGTAGGCCTGCACTCGCCTCCTGGTAGGAGGTGCCCGATGGTCATTGGCCCGGGTGCCGGTGTGCACGCGGCGAACGGATGCCGTGCGGTGGAAGGATTCGTGCCGCGCGGGACGCCACCGTGGTGAGCTGCGTGCTCGCCGGAGGAAGGATCGTCGGCAAGGCAGGATGCGGCACGGGCGAGGCCTGACCTGCACGGCGCGGGATGCGGTGCTGATGCTGAGTGTGGTCGCGCGGGCGACGACGGCTATGGCTCACGACAGTACCGCACTCCGGGCCGTGTGGTCGGCTACAGCCCTGATCTGATGGCACATTTCGCTCAGGGCAGACGCGAGTACGCGGATGCGTGTAGGACACGCTCCGAGAGCGTGATCTTCAACGGTTCCGTCGCCGGCGCACGCTGCTGCCTGCGACATTTCGCGATGGCGATCGAACTCACGTGGGAACTGAGGCCGGCGGCCACTCGCGAACGCTCAACGCACCGAGCACGGTCGGCGAAACCGCTCCGTTCGCCGCGAGCGGACATCCTGTGATCTCGGCTCCGGCGGAGTTCGTGACCGGCCTGCCGACGATGCTGAGGATCGTCGGCAGGCCGTTCGGCAACGCTACCTGCCTTCGCGTGACCGGTGCATACGGGCGGCGGTTTCCTGCTCTCGCTTAGGGTTTCTCCGATCCGACGACCCACATGGAGAAGTACTGGGAGCCGCCACCGTAGGCGTGGCCCAGCGCCCGGCGGGCGCCGTCGACCTGGTAGTCGCCCGCCCGGCCCATCACCTGCTTGGCCGCCTCGGAGAACCGCAACATGCCCGACGCGCCAATGGGATTCGACGAGAGCACGCCGCCGGACGGGTTGACCGGCAGCCGACCGCCCAGCGCGGTCTCGCCCGCCTCGGTGAGCTTCCAGCCCTCGCCTTCCGGCATGAATCCCAGATTCTCCAGCCACATCGGCTCGAACCACGAGAACGGCACGTAGATCTCTGCTGTGTCCACTTCGGACAGCGGATCGGTAATGCCTGCTTCGCGCCACAGCGCGGCGGCGGCATCCTGGCCCGCTTGCGGATTCACCTGATCGCGTCCGGCAAAAGTTGTCGGTTCGGTCCGCATCGCGGTAGCCTGAATCCACGCCGCGCCGCCACGCACAGCATCGCCAGCCGCTTCGTCGCCGAGCACCATCGCGCAAGCACCGTCCGAGGACGGACAGGTCTCGTCATACCGGATCGGGTCCCACAGCATCTGCGATTTCCGCACCGATTCCACCGTGATGTCGGGCTGCCGCAGGTGCGCGTACGGATTCAGCGCACCGTTGCGCCGGTCCTTCGCCGCTACGATCGCGCCGATATGTTCAGGGGCGCCCGAACGACGGATGTAGGACCGTACGTGCGGGGCGAAGTATCCGCCCGCGCCCGCGCCGACCGGCATGGTGAACGGGGGCGTGATCGACAATGCCCACATCGCGTTCGATTCGGACTGTTTCTCGTACGCGACCGTGAGCACACGCCGATGCGCGCCGGCCTGGATGAGTGACGCCGCGACCAAGGCCGTGGAGCCGCCCACCGAACCGGCGGTGTGCACACGCAGGAGTGGTTTCCCGTTGGCGCCCAAGGCATCGGCGAGGAACAACTCGGGCATCATGACGCCCTCGAACAAGTCCGGTGCCTTGCCGATCACGACGGCGTCGATGTCGGGCCAGTCGACCTCGGCGTCGGCCATCGCACGGTCGATGGCCTCGCGGAGCAGGCCGGGCATGGACACGTCGGTGCGCTTGGAACGGTGATGCGTCTGCCCTGTCCCGAGCACCGCGGTGAGCTGCTTGCCCATCAGTTGAGTCCCTCCATGACCGCGACGAGATTCTGTTGCAGGGCGGGCCCGCTGGTGGCGTGGGCGAGCGCGCGGTTCGCGCGGCCGGCGAAGATCTCCTTCGCCGCCTCGCCGATGCGCGAAAGACCTGCCGCGAACATCGGGTTGCCGGCGAGCGCCCCACCCGAGGGGTTGATCCGCACCCGTTCGTCGAGTCCGAACGCGGAGCGCAGGATCAGCTCCTGGTGGCTGAATGGGGCGTGGAGCTCGGCGACATCGACATCGTCGGCGCCCGCGGCCCTGGCCGCCGCTTCCGCTGACGGGGCGCGGGTGAGATCGCGCGCACCGAGTACCGGCGTGTCCACGCGGTGCTCGATGCCCGTGATGATGGCCGGACGGTCGGCGAAGTCCTTCGCGCGCGCGGCGGAGGCCAGGATCACCACGGAAGCGCCGTCGGTGATGGGAGCGATGTCGTGTGCCCGTAACGGATCCGCCACGTAGGGCGCGTCCAGCAGGTCCGCGATGTCGACACCGCGGCTGCGGGCGGCGACTTCGGCGAGGTCTTTTTCGCTCCACAGACCGGCGTCGAGTCCCAGCCGGGCCTGGATCCCCGCGATGCTCACCGAATCGGGCCACAGCGGGGCGACCGTGTACGGATCCAGCTGCAGCGACAGGACTCTGCGGAGTTCACCGGCGGAGGACTTGCCGAAGCCGTAGACGAGCGCGGTGTCGACCTCGCCCATGCGGACCTTGAGCCACGCCTCATACAACGCCCACGCGGCGTCCATCTCCACATGCGATTCGTGGATCGGCGGGAAGGCGCCGATCGCGTCGATCGCGGAGATGAACGAGAACGCGCGGCCCGCCAGGTAGTCCGACGAGCCCGAGCACCAGAAGCCGATGTCCTTTTGGGTCAGTCCGGTCTGCTCGAAGACCTCGGCGAAGATGGGCACCAGCATTTCCACACCGTTGGTGGTGCCCTCGGTGCGGCGCACGTTGGGCGCCTGCGCGAACGCGACGACGGCGACGTCTTGCATCAGGGCACCTCTCACAGGTGGTGGGCATAGGACTCATACGGCGCGTCCGGCTCGCCGGTCGGCTCGAAATGACTGATGTTCTCCAGGCTCGTCTTCCACGCGTCGCGCGGTTTCCACGCCGCGCGCACACGCATCCCCATACGCACCTCGGAGGCGTCGCAGCCGAGCACGAGATGCAGGAAGGCGATGTCCGCGCCCTCGAGCAGAATGTAGGCCGCCACGTAGGGCGGTTTGATGCGCTGGCCGAGGAAGGGCACGTTGACGATGCAGAACGTGGTCACGATCCCCGTGTCGGGCAGCTCGACCTCCTCGGAGGTCGGCACGCCATCGGTGGGGCACGCGCCGCGCGGCGGGATGTAGACCTTGCCACACGCGGGGCAGCGCTGCCCGATCAGCTTGCCCTCGGCGAGCCCGCGCAGGTACCGGCTTTCCTCCGGTGACGCGGAATGCTGGTAGTGCAGGTGCACCGGCGTGATCATGATGCCGTCCTCCGCGGACGGCGGCGGTGCCGGCGCGGTGCCGTCCGGGGCGCCAACGGGGACGAAGTAGGCGATGTCCCGGATATGCCCAACGCGTTCATCGGCCCACCGCACGCGGACACGCAGTCCGGTGTGGATCTGGTCGGGGCGGCCTGCGTCGACGGCGTGCAGCATGGATGTGTCGGCACCGTCGAGCTTGATCAGCGCCCACGCGAACGGACGGTCCAGCGGCTGGCTTTCGAGTGGCTGGGCGACCCACGACCACGACACGACGGTGCCCTCGTCGCCGACGGGCACGAACTCGGTCAGCGGCTCGGCGGTTTTCGGATCGTATTCGGCCGGCGGTACGTGCACCTGCCCGTCGGAGGATTGCACGCCTTCGATCCGGCGCTCGGCGAGCCCGGTCATGAAGCGCCCGAGCACCGGCCCGAGCGAACGCGTGTAGTCGAAGCCCACTTCGAGCGGTGCGGAGAGCGGGGTAGTCACATTTGGAGTGAAACACGTTCTCGAAATCGCGGCAAGATGCACTTGCTCGCATGTGTAACAAGTTCTAGATTCGAGCGCATGACGACCTCCGAGCAAACGCGCGTCACGACCGGACTGTGGAACATCGCGGCGGCCGAGCCGGACCGCACGGCGGTGGTCGATCCCGACGGCACCGAGGTCAGCTATGGCCGGCTGGCGGCGAAGGCCGACGCCTACGCGCGCGGCCTGCAGGACCTCGGCCTGGACACCGGCGACGTGATCGTCGTGCAGCAGCCCAACGGTCACGAGCTTCTCGCGGCCTACTTCGCGGCGATCCAGTCCGGGCTCTACATCGTGATGGTCAACTGGCACCTCGTCGGGCACGAGATCGCCTACATCGTGTCCGACAGTGGCGCGAAGGCTCTGCTGGCGCACGAACGGTTCGGCGAGGCGGCACAGATCGCCGCCGACGAAGCCGGACTTCCCGCCGAGGGCCGATTCGCGGTCGGCACGATCCCGGGTTTCCGGCCGGTCAGCGAACTCGGCGCGGGCGGCGCTGGGCGGCCCGCCCGGCGCACCGCCGGTTCGCCGATGCTTTACACCTCGGGCACGACCGGCAGGCCGAAGGGTGTGCGGCGCCCGTTGACGGGCGCCGATCCGGACGAGGTGCCTGCCGCGTCGAACTGGTTCTTCGGGATCTTCGGGCTGAAGCCGTTCGACGATCACGTGCACCTGTGCGGTTCGCCGCTGTACCACACGGCGGTGCTGAACTTCGCGTCGATCTCCATCCAGCTGGGGCACAAGGTCGTGCTGATGGACCGGTGGGATCCGGAGGAGATGCTGCGGCTCATCGAGCGGCACCGCGTGACGCACAGCCA
>Ga0164243_10011558_pt1 | contig 12584 bp, 11 predicted proteins | sample OricompcompostOP_FD_108781 | JGI IMG/M metagenome (GOLD analysis project Ga0164243, IMG submission 108781) | Organic Plus compost microbial communities from Emeryville, California, USA - Original compost - Organic plus compost (OP) | ecosystem: Engineered > Solid waste > Mixed feedstock >...
ATCAAGGAGAACCACGCCGCGATGGCCGGGGGCGTGGGGGACGCCGTCCGCGCCGCCCGCGCCAGCCGTCCCGACCTGCCGATCGAGTCGGAGTGCCGGACGCTGGAGGAGGTCCGCGAGGCGGTCGCCACCGCGGAGGCGCTGGCGATCCCCGCGGGCCGCTACCGGATCCTGTTGGACAACATGACCGACGACCAGCTGCGCGAGGCGGTCGCGCTCGTGGCCGGCCGCGTCCCCCTGGAGGCGTCCGGCAACGTCGATCTGTCCACGGTCCGGGGCATCGCCGAGACCGGCGTAGACTTCATCTCGGCCGGCGCCCTCACGCACTCGGCCCCCGTCCTCGACCTGTCCCTGATCCTGGAGCCGCTGTCGTGACGACCCCGCTTCCGATGGCCGCGGACCCGGTCCGCGCCGGCGTCCCCGCGCTGCCCGACGCCGAGCTGACCGCGCTGCGCGAGGAGATCCGCGCGCTGGCGCAGGCCAGGAACGCGGTCATCCTGGCCCACAACTACCAGCTGCCCGAGGTCCAGGACGTGGCCGACGTCGTCGGCGACTCGCTCGGCCTGTCGATCGAGGCGGCGAAGACCGACGCCGACGTGATCGTCTTCTGCGGCGTGCACTTCATGGCCGAGTCCGCGTCGGTCCTGAGCCCCGAGAAGACCGTCCTGATCCCCGACGTCGACGCCGGCTGCTCGCTGGCGGACTCGATCACCGCCGACCAGCTGCGGGCCTGGCAGGCCAAGCACCCCGGCGCGATCGCCGTCATGTACGTCAACACGACGGCGGAGGTGAAGGCGCTGACCGACTACTGCGTCACGTCCTCCAACGCGGTGCCGGTCGTCGAGCACATCTACCGCGAGCACGGCGACGACGTCGAGATCCTCTTCGGGCCGGACATGTTCCTCGGCTCCTACGTCGAGAAGCGGATCCGCGCCGAGCGCGAAGCCCGCGGCGCCGCGATGCCCAAGCGGTTCCACGTCTGGGACGGCGAGTGCCACGTCCACGCCGGGATCCGGCCGGCCGACATCGACCGCGTCCGCGCCGAGCACCCCGACGCCGACTTCCTGATCCACCCCGAGTGCGGCTGCTCGACGCAGGTCATGGAGTACGTCGCCGCCGGCGACGTCGACACCTCGGGCGTCCACATGCTCTCGACCGGCGGAATGCTCGACTACGCCGTCGACCAGGAGCGCCAGGCGCGGGCCGGGCACGGGGCGGGGGCGACCGGCGCCCGCCGGACGACGATCGTCGCGACCGAGACCGGGATGCTGCACCCGCTGCGGATGGCCGCGCCGGACGTCGACTTCGTGCCCGCCAACACGCAGGCCGCCTGCGGCTACATGAAGATGATCACCCTGCCGAAGCTGCGCGACACGCTCCGCGACGGCACCGGCGTGGTGAAGGTCCCCGAGGAGATCGCCCGCCGCGCGCGGTTGCCGATCGAGCGGATGGTCGCGATCGGCCGCGACGCCAACGCCCCGCTCGGCGGCGAGTAGGCCCGAGCGGCCGGGGCCGTCGGCGGGCTCAGACCGCGGCGAGCAGGTCGACCGCGCCGTCGAGCGCGCGCTGGAGCTGCGGCAGCGTCGCGGCACGGCGCTCGAACTCGGCTGGCGTGTGGCAGTGCACCTCGGCCTCGACGCCGGTCTCGGCGCGGTCCCACAGGGCCGCGCAGCTGCGCACGCGCTCCAGCCACGGCACCCCGTCGAAGGCGTCCGAGACCAGGACCACGACGTGCGGCTCGGCACGGCCGTCGCCGGCCGGGCGGCCGCCGCCGATCAGCGCCCGCTCGAGCGGCCAGCGGTCGCCGACGCGTCGCACGTAGCGGCGCAGCTCGGCCGCGTCGATCGGAGGCGATGGGCCCACGGGGCCGGATTGTGGCGTCCGGGCGGCGGTCGCACAAGCGCGATCGGTCACGGATCGCCCGTGGCGGCGGGCGATCGACGCGGTCAGCTCCAGTCGAAGTCGGTGGCCTCGTGCGGGCCGACGCAGGCGACGGCGGCCTCCGCCGGATCGATCGCGCGGGCGACCTCGCGGACCTCGTCGAGGGTGACGGCGTCCATCCGCGCGATCGTCGCGTCGGCGTCGAACGCCTCGTCGTGCACGATCGTGCCGTTGGCCGCGTGGCGGGCGACGGCACCGCTGTTCTCGAACGCGAGCACGAGCCGTCCGGCGGTGTAGGCGCGGGCCCGGGCGACCTCCTCGGCGGTCGGGCCGTCGTCGTGCAGCTCGCGGACGATCTCGCGCATCCGGGCGTACGCCTCGTCGGTCTTGCTCGAGTCCAGGCCGGCGGAGAGCTGCAGCTGGGCCGTGTCGCCGATCGACCACGCCGAGGCGGAGACGGAGTACGCCAGCCCGCGCTGCTCGCGGATCTCGTCGAACAGCCGCGAGCCCATCGAGCCGCCCAGCAGCGTGCCGTAGATCGACAGCGCGGCGCGGACCTTCGGGTCGGTCGCGTCGACCTGCGGCCGGTAGGCGATCCGCAGGTGCGACTGGTTCGTGTCGCGGCTCTCGATCACCCGGTCGGTCCGCGGGGCGGGGGCGGGGTCGGCCGGCGCGTCGGGCTCGAGGTCGGGGAAGCGGCCCAGCAGCTCGCCGAGCCGCTCGTCGTCGGGCAGGTGGTCGAGGCAGCCGACGAGGAACGCCCCGCCGGTCCGGCCCGACCAGCGCCGATCGCGGAAGGCGACGACCTGGTCGCGGCTGAAGCGCTCCAGGTGCTCCTTGGGCCCGAGCACCGGGCGGCCGAGCGGGTGGTCGCCGAACGCGGCGCGGTCGATCAGCATCTCCGCCAGCGCCGAGGGCTGGTCGTTGTAGCGGGCGATCTCCTGGATCACGACGCCGCGCTCCTTGTCGAGCTCCTCGGCGTCCAGCAGCGGGCGGCCGGAGAAGTCGGTCAGCAGGTCGAGCGCCGGCTCGGCGGACTCGGCGCGGACGGTGATGTGGAACGCGACCAGCGAGTGCGAGGTGAACGCGTTGAGCACGCCGCCCATCCGCTCGGCGGTCTCGTTGACCTTGCGGTAGTGGTCGTAGGTCTCCCCGCCCTTGAAGACGAGGTGCTCGAGGAAGTGGGCGATGCCGTTCTCCTCGGGCTTCTCGGTCCGCGCGCCGGCGTCGAAGGCCACCAGCGCGGTCAGGGTGCGCGTTCCGGGCAGCGCGATCCGGTGGATCGGCAGGCCGTTGGGAGCGACGGAGGAGCTGATCTGCGGCACGGAGCGACCGTATCGGGTCGCCCAGCGGCGCCGTACGGAGCGGGACGCCGGCGCCCGTGGCGTTGCCCCGTTCCGTGATGCGCTGGTACAGTCGGAGTCATGATGTACCGCGGCGGGCCGGTCGGAGAGCGCGGGGAGCGGCTGGATGCGCCGCCGCGCCGGGACGCCGAGCGGGCGATCGGCTCGTCGCTGCTCGGGCCGGGGTCGCTGACCTGGCGGACCTGCGCGGAGTGGCGGATGCTCACGGGTGCCGGCACGGCGCTGCTGCTGCAGGTCGCGCACCCCGCGGTCGGCCACGCGGTCGGCACCTACTCGACCTACCGCGAGCGGCCGTTCCACCGGCTCGACCAGACCATGGCGCTCGTCTTCGGCGGGATCGTCTTCGACGTCGGCGGGCGCGGCGAGCAGGCCTTCCGCGTCCATCAGATGCACAACAAGATCGCGGGCACGGACTTCCGCGGGCGCGCCTACCACGCCCAGGACGCCGAGGCGTTCTTCTGGGTGCTGGCGACGCTGATCGACACCGGCCTGACGATGTGCCGGCGGTTCGGCCCGCCGATCCACGACCACGAGGTGCCGCGCTTCTACGACGAGTGGCGCGAGGTCGGCCGCCGGATCGGGCTCGAGGACCGCCACATGCCGCCCGACCACGCGGCGTTCCGGCGCTACTGGGACGAGATGCTGCGCGACGGCCTGGACCGCAACCCGACCGTCGACGAGGTGCTCGCGACGATCACCAGCGCCCCGCGGCCCCCGGGCCTGCGGCTGCCGGAGGGGCTGTGGGACGCCACCGCCGGTCGGGTCGGCGGCAACGTCCTGGAGCTGCTGGCGATCGGCCTGCTGCCCGCGGAGCTGCGCGCCCGCTGGGAGCTGCCGTGGGACGCCGGTCGCGAGCGGCGCCTGCGCGCGCTCTCGGCGATCGTGCGGCGGACCTTCCCGCGCCTGCCCCGGCGCGTCGCGGTGCACCCCTGGGCCGCGCCGGCGGTCCTGGGGCCCGACGTGCGGCCCCTGGGCCGCGCGCTGGCGTCGACGACGGCCTGACGACCGCGCGCGCCGGCCGCGGGAGCGCCCGGCGCGCCGATCGCGGTGGCCGCGCCGCGGACGCCGGCGCGCCCGATCGCTGGCGGCCGGGCCGCCGGAGGAGGACGATCCGCCCGGGTCGACCTCCGTGCCGCTGCTGCTCGCCTTCGGATTCCTCGCCGGCGGGGCCACCGCGCTCTCGCCCTGCGTGCTGCCGATCCTGCCGGCCGTCCTCGCCGGCGGGACGACGGGCGGCCGCCGACGACCGCTCGGGATCGTCGTCGGCCTGACGGCGACGTTCACCTTCGCGACGGTCGCGCTCGTCGCCGTCCTCGACGCCTTCGGGCTGCCCGACGACCTGCTGCGCCGGCTGGCGATCGTCGTGCTCGCCGGCTTCGGCCTGGTGCTCCTGCTGCCGGCCGTCGCCGCGCGGCTCGAGGCGCGCCTGAGCCGGCTCGCGGCGGCCGCCGCGCCGCGCCGCCGCGCGGCCGACGGCTGGTGGAGCGGCCTCGCCCTCGGCGCGGGGCTCGGGATCCTCTACGCGCCCTGCGCCGGCCCGATCCTGGCCGCCGTGATCACCACCTCGGCCGCGCAGCCGCTCTCGGCCGACCGGCTGGCGGTCGCGCTCGCCTACGGCGCCGGGACCGGCGTCGTGCTGCACCTGCTGATGCTCGGCGGGCGCCGGCTGACGCGGCCCCTGTCGCGCCGCAGCGGCCGCTTCCAGCAGGCGATGGGGGCCGTGATGGTCGCGCTCGCCGTCGCGATGGTCGCCGACCTGGACCTGCGCTTCCAGACGGCGATCGCCGACGAGCTGCCGGCGGCGATCGTCACGCCGACCGCCGGCCTGGAGCGCAGCGGCGCGATCCGCGACGCCCTCGCCGACCTGCGCGGCGGCGAGCACGGCCGCGGGCCGGGCGGCTCGCCGCGCAACATCGGGCCGGCGGCGGTCGCCGCCGGCGCCCGGCTGCCCGACCTCGGCGCGGCGCCCGAGATCGTCGGCACCCAGCGCTGGTTCAACGTGCCCGGCGGCCGGCCGCTGTCCCTCGCCGACCTGCGCGGGCGGGTCGTGCTGCTCGACTTCTGGACCTTCAGCTGCATCAACTGCCTGCGGACGCTGCCCGGCCTGCGCCAGCTGGACGCGCGCTACCGCCGCGCGGGCCTGACGATCGTCGGCGTCCACGCGCCGGAGTTCCCGTTCGAGCGCTCGGCCGACGACGTCGCCGCCGCGATCCGCCGGACCGGCATCCGCTACCCGGTGGTCCAGGACAACCGGCTGGCGACCTGGACCGCCTGGGGCACCCAGTACTGGCCCAGCTCGTACCTGGTCGACGCCCGCGGGCACGTCCGCTGGGCGCACGCGGGGGAGGGCGCCGAGGACGCCAAGGAGCAGGCGGTCCGCGCGCTGCTGGCCGAGGCCGGGCGCCCGCTGCCGGCGGTCGAGGGCGGCTTCCGCGTGCCGACCGCCGACCCCCGGACGACCACCCCGGAGACGTACCTCGGCGCCCTGCGGATCCGCAGCGTGCTGCGCGACACGGCGGCCGGCCGGCACCGCTACCCGCCGCTGCCGGCGGACCTGCCCACCCGACAGCCTCGCGCTGGCCGGTCGCTGGCGCCTGGAGCCCGAGCGCGCCGTGGCCGGCGCCGGTGCGCGGATCGGGTTGCGCTTCCGCGCTCGACGGGTCTACCTCGTGCTGGCCGGGCCGCGCGGCGCGGCGGTCGACGTGCGGCTCGACGGCCGCCGGCCCGGTCCCGGAGCGGCCGGCGCCGACGTCCGCGACGGACGCGTCCGCGTCGGCGAGCGGCGCCTCTACGACCTGCTCGACCTGCCCGCCGTCGCCGACGGCCGCCTGGAGCTGCGGCTGCCGGCCGGCGTCGCCGGCTACGCCTTCACGTTCGGGTGAGCCCGTCCCCGGACCGGTGGGTCGCCTCGACCGCCGGGCGGTGGATCCGACCGGAGGCGCCCGTTCCCGCAAGGCGCGTTGCAGTGCACCGGAGCGTGCAGGGATCGCGGGCCGGCGGTGCGAACCTGCCAGACGGACATGACCGCCCCGCGCTCCACCACCGACCGCCAGCGCGCGGCCGCCGCCCGTCGAGCGGCCGCCGTCGCTCGCACGACCGGCACGCACCCCGCCGCGACGCAGGCCGGGACGCCCGCCCCGGCGCCCGCGCGCTCGCATCCCAACGCGGTGATCGAGTTCCGCGGCGTGACCAAGGCGTACGACAACACGCACGCCGGCGTCCAGGACGCGACCTTCACCGTCCACCGCGGCGAGTTCCTCTTCCTGATCGGCCAGACCGGCGCCGGCAAGTCGACGCTGATGAAGCTCCTGCTCAAGGAGATGGAGCCGGACTCCGGCGTCATCCGCGTCGGCGGCAAGGACCTGTCGACGATCAACCGCAAGGGCGTGCCGTACTACCGGCGCAACCTCGGCGTCGTCTTCCAGGACTTCAAGCTCCTGCCGAACCGGACGGTCTACGACAACGTCGCCTACGCGCTCCAGGTCACCGGGGCGTCGCGCAAGCAGATCCGCCGCCAGGTCCCGGACATCCTGCGCCTGACCGGCCTGTCGCTGAAGCTGCACCACTACCCGCACCAGCTGTCGGGCGGCGAGCAGCAGCGCGTCTCCGTGGCGCGCGCGTTCGTCAACCACCCGCCGCTGCTGCTGGCCGACGAGCCGACCGGCAACCTCGATCCCGACACGACGATCGGGATCATGCAGCTGCTCTACCGGATCAACAAGACCGGCTCGACCGTCGTGGTCGCCACCCACGACGAGGGCATGGTCAACCGGATGCGCCGCCGCGTGATCGAGCTGCAGGCCGGCCGGATCATCCGCGACGAGGTCGCGGGCGGCTACGGCCGCGAGTCGGAGTCGACCGCCGAGTTCGGCGCGCTGATGCGCGGCGAGCCGGCGCCCGCGCCGCAGCGCCTGCGGGCCCGCAGCGAGGCCGACCTCTTCGACGACGCGTTCACCGACTGACGCGTCCGCCGTCCCGACCGCACGACCCCGCGAGCCACTGCCCATGAACCGCGTCAGCTTCTTCTTCAAGGAGGCGATCCGCTCGATCGGCCGCAACCCGATCCCGAGCTTCGCCGCCCTGATGGCCGTCCTGATCACCGTCCTGGTGCTCGGCGTCTTCATCCCCGCCGTGCAGCTGGCCAACGGCGCCGCCGACGACGTCCGCGGCCGCGTCCAGGTCTCCGTCTTCATGGACAAGAAGGCGTCGAAGGCCGATGTCGCGCGCGTCGCCCAGCGGCTGCGGACCGACACGCCGCACGTCAAGGACGTGAAGTTCGTCTCCAAGGAGCAGGCGCTCAAGGAGCAGAAGAAGCAGAACCCGGAGGCCTACGAGCTGCTGGGCAACGTCAACCCGCTGCCCGACACCTTCCGGATCACGCCCGACAGCGCGTCGAACACCAACGCGCTGCTCGCCTCGCTGAGCCCGAAGGGCACCAGCGGCAAGGGCGCGCCGTTCGACGCGGCGATCGGCGAGGTCAAGGCGTCGAAGGCGGAGACGAACAAGATCGTGAAGATCACCGGCGCGGTGAAGCTCTCGCTCGGCGCGCTCGCCTTCCTGCTCGTCGTCGCCTCGGTGCTGCTGATCTCCAACACCATCCGGCTGTCGCTCTTCTCGCGCCGCCGCGAGGTCGAGGTGATGAAGCTCGTCGGCGCGACCGACTCCTTCATCCGCTGGCCGTTCGTGATCGAGGGCCTGATCCTCGGCGCGGCCGGCGGCGCCGTCGCGATCCTGATGCTCGCCCTGGCGAAGATCACGATCCTCAACCAGCTCGAGGGCATCGCGACGCTGATCTCGCGGCCGGACATGATCGCCTTCGGCCCGCTGATCCTGCTGCTCGTCGTCGCCAGCGTCGCCGTCTCCGCGGCGGGGTCGGGCCTCTCGCTGCGCCGCTTCCTCCGGGTCTAGCCTCGGTCGAGCGCCGGGCGCCCGCGCCGGGGGCCCGGCACGCCGTTCCCGCGTCCCGGGGAGGGGATGCGGGAACGGACCTCGCCGGCCGCGGCGCCCAGCGCCGCGCCGCCGTCGGCGTTCTGGCAGGCTTGCGCGGTGTCCTTCCCGCTGCGAGTGCTGCGCGCGGCCGGTGCCGTGCTGGCCCTCTTCGCCGTCGTCGTCGTGATCTTCACCGCGGGCGCGTGGGTCGGCGCCCGCGATCCCCAGTCGCTGCCGGGGCCGATCCGCGACCGCGTCGTGGATCGCAAGAGCGGTGGCGCGATCAGCGAGGCGCTCGGCGTCATCCGCGACCTCTACTACCGCGATCCCGGCGAGGAGCGGCTCGTCGACGACGCGATCACCGGCATGGTCGAGAAGCTCGACGACCGCTTCTCGGCCTACCTGAACCCGAAGGACTACGCGCGCTTCCAGGAGCAGCAGGACAACCGCTTCGACGGGATCGGCGTCGTCGTCCGCGAGGACCCGCTCGGCCTGCGGATCACCCAGGTCTACGACAAGGCCCCCGCCAAGGCCGCCGGCCTGCGCGCCGGCGACCTGATCGTCGCCGCCGACGGGCACCGGCTGAAGGGCCTGAAGGCCGACCGCGCGTCCGACCGGGTCCGTGGACCGGCCGGCACGAGCGTCCGGCTCGAGGTCCAGCGCCGCGTCGACGGCAAGGTCAGGACCCTGCGGATCACCTCGAAGCGCGCCCCGGTCCAGATCCCGATCGTCGACTCGCGGATCTTCCGCGAGGACGGCGAGAAGATCGGCGTCGTCCGGCTGGCCCAGTTCACCAACGGCGCGACCGCCGACGTCGGCCACGCCCTGATCCGGATGCAGAAGCGCGGCGCCAAGCGGTTCGTGCTCGACCTGCGCTCGAACCCCGGCGGGCTCGTGACCCAGGCGCAGGGCGTCGCCAGCCTGTTCCTGAACGGCGGCACGATCGTGACGCTCAAGGGCCGCACCGTCGGCGAGCAGGCCTTCGAGGCCGTCGGCGAGCCGGTCTTCCCGAAGACGCCGCTGGTGGTGCTGGTGGACCGCGGGTCGGCGTCGGCGTCGGAGATCGTCAGCGGCGCGCTCCAGGACCGGGGTCGCGCGACCGTCGTCGGCACCCGCACCTACGGCAAGGGCGTCTTCCAGCGCGTGCAGCCGCTCTCCTCCGGCGGCGCGCTGGACATCACCGCCGGCCAGTACTTCACCCCCAAGGGCCGCAACCTCGGCGGCAAGGGCACCAAGCGGGGCGCGGGCCTCGCGCCCGACGTGACCGCCGAGGACGATCCCGAGACGCCGCGCAACGAGGCGCTCGAGAAGGCCCTGGAGGTGGCGGCGAAGGCCAAGGCGCCGCGATGAGCGGCCGCCGGCATCGCGGATCCCGCCCGCCGCGAGGCCGGCCGCCCGGCAAGCGCTCCGGTCGCTCGGGCGGTGGGCAGGGCGGTCGCTCGGGCCGCGGGCCCGCTGATCGCTCCGGCGGCCGCTCCGGCGCGGGCTCGCCGGGTCAGGGCGGCCGCGGCGCCGGTCCGCCGTCGCGCGAGGATCGCCCGCGACCGGCCCCGTCTCGCGGGGCGCCGCCCGGCCGGGGCGGCGAGGCCGCGCTGCCGCGCGACGTCTGGCGCGACAGCCTGCCCCAGCACCGGCGGCCCGTCGTCGGCCTGGTGCGCCGCCGCGGGCGGCTGCTGATCGCCGAGCCGCTCTTCGAGCGCGGCGAGCTGGTCGTCGTCGAGCGCGGTTCCGACGTCCGCGAGGGGCGGATCGCGCTGCTCGGCCCGCCGCGGCGGCCGGGCGGGCGCCGGGGCAGCGGACACCGCCTCCTGCGCGACCTCGGGCGCCCCGACGTCGCCCGCGACGTGCTGGAGGCGCTGCTCCTGCACCGCGGGCTCCCGCGGCGGGTGGACCGGCACGTCGCCGTCGAGGCGCAGGGCGTCGCCGCCGCGCCACCGGTGGACCCGCCCCGCCGCGACCTCCGCGCGTCGCCGACGTTCACGATCGACCCGGTCGACGCGCGCGACTTCGACGACGCGATCAGCGCCGAGCGGCTCGACGGCGACCTGGTCCGGATCCACGTCCACATCGCCGACGTCTCCGCCTACGTCCGCCCCGGCGGCGCCCTCGACGAGGACGCGCGCTGGCGCGGCACGAGCGTCTACGTCCCCGGGACGGTCGAGCCGATGCTGCCGCCGGTGCTGTCGACCGGCGCCTGCTCGCTGGTGCCCGGCGAGGACCGGCCCGCGGTGACCGCGACCCTCGACCTCGACGGCGACGGGACCGTGCGGCGGGCCGTCGTCGAGCGGACGCTCGTGCGCTCCGACGCCCGGCTGGACTACGACCTCGTCGACCGGATCTTCGCCGGACGGGAGCGCGCCGAGGAGCCGTGGGCGGCGCCGCTGGCCCTCGCGCGGGAGGTCGCGGCGAGCCTCCAGCGCCGCCGCGATCTCGGAGCCCGGGCGCTGGAGCTCGACGCCGGCGAGCCGCGCTTCTCCTTCGACGAGGGCGGCCACGTGACGGGCGTCGCGATCGAGCGCGGCAGCGAGTCGCACCGGCTGATCGAGCACCTGATGATCGCCGCCAACGAGCAGGTGGCGCGGATGCTCCAGCGGGCCGGCGCGCCGGCGCTGCACCGCGTGCACGGCGAGCCGGAGCCGATCGCCGTCGGCCGCCTCGCCGCCCAGCTGCGCCTGCTCGGGCTTCCGGCGCCGACCTGGAGCGCGACCGACGGCCGCCCGCCGGCGGAGCAGGCCTCCGCGGCGGTCGCGGAGCTCTCCCGCCTCGTCGACGCCCACGTCGCGCGCAGCGGGCACGGGCGGTCCGGCCTGTCGTACCTCGTGCTGCGGGCGCTGCAGCAGGCGCGCTACGACCCGCGCAGCCGCGGGCACGCGGGCCTCGGGCTGCGCCACTACTGCCACTTCACCTCGCCGATCCGGCGCTACCCCGACCTGGTCGCCCACCGCGCGGTCCTCGCGCTCGTCGGGGCGGGGGAGGAGCCGGTCGCCGCCTCGGCCGGCGCGCTCGAGGACCTCGCGACGTGGTGCTCGGCCACCGAGCGCGAGGCGATGGACGTCGAGCGGACGGCCGACCGGATCGCCCGGGCGTTCCTGCTCGAGCGCACGCTCCTGCGGGAGCGGCGACTCGGCCGGGCGCTCGACGGCGAGGTGACCGGCGTCGCGGCCGCCGGCGCGTTCGTGCGCTTCGGCCTGGACGAGGCCGAGGCGTTCGAGGGCCTCCTGCCGGTCCGGCTGCTCGGCGACGACTGGTGGGAGCCCGACGAGCTCGGCGTCATGCTGACCGGGTCGCGCTCCGGCGCGACGGTGCGGATCGGCGACCCGATCCGCGTCCGCGTCGAGCGGATCGAGCCCGAGCGCGGCCGGGTGACGCTCGCGCCGGCACCCCGCAAGCGATCGTCCGATCGTTGAGCCCGGCGTTCCCGTCGCGCGCGTGCGGGGTACATCGGAGCAGGAGCGCCGCTCCGAATCCCCGCGAGCGGCACGACAAGGGAGCGTGACGACGTGATCGGAGCGATCATCCTCGGCCTCGTGGCCGGCTTCATCGGCAAGGCGATCATGCCCGGCGACGATCCGGGCGGGTTCTTCGCCACGATCGGCCTCGGCCTGATCGGGGCGGTCGTCGGCTGGGCGATCTTCACCGCCGGCCTCGGCATCGGCGACACCGACATCTTCGACCTCGGCGGATTGCTCAGCGCGATCATCGGCGTGCTGATCGTGCTGGCGGTCTACCGGGCCGTGGTCGGCCGACGCGTCGCCCACTGACCCACGCCCGCGACCCGCGCCGCCGGCGCGGGTCGCGCGCCGCTACGCTCGACGGCCGATGGCCAAGGGCAAGAAGAAGCCGCCTGCCGGGGACTACGCGTACAACCGCCAGGCGCGCTTCCGCTACGAGCTGCTGGACCGGCTGGAGTGCGGCGTCCAGCTCCACGGCACCGAGGTCAAGGCGCTGCGGACCGTCGGCGCCCAGATGGGCGACAGCTACGTCGACGTGCGCCGCGGCGAGCTCTGGCTGCGCAACCTGCGGATCGATCCCTATCCGCCGGCGGCGATGAACAACCACCAGCCCGATCGGCCCCGCAAGCTGCTGGCCCACCGGCGCGAGATCGACCGGCTGCTCGGCGAGACCCAGCAGGCGGGCCTGACGGTCGTGCCGGTCCGCATCTACCCCAAGGGCCAGCAGATCAAGGTCGAGATCGCCCTCGCGCGCGGCAAGAACGTCGCCGACAAGCGCCAGGACATCAAGAAGCGCGACCAGGAGCGTGAGATGCGTCGCGCCTTGCGCGACGTCAACCGCTGAGCACGCCGCCCGCCGCGGCCGGCGAGCGGCGCTCGCGCCGTCCTCAGTCCCCGAGCACGCCGGCGTTGGCGGCCGCCTGCTCGGCCTGCTCGAGCTGCTCGCGGACGAGCGCCA
>Ga0164243_10011559_pt1 | contig 12583 bp, 7 predicted proteins | sample OricompcompostOP_FD_108781 | JGI IMG/M metagenome (GOLD analysis project Ga0164243, IMG submission 108781) | Organic Plus compost microbial communities from Emeryville, California, USA - Original compost - Organic plus compost (OP) | ecosystem: Engineered > Solid waste > Mixed feedstock >...
GACGACACCTACCTCGTCGTCGCCGCCGACAAGGGCACCGCGAAGTTCTCCGACATCGCCAACGAGGTCGCCGAGTCCTACAACTTCTGGCTCGGGGACGCCTTCGCCTCCGGCGGCTCGGCCGGCTACGACCACAAGGGCATGGGCATCACCGCCCGCGGCGCCTGGGAGTCCGTCAAGCGGCACTTCCGCGAGCTCGGCGTCGACACGCAGAGCGAGGACTTCACGGTCGTCGGCATCGGCGACATGTCCGGTGACGTGTTCGGCAACGGCATGCTGCTCAGCGAGCACATCCGGCTGGTCGCCGCCTTCGACCACCGGCACATCTTCATCGACCCGAACCCGGACGCGGCGACCTCCTACGCCGAGCGCCGGCGCCTGTTCGAGCTGCCGCGCTCCAGCTGGGAGGACTACGACACTTCGCTGCTGTCGGCCGGTGGCGGCGTCTTCCCGCGCAGCGCCAAGGCCATCAGCGTCAACGCGCACATCCGGGAGGCCCTGGGCATCGAGGGCAAGGTCTCCAAGATGACCCCGGCCGAGCTGATGAAGGCCATCCTCCAGGCCCCGGTGGACCTGCTGTGGAACGGCGGCATCGGCACCTACGTCAAGGCCAGCACCGAGTCGAACGCCGACGTCGGCGACAAGGCCAACGACGCCATCCGCGTCGACGGCGCCGACCTGCGCGTCAAGGTCGTCGGCGAGGGCGGCAACCTGGGCCTGACCCAGCTCGGCCGCATCGAGTTCGCGCGCAACGGCGGCCGGATCAACACCGACGCCATCGACAACAGCGCGGGCGTGGACACCTCCGACCACGAGGTGAACATCAAGATCCTGCTCAACGGCCTGGTCGCCGACGGCGACATGACGGTCAAGCAGCGCAACAAGCTGCTCGCCGAGATGACGGACGAGGTCGGCCGCCTGGTCCTGCGCAACAACTACGCGCAGAACACGGCGATCGCCAACGCCCTCGCCCAGTCCGGCGCCATGCTCCACGCCCAGCAGCGCTTCATGAAGCACCTGGTCAGGGAGGGGCACCTGGACCGTGCGCTGGAGTTCCTGCCCACGGACCGGCAGATCCGCGAGCGCCTGAACTCCGACCACGGCCTGACCGGCCCGGAGACGGCCGTGCTGATGGCGTACACGAAGATCACGGTCGCCGAGGAGCTGCTGCACACCTCGCTGCCGGACGACCCGTATCTGAGCACGCTGCTGCACTCGTACTTCCCGACGGCGCTGCGCGAGCGGTTCCCCGAGCACCTCGTCAGCCACCCGCTGCGGCGTGAGATCACCACGACCGTGCTGGTCAACGACACGGTGAACACGGGCGGTACGACGTATCTGCACAGGCTGCGCGAGGAGACCGGGGCCTCGCTGGAGGAGATCGTCCGGGCGCAGACCGTGGCCCGCGCGATCTTCCGCTCGGCGGAGGTGTGGGACGCGGTCGAGGCGCTCGACAACAAGGTCGAGGCCGCCGTCCAGACCCGGATCCGGCTGCACTCGCGGCGCCTGGTCGAGCGCGGCACGCGCTGGCTGCTGAACAACCGGCAGCAGCCGCTCGCGCTCGCCGACACGGTCGACTTCTTCGCCGACCGGGTGGAGCAGGTGTGGTCGCAGCTGCCGAAGCTGCTGCGCGGCGCCGACCTGGACTGGTACCAGCAGATCCACGACGAGCTGACCGACGCCGGGGTGCCCGTCGAGCTGGCCCAGCGGGTCGCCGGGTTCTCCTCGGCCTTCCCGACGCTCGACATCGTCTCGGTGGCCGACCGCATGGGCAAGGACCCGATGGACGTGGCCGAGGTCTACTACGACCTCGGTGACCGGCTGCACATCAGCCAGCTCATGGACCGGATCATCGAGCTGCCGCGGTCCGACCGCTGGCAGTCCATGGCCCGCGCCTCCATCCGCGAGGACCTGTACGCCGCCCACGCGGCGCTGACCTCGGACGTCCTGGCGGTCGGCGACGGCACCGCGACGCCCGAGCAGCGCTTCGAGGCCTGGGAGCGCAAGAACGCCGCGATCCTGAGCCGGGCGCGCACCACGCTGGAGGAGATCCGCGGCTCGGACGCGTTCGACCTGGCCAACCTCTCGGTGGCGATGCGCACCATGCGCACGCTGCTGCGGTCGCACACCTGAGCCGCCCGGCCGCCTGAGGCGGACGCGCGGCGGAGCGCCCCGGACCCCATCGGTCCGGGGCGCTCCCGCATCACGGACAAAACGGGAATTACAGTGCCGGTGTGAGCACGATCCGGGCCATGCCGCCGAGAGCGGCGGTCGTCGCGGGGGCCGCCGGCGCGCTGATCCTCGCCCTGCTGCTCCTGGTGATCGTCCGGCTCCCGTGGGCCGGGGACCTCGGCATGCACGCGGCGACCGTCGAACGGCTGCGCCACAGCCTGGCCGACCCCGGCAACCCTCTGGTCGACGCGGACACGCCCAGCCCCTACTACTCGCCGTGGATGCTCGTCCTCGGCTGTGTGGCCCGGATGACCGGGCTGTCGGTCTTCGTGGTGCTGCGGATCGGCGCCCTGGCCGGACTGGCGCTGCTGGTCACCGGCGTCTGGCGGTACGTGCGGACGCTGACCGCCGACCGGGCGGCCCCCGCGCTCGCCCTGCTGTGCCTGATGTTCCTGTGGGGGACGTCCCTGTTCGCGTGGAGCGGCTTCCTCGGGCTGAACTCGCTGGCGCTGACGGTGTCGTACCCGAGCGTGTTCGCGCTGGGGCTGGCCTTCCACCTGTGGGCGTGGCTGGCCCGGGCGGTGCGGGCGGACGCCGGCTGGGGGGTGTGGCTGGGGCTCGGCGTGCTGTGGGCGGTGATCCTGCTCTGCCACCAGTTCTCCGGGGTCGTCGCCTCGCTCGGCGCCCTCGCCACGGTGGCCGCAGGGCGGCCGGGACGTGCGGCGGCGGCACGGCTCGCGGGCGCCCTCGCCGTCGGCGCGGTGGTCCTGTGGGCGTGGCCGTACTACGACTTCTTCGCGCTGTTCGGGGCGGGCGCCGACCTGGAGTCGGTGCACCGGGGCCTGTACCGGGACCTGCCCGGCCGGTACTGGCTGGTGCTGCTCGGGGTGGCGGCGCTCGTACCGAGGTGGCGCCGGGACCGGCGCGATCCCCTGGTGCTGTTCTTCGTGCTGGGCCTGCTGGTCGTCACGGCCGGCTGGCTGAGCGGGCACTACTCGTGGGGCCGCGCGCTGCCCGCCGTGGTGATCCCCGCACAGCTCGCCGCCGCGCTCGCGGTGGCCGCCGCCCGGCCCGGCCGCCGGCGCACCGCCTGGGCGGCGGCCCTGACAGCGGCGCTGCTGGCCGGTGCGTGGACGCAGGCCGGCACTCTCGGCTACGTCGTGCCGCGCACCGCCCTGCCGCGGGCGGTCGCCGAGAAGTACCGGGAGCCGTGGACCGGGTACCACTGGCTGACCCCGTGGGTGCGCTACGGGGACGTCGTCATGGCCCGCACCCTGCCCGCCCGGCAGATCCCGGCGTACGGCCCGTACACCGTGGCGCCCGGCTACCCCGACTTCTTCCTGCCCGACGAGGACCGGCGGGCGGCGGCCGTGCGGACGTACTTCGCGCCGGGCACCTCGCGGGAGGAGCGGCGCGCGATCGTGCGGGAGTACGGGGTGCGCTGGGTCGTGGACCGGGGGAGCACGGCCGGGCCGGGCCTGCGCAGGGTGGCGGCGGGCCCGGAGGGGCAGGTGCTGTACGAGGTGCTGCCGCCGCCGGCGCCCTGAGCGTCCTACCGCAGCACGGTCCGCACCAGCCGGGCCGCCCTGCGCACCCTCGGCCGGTCGAGGCGCCGCACCACCGGGCGCACCAGCCGGGCCGTCACGCCGACCGGCTGCCAGCGGATCTGGAGACGCCCCGGGCCGCGGTTCTCCGGCTCGATCGTCACCCGGTGCGGGGCCGTGCCGGAGTGGTGCTCGATGCGGGTGGTGAGGACCGGGAAGGACAGGGGGGCCAGCAGGACGGCGGAGTGGGCGAGGCCCTGGTGCTCGATGCGCAGCAGCGGGTGGCGGACGCCCGCGAAGCCGTGCCGGGGGATCGGCGCCGCCGTCAGGTCCAGGTGGACCCGGCCCTCGAAGACGCCGGGGCGCACCGGGGTGAGCCGGAAGGGCACCTTCAGGCGGCGCCGGCCCGGGGCGACGACGAGGCTCGCCCGGACCGGTCCGACGGGCAGCCGCAGCCCCGGGTCGTAGGTTCGCACGGCGAGGTCGACGGAGGCGCCGGGGCCCCGGGTGAGCTCGGTGATCTCGTGCCGGAACAGGGCGCTGCGGAAAGGACGCGTGTCCAGCTCCAGGTCGGTGACGTCCAGCTCGCGGCGGGCCAGGTCGTCCGTGGGGACGGTGGCTCCCCAGTAGACGCGTCCGTCGGCGTCCGGGGTGACCTGCCGGGGCGCCACCCCGTGGCCGAGGCCGCGCGCGGCCAGCCGGGCCTCGGGGAAGCGCCGCTCGCGCACCAGCTGGAGCACCACGCGTTCCGGCCGGGGCAGCCGGGCGTAGGCCGCCGGGGAGAGCGTGTCGAGGTAGGGGGTCATGAGGTCGGCGAACGAGCCCAGCCAGGGGTCGTCGCGGTAGGGCAGGTCGCCCGCGTACATCCGGAAGTCGTGCTTGAGGAACTTGTAGTCCTTGTCCTCGCGCAGGCTCCCGTGGCCGCTCTCGGTCAGGAAGTCGTCGATGAGCCGCTGGACGGCGACCCGGTCGCGGACGTTGTCGAGCCGGTCGCGCTGGTTGGAGATGGAGGCGGTGTCGGCGGCCGCGAAGGGAGCGATGTGCCAGCGGTACACCGGCTCCGGGATGATCGTGAACTCCTTGGCGAGGCAGTACGCCTGCGTGGTGAACAGCTGGTCCTCGTAGTGGATGCCCTCGGGGAACCGCAGGTCGTGCCGGTCCAGGAAGGCACGGGCGTACATCTTGCTCGTCGACAGGTGCTCGAAGAGCAGCCGGGGTTCGGACTCGATGCCGAGGACCGTGCGCCGCTCGGCGACCAGGTGCGGCATCCACCGGGTGCGGCGGCCGCTGTCCTCGCGGACCCGGACGACCGCGCCCATCGCGAAGTCGATCTCCCGTTCCCGGTGGGCCGCGAGCAGCAGCCCGACGGCGTCCTCGGTGAGTTCGTCGTCGCTGTCGAGGAACATCACGTACGGGGCCGTCGCGACGTCCAGGGCGCGGTTGCGCGGGGCGCTGCACCCGCCGCTGTTCTCCGGCAGCCGCAGATGCCGGACGCGGGGGTCGCGGGCCGCGAACTCCCGGGCGACGAACGGCGTCCCGTCGGTCGAGTGGTCGTCGCTGATGATGATCTCGATGTTGCCGTGGGTCTGGCGCAGCACCGACTCCACGGCCCGGGGGAGACGGTCGGCGTCGTTGTAGACGATGACCGTCACCGTGACGTCCGGAGTCATACGGCCTCCCGGGGGCTGGGCGCGGGCGTGCGGTCCTCCAGCGGGACCACCGGCGGCAGGGCGTCCTCGCTCTCGCCGAGGAAGACCCGGCGGACGACCCGTTCGGCGGCGTGCCCGTCGTCGTACTCGCAGAAGCGGCGGCGGAACGCGGCGCGTGCCTTCGCCGCGCCCTCGTCCTGCCAGGCCTCGGTGGTGAGGATCTCGGTCAGCTCCGCCTGGGTGCGGGCCACCTGGCCCGGCGGCTCGGCCATCAGGGCGAAGTAGACCCCGCGGGAGGAGCGGTACGTCTCCCAGTCGTCGGCGTACACGACGATCGGGCGGTCCAGGTTGGCGTAGTCGAACATGATCGACGAGTAGTCCGTGACCAGAGCGTCGGCGGCCAGCGCCAGGTCCTCGACCGGGTCGTAGGAGGAGACGTCGATGATCCGGCCGGTGCGGCGCAGGGCGGTCAGCGGGGAGGGCGTGCCGTCGTAGAAGTAGTGGCCGCGCACCAGCAGGACGGTGTCCTCGCCCAGCTGGTCGGCGAGGGTGGCGAGGTCGAGGCGGGGGGTCCAGCCGGCCTCGTAGTCGCGGTGGGTGGGGGCGTAGAGGATCGCCCGGCGCCCGGGGGCGATGCCCAGGCGGGCGCGGATCGCCCGGATGTCGGCGGCCGTGGCGCGGTAGTAGACGTCGTTGCGCGGATAGCCGTGGTCGAGGGAGACGAAGCGGGACGGGTAGGCGCGCTCCCACATCCGGGTCGAGTGGCTGTTCGCGGAGACGCTGAAGTCCCACTTGTCGATCCGGGACAGCAGGGCCGCGAAGTCCAGCCCCTTGGCGGCGGCCGGGAAGTCCATCTGGTCCACGCCCATGCGCTTCAGCGGGGTGCCGTGGTGGGTCTGGAGGTGGACCGCGTCCGGGCGCTTCACGACGGCGTTCGGGAAGTTGACGTTGTTGACCAGGTACTTCGCGGTCGCCAGCACCTCCCGGCAGCGGGGGGTGCCGGGGAGCACGTGGTCGGTGTGCGGGGGCAGCAGGGCCGCGTTCTCCGGGGCGACCACCCACACGGGGTGGATCTGCGGGGCGAGTTCGGCCAGCTTGGCCGCGATCGCCGCCGGGTTGCAGGCCACGCCCCGGTACCAGTACGCGGCGAACACGGCGAGCCCCGGGTCGACCGGCCGGGACAGGGCCGCCCGGTACCGCCGGTCGCCGAGCGCGCCCGCGACCCGGCGCCGCGTGGTCCGTACGGCCGTGCGGGTGGTGCGGCGGGCCCGGTTCGCGGCCTGGAACGCGCGGTAGCCGCTGTACGCGTTCTCCTCCAGCAGGGCGCGGCGCATGCCCTCCGGTCCGGCGGGACGGCGGTACCCGGGCGGCCGGTACCGCACGGCCGCGTCGGCGGCCCGGCGGAAGAACTCCCGGGCCACGGCGTCCGGCAGGGCGGTACGGGCGAAGGTCCGCAGACAGGTGCGGACCATGACGTCGTACAGCACGGCGTACGGCACCCGGGCGGCCGTTCCCGTGCGGTCGCCGGCCCGCTCGCGCGCGAGGTCCAGAAGTGCCGTGTACCTCTCGACGAGGGCGTAGCGGTCCTCGGGGGCGACCGGGGGCAGGCTCTCGGGGCGCAGCTCGTGGTGGAGGTACGCCACCTGGTCGCAGGCGGCGACCTGGCCGGCGAGCAGCAGGGCCGCGTACGCCGCGAACGCCTCGTCGCCGGTGGTCAGCCGCTCCTCGTGCGCCCGCCAGAAGGAGGCGCGCAGCGCGCGGTTGCCGAGCAGCGGGGTGACGCGCAGGGCGCTGCGGGCGATGTCGTCCAGGAGGCGGGGCGCGCGGCCGGCGCGGGCGAGCGGGCGGCCGTCGGGGGAGGGCAGGCCGGTGGTGTCCCAGGTGGAGCGGACGTGGTCGAAGAGGAACACGTCCACCTCGTCCGGCAGTTCCGCGACGCGTTCGGCAACCAGACGCGGGCCGCCCGGGGGCAGTCCGTCCGACGCGTGCACGAAGTGCAGCCAGCGGCCCGAGGCGCGGGCCGCTCCCGCCGCGCGGGCCGCCGCGTCACCGGTGCCCTCCGGCAGCGGCAGCACCAGCAGGTCGGGGGCGTGGCGCCGGGCCGTCTCCTGCGCCCAGGCGCCGACCGCGGCGACGACCACCTCGACGTCGCCGTGCGGGTGGCCGGCGAGGGAGTCCAGGAGCCCGGTCAGCCGGTCCTGCGTGTTCGGACCGTGGACGACGACGCTGAGCTCGGGCATCGCAAAGACTCCTTCACCTTCGTCATCGCTGCGGGGCACCCTGTTCGGTCATAGTGGCACTTATAGGACGAAAGGGTGAGCCCGGACTGCGCCTCACGAGGGAACGGGAGCCGCCGTCCGGGGCTTCGGCTTGGGCTTGGACGCCTTGTCGCCGGTGAACGCCTCGTACTCCTTCAGGACCTCGTCGGTCGGCCCGTCCATGCGCAGCTCGCCCCGCTCCAGCCACAGCACGCGCTCGCAGGTGTCGCGGATCGACTTGTTGTTGTGGCTGACCAGGAACACCGTGCCGGCGCGCTTGCGCAGTTCGCGGATGCGGGCCTCGGAGCGCTTCTGGAAGGAGCGGTCGCCGGTGGCCAGCGCCTCGTCGATCAGCAGCACGTCGTGGTCCTTGGCGGCGGCGATCGAGAACCGCAGCCGGGCCGCCATGCCCGAGGAGTAGGTCCGCATGGGCAGCGTGATGAAGTCGCCCTTCTCGTTGATGCCGGAGAAGTCGACGATCTCCTGGTAGCGCTCCTTGACCTGCTCGCGGGACATGCCCATCGCGAGCCCGCCGAGGTGGACGTTGCGCTCCCCGGTCAGGTCGTTCATCAGGGCCGCGTTCACGCCGAGGAGGGAGGGCTGGCCGTCGGTGAAGATCCGGCCCCGCTCCACGGGCAGCAGCCCGGCGACCGCCTTGAGCAGCGTCGACTTGCCCGAGCCGTTGGTGCCGATGAGACCGATGGCCTCGCCCCGGTACGCCACGAAGGACACGTTCCGCACGGCGTGCACCGTGCGCACGCCGGCCGCCTTCTCGGCCTTGCCGCGGCGCAGGATGCGGTTGAGCGCGGCGGTGGCCGAACCCCGGCCCGCGCCCGTGCCGTTGACGCGGTAGACGATGTCGACGCCGTCGGCGACGACGGTGGGGACCTTCTCGGTGTGCTCAGCCACGGCCGTACGTCTCCTCAGCCTTCCAGAAGTAGATGAAACCGCCGGCGCCGGCGAGCAGGGCCCAGCCGGCCGCGAGCGCCCAGACGTGCGGCGGGAGCTGGCTCCCCTGGAAGCTGTCGATCAGGGCGAAGCGCATCAGGTCGATGTAGACGGCGGCCGGGTTGGCCTGGAGGACCGAGGTCAGCCAGGAGGGCGCGTCCGTGTGCCTGCTCATGATGTGGCTGATGCTGAACATGACGCCGGACGCGTACATCCACGTCCGCAGCAGGAACGGCATCAGCTGGGCGATGTCCGGTGTCCTGGCGCCCATCCGGGCCACGACCAGGGAGACGCCCGCGTTGAAGGCGAACTGGAGCACCAGCGCGGGGAGCGCCAGCAGCCAGGAGGCGGCGACCGGGACGCCGAAGCAGAGCAGGATCACGACCAGCGCCGCCATCGAGAACAGCAGCTGCTGGAGCTGCTGGAGGCAGAACGAGATCGGCAGCGCGGCCCGGGGGAAGTGCAGGGCGCGCACCAGGCCCAGGTGCCCGGAGATCGCGCGGGTGCCCGCCATGATCGAGCTCTGCGTGAACGTCCACACGAACACGCCGGTGACCAGGAACGGGACGAAGTCAGGCACGCCCCGGCTGGTGCCCATCAGCTTGCCGAAGATGAGGTAGTACACGGCCGCGTTCAGCAGGGGCGTCAGCACCTGCCAGACCTGGCCCAGCTTCGCCTGGCTGTACTGGGCGGTGAGCTTGGCGGTGGAGAACGCCGTGATGAAGTGCCGCCGCGCCCACAGCTGGCGGACGTACTGCGGCAGCGTCGGGCGGGCGCCGCTGACCGACAGGCCGTGCCGGGCGGCCAGGGCCGCGAGGTCGGTCCCGGGCGGCGCCCCGGCCGTCCGGGGCGGTGTGTGCAGGGCTTGGGTCACATCCGCTGCTTTCACTGGAGGTCACTGGGCGGGTCGTGTCTCCGTCACGTCGGGACGGGACCGTTTCGTCGCAACGGGAGCGTACGGCGATGGGACGACGGAACGCAACCGTTCCGTCGTGACGCCCTATGCTGGTCCGCATGAGCACCGACGCCGATCAGTCCTCGACGCCGCCGCGCCGCCGGTCCCCCGCCGGGGCGGCCGTGCTCCGGGAGGACGTGACCGAGGCGATCCGGGCGGCCGTCTTCGAGGAACTCGCGGCCGTCGGCTACGCGCGCATGTCGATCGAGGGCATCGCGCGCCGCGCGGGCGTCGGCAAGACGGCCGTGTACCGGCGCTGGCGCTCCAAGCTGCACCTGGTGCTCGACGTGGTGTCCGCGGTCGCGGTACTGGGCCTGCCCACCCCGGACACCGGCACCCTGGAGGGCGATCTGCGGCTGCTCTACGAGGTGACCGCACGCGCCCTGCGGCACCCCCTGGCCTCGCAGATCCTCCCCGACCTCCAGGCCGAGGCCGCCCGCAGCCCGGAGATCGCCGAGGCCGTGCAGAAGGCGCTGCGCGACGGCCAGGCCAGCGTCGCCAGCACCGTCGTGCGGGCCGCCGAGCGGCGCGGGGAGGTCCGCTCCGGCCTCGACGGGGAGCTGGCCCTCGATCTGATCTCCGGGCCCCTGTACTGGCGCTCGGTCGTCATCCGCAGCCCGAAGCTGCCCAAGGGCCACCTCGACGTCCTCGCCCGCGCCACCGCGGCGGCCCTCAAGGCCCTCTGACCGCGCCCGGCCCCCGGGCGCCAGGGGTCCCGCGCGCTCAGTCCCGGGCGGCCTCGGGGTGGCTGCGCACCCAGCCGGCCCAGGCCGACGTGATCATGTCCCGGACGTCGTACTTCGCCTTCCAGCCCAGCTCGGTGGCGGCGCGGTCGGCGGAGGCGACCACCCGGGCCGGGTCGCCGGGGCGGCGCGGGGTGACCGTCGGCGCGCGGTCGTAGCCGGTGACGGCGTTGATGACGTCGATCATCTCGCGCACCGACACGCCCTCGCCCCGGCCGATGTTGAGGGTGAGGGCGTGGCCCGGCGAGGACTGGAGGGCACGGGCCGCGGCGACATGGGCATCGGCGAGGTCGGCCACATGGATGTAGTCGCGGACGCAGGTGCCGTCCGGGGTCGGGTAGTCGTCGCCGAAGACGCGCGGGGCCGCGCCCTGTGTCAGCTTCTCGAAGACCATCGGGACGACGTTGAGGACGCCGGTGTCGGCGAGTTCCGGGGCGGCGGCACCCGCCACGTTGAAGTAGCGCAGCGACGCCGTGGACAGTCCCGTGGCCCGGCCCGTCGCCCGGACCAGCCACTCGCCCGCCAGCTTGGTCTCGCCGTACGGCGAGATCGGCGCGCACGGCGTCTCCTCGGTCACCAGGTCGACGTCCGGGGTGCCGTAGACGGCCGCCGAGGAGGAGAAGACGAAGGAGCGCACATGGGACGTGGCCGTCACCGCCTCCAGGAGGACGCGCAGGCCCTCCACGTTCTCCCGGTAGTACAGCAGCGGCCGGTCGACCGACTCGCCGACCTGCTTCTTCGCCGCCAGGTGGACCACGCCGGAGATCCGGTGGGCGGCGAGGGCGCGGGCGACCCGGTCGCGGTCCAGGGTGGAGCCGACGACCAGCGGGACGCCGTCGGGCACCCGGTCGGCGATGCCGGTGGACAGGTCGTCGTACACCACGGCACGCTCGCCCGCCTGGGTCATCGCCCGTACCACGTGTGCTCCGATGTAACCGGCGCCGCCGGTGATCAGCCAGGTCATGTGCGGCCGTCCCCTCATCAGTGGCCAGTGCTCGTGCAGATCGGTGTCGCTGTCAGTGAAGCAGGCGGCGGAGTCTGCCGCGGACGACGGACAGAACTCCCCGCAGACCCGGGGCGACGCGTACGGCGAGCGCCCCGGAGTGGGTGGCGTACGGCTGGACGAGGACCACGGTGTGCCCGGCGCCCAGGACCGCGCGGCGGCGCAGCCCGCCGGTGCCCGTGACGGCGTGCGCGGTGACCTCGCGTTCGGCGCCCTCCCGGAAGCGCAGCCGCAGCCGCAAGTCCCAGGTGCCGGCGCCGAGCGCGGCCCAGCGCACCGGGGTCTCGGCCCGCCAGGACTCCCCGTCCGGCACCGGCTGCACCGGCGTGGGCGGCCCCGCCGCGCGTCCCGTCTCCCGGCACCGCCACTCCACCTCCAGCGCCTCGGGTCCGGCGCGCGCCACCCGCCCGTACAGCTCGTGCAGGCGCAGCCGCAGGACGGCGGTCCGCGCGCCGGGGCGCAGTTCCGCGTCCACGGCGAGCGGGAGGACGTGGACGGGCCGGGTCAGCAGGGGTTCCAGGGTGACCTGGGGCAGCCCGGCCGACCAGACCGGGGTGCCGTCGGCGGCCCGGGCGTACGGTGGCAGCAGGCGGGCGGGGCGGGAGGCGAGGTCCCGCAGCCGGGGCAGGTCGGCCGGCTCGGGCGAGGCCAGGACGACCCGCCCGATCAGACGGCCGGGCGCGGTCGGGTTGTGCGCCCAGTCCGAGGCGTCGTACTCGGCGAGGTACGCCCGGGTGTGCGCCCACCACGCGCGCCGGTAGGCCGCGTCGCGCAGCCCCAGCTCACGGACGTACATCCGCAGCTCGTGGTCGAGGAACTTGGCGCGCGCGGCCCGGGCCAGTTCCTTCTGGCCGGAGCCCAGCAGGATCTCGTGGGCGAGCCGGCTCGCCTCGGTGCGGGCCCGCCAGTTCGCGACGTCCGCGCGGTCCAGGGAGATCGACAGCCGGCCCGCCGCGCGGCGCACGTGCCAGACGTAGACGCGGTCGGGGACGACGGCGATGCGCGGGCGTGCGGCGAGGACGCGCGCGGTGAACACGAAGTCCTCGTAGGGGAAGCGGCCCTCGGGGAAGCGGATGCCGTGCGCGCGCAGGAAGCCGGTGCGGTAGAGCTTGTTCACGCAGAGGGTGTCGTGGACCAGCCGGGGGCGCTGCGCGGGGCGCTCGAACACGGCGTGCGCGGCGTACAGCGACGGCTCCCAGGGCACCTCGCGCCCCCCGGGCAGCTCCCGCCGGACGCACAGGCCGCCCGCGACCTGGGCGCCCGCGCCGTCCGCCGCCGCCCACAGGGTGCCGGCGGCGCCCGGCGGGAGGA